>WBZP01005769.1_pt1 | contig 11193 bp, 18 predicted proteins | sample 5204301 | NCBI WGS metagenome assembly WBZP01 (sample SAMN12412401, study PRJNA552823) | activated sludge metagenome | isolation source: activated sludge from nitrification reactor of wastewater treatment plant... | place: USA: Pennsylvania | collected 2017
TGCCGTCCCGCAGGGTCAGGCGCATGGCTTCGGAGAGGTCGGCCACTTCGGCGCCAAGCTTGACCACCAGGCATTTGGCGTCGTCGCTGGCGCCGGACTGGCTGTGCTGCCATTGCCGCAGGTAGGTCGACACCGGCGCATCGAGGTCCACGCGCCCCGCTTGCGCCAGGTGCTAGGCGGGTCAGGCGCAAGCACAACCGCAGACTGCTCATCGAAGACGGACTCCGACAGCGTATCTGTGTCTTTAGGTTTCCGTTTCGACTTGCGAGGTACACTCGCCCGTTTCTTCTCCAGCCGTTCGGCCAAGACGAGCTTGCGTCGCTCCTCCTGTTCAGGCGTGAGGCAGAACTTCATCTCGCTCTTCCGGTTGGATGGCTGTAAGTTCGCCGCACTCGTAGAGGTGCCGGCGCAGCTCCCATTCGGGGATCTCGGCCACGATGTCGCCATGCGGGTGGGCGGCGTCGGTGGCGTAGCCGCGGTACTGCAGCCTGGTGGCCAGCACGGTCCGGAACCAGGCCTCGAGGCCGGAGAGCTTGCTCCGGGCCTCGTCTCGCTGCTTGCGGAGCTCGGCCAGCTCGTCGGCCAAGGCCGCGATTGTGGTGACGGCCTCCTTGAGCGCGGCGTCCGTGTTGGACCGGATCTCGAGGGTCGTCTGGTCCTGGCCCGAGGGGCCCGTGCAGTAATGCCGACGCAGGGCCTGGAGTCGGTCCTTCAGGCTGGCCTGCTGCCAAGCGATGGGATCCTTGTAGGGCTTCAGCAAGGTCTCCTCCGTTTGTCGACAATCGACCGACGAGCCGCACTCAGCGACGCATCGGCGATCTTGAGCCTGCGGGCGCGGCCCTTGAAGAAACGACGCTGCTGGTCGGGGTAGTCCACGGCGTCGTCGCAGTGCTCGTAGGTCCCCCGCCAGAGATAGAGCCTGCCCTCGTCGCACTTCGCTGCGAGGTCGTTCAGGTACGCGCACAGCTCGTCGTAGTACCACGGGTTGCTGGCCAGCGCGGCGAAGCCGTCCTCGAGCACGGTCCAGCCGAGCTCGTAGTACGGGCTGGTCGCGAACAGGATGTAGCCGGGCAGCTTCCTGCCCTTCGGCGGCTGCAGGTGGCCCCAGGTGTCCTGCCGGGCCGCCATGGCTTTACGTTCGCCGTAGGCATCAATGACGGGCATCGTTCGCCTCCAGAATGCGACGCGCGTCGGCGTCTCGGATTTCGGCTACCGTGCGCCCACCAGGATTGCCTAACCCGGAAAAGTGGTCGTACGAGCTCTTCTTGCCCCAACGCCCGCCCAGCCTGGCCCAGCCGTCTTCGATCCAACCGAAGAACTTACCCGACCGATGCTTGATCTTTCTGAGCTTCAAAGGACCTCCGTTTGTCGACAATTGGCTCACAAGCCCCGCAGCGCCGTAAACCTCGGCATCCTGATCCGACGGAAGAGGTGCTGGTACTTGTACGGCGCGTACTCGCACCACACCCACATACGCTGCTGCAGCCCCTGAGCGAGGTGAACCTGCAGCTCCGTAACCACAAGCGGTCGACCATACCGCTTCTGCAGGTTCACGACATGGTGAGCGCAATCTGTCACCAGACCGACAAGTGCCTGCCCATGCCTGTGGTCGGCAGCCCAGGAGTAGAAGTCGAAACGAGGGGTATAGGCCGTCTGCACCCGGCAGGTCTGGTCGGCGTTCAGACGGAAGCCTTCGTTGTCCACGGGAACGAACAGGATCGGAGGATCGTCCCCGTACTGGTCGATCAGCTCGCGGAAGAGCTGCGAGACCTCAGCCTGCGTGCGGTCGTGTCCCTCCCTTGTCCAGCCCTTCCGAAGCCAGGTCAGGTCGATGCACCAGGGCTCCGGCAACGACGCGGGCGCGATCGCGGGAGCCGCGACGGTCTTGACTACGGGCAGGCAGGCCGCGCACGCGGCTGCCAGAGTGCGGGCTAGGAAGGTCCTGCGACGCATCAGAAATGATCCTCGTAAGTGTCGTTGTCGGGTAAAGGGTCAAGGCCAGTACTCGCCTTGAAGTAGCTCGCAACGGCGTGCTTCGCCGTGAAGTTCGTACCGTGCAGCCAGTTCCGGAGCAGCACCATGTGGTTGAGGATGTGGCCGGCCTGCCCCTCATCGTCCTGCTCGCTGTAGTCCTCAACCTCGTCGTCCCAGTTGTAACGCAGGAGGGCCTCGATGGCCCTCCGCGCATCCTCGGGAATCTGATCGCGCGTCCGCTTGCTCATACCGTCTCCTCAACCCGATCGCCGTCGATGATTCTGTAGGCCGCTGAGGCCTTTGTGACCTCCTGGCGACACCGAGGGCAGTAGACCGTCTTTTCCCCGCTGAGCGAGTTCGTTGTCTCGTTGAACTCAACCATGGCGGTGAAGGGAGTGCCACAGCTGCAGGTCCAATCCCTGAGGTAAGGCCTGCCGTCGTCGTCCTTGTGGGCGTCAAACGACGGCCGGTCCCAGAGGGCCTCCGTGGGATCGTTCGGGCAGTGGGCATCGGCGCGAAGGAAGTAGTCGGCCAGGTAGTCCCTGGGCCACTTCACGAGCGGCGACAGGCCCTGGATAGCCTGCTCCGCCAGCTCCATGAGCCAGACAACCAGCTGTGCCAGGCTCACCGTAAGTGTGTCCACGAAGGCCAGGAACCAGATTAACGGGGCGAAGATGACCTCAAGGGCCAACGCCTCGGCCTCCTCCCTGGAGCCTCTGAGCGGCGAGATCAAGGCCACACAGTAGGCCAGGCCCCAGGACAGAATGCAATACGCAACGAAGATCGCAAGCAGCATCACAGAGCGCTCCTTTCTCACCACCAGCCTTCATCCCGGAGCTGATCCTCCAGGGGCCAAAGACGGCCGACCCGCCGACAGCGAGCACAGCCAGTGGCATAACCGCCAGAGTTGATGTACCCACTACCGTGACAGTCCGGACACTGCGAGAGCGCCCGGAGGAGATTGCGGCAACGAAGAGTGATCTCTGGATCACCCAGATACGTCCCGAGCTGCAGCTGCGGGATGATGTCCGAACCCAGGGCCAACAGCTCAGCCTTGGCCTTGTCCCGAACCTTGTAGTAGCGGGCTCCCATGCGAAGCATGGGACCCTTGACCGCTTTCGACATGAGCCGCAGAGCGGTCGCCTTCCGGTACGGTGGTGGCTCCAGTTCGACAACCCAGGACTCCATGGTCGTAACGAAGGCCATGTCGAGCGCCGCCTCCGGGAAGGAGGTGGTCTTCTGCACGTCGAACTGGAGGAGTAAGGCGCAGACGAGTTGCGTAAACATGTTGGCCATCCTTGCCATCAGGGTGAATCAGCTCTGCCGTTTGTCGACAAACGACTAACACTCAGTCGGGTGCCCGATGATCTCCCGCCCGCACGTCGGACAGGGATAAGTGGCGAACTCACCTTCCCACTGATCGTTCTCGTATCGCACAGCCTCGCGGCGCTTGAATCGGATCAGCGTCTGGCAGTGACTGCACCGGCCGGCGAACGTCTTCTCCTCTGGAAGCTTGCCCTCAAATAGGATCTCCATCAGTTGCCTCCTAACTGAAAGTCCTCGCAGTACTGCCGGACCAGCGTCCTGACCGCCGCCTCCACGCGAGGCGGCACGTCGTGCTCCTCGCCGTCGTACTCGCCGTTCGCGGCCAGGGTGCCAAGGATAACCACCGGGCCCAGGACGACATCGTTGTCCGCGATCCCGGCCAGTTTGCGGGCCAGCATCGTGGCGCAGCGGTTGAAGGGCGGTGGGGTGGCCTTGATCTTGGCCTCCTCGTCGATGTATGCGACGGCCTCCTTGCCGAGGTAGAGAGCCTCCAGGTAGCCGCCCACGGCGGCCTTAACGGCCGCGTAATCGTCCAACTCCTTCACTTCCAGCGAGCCGTCTTCGCGGACGATGAGCGCCTTGGGCATTGCTGCCTCCTGAAAACGAAAGCGAAAACGAAAAAGGGCGACGCCGAAGCATCGCCCCTTCCCTGGTCATGCACCAAATTGTCGTCGCGGCTCAGCCCGGCAAGTGCGGACAGACACCCAGGGCCTTCTGCTCGGCCTCGGTCAGCTTGGCCAGGCCCGAGAGCCTGAGGGCCTCCTGCGCGATCTCGGCCTGCTCCAGCAGCCGGCGATCGGCGTCCTGCTTGGCATGCTCTTCGGCCCAGAGAAGCGAGGCCAGGGAGAGTTCCGAAAGCGGTATGCCATGCCTGCGCAGCCCCTGGATGGCCTCGCAGGCGACTCGGGTTGCGCTGTCTGCCCGATCCAGCGCAAGCATGCGCAATTGATGCTGTTCATTGGCAGTTAGGAACTGCACGTCAGCCATCCTCCCCCGGCTCGACAGGGAAACGCCGCAGGGCCTCACGCTCCTCATCAGTGAGCTTGGTCGCCGCCTGTCGGGCCAGCCGTCGAAGCCGCTGCTCCTCCTGCCTGGCTGCCTCAGCCCTCGTCACGGCCTGCGACTGCCGCTCCTGTTCGAGCCGGCGGTTCGCCAGCCAGAGCGTCGTATCGGCTGTCATAGGAGTTTGCGGCGGCACCCACTTATTCGTGAGGTCTGCGAGTTCCTCGGCGACGCGGGTCACCGCGGCCAGCGCCTTGTTCAGCCGAGAACGCTCACGCTCATGCTCAATCTCGTCTGCCCTTTGTTGGGTGTCGATGCAAGGCACTCAGTCCCTCTCTTTCTCCAGCGAATCGACGAGCTCGACGACCCCTCCCACACAGAGGGCGTCCCTCGCCTCCGTCCAGGAGCGGATCAGGGGCGAGTCGCCCTTGCGCCCCTGCTTCTTCTCGAGCTTGGCCTGGGCTTCGATGGCCCGTTCGAGAGCCATCACGAGGCCCGACTTGAGGATCTTCACCATGCACCTCCAGAGACCACGCGGTGCAGAGCGAAGAAGCCCTCCACCACTAGTGGCTCAAATCATGCCTCTCTTTTAGCTGTTGGCTACTCATCGAGATCGACCAGCGTCTGCCAGTCGATCGCGGCAACCAACCCGCCATCGGGACTCGCTTCGACGAGACCTGCGACCTGAAGCTCGCCGTCGCTCAACCAGACCCGGTCGCCAACGCCGAGACCGTGTGCCTGCAAGTCCTCTTGCGAGCCGCGGCAATTGAGCCTGACCTTGCCGTCCTCGGTCATCGCGTTGAAGTCAGCAAAGACGATCTGCATGTCCGCCTTTCTAACCGCCCCGCCGTTTATCGACAAACGGCAGAACGTCGCTCAGGGCCGCCAGAGTTCGTAGTTGACGCGGATCCCCGGATTGCAGAGCGTCGCCACCAGGTAGCGACAGGAGACGCCGGCCTCAGTGAGATTCGTCAGCCCTGCTCTCACGGCGTCGGGCCACGAGCTGTGCGCCGCCTTGTTGCCGGGATGGTTGGCATGTCCGACGACCTCCCTGATCCCAGCCTCGAGTATGACCTTGGAGCAGTCGCAGCAGGCGTACCAGGGGCAGTAGAGCGTGGCCCCGGGCAGCTCCTCGGCGTGCCCGTTGCGGAAGGCGTCGAGGACGGCCAGCATCTCGGCGTGGGAACTGCGGGGGTACTTGTAGTCACGATCGCGGACCCGTGAGGCATCCCTGGGGACCCCCTTGACGAAGCGGTTGAAGCCGCGGCCGAGGATCTTGCCTTCGGCCGACACGACGACGGCCCCGTTCTGCGTTGAGGGGTCGTCGCTCGACAGGGCCGTGAGGTAGGCGATGCGTAGGTAGTCGTCGTCACTAAGCCGAGCCATGCTCGCGCTCCCAGGGATAGACGGGGTAAGACCGTCCTGGCGGTTCGCCAGCGATCTCACCATAGATGGGCACGACGTCAGTGACGCCGATCGGGTCGGAGACAATCAGCATCTGTTGCATGGGAGGCTCGCAGGCCCCGAGCTCTTCGATGCTGTATTCCGTCCCCGAGATCAGGCTGCCGTTGATAAAGGTCTTGCCGCGAGGGCTCGGGATGGCGCTGTCGCTGTGGAAGTGGGCGATCAGGTAGTAGTCGACGGGCGCGTTGGACAGCGACCGCATGGCCTGGTTGTTCCTGGTCCAGCGTCCGATGCCGTAGTGCGGGATGTTGTTCCAGGAGTTGTGAACCGAACACCCCCCGACAATGAACGAGGAATCGTCTTCCACAGACAGATCGACAACTTCGCCCTTGTACGGTACCTGCTCGATCTCGGTGATCGGCAAGTAGTAGAAATCGTCCGTCAGGTAGCTGATGCGTTGCGAAGGAAGATTCGGCGGACGCTGATCACGCATCTTCACACGCGTCTCAAGGCCAAGCTCGGCTGCCTCGTTTCCGTAGAAGGTCAACCGATACGCCCAGAAGCCATAGACGCTCTTCCGGGTATAGGTTCGTCGAAGTCCTGGTCGGTAGCCCAGCGCAGCGGCGATCCAGAACATTTGCCAGGCCAGTTGATAACTGACCGAATCTCCGAAGAGGTAGGTGTACTTCCCGTCGCGATGGTAGCCGTGGCCGTCGGCCTTGAGCCAACCACGCAAGACTCCGCGAAGGGTCTCCTTGGGCATCCGAAAGACATCAGGATGCAGATAGCGTTGCCGAGACAGCCCACATACAAGCCGTTTCAGTACCCGCCCAAAACGCTTGTGGTAAAGCATGACCCGGTGAGCGTTTCGATCGTGCATAGGCAAGACCGTAGGCCGTTCGCCGAGCAGTCGCTCAATTTGATCTCGGTACTGTTCGACCCATTCACGTTCTTCCAGCCCGAGGCACACCTCCACCTGATGCTGCGCCGAGACCGATCCGTCCCCGGCATAGAGCCCGAGAATCTCACCGAACTCAGCATCCGCTGGAAGGTACTCAGCAATCGGCTTGTCGTTGAAATGATCAGGCGTTTCACCTTCTCGGCACGCCGTGGGCACAGCATGCAGATCGCAGGTCAGCTTGGGTCTGGGTATCGCAACGAAGTCTCCGATGCCCAAAAGTCTGGCTGGAAGCCACTCCGGCTCAGGCACATTGGCATCACCCTCAAGCCATTGCGACTTCAGAACTCGAATCTTATGAGTCGGTGTACAGCTAAATGCCGGGCCTGGCAGATTAGCCACCTTCACGTTGACCAGCTTCCCATCGTACGGATAACGGTGCACGCCGGTCACCAGCGACGATACGCCTCGACCATTGATCACAGGGTCGCCGACGACGAAGTCGCCGATCGATTTCCACGAAGCCCAATCGGCCTGCACCTGCGTCTCGACAGGGAAGCATTTGATTGAATGCCCGTGGTACTGTACGAACCGCTTGGAGCCGATGTTGTACGAGGCGACGTACGAATCGGGAATGATAAAGCGTACGTTCTTGCAGTCCCGCAGCGCAGCCTCGGCGAAGAGATAGATCAGCGTGTCCCAGTTCCTCGTCGGATCCTTGGGATTGGGTTTGCGCTGATCGCCGAGCCGGCCATGATTGCCGGAGGTGCAGACGAAGGTGACTTGCTCAAAGTGGGCTGCCAGGTCGCGGGCCGCGAGTGACAGTGTCATGCCGCAGCCGTAGGCCGCCAGGCAGATGTTCGGGGCGTCCAGGTGCCGCTCAGCATCGTGGATGGTGCCGGAGACAAAGTCGCCGTTGCAAGCGACCACCAGCTCGGGCAAGCGCCAGACGCGGCCACCTTCCATCCGCTTCTTGCGGGCGATGACCTGATCAACGATGCGGGGCACGCGACGGGCGAAGACTTCAGCGTTGTACTCGTTAAGGCCCTGCACCCGATGCTTCTTCACCTCCTCGTAGGCATGCCAGTCGGAGAGGTGCAGGAGAACGGTCTCGGTGACGGCCGACGGGCTCTTGGGAGCCACATAGGACGGCGGCGCCGGAATGACCTTGGCAGTGTCTCGCATTAGCTGCGTGAGGGCCTGCCTGAGGCTCTTCTCGCCAGCCACGTCGTGGAGGAGCTTGTTCTCCTGGGCCAGGATGCGGGCGCGCTCCAGGCGGACGCGGGCCTCCTCCACGTCGTCCCTGCGAGGCTTCAGCACCACCGGGCTCTTGCGGCCCTTGTTGCGGTGCTTGGCCAGCTTCTTGCGCACGGTCCTCTCGTGAAGGCCAAACTTGCGGGCCACGGCCGAGGCGTTGGGCTGCTCGGCATAGGCCTTGAGGATCAGGTCGTCGTCAAACGCTTTTCCCACCGTCCGCCTCCTTGCTACGTCGCAGGGTGGAACGCCGCACGTCGTGGATCGCCTCGGCTTCGAGGGCGTCGCAGGCGGCGATGAGGGCCCTATGAAGAGCGTCCTTGACACTCGGGTCGCATTCGATGGTTAACGAAGTGGCCGTACTCGGCATGCGCTCGACGGCCCCCTCCCCCGGCACGAAGCAGTTGAGGAGGTCGATCCAGACCTTGCGGCGTTCCAGCCTCAGCTTCTCTCGCTGCAGGGTCGCGGCTCGCTTCATCGCGGCCGCGGCCTTCTCTGCTGTGGCCATCGGAATCCCTCCCGAGGGTTCAGGCCTCCTGCTCCTCGTCCTCCCTTCGCTTCCGTTTCGGCCGGGTGGCCGCGATCAGGCCCGCCGTGCCCAGGCCGCCGGCCAGCAGGCCGGCGCCGCCGATGAGGCCGGCGTTGCGGACGCGCGCCCGTATCTCGGGATCATACCTGGACGCGTCGATCCCAGACTGCACACCTCGACGACCGGCATCCGTGAGGAGTTGCCTGGATGCCGCCCAAGGGTCGGGTGCAGCTTCTGTCGTCGCAGCAGGAGCCGCAGTAGCCGGAGGCGCTGGCAGGATGGCCGATCGCGCCGTGTCGTGGACGAGGTCGCTGACGCTTTGTTCGATCCGAGGGGCTACGTGCTCCTGCAGCGCCTGCTGGACCTGCGGGTGATTCACCACAGCGGGCAAGGCCTGACCGCCGCCCTGGGCGATCGGGAACATGATCCGCCTCCACATGTCGGCGTAGGGGCTATCCAGCTGAGCAGCGGGATTAGCCAGGATCTCATCCTTGTGCTTGGCCATCGCATCGCGAACGTAGGCGCCGAAATCAGGCTGTTCGCCCTTGGGGATGCTGCGCAGTCCAGCCGAGAGTGCCGCTCCGAATGGGGTCGCGGATCGTAAGAGATCCACGGCCCCCATGAGTACGGGCCGTTTCTCTCGCACGGCCGGAATGTCCTGCAGAACCGCCTTCGACAGGTAATCTCTCGCGGCGTCGTAGTGGATCTTGCCGATCGCCGACTGATCACTGCCGTATCCGGCTGCCCCGGCCAGGATGTCGGGGTACATGCGGGGCAGTTCAGTGCGAGCGCGATTGGCAATGTCCTCGGTCGTCTGGTCGTCCAGCCCGAATTCCGCCTTGAGGGCTCCGGCTGTGCGGTTGGGCACGACGTTCATCGCCTTGTGATACGTCCCGGCGGCGGCCACGGAAGCCGTCCCCGCAGTCGGGCCGTATCGAAGGGCCGTACCCGCCAACGCACGTGTCCTGTCGAAGGCCCTGGGAGCCACGCCGGAGGGCAAGCCGGGCAGGCCCAGGGCCCGCTGATTCCTGATCGCCAGCACGTCGTCGATTGAACGATCCAAGAACGGATAGCGGGTGCGGAAGGCCAGGTTCCCGGTGCTCTTGAGCGTCTGCCCCGCGCGACTGGCCAGGCCGGCGCCGGCACGACCGAAGAAGCCCGTCGTCGAGGGCACGCTGGCCATGCGACGGACGGCGTTCGCAGCCGCGTCCCAGAGGCCGGCCATCTTGACCGCCGCCATGTCCTCGTCGGTCGCCCTGCGGAACTGGCCGTGCGTCTCACCCGCATCCCTGAGCTTGAGCGCACGATGCCGACCGTCCAGCAATCCGCCCTCAGGATCGACGATCCCCGGATAGGCCGTGTCGGCCTCGGAGTACCGCTTGCGGCTGAAGCCGGTCCGGCTGTCGCGAGAGAGTCGGAGGCCGTCCAGCGGGAGTCGCTCGACCGGCCTGTTCTTGAGCAGCTCCATCAACCCGTCGATGTTGTAGGTCGTGCCGTCGAAGGAGGTGTGGGTGTTGCTGTTCTTCTTGACGAACGGGGCGAGTTGCCGGAGCGTCCTGTCGTGCAAGTCGGTGTAGTACCGGGTCGACTCCTCCAGGGTTCTGGGTCGAGACAGCCACGCGTCGTCCGGCTGGTGGAGCGCCTGCCTGAAACCGTTATAGATCTCGGCATGCAGTGCCTGCGGACTCCGCGACATCCTGGGAACCTCCGGACGCAACCTCGTCGTGAAATTGGCGGGGGAGGCCTCTTGGGCGTCGGCTATCGCCTTATATTCCGCCTCGAAGGCCGGAATGTGCTCACGTATAATTGGATTAATATGGGCCTTTAGCTGCGGATAGCCATCAAGACTCCGGGCCTCTCGTGAATACAGCAACGAGTGAGGATCGCCCAGGAGTCTCTTGGGATCGCCGAGGAAGGCCTGAACGGCCTCCCTGTTCGGGGACGAGCTTGTGATGAGCCGATCGAGATCGGCGATGATTGCTTCGTTCGGTCCTCGCGTGGCCGCTAACTGATCTTGTAGTGCGCTGTTGTCCAGCTTCAACGCCGCTTGCTCATCGAGGTACTTGTCTTGTTGCAGCCTGTTTTTCTGCACCAGCCGCTCAACATCGTTCTTGGCCGCCTGTGTGGCCGCGTCGGCCTTGTAACGCTGATAGTCCATGTCGCCGATGGCGGAATGGGCCCCGTAGAGCGCGCCGCCGATGCCGCCTAGCCCCGCGCCTCCCAATCCGAATGCCCATTGCCGTCGCTTCCTGGCCGCGTCATCCAGACCGACAGGGCGCGTCGCATACTCGCCAAGCAAACCAGCACCAGCGCCGAGCCCTGCGCCGACACCGGCGCCAATGTAGGGCCAGGAGTAGTTGGCCGTCTTGGCCCGCCGCTGCTCCTGATGCAGATGCCGAAGGGCACGAAGCCTGGCGTCATAGGCTGAGCGAAACATCGGCTCACCGGCCGTTCGCATGATCCGCAGCGCATCCTGCAGCGAGTAGAGCCCGCGCTCACTAGCCTTCCATGTGTCCAACTTGTCCGATTCCGGATTAAGGCTCGGCAGCTCGGCGGCAACGAAGTGCATCCGAGAGCCTAGGAAGTGTCTCCGGTCGGGCGGTAACTTTGCCCGATGGGCTTCAGACCACGAGTTGATCACGGGAGGCAACGGGAGCAGCCTAGGATTGACGGCCCTCAGGCCGGTCTCCTCAAGGAACTCTCGGGCGCCTGCCGACGCAATGTCCTCGCCCGGATCGATACCGCCGCCAGGAACGGCGAAAGAGCGATCCTGATCCCACTTGCCTCCGTAGAGCTTGCCTGAATG
>WBZP01003618.1_pt2 | contig 11192 bp, 9 predicted proteins | sample 5204301 | NCBI WGS metagenome assembly WBZP01 (sample SAMN12412401, study PRJNA552823) | activated sludge metagenome | isolation source: activated sludge from nitrification reactor of wastewater treatment plant... | place: USA: Pennsylvania | collected 2017
TTATCTGATCGATGCTTGCGGCTTCAACCCGAGCAACCTGGCGGCCATCACCTTCACCAACAAGGCGGCGAAGGAGATGCAGGCACGCGTGGACAAGCTGCTCGCCGGGCGGTCGACGAACGGTCTGACGATTTCCACCTTTCATGCGCTTGGCGTGCGCATTCTGCGCGAGGAAGTGAAGGCGCTCGGCTACAAACCGAACTTCTCCATCTTTGACGCCTCGGATTGCTTCGCCATCCTGGCCGATCTCGCCGGCAGTGCCGACAAGGCGACCGTGCGCCGCCTGCAGACGCTCGTCTCGAACTGGAAGAATGCCCTCGTCTCGCCCGATGTGGCGCGCAAGAACGCGCAGAATGAAACGGAGCTGCGCGCCGCCGACACCTTCGCCAGTTATTGCGCGACGCTGCGCGCCTACCAGGCGCTCGATTTCGATGACCTGATCGCCCTGCCCGTGACGCTCTTCGAGCAACACGCGGCGGTGCGCGAGAAATGGCAGAACCGGCTGCGCTACCTGCTGATCGACGAGTATCAGGATACCAACGCGGCACAGTATCAGATGCTCAGGCTGCTCGCCGGCCCGCGCGCGGCGTTTACCGCCGTCGGCGACGACGATCAGGCGATCTACGGCTGGCGCGGCGCCGACATCGCCAACCTGCGCGGCCTGCCGCGCGACTATGCGAACCTCAGGCTGATCAAGCTCGAACAGAACTACCGGTCGACCGTGCGTATCCTGCAGGCGGCCAACGCGCTGATCGCACACAACGAGAAGCTCTTCGACAAGAAGCTGTGGTCGGAGCTCGGGCATGGCGAACCGATCACCGTCAGCGTCTGTGCGAACGGCGAGAAAGAGGCCGAGTCGGTGGTCATGAAATTGCAGGCGCACCGCTTTCAGCAGCGCGGCGCCTTCCGCGACTACGCCATTCTCTATCGGGGCAACTTTCAGGCGCGTGCGGTCGAGCAGTTTCTGCGCGACCAACGCATTCCGTACCTCGTCTCGGGCGGCCAGTCTTTCTTCGACAAGACGGAAATCAAGGACCTGAGCGGCTACCTGCGGCTGCTCAACAATACCGACGATGATCCGGCGTTCCTGCGCGCGGTCAGTGTGCCGCGCCGTGGGGTGGGCGCCGCCACGCTGCAGGCGCTCGGCAATTACGCCGGCCAGCGTCACCGTTCATTTTTCGCCGTGCTCGGCGAACAGGGGCTGGCGCAGCACGTGCAGGAACGCCAGCTGGCGCCGTTGCTCGAGTTCCGCGATTTCGTCGAGCGCTTTCGACTGCGCGCACAACGCGAAGCGCCGGCGCAACTGCTTGCCGACCTGCTGACGGCGATCGGCTATGAGGCCTGGCTGCACGCTCAGGACGAGCCGCGCACGGCGCGTGCGCGCTGGGGGAACGTCGTCGAGTTCTGCGACTGGCTGGCCCGGAAAGGTGACGAGGAAGGGAAAACGCTGAGCGAGCTGACGCAGGCGATTGCCCTGGTCAACATGCTCGACCGCGCTTCGCCCGACGTCGATGCGGTTCGCCTGTCGACGCTGCATGCAGCCAAGGGCCTGGAATTCAAGCATGTTTTTCTGATCGGCGTCGAAGAAGGGATACTGCCGCACCGCGAAGCCCAGATCGACGGCCGGATCGAGGAGGAGCGCCGCCTGATGTACGTCGGCGTGACGCGCGCGCAGCGCTCGCTGCACTTGAGCTACTGCGAGAAACGCCGGCAGGGCAGAGCGCTGATCCCCTGCCGGGTCTCGCGCTTCATCGACGAAATGGGGCCGGCAGAGCTGCGCTTTTCGGGCGGCGAGAACGACCGCCCGGCCGACCGGACACGCAACGCCGAGCGCTTCGCCGGACTGAAAGCAATTCTCAAGCAGGCCGAATGAAGTCAGCCGGGCAACCGTCTTCCCGCGCCGGAGCCGCCGAAGAAGCGACGCGGCCTGGCCCGCTTGTCGATGGAACCCGCCTTACTTGGCGAGACCCACCAGGTGCTCGACGGCGGCCTTCAGTTCGGCTTCGCTCAGGTCGGCTCCGCCACCCTTCGGCGGCATCGCGCCCTTGCCGTTGGTGACGCTGGCGAGCAGTGCCGGTGTGCCGGTGGCGATGCGCGGTGCCCAGGCCGCCTTGTCGCCCGCCTTCGGCGCCCCTGCTGCGCCGCTGCCGTGGCAGGCCAGGCAGACGGTCTGGTATACGGTCGCCCCGTCGCGCGGCGCCCCGTCAGCTTTGGCCGGCGCAGCCTTGGCCAGCTCGATCCTGGCGACCGGCTGAATACGCGCGTCCGCGTCATCACTGGCGCCGGTCGCGACGCTGCCCTTGCCGAGCTGCGCCAGCGGCCAGATGACGACAATCAGGAGGAGGGCGACGACGATGGTAACGAGCAGGATCGCCTGTGAAGAGTGTTGTTTCTGAGCCATGCCAAGTCCTTGGTAGTCCGCGGGTTAAAGGGCGAATTGTACCGCCCTTTTCTGCTGCTCAAAAGGGCCGCTATGGACTCCCCACGGCAAACCGGTTAAGCTTCCACCCCTGCACGCGCCCGTAGCTCAGATGGATAGAGTACTGCCCTCCGAAGGCAGGGGTCGGACGTTCGAATCGTCTCGGGCGTGCCATGACTTCGATGACCAATTCGCCGAAGTTGCCGACATGGCGTTTGACATGCGTTGCCCCGATGAAATATCATGCCGGGCTTTCCGTTATCAGGCTAGAAGGACGGCGTTTCTGATGAAGACTTTCTCCGCCAAACCGCACGAAGTTCAGCGCGAGTGGCTCGTGGTTGATGCCACGGACAAGGTGCTGGGTCGCTTGGCGAGCGAAATTGCTCGCCGCCTGCGCGGCAAGCACAAGCCCGAGTTTACGCCGCACGTAGACACCGGCGACTACATCGTCGTCACCAACGTCGAACGTTTGCGCGTGACCGGCAACAAGGCCCAAGACAAGAAGTACTATCGCCACTCGGGTTACCCGGGCGGCATCTACGAGACCGACTTCACGAAGATGCAACAGCGTTTTCCTGCGCGCATTCTTGAACTGGCGGTGAAGGGCATGCTGCCCAAGGGACCGCTCGGCTACGCCATGCTCAAGAAGTTGAAATGCTATGCCGGCACCTCGCATCCGCACGCTGCGCAGCAGCCGAAAGTTCTGGAACTCTAAGGGATCAAAATGGCTGACAATTACTTCTATGGCACGGGCCGACGCAAGAGTGCCGTCGCCCGCGTCTTCATGAAGCGTGGAAGCGGCAGCTTCGTCGTCAATGGCAAGCCGGTCGATGAGTTCTTTACGCGCGTCACCGGGCGGATGGTGGTTCGCCAGCCCCTGCAACTGCTCGACCAGCTGAATACCTTCGACATCATGGTCAACGTCGGCGGCGGCGGCGAGTCGGGCCAGGCTGGCGCAGTGCGTCACGGCATTACGCGCGCGCTGATCGAGTACGACGCGGCGCTCAAGCCAGCGCTGTCGAAAGCGGGTTTCGTGACGCGCGATGCGCGCGAGGTCGAGCGCAAGAAGGTCGGTTTCCACAAGGCACGTCGGCGCAAGCAGTTCTCGAAGCGCTGAGCGCGGCTTTTCTGCGCCATGCGAGGGCCGCCTGCGGGCGGCTTTTGTCTTTCCTCGCTGCGCAGGCCAGTATTCCTTGCATTCGCGGAGGGCGCACATGATCAAGGTGGGAATCGTCGGCGGTACCGGCTACACCGGGGTCGAGCTGCTGCGTCTGTTGGCACAGCATCCCGAGGTGCAGCTGGCCGTCATCACCTCGCGGGCCGATGCCGGGATACCCGTCGCCACCATGTTTCCGAGCCTGCGCCAGCGTGTGAAACTGAAGTTCGAGGACCCGAAGAACGCCAACCTGCGGATCTGCGACGTGGTTTTCTTCGCCACGCCGAATGGGGTCGCCATGGAGCAGGCGCCGGCCCTGCTCGACGCCGGCGTGCGCGTCATTGATCTGGCGGCTGACTTTCGGCTGAAGGATGTCGGCGAATGGGAGCACTGGTACGGTTTACCGCACGCAAGTCCACAGTGGGTCGAAAAAGCGGTCTATGGGCTTCCCGAACATGACCGCCCGGCGATCCGCAACGCACTGCTTGTCGCCAACCCCGGCTGCTACCCGACGGCCGTTCAGCTCGGCCTGTTGCCTTTGCTGGAAGCGGGTCTGGTTGAGCCCGACGGGCTGATCGCCGACGCCAAGTCGGGCGTCTCCGGTGCCGGACGGAAGGCGGAAGTGCACACGCTGTTCTCGGAAGCCTCCGACAATTTCAAAGCCTACGCTGTCGCCGGCCACCGGCATCTGCCGGAGATTCGCCAAGGCTTGGCGCGCATGGCTCGTCAACCGGTCGGCCTGACCTTCGTGCCGCACCTGACGCCGATGATCCGCGGCATTCACGCCACGCTTTACGCGCGCATCCGTAGCGAAGCCGATTTTCAGGAACTGTACGAGCAGCGCTACGCGCACGAAGCCTTCGTCGATGTTCTGCCGGCCGGTTCGCATCCGGACACGCGCTCGGTCCGTGCAGCGAACGTCTGCCGCATCGCCGTACACCGGCCGCAACGCGGAAACATGCTCGTCGTGCTGGCGGTGATCGACAACCTCGTCAAGGGTGCCGCCGGGCAGGCGATCCAGAACATGAACATCATGTTCGGCTTGCGCGAAACCGAGGGCCTTTGGCAGGTCGCCGTGCTGCCTTGAGGCGTTCGCCGTGTCCGATAGCGCAACCGTGGACACTTTGCCGGCAGCCAGGAACTCATGCCTGGGCCCACGGGTCACAAGCGATGAATCTTGAGCGATCGCCAGCCGGCGGAATGCGCGTTCGGCGCTGGCCATTTTCTTCGCACAACGCAAGTTGTGTCGAGCACTTTCAGACAGCAGTTTCAGGAGGTTTACCAGATGAACGCAGCAAATGAAATTCCGATGCCCTTCGTTTTCACCGATAGCGCAGCCGGCAAGGTGAAGGAGCTGATCGAGGAGGAAGGAAATCCCGATCTTAAACTGCGCGTTTTCGTTACCGGTGGCGGATGTTCCGGCTTTCAGTACGGTTTCACTTTCGACGAAGTGGCCAACGAAGACGACACCGCCTTGCAGAAAAACGGGGTTACCCTGCTCGTCGATCCGATGAGCTATCAGTATCTGGTCGGCGCCGAAATCGACTACACCGAGGGTATAGAAGGCTCCCAGTTCGTCATCAAGAACCCGAATGCCTCCTCGACCTGCGGTTGCGGATCGTCGTTCTCGGTCTGAACTTCTCGTCACGGGCGGCCATGTCCGCACTCCGCATTGCCGCAGCGCTCCTGGCGCTCTTCCTCACACCGCTACTCACGCAGGCCGAGTCCAGGCCGCCGGCGCCGGAAGGATACCGTGTCGGCGACCGCCTGGCGAACGAGAAGGCCGGCGCAAGCACATTCCGCCAGATCGAATGGGAAGAGCTTGTCCCGAAAGGCTGGGATCCGATGGCCGCCTTCAAGGGCGTCGACCTGGCGCGTCTGCAGGATAGCGACCCGAAAGCGATGGAAGCCCTCGACAGGATGAAGGCGGCCTGGCACCAGGCGCCCGTCGAGCCGTCGCTTGACGGGCAGCGGGTGCGCATCGCCGGCTTTGTCGTTCCACTCGAACGAAAAGGTGACCAGGTTCTCGAATTCCTTCTCGTTCCGTACTTCGGCGCCTGTATCCACGTCCCGCCACCGCCGGCCAATCAGATCATTCACGTGCTTGCCGACAAACCGATCAGCGGCATGCGCACGATGGACGCCATGTGGGTGAGCGGCAAGCTCAAAGTGCATCGGGCCGACACCGGTATGGGCACTTCCGGCTACCAGATGCGCAGCGAGGCACTGGCGCCTTACACCCGGCCGAAGACCTGAGGATGGTCCGGCGCGCCGGATGCGCCGGACGGTTTCGCCAGGTATTTCAGTACGTCTCGAAGACGCGTACGGCGAACGCCGGCAGGGCAAGCGCCGCGCGTCCCGCAGCGAGCAACTGCGGCGCAGCGGCATCGCCATCGCCGCCGCGTTCAACGCAAGCTGCCGCCCACGGCCAGGGGACCTCGTAGACGGGAAAGTCCTGCGGCCCGCAGTTGGCGACGACGACGACCTGGCCGCCTGAGCCCGGTGCATTCCCGGCCGTGCGGCAATAGACAAAGACGCGCGTTCCGTCGTTATCGTCGATCGTCGGATGAAAATGGAGGAACTCTACCTCGTTGCGCTGCAACGCCGGATGTCCGCCGCGCAACCAGAAGAGGTCGGACACCGCGGCGGCGACCTGGCGATGCCCGGCGTGTTGACGGCGGGCCCAGTCGACCGGGTCTGACATCTTGAGCTGCCAGTCGTAATGGTTCGTATCATGAATGTCGGCGAACTCCTCGCCGGCGAGCAGCATCGGCACACCGACCGATGTCATCAGCAGCGCGTAGGCGCTGCGCACGCGATTGAGCGCCTGCCGGTACAGTTGGCGCGCGATCTCGACAACCGGTGCCGAGTTGCGCTGCAAGCTCTCCGCGATCTCGCGCACCTGCGCGAAGCCACCGTCGCCGAGGCCGTGATAACGCAGCAGCGACGAAAGGACGTGATTCATGAAGCGGCGTTCGCCGTCCTTCTCGACATCATGCGAGGTGATGTAAATGATCGACTGCCCCAGGTCGCCAAAACCGCCGTCGAAACGCTTCGACCAGTCGTCCCAGCGCCGCCGCCCGGAAACCATCCCGGCGATGCGCTCGCGCCGCGCCGGCTGGCCATAGGTCGTATGCATCTCGTTGAGCAGCAGGCGACGGACCTCGTCGCGGTAGCTGAAATTCCAGATCGCATCGACGACCTTGCGGCCGCCCGGATTCGACTGATCGTCGCGCACCGCTACCGTGCGCGACCAGGAGTCCTCGGCGATGACGATGAATGGCCGCTCGGGAAAGGCGTTCGAAAAAGTCTCCCAGGCGTTGTCACGAAACTCCTGAATGAACTCCCAGTTGTTTATTCCTTTGAACTCGTCGATACGGAACCCATCGACGTGGTACTCCTCGATCCAGAAACTCGCCATGTCGAAATGGAACAGGCGCGCCCAGTGCTGTCCGTCGACGCGGTCGCGGTAGCGGAACATCGTTCCGCCGTAGTCCTCGCCGCGCTCGGCAGCCTCGCCGTCCGTCTTCGTGATGAAGTGGCGCTCACCGGCGAGACGTGCCAGCGGACAATCGCGCGCGTGGTTCATGACCACATCGAGAACGACGCGGACGCCGCGCTGATGGCAACGCTTGATGAACAGCTTCAGATCAACCGGTGCCCCCATGTCATAGTCCGGCGCAAAGAAGAAGCGCGTCCCGTAGCCCCAGTTCAGTGTGTCGGGCGAATCCTGAATCGGCAGCAGCTCGATGCAATTGATGCCCGATTTGGCCAGACGGTCAAGATGTTCGAAGATCGCCTTGTCGAAAGTCCCCAGGCCGACCTGACGCGACGGGTCGCCGTCCATCCAGCGCAAGGGCATTTCGTAGACGACGATCTGGTTGTTGGCCGGCAGCCTTACGCCGAGCGGCAGTTCGTCGCTCCAGTCGAACACGGACGATGCCTCCTCGCCGTCGACGATGTGCAGCACGCCGCGATAGCCGCCGAAACGGGTGATCTCGCGCGCATACGGATCGGCGATCGGCGAAGACGCGTCGCCGTCGAGAATGAACTCGTACTCGTAGGTTCCGTCGTCGAGCCCGAGGGTATCGATGTCGAGTTCCCAGAAACCGCCGGCGCCGGCCGCCAGCGGCCATGTCATCCAGCGTTCGCCGAAGCGATCGCGGTCAAGCACGTTGGCGAGCCGCACTTCAACCAGCGCTGCTCCAGGTGCGGGAATTCTCATCCTCTCCATCCTCCTCAATACAAAGTCGGTTGCCGGACGTATGTTCGGCAGATGCAGCGGACAGTCGCCGCGTGCGAAAAGAGCTTGCGACATGCGGGAGGGTTTTCCAAATCAGATATTTTTATCGGCCTCTGTTGCGCGCCGGGAGCGGGTGTTTCGACACTCCGCCGGTGCTTGCCAAAAAGCAGTGCGCAGCGGCGGCCAGGTCGGCGGAGAAAGGCGCAGGTCCGCACGCGAAGGCGCCCGCGGCCAAGGCCTCGCCGAGCTCAGCACTCGCTCCTTTCCCATCAAGAAGGCTGGCCCGGCTCTGCTGCGCTGCCTTGCTCACCCGTGCAGGCGGCAAACTCGCCGCGCGTTCCGCAGCGGACGGCCTCCAAAATCAGCGCAAGGCGCCGTCGCGTGGTGCGCAGGTCAGCGGAGCGGAACACGGCAAGGTAGGCCAGTCCGAACCAAAAACCAATCCCATTGAGAACGTATAGCCAGCGGCTCGTCAGTCGCTCGCGATAGAAGATGAAGGCGTTGCGCAGGTCGAGGAAGATGCGTTGGTCAGAGACGCTCGGCGAGAAGATCGGGTGTACCCGGTGTTGGTCGACGTGCCAAGATGCGTCCATGTCGTGAACGACTGCGTCGGCACAAAGACGTATTGACAACCCTCGGCGAACGAGCCGATCGGTGAAATCGAAGTCGTCGTAGTAGCAGAAATAACGAGGATCAGGTAACGCATGGAGATCGAGCAGGGCTTGGCGACGCAGAAAGAGGCCGCCATAGGCGGCCAGCTTGATTTGCGCAAGTTTGAATTGAGACGAAACAGGTGCTCGCACACCTGTGTCGGCGCAGGCAAGCTGCTTACGCAGCAAATACCGTTCATTCAATACATTGAACCAGCCGTAGGTGTTTGCTCGTCCCACGGGCGCCACACCGTGGTCAACGACGAAACGCTGCCACGGCTGGGCCGGACGATACGCTTGCAGCGCCAGCAGGGGGTCACCGCCCAGTTGTGCATGGGCGGAGAAAAGGCGGTCGATGCAGTCCACTTCAGGCAAGTTGTCGTCGTCGAGGAGGAGAAGGTAATCGACATCGAGTTTGAGTGCTGCTTCAATTCCCGCGCGGAAGCCAGCTGCGCTGCCCAGATTCCCGGAATTGATGATGAAAGTCGTCGCGCACGCTGGCGAAGCGCGTGTCGGATGGTTGCCGTTGAACACGACGACGACCTGGTCAACACAGCATTCGACAAGCCGGTCGAGGACCTTCGCCAGTAGTTCATGTCGCGCGCCGTAAGTGACGATGATCACGCAGAGTGTGGCTCTCGGGGCACCCATTGGCGGCGGACCTGGCTTCTCCGCCACCTATGTCTCGAAGCCAATTGCCCGTAAGGCTTCCGCTAGCCCACGCGCAAGAAGCGCCGAAGAAAATGGGTTCTCGCCGGGTGGCCTTGCCAGCTGAGCAGGCGAATCACTCTTCTGAATTGCAGTCCACAGCCTTTCGATGAGTTCATCTTCGGAGCGATAGGTCGCCCCGATGCCGAATTTCTGAACAAGAAAAGGCGGGTTTCCACTGTCGTGGACGATCACAAAGCAGCCGGCCCTGATGGCTTCAGCCACCGTCATCCCGAAGTGCTCGGTCAGCTCCGGATGTCGTTCGGCGTTCACACCGAGTCCGGCAGCGTGCACATATACCTTGGCTTGCGCGTAGAGAGCAGCAATTTCCTGCTTATCGGCTCCTTCGATCAGCGAGATGGGATAGCCGGAACTGACGGCGAGGAGTTGGCCAAAATAGTCCACGTCAACCCGACTCGTCTGGTCAAGCGTACCCGCGAGCACCAGACGCCAGTCTCCTGCCGGACTTGCCTTCAGCGCTTCGACAAAGGCCCGTACAATCAGATGCTGCTTCTTGCCATGACCCCGATCGGAAAATCGACCGACGTTGAGAATGATATTGCTCTTGGCCGGTAGATCACCGCTCACGGGTGTCTCGTGAACCACCGGCTGGATGACCATGCCATTGGTTGGCCCCCAGAAGCGGGACGACCAATCCCGCGTGAAGTCGGAGTTGAAGGCAAAAAAGTAGCACTGGCGAAATGCCTTGCTGCTCTTGCGAGACGGGAAACTGACGATGAAGATGGAATGCCTGGCGTGCGAGACCATCGTCGATTGATACGTGGAGTTGATGAAGAGGTCGAATTGCTGCGTGTCCGCGGAGCTGAAATCAGGCTTGCTGAGCAGCAAAGCGTCTCGCAGGTCGACGTCGAAGAGGGTGGACAGTCGCGCGACATCGATGCTGCTTTTCGATGCCAGTGTCAGTTCCATCCCCTTGGCCAGGAAGTAACGCGCGAATTCGAGTGCGTGTGCTTCTCCTCCGCCGCAGGTGCTCCAATAGTCGTTGTAGACGCACACTCGTGTGCGTGGGAAAACGGGGGCGGGGGAATCGGCGATGAGAAGCAGCGCATCCCTGAGCGCTTCATCACTGCATTCCCCCGCCAACCGTCCGGGGTCGCGGGCGAGCGATAGCAGGCGCATGGCCTTGCGGCCGAGCTTCGCACCGGTGCACCGACCGTCTTCACGATGCCCGTACAGAACCGCCCGCATCAGAAGCAGACGGCGCAAGCAGGCGGGCACCCGCTGGTACATGAAGACGAGACGATTGCGCCTGATCAAGTAGCTACGGAAAGTGCTGTCGGCATCGGCCGTCGCACTATGGGTGTGGAGGACGATGGATCGCGGTACGTAGACAATGTGCAATCCCCGTCGCCGAAGCCGAAGAGAGAGCTCGCTGTCCTCGTAATAGGCAAAGAACTCGCGACGAAAGGGTAGTTCGCCTTCCAGAGCCGACCTTCTGACGAGCGCCGCACAGCCACAAAGATAGTCGACGCTCATCGTCCGATCGAATTGGCCAGCATCAATCTCCCCATATCCTCTGTCGGCGGTACAGAAAAAGCGATGCGCGACCGAGCCTGCGTTATTGATGACACGGTACCAATGGGCAACGTCGTGCCACGAGTTGGAGACCGCCAGCTTCAGGCCAGTGTGGCGGGAGGCGTAGCCAGTGGCGACAGATCTTTGGTCTCGCAACACGCTCACCCTGGCGAGGTCGGCGCCGGAGTTGAACTCCAGGATCACCGGTTCGTGTTGTTCGGGCAGCAAGATTGTCAGGGGCCCATCGATCACGATGTCGGCCTCACTGCTCAACTCGTGATTATCGACAAACGCCTTGCGGTATTCCAGACTGCGCAACAGGCTAGCCGCCGATAAGGTTACCTGTTCGGCGCAGTTGATCGTCAGTTTGCTGAAGAAACGGTTAAACAGGAGCTTGGGGACCGTACAAGCGGCGCGCGGGCGTGTGCGCAATTCCGAGACGAGGCCCGACAGCCAGTTCTCCTGCGGGACGGTATCGTT
>WBZP01006822.1_pt1 | contig 11190 bp, 11 predicted proteins | sample 5204301 | NCBI WGS metagenome assembly WBZP01 (sample SAMN12412401, study PRJNA552823) | activated sludge metagenome | isolation source: activated sludge from nitrification reactor of wastewater treatment plant... | place: USA: Pennsylvania | collected 2017
CCTGATCGACAACGCGCTGCGGTACTCCGGCGACAGTGTGGTGCGGGTCAACGCGGGCCGGGTGGGCGACCGGGTGCTGATCAACGTCGTCGACGAGGGGCCGGGGGTGCCGCGCGACACCGAGGAGCGCATGTTCGCGCCGTTCCAGCGGGTGGGCGATCAGGACAACAACACGGGCGTCGGTCTCGGCCTTTCGGTGGCCCGTGGTTTCGTGGAGGCCATGGGCGGAACCGTCAACGCCACCGACACCCCGGGCGGCGGCCTGACCGTCGTCGTGGAGTTGGCCGCCCCGAACGGGGACGCGTCGTGAACAAGATCCGGGTGCTGGTGATCGACGACGAACCGCAGATCCTGCGGGCGCTGCGGATCAACCTGTCGGTGCGCGGCTACCAGGTGGACACGGCCACCACCGGCACTGCCGCGTTGCACGCCGCCGCCGAACACAAACCCGACGTGGTGATCCTGGACCTGGGCCTGCCCGATATGTCCGGGATCGACGTGCTGGCGGGTCTGCGCGGCTGGCTGACCGCGCCGGTGATCGTGCTCTCGGCACGCACCGATTCGTCGGACAAGGTCGAGGCGCTGGACGCCGGCGCCGACGACTACGTCACCAAGCCGTTCGGCATGGACGAGTTCCTGGCCCGGCTGCGCGCCGCGGTTCGTCGCAACGCCGCCGCGTCCGACACCGACGAACCCGTCGTCGAAACCTCCTCTTTCACCGTGGACCTGGCGGCCAAGAAGGTCACCCGCAACGGCACCGAGGTGCATCTGACCCCCACCGAGTGGGGGATGTTGGAGATGCTGGTCCGCAACCGGGGCAAGCTGGTCGGACGCGAGGAGCTGCTCAAAGAGGTCTGGGGTCCGGCCTACGCCAAGGAAACCCATTACCTGCGGGTGTATCTGGCCCAGTTGCGACGCAAACTCGAAGTGGACCCGTCACACCCCAAACATCTGCTCACCGAAGCCGGCATGGGCTACCGCTTCCAGCAGTAGGGCTCAGCAGTCACCCTGCAGCACCGATTTCACGTATCCGGCGGTTTGGTAGACGTACATCGCCGCCCAGCCGACCACACCCAGCCGCACCGGGGTCGCCGCCATCACGAGCTCGCCGTCGAAGCACTTGCCGATGATGTAACGGGCCCGTGACACGTGGGGCACCGATGTCACGACAATGACCGTCTCCCAATGCCTTTCGCTCGCCAGTCGGCGCAGCTCACGACCCTCTCCCAGCGTGGTGTGCGGGTCGGGTGCGAAACACTCCACGTGCAACCGGGGCTGCGGCGTGCGGCACAGGGCGTCGACGAACGGCTGCGCACCCCCGTACGGGTTCGACAGCACCAGCGTGGGCGCCCAACCCTGCCGGGCCAGGTCCACCGCGTAGCGGTATCGCGGCCCGGCTGCGCTGCCGCCCAGCACCAGGATGGCGTCGGCGTGCCGCACGGTGTCCACCTGAGGGCGAACGTAGACGGGGTAGCCCACGACGGCGGCCAGCACGCCCAGCACCGCCACCAGCATCGCGACGCGTCGCATGCTCAGCCGACCAGCGAGCGCGCGACCCCGTCGAGGATGTCGTGCTCGCTGACCGTCAGCGCGGAAATTCCGGCGCGGGAGCCGAATTCGCGCGCCAGTTCTGCGACGACGATGGCTCCCCCGCCGATCACGTCGACGCGTCCCTCGTGCATCGGTCCCAGCGCGGCCCGCTGTCTGCGGGTCATCGCGATCAGTTGGTCGCACACCGGCAGCAGTTCGGCGAAGCCCACGGTGGACAGGTGGATCGCCGCGGCGTCGTAGGTGGTCATCCGTTGCGCCAGTGCTGCGATCGTGGTGAACGTGCCCGCCACTCCGACCCAGGTCTTGGCCCGTTCGACCGGTACGGCCCGCAGAATCGCGCCGAGTCGCTCGCGCACCACGGCGCGGGCGTCCGCCACCTCGTCGGCGGTCGGCGGATCCGAGTGCAGGCACCGCTCGGTGATCCGGACGCAGCCGATGTCCGCCGATCGGGCCGCCTCGGCGTGCCGGCTGCCGACCACCACCTCGGTCGACCCGCCGCCGAGGTCGACGACAACGAAAGGTCCTGCCGCCGAATCCAATTCGGCGACCGCACCGAGGAACGACAGCTCGGCTTCCTCGGTGCCGGTGATCACCTCGGCGACCGCGCCCGGCACCACCTCGCCCAGCACCTGCGCGGTCATCGCGAAGAACTCGTCACGGTTGGCGGCGTCGCGGGTTGCCGATGTCGCCACCATCCGCACCCGGCCGACTTCGCTCTGCCGCAACAGCTCCGCGTAGTCGATCAGTGCGTCACGGGTCCGCGCGATCGCCTCGGGCGCCAACCGGCCGGTGGCGTCGACGCCCTGACCGAGTCGCACGACGCGCATCTCCCGGTGTACGTCACGCACACCCCCGCGCTCGTCGATGTCGGCGATCAGCAGGCGGATGGAGTTCGTCCCGCAGTCGATCGCGGCGACCCGTGTCATGTCCGCGTCCCCTGCCATACCGCGCGGTCCAGGATGCCGGCCATGCCCGGCTCGGCGGCCAGGATGATCAGCGCTTCGTCGCCGAACGGATTGACGCCCGGCCCTTTTGCCAACGAGTGCGCCATCACCACGTGCAGGCACTTGACCCGGTCGGGCATCCCGCCACCGGAGAACGTCGTCCCGAGTGGTTCGATCGCGTCCCGCTCGGCCAGGTAGTCGTCGTGCGCGCGCCGGTAGGCCGCCGCCAGTTCCGGGTCGCCGGCCAGGCGCTCGGTCATCTCGCGCATCAGACCCGAGGATTCGAGCCGGCTGGCCGCGGCCGTCAGCGCCGGATGGGTCAGGTAGAACAGCGTCGGGAACGGCGTTCCGTCCGGCAGCCGCGGCGCCGTCGTGACGACGCCGGGCTCGCCGTTGGGACACCGGTAGGCGATCTCGAGGACCCCGCGCGGTTCGCGCCCGAGCTGACGGGCGACCGCGTCGAGGTCGGTCTGCTCAACCACCGGGCTCCGGGGCCGGCGCAGCGGGTGGCGGCGGCGCGTTCGGATCGACGGGCGGCGGCGGCGCGCCGGGGTCGGGCGGCGGTGGTGCCGGCGGCGGCGGGGGGCCGTGCGGGGTGTCGGCGATGGTCTTCCACAGCGCGGTGTACCAGGGTTCGTTGCTGGGCGTGATGCCCGGATGCTCGTCGGGGCCGGTGGGCACGGCGGACCCCGGCGGCAGCTGCACCTGGTAGGGGATGTCGCCGGGCATCACGAAACCCAGCCGCTCGCGGGCCTGCGCCACGATGAAATCCGGGTTGGCGAGCTTTTCCTTCTGCTCCTCCAACTCGGCGATCTGTTTGTGCAGCTTGACTTCCAGTGCCCGCTGCTGATTCATCTCGGTGCGCTGGGCGAAGTAGGTCCGCACCGGCCCGGCGATGGTCAGGGTCAGCACGCACACCACCGCCGCCAGGATGGCCGCCCGCCGCGCGGTGAACCCCAACCGCTCCTCCGACCGTTGCTCGGCCGAATCGGCGATCGACTGGCGGACCGCTTCGATGGGCACCGGCAGGGCCCGGGTGTCACCGTCCGGGCGGGATTCGGCCGGCCTCGGCTCGCGGCGCGGCGCCGTCGGCGAGGACGGCGGCTGCTGCGCCCGACGTGCGCGCCCCTTCGCCTCACCGGGCTGGCCCGGTCGGGAGGTCGGGGACCGCCGTTTCGGGTCGGGCCGCTTCGCGTCAGACATCGCTGTCAAAGGTACCGGCCGTGCTCCGGCCGAGCGTGCAGCCATGTGCGTTCGCGGACCGCGGTTTTGCATATGGGTGCACGCTCGACGCGCAGACTCCTAGACCGCGAAACGGGGGAATGCCAGGTCGCCCGCGTACCGGGCGGCGTCGCCGAGGGCCTCCTCGATGCGCAGCAACTGGTTGTACTTGGCGACCCGCTCACTGCGGGCGGGCGCGCCCGTCTTGATCTGGCCGCTGCCGACCGCGACGGCCAGGTCGGCGATCGTGGTGTCCTCGGTCTCCCCGGAGCGGTGGCTCATCATCGTCTTGAAACCGGCGCTGTGGGCCATCTCCACGGCGTCCAGGGTCTCGGTCAGCGTGCCGATCTGGTTGACCTTCACCAGCAGCGCATTGGCGGCGCCCTTCTCGATGCCGTCCTCGAGGCGCTCCGGGTTGGTGACGAACAGATCGTCACCGACGATCTGGATCTTGTCGCCGATCGCGGCTGTCAGCGCGACCCAGCCGTCCCAGTCGTCCTCGGAGAGCGGATCCTCGATCGACACGATCGGATACGCACCGATCAGATCCTCGTAGAACGCGGTCATCTGCGCGGCGTCCTGGGTCTGCTTCTCGAACGCGTAACCCGTTCCGGCCGTGTGGAACTCGGTGGCCGCGACGTCGAGCGCCAACGCGATGTCGGCACCCGCCTTGAAGCCGGCCTGCTCGATTGCGGACAGGATCAGATCCAGCGCGGCCCTGGTGCCGGGCAGGTCCGGCGCGAAGCCGCCCTCGTCACCCAGGCCGGTGCCCAGGCCCTGCTTTTTGAGCACGGACTTCAGCGAGTGGTAGACCTCCGCGCCCCAGCGCAGTGCCTCCTTGAACGACGGCGCACCGATCGGGGCGATCATGAACTCCTGGACGTCCACCCCGGTGTCGGCGTGGGCGCCACCGTTGATGATGTTCATCATCGGGACCGGCAGGATGTGCGCGTTCGGGCCGCCGATGTAGCGGAACAGGGGCAGAGCGGCACTGTCCGCGGCGGCCTTGGCCACCGCCAGCGAGACACCCAGGATCGCGTTGGCGCCCAGCCGGCTCTTGTCCGGGGTGCCGTCGAGGTCCAGCAGGGTCTGGTCGACGACGCGCTGCTCGTCGGCGGAGATGTGGATGACCGCGGGCGCGATCTCGTCGAGCACCGCCTCCACCGCCTTCTCGACACCCTTGCCGCCGTAGCGGGATCCGCCGTCGCGGAGTTCGACGGCCTCGTGCTCGCCGGTGGACGCGCCGGAGGGCACCGCCGCACTGGCGAACGTGCCGTCGCTCAGAACCACTTCGACCTCGACCGTCGGGTTGCCGCGGGAATCGAGGATCTCGCGGGCGCCGACCTGCTCGATGATGGGCACTGCCGTCTCCTTAAGTCGGGGTCTGCTGTCGCGACTCAGCCTAAGCGTTGCCGCCCTCCGTCACAGCGGGTGGCCGTTCGCGTAGGCGGTCGCCCAGTCCCGGACCAACCGCGCGTATTGGTCGGAATGGTTGTAGGCGTGCAGCGCGTCCATCCAGCCGCTGGCCGTGGACAGATCCTTGCCACGCCAGCACAGGTACCCGGCGGCCGTCAGCGCGGCGTCGTCGAGGTTGTCCGGGCTGGCGTGATCGTCGTTGTTGGCGTCGACGCCGTAGAGCTGCCAGGTGTCCGGGATGATCTGCATCGGGCCCATCGCGCGGTCGAGGTCGGGGTCGCCGTCGAGCTTCCCCTTGTCGGTGTCGGCGATGTGCTCGTTGCCGTCGGTGCCGTCGAGTTGCACCCCGCGGATCGGCGGGCTCACGTCACCGTTCGGCGCGATGGTCGCGCCCCCGTAGGTGCCGTGGTGGCTTTCCACCTGGCCGATCCCGGCCAGCGTCGTCCACTTCAGCTTGCACTTCGGGTTCTCCACCTCGGCGACGCGTGCCGCGTAGGCGTAGGCCTCCAGCGCGGTCACGGGGATTCCGAGCGCGGCGGAGCGCGCCTCGGCCCAGTCGCGCAGCTGATCGGCGGGACGACCCTTGGCATAGGTGTCGACGGCCGGAACCGCATCGCCCGGTGGCGGGGGTACGCCCTCGGGCATGGGCGCGCTGGTACGCCAGGAACACCCCGAAGCCATCAGCAGGGCCGCGGCGCCGACTACGCCAACAGCCCGCAGCCACCGAACCGCCACTGGACCCTGCACACCCTTCCTGTCGTGGACCATCGTCCCATGTGTTCGGAGTACTCGGTCCCCGGCGGCACCGTGGCGTCGTAGGTGTGACGTCTCGTCGGGCCCGCTGCTAAGGTGAGCCACACCTAGGTTTGGCAAGCTAAACCTAAGCCACTCTCGCAGAAGGAAATGCCATGACCGTCGTCGGGGACCTGCCGATATCGGTTCTGACGGTTCCGTCGCTTTCGATGGGGGGCCCGAGCACCTCCTCGCAGTTCCTCGGCAGCCTGCTGATCGGGCTGCGCGAGGGGCTGGAAGCTTCCATCGTCGTCATGGTCCTGGTGGCATTCCTGGTCAAATCCGAACGCCGCGACGCACTCAAATGGGTCTGGCTCGGGGTGGGCGCGGCGCTGGCCATGACCATCGGCGTCTTCGTGGTGATCCAGTTCGGCGAGAACACCATCTCCGGGCTGGGCGCCGAGGCCGTCGCCGGCATCGCCTCCCTGGTGGCCGTCGCCATCGTCACCACCATGGTGCTGTGGATGAAGAAGGCGGCCGCCGGCATCTCCGGTCAGCTCCGCGACGAGATGTCGCAGGCCCTGCAGACCGGTGCGGCGGCGGTCGTCGCGCTGTCGTTCCTCGCGGTCGGCCGTGAGGGCGTCGAGACCGCCCTGTTCATGGTCGGCTACGCCGAAGCGTCGACGTTCTGGCCGCTGGCCGGGTTGCTCGCCGGTGTGCTGCTCGCCGTCGCGATCGCCTACGGCATGTACCGGGGCGCCGTCCGGCTGAACCTCGCGAAGTTCTTCACCTACACCGGCGTGTTCCTGATCCTGGTGGCCGCCGGGATCCTGTCCTACGGCGTCGGCGCGCTGCAGACCGTCGGCTGGCTGCCCGGCCTGGCGCACAAGGCCTTCGACATCACGTCGTGGTTCAACTGGTCGTCGTGGTACGGGGAAGCCGTCCAGGGCATCTTCAACATCACCCCGACCCCGACGACGCTGCAGTTGGCGTGCTGGCTCACCTATCTCGTCGTCGTCCTCGCGCTCTTCCTGCGCCCCGCCCGGGGCGCCCACACATCCGGATCGGCTCCGGAAGCCGAAACCACCCAGGAAACCGAAAGGTCGACCACGTGAATCGCACTCCCCTGATCGCCGCCGCGGCATCGTCGCTGGCACTGCTCACCGGCGTCACCCTGGCCGGCTGCACGGCCAAGGAGGACGCGGGAGCCGGCGGCGCCGGCACCGAGGCCGCCGGCGCGCCGACCGCGATCACCGTGACCGCCACCGACACCGCCTGCGAGCTGTCGGCCGCCGAGGGGACGACGGGGGCCACCACGTTCCAGATCACCAACAACGGCAACAAGGTCACCGAGTTCTACGTCTACGGCGAGGGCGAGCGGGTCATGGGCGAGGTCGAGAACATCTCCCCCGGCCTGAACCGCAAGCTGATCGTCCAGCTGACCGAGCCCGGCACCTACCAGACGGCCTGCAAGCCCGGGATGGTCGGCGACGGCATCCGCTCCGACTTCAAGGTCACCGGCGCGGCCGTCCAGATCGACACCGAGGGCAAGTTCAAGGAAGCCGCCGACAGCTACAAGCGCTACGTCAACAGCCAGAGCGACGCCCTGATCCCGGCGACGCAGGTGTTCGTCGACGCCGTCAAGCACGGGGACGTGGCGGCGGCCAAGGCCCAGTACCCGATCACGCGGACCTATTACGAACGCATCGAGCCGGTGGCCGAGTCGTTCCCCGACGACCTGGACCCCCGCATCGACCTGCGCGAGGCCGACCTCGAGTCCGGCCAGAAGTGGACCGGCTTCCACGCGCTGGAGAAGCAGCTGTGGGTGACCGGTCTGCAGCCGGACGCCAACGCCCTGGCCGATCAGCTGATGGCCGACGTCAAGGAACTCGACGCCGGCGTCAAGGCGCCGGACTGGACCATCGACTCCACCCAGATCGCCGGTGGCGCACAGGGTCTCCTCGACGAGGTGGCCTCCAGCAAGATCAGCGGCGAGGAGGACATCTTCAGCCACACCGACCTGTGGGACTTCAATGCCAACGTGCAGGGCTCCCAGACGGCGGTCGCGTCGGTGCGCCCGATCCTCGACGAGCGCAATCCCGACCTGGGCAAGCGGGTGGACCAGCGGTTCGCCGACGTCACGGCGCTGCTGGAGAAGTACCGCGACGGTGACGGGTTCGTGCTGTACGACAAGGTCACCGAGCCGCAACGCCAGGAACTGTCTCGCGCGATCGACGCGCTGAGCAAGGAGGTCAGCCAGGTGCAGGGTGTCATCGCCGGCCAATAACGAGCTGAATCAACAGCATTCGGCCCCGCCCACGTCCGGATTCTCGCGCCGGCGGCTGCTCGGCGCGGCCGGCGTGGGCGTCGCCCTGGCCGGCACGGCGGGCGCCGCCTACGGGGTCGGGCACGCCTCGGCGGCCGGCCGGATGCACGGCGAACTGCACGGACCGGTCCCGTTCCGCGGCCAGCGGCAAGCCGGCATCGTCACCGCCGCGCAGGACCGGATGCATTTCGCCACCTTCGACGTCACCACCGACAGCAAGGCCGATCTGGTCGAGATGCTGATGGAGTGGACGCACATGGCCGAGCGCATGACGCGCGGCGACGAAGCGTTCCGGGACGGCGCGGTGGGACTGAATCCCTATGCGCCGCCGACGGATACCGGTGAAGCACTCGGATTGCCGGCATCGCAGCTGACCCTGACGATCGGCTTCGGCCCCAGCCTGTTCGGCAGGGACGGCAAGGACCGGTTCGGGATCGCCGCCAAGCGCCCCGAACTTCTGGCGGACCTGCCGAAGTTCCCCAACGAGACCATGGACCCGGCCCGCAGCGGCGGTGACATCTGCATCCAGGCGTGCGCCAACGACCCGCAGGTGGCCGTGCACGCCGTCCGCAACCTGGCCCGCGTCGGCTTCGGCACCGCGGCGATCAAGTACTCGCAACTGGGCTTCGGACGAACCTCATCGACCACCCGCGACCAGGCCACCCCGCGAAACCTGTTCGGGTTCAAGGACGGAACCAACAACATCAAGTCCGACGAGTCCGAGGTGCTCGACGACAACGTCTGGGTGGCCGACGGCGACGGTCCGGGCTGGCTGACCGGTGGCACCTACATGGTGACCCGCCGCATCCGGATGCGTATCGAATCCTGGGACCGGACAACGCTTCTCGAGCAGGAACGAGTAATCGGCCGAGAGAAGGGCGGCGGCGCGCCGCTGGGCCAGTCCGATGAGTTCGACAAGCTGAACTTCGAGTTGACGGACAAAAAGGGCGATCCCGCGATCGACAGGTTCTCCCACGTCCGGCTCGCGTCACCCGAGATGAACAATGGCATCCAGATCCTGCGCCGAGGCTACAACTTCACCGACGGCACCGACGGTTTCGGGCATCTGGACGCCGGCCTGTTCTTCATCGCGTTCGTGCGCAACCCCGTCACCCACTTCATCCCGATGCAGACCGAACTCGCCCGGCGCGACCTGCTCAACGAGTACATCACCCACACCGGTACGGGGATCTTCGCCGTGCCGCCCGGTATCGCCGACGGCGACAAGGACGCCTACTGGGGTTCGACACTGCTCGAATGACCGCCGTTTCCTAGGGCGAAAGTAGACTTATGACACGCGTTTCCGTGTTTCGCGTGATATATCTCGACGCCCGTCGCGGCTAATCGAACCTGGACGGCCAGGCGGCCCGCCACTCCCCCTCGCGAATCGGGCCCGCTTCGGCGTCACCGGCCGCCGATCGCGCTGCGCGCACCGAACGCTCGGCCGTCCGCACGTCGTCCATGAACTCCAGGACGACTGTGCGCAGCGCGTTCTCGGCATCGACATCCCCGCTGATCGTCACGAACCGCATGCCGGCCGGGATCAGGTCCTCGGGGACGCCGGCCCGCCGGGACCGGTCGATCACCTTCTGCGCCAACGCGAGCGCGGGTTGTCCGGTCGGTAGATCGTCCATGGCCGACTCGCGGGAACTCGTCTCGAGCGCCTTACGCTCGTCCCACTGGGCGATCTGCTGCTCCAGCGACACCGACTCGCCGGCCAGCACCGCGGGCACCCGGTTGCCCAGTTTGCGGATCAGCGCGTCGGCGACGTCGTCGATCGAGAACGCGTTGGCCGGTGCCTCCTGGGCGATACGGGCGTGAAAGAGCACCTGTAGCAACACATCTCCGAGCTCACTGCACAATTCGACGGCGTCGCCGCCGTGCACCGCGTCGAACAGCTCATAGGTCTCTTCGAGCAGATAGCGGCGCAGCGACTCATGGGTCTGCTCGCTCTCCCACGGCCCCGCGGTGCGCAACCGGTCCATCACGGCCACCGCGTCGAGGATCCGTTCGCCGGGCGGTCCGGCCGGCGTGCCGATCACCCGCTCACCGGCGGCCACCCGGGCCGCCACGGCCGGATGGTCCGGATCCGACGACAGCAGCACCGGCGCCTCGGCCCCGCCGGCCAGCACGGGCCGGGCCAGCGGCAGCGACCACGGCACCCGGACCGGCATCTCCTCGGTGTACTGCACGTCGCCGGCGAGCAGTTCGACGGCCTCGACCGGCACCAGTGTGGGGCGTCTGGGATCCACCAGGATGACGGTCATCGTCTCCATCCTCCCCTACGCGCCGGGCTCCGGCACCGCCGTAACGTCGATCTCACCCTGCGGGCGGCCGTCGAGCGCGAGTACCAGGTCGGCGACCATCTGCGCGAGTTCCAGGTCGCGTAGCCGCGGTGCGCCCATCGCATTGCCGACGCGCGGGATCGGAACCTGCACGGTGGCCGTCGTCGCCCGGTAGTTGGCCGCGGGGTAGAGCCGTTTCAGCCGGATCTGCGCGGAGTCGGCCAGCGTCAGCGGCGACAGCCGCAGGGTGGACGGCTGGCCGGCCGAGCCGGTCGCCGACACCTCGGTGATGCCGTAGCGGCGGCACAGCAGCCGCAGCCGCGCCACCGCGACCAGCCGGGCCGCCGGCTCGGACAGTGGGCCGTACCGATCGGTCAGCTCCTCGACGACAGCACCGACCTCGCCGTCGGAGGCGGCGGCCGCCAGCCGCCGGTAGGCCTCCAACCGCAACCGGTCGCTGCCGATGTACTCGGGCGGCAGGTGCGCGTCGATCGGCAGGTCGATCCGGACATCCTTGGGTTCCTCGGCCGTCGTGACCGTCTGACCATCGGCCGCCGCCCGATAGGCTTCGACGGCCTCCCCGACCAGGCGCACGTACAGGTCGAAGCCGACGCCGGCGACGTGCCCGGACTGCTCGGCGCCGAGCACGTTGCCGGCCCCGCGGATCTCGAGGTCCTTCATCGCCACCGCCATGCCGGCGCCGAGTTCGTTGTTC
>WBZP01006823.1_pt1 | contig 11190 bp, 8 predicted proteins | sample 5204301 | NCBI WGS metagenome assembly WBZP01 (sample SAMN12412401, study PRJNA552823) | activated sludge metagenome | isolation source: activated sludge from nitrification reactor of wastewater treatment plant... | place: USA: Pennsylvania | collected 2017
ATACCATTTCCTATTAGTTTATCCGCCTGAAAGCCATGGGGTAGGCTGGCGATGAGCGAAGCGAATCCCAGCTACTGAGAAGCTGGGTTTCAGCGCTTCGCGCCTCAACACCAGCCTACGAATATCGATAATACCTATCGAGAAATGGTATCAGAGCCTGGTCAAGGTGACGGTCTTGCGGAAGCGTTTGAGGGCGCCGAGGAAAAAGACCAGGCTGATCCCCGCCAGGGCCAGCCAGTGAGGCCAGACCATGGAGATGGGGGCATGACGGAAGATCACCGCCTGGGTATAGGCGACGAAATGGGTGGTCGGCGAGAACTGCATCAGCCACTGTAAGGGTTCGGGCATGCTCTCCAAGGGCGTGATGGCCCCCGAGAGCATGTAGAGAAAGAGAAACAGCGGAATGGACAGAAGACCGAACTGGGGCATCGAACGCGCCAGGGTGGCGAGATAGAGGCCGATGGCGGTGAGCGCCAGGAGATAGACCACCAGTCCCACCAGGAACAGCGGCAGGGATTCGGTCACCGGCACCTGGAGCACACCCCGGACGATGACCAATAGCGAGGCCAGGGCGGCGACGATGATGACCAGGGCGTTGGCCCAGACCTTGGCGAGAACGATCTCCGCCGGGGTCAGGGGCATCACCAGCAGATGCTCCAGGGTGCCGTGCTCCCGCTCCCGGATGAAGGCGGCCCCGGTGAGCACGATGGCCAGCAGGGTGGTCATGTTGACGATCTGCATCACGCCGAGAAACCAGGAGGACTGGGTGTTGGGATTGAAGAGGATGCGCACCACCTGGGTGACCGGGAACAAGTCCTCCAAGGGCGGCAAGCCGAGAAAGCGAGCCACCTCCTCCTGGATGATGTTCTCCAGATAACCCGAGCCGACCCCGGCCTCGGTCATGGTGGTGGCATCCACATTGATCTGTACCTGGGGGCGTTTTTGCTGCCGCAGATCGGCCAGGAAATTCGGCGGTATGTCGATGACGAAGCTATAGCGCCCCCGCTCCAGCGCCGCTTCCACTTCACTCAACTCGATCGCTTCCGGGGCGCGGAAATAGGGCGCTGGGATAGCGGCGATGATCTGCCGCGAGAGGGCGGATCGGTCTTCGTCCACATAGGCTACCGCGGCATTGGTCACTTCGATGCGGACCCCCTTGGCCGGGGCATAGATGGCGAGGCTGAAGGCATAGAGGATGAGGATCACCAGCACCGGATCATAGGCCAGACTGGACAGTTCCTTGCGACCCAGGCGGTAGATGTTGGTGATCCGCATGGCTACTTGGCCTGGCTGTGCAGTAGCCAGCGGCTGATGGCGAGGAACACCAGACCAAAGCCCGCCAGCATGAGGTAGTCCAGCCAGAGTTCCGGCAGGCCGAGTCCCTTGGTGAAAACGCCGACGCTGATATGGCGGAACCAGGAACTCGGAAAGCCGTAGCCCATTCCCTTGGCCGCCCCCGAGAGCGAGGCGAGCGGCGAGATGAAGCCGGAAAAGAGCACCGTGGGCATGAGACTGATGATGGCGGTGCCGAACACGGCCGCGATCTGGGTGCGCACGAAGGAAGACATCAGCAGTCCGAGCCCGGTACCGGCGAAGACGAAAAGAATGGTGCCGATGTGGAGTCCCAGCAGACTGCCCTTGATGGGGACCTGAAACAGAAACACCGCCTGGAGCAATAGCAGGGCATAGGTCAGGAGGGCGACGCCGATATAGGGCAGCAGCTTTCCGATAAGAAACTCCAGCCCGGTAACTGGAGTCGCATAAAGATTCGTGATTGATCCAAGCTCCTTTTCCCTGACCACCCCGACGGCGGTCATGGTGGCCGGGATGAGGATCAGCAGCAGCATGATGATGCCCGGTACCATGGCGTACAGGCTGCGAAAGTCCTGGTTGTAGCGGAAACGGGTGGCGACATCCACCGGGCCGGGCGGCGGTCGTTCGCCCCGGCTGAGGAAGATCCAGTCCAGCATGGCGTCCCGATGCACCCCACGGACATAGCCGCGCAGGGTCTCGGCGCGAAAGGGATTGGAGCCCTCGATCCAGACCCCGACCTCCGGCGCCTGTTCCCGTTTTAATCTCTCCCCGAAATCCGGCGGTATCTCCAGGGCGAGATCCAGGCGACCGCTTTGCAGGCGGCGTTGACTGTCCTCTTCATTGAGCAGGGGCGGATATTCATGGAAATAGGGTGAGCCGCTGAATGACTCGATGTAAAAACGGCTGACCGGGGTCTGATCCTGATCCAGCACGGCAAAATCCAGCCGGTTGACGTCGAAGGACATGCCATAGCCCATGGCCACCAGCAGCAGCATGGGGCCAAGCAGGGCGAAGCTGAGGCGGATGGGGTCGCGGCGCAGTTCGAGCGCCTCCCGCAGGGCATAGGCCCAGAGTCGGCGCAGCGAAAAGCGATGATGAGTCGCGCTCGACGCCTTCTCCTGCCCAAAGGCCGAGGCGGTGCCGGCGGCGATCCGCTCCCGCGGTTCCTCCTGCTCCAGATAGGCGATGAAGGCCGCTTCCAGATTTTCCGCCTGCCGGGCCTGGACCAGCTCGGACGGGCGACCCTGGGCCAGGACCTTGCCGGCATGCATCAGGGAGATGCGGTCGCAGCGCTCGGCCTCGTTCATGAAATGGGTGGAGATGAAGATGGTCACCCCGCGCTCCCGGGAGAGATGGATCAGCCGTTCCCAGAAACTGTCCCTGGCGATGGGATCCACCCCCGAGGTGGGTTCATCGAGGATCAACAGCGGCGGTTCGTGAATGATCGCCACCGCCAGGGAGAGCCGTTGTCTCAGACCGAGGGGCAGATTGGCGGCCCGGGTCTCCATCACCTCGCCGAGGTCGAAAAGAACGACCAGTTCGGCGATGCGGTCCGGGATCGCCGCCGCGGGGAGATGGAAGAGATGGGCGTGGAGTTCGAGATTCTGGCGCACGCTGAGTTCGCTATAGAGCGAGAAACTCTGGGACATATAGCCCACCCCTTTGCGCGCCTCGATGCTCTGGGCGTCCACCTCGCGACCGAAGATCCGCGCCTCGCCAGCGCTGGGCGGCAGCAGTCCGGTGAGCATGCGCATGGTGGTGGTCTTGCCGCAGCCGTTGGAACCCAGAAAACCGAAGATCTCCCCGGAGTGGATGCTGAAACTCACCCGATCCACGGCGGTGAAACCCTCGAAGCGGCGGGTGAGATTCTCCGCCTGGATCACCGGCACTTCCTCGGGCACCGCCTGGCGGGGCGGCAGGTTGATCTCCTTGTGTCCGAGTCGCCGGGCCTCGGGCAGCAATTGGATGAAGGCCCGGTCCAGGTCGGCCACGCCGGTACGAGCCTCGATCTCGGCGGCGCGGCCAGTGGTCAGTATCCGCCCGGCATCCATGGCGACCAGGAAGTCGAAGCCTTCCGCCTCCTCCATATAGGCGGTGGCGACCACCAGGCTCATCCCCGGGCGACGCTGGCGGACCGCGCCGATGAGTTCCCAAAATCGACGCCGCGACAGCGGGTCCACGCCGGTGGTGGGTTCGTCGAGGATGAGTACCTCGGGATCGTGGATGAGGGCGCAACAGAGCGCCAGCTTTTGTTTCATGCCGCCGGACAGCTTGGAAACGGCCCGGTCGGCGAAGGGGGTCAGATCCGTCGCCGCCAGCAGCTCGGCGATGCGGGCCCGGCGCGCCCGGGGACCCTGGCCGAAGAGACGGCCGAAGAAATGGAGATTTTCTTCCACCGAGAGCGAAGGATAGAGATGGCGTCCCAATCCCTGGGGCATATAGGCGACGCGCTCGACCAACTCGCGCCTTTGTTCCGGCCGGCTCAGGTCCAGGCCCAGGATCTCCACCCTACCCTCCTGAATCCGCCGGATCCCGGCCAGCAACCCGAGCAGGGTCGACTTGCCGACCCCATCCGGCCCAATCACCCCCACCAAACAACCGGCCGGGAGTTCCAGCTCGATCTCGCGCAGGGCGACCAGCTTCTTGCCGTACCTGTGGCTGAGGGCATGCAGACGGGCCAGGGTGGACATGGGTTCAGGGCAGGCGGGGTTGCAGATGCTCCGGCCAAGCGGCGCCATCCAGCAGACGGACGAAGCCCTCCCCCGGGAGACCGGTCTTCATCCTCGATTCGTATTGCCGCAGGATGTCCTCGGGGATCTTCAGCTTGACCCGGAAGGAAAGCTTCTCCCGCTCACTCCGGGTTTCCACCTGTTTGGGGGTGAATTGGGCGCGGGCGGCGACAAAGGAAACGCTGGCCGGCACCACATATTCGGGCGCGGCATCGAAGATGAGTCGCGCCTCGCCCCCCAGCGGGACCTGACCGGCGACCTTCTCCGGGAGAAAGATCACCATGTAGAGATCGGCGACATCGAGCAGGGTGAGGATCTTGCCACCCGAGCCCAGCACCTCCCCGGGTTCGGCGAGGCGGAAGAGCACTCGACCACGCTTGGGCGATTTCAATTCGCTGTCGTTGATATCCACCCGGATGCGTTCCACCGCCGCGACGGCGGCTTCGATGGCGGCCTCACTCGCCACCACCTTGACCTTGGCCGCCTGCACCCCCGCCGCGGCGACCTGGGCCCGGGTTTGGGCCTGGTCCAGTTGCTCCACCGATACATTGCCCTTGGTCACCAGTTGGCGCAGCCGCCGCAACTCGTTGCGGGCCAGACCCAGCTCCTCCTCCTGCTGGGCGACCAGGGCGCGGGCATAGTCCCGTTCGAGCTGGGCCCGCCGCCATTCCGCCTCCGCCTGGGCCAGTTGGGCGCGCAGGGAGGCGGTATCCATGCGGGCCACCGGTTGACCGGCCTCGACCAGATGACCCTCCTCGACCAGGACCTCGGCCAGCCGACCAGGCAACTTGGTGGCGATGTCGATCTCGGTCGCCTCGATCCGCCCGTTACTTGCGGCGAAACCTTCTGGTAAAGTCTTCTGTTGCAGCCATTGAGCGATCAGGGGAAGGCGTCTGAGATCCAGCGCCTTTCCCAGGGTATCCGTCCCCCGGTTCATCCACCAGAAGCTCCCGGCCCCGGCGACCATCACCCCCGCCAGGATCCAGATCAAGGCACGTCGTCTAGTCATCGTCCGTTCTCTCTAGCGGGCTGCGTGTTGAATGTGAACATTGGCGTTAGGGTACTCGCCCAAAGAACGGCTGCAAGTCCGCTCGATCGAGGCGGGACGTTTCCCATCCAAGCGGCAGGGGCATCACATGGAACAAGGCATGAGCGGTATCTGGCAGGATCGCGATCACCTCCATCGTTTTCTGTTCGATGATCTGGGGGTGAGAGGTGAACTCGTCTACCTGGACGCCAGCCTGCGCAAGGTGCTGGAGCAGCGTCCCTATCCGGAAAGCGTAGCCCGACAACTCGGTGAGGCCCTGACGGCGGTCACCCTGCTGTCGGCGACCATCAAATTCCAGGGGTCGCTGATCCTGCAGATCCAGGGCGACGGGGCGCTGCACACCCTGGTGGCCCAGGCCACGGACAAGGGCACCCTGCGGGGCCTGGCGAAATGGCGGGGCGAGGTGCCCCGGGGCAACCTGGCCGAGGTGTTCGGTCAGGGCTCGTTGGTGATAACGATCCAGTTGCCTGGACGCCAACCCTATCAGGGCATAGTACCGCTGGAGGGGGCCAATCTGGTCCAGGCCCTGGAGACCTATTTCCAGCAGTCGGAACAATTGCCGACCCGGCTGTGGTTGAAGGCGACCCGGGAGCGGGCCGCCGGGCTGTTGTTGCAGGAGCTGCCGGGAGGCGTTCGCATCCCGGACGCCTGGGAGCGACTCGTCACCCTGGCGGATACCCTGAAACAGGAGGAATTGCTCGGCCTGGCCCCGACCGATTTGGTCTACTCCCTGTTCAATCAGGAGCAGGTGCGTCTCTTCGAGGCCGATCCCCTGGCCTTCCGCTGTAACTGCTCACGGCGACGGGTCGGTACAATGTTGTCCCACCTTGGTCGCGAGGAATTATCCCAGCTTCTACTGGAATACTCCCGCATCGAGGTCGCTTGCGAATTTTGCAACCGACACTACAGTTTCGATGCCGTGGATATCCAACAGTTGTGGCAACCCGAGCCCGCTCCGGAACTGGGGAGCACCAGGCATTGAGCGGCGATGGCCGCGCAACGGATAATTTCTCACCACCCGGGCGTCAGATTCTTTCACTCAGCAGCGGAACCGACGGCACAGTGAAAACCATAAAAGAATACGACCAGATCCCCTACGAGGATCGTCCCATCCCCCCTACCCATCCGGACAACCTGGCCGTCCTCGGGCGGCTCTTCGGCCTGGAGACGGCCTTGCCGGATCGCTGCCGGGTATTGGAGCTGGGGTCCGCCAATGGCGGCAACCTCATCCCCATGGCCTATCATTGGCCGGACAGCCACTTCGTCGGCATCGAACTCTCACAGATTCAGGCCCGAGCCGGACGCGATCAGATCAAGCGCCTGGGATTGAAAAACATCGAGCTGCAGCATGGGGATATCATCCGGCTCGATAAACGTCTCGGTGTTTTCGACTACATCATCGTCCATGGGGTCTACTCCTGGGTACCGCCCAAGGTACAGCAACACATCCTGGAAACCTGTCGCAAGCGGCTGAAACCCCAGGGCATCGCCTACATCAGCTACAACACCATGCCGGGATGGGGGCTGCGGGGGACCCTGCGGGCCATGCTGCTGCGCCACTGCCGGGACGTCAAATCCCCCACCGAGCGGATCGCCAAGGCGAGGGAATTCCTGCTCTGTCTCCAGGATGGCGGCGCCGACCGCGACACCAAGAGCGGCCACTGGTTGGGCAAGGAGGTGGATACCCTGTTGCAGGCCAAGCCGAGCTACCTCTTTCACGAGTATCTGGAACGCATCAACCAGCCGCTCTATTTCGAGGAGTTCGTGCATCAGACCAAGGCCCATGGGCTGCAATATCTGGCCGATGCCAACCTCTTCACCATGTTTCACACCACCCTGCCGCCGACAGCCGCGGCCCTGATCGAACAGATCCAGGATCTGGTGGTTCGCGAGCAGTATGGGGATTTCTTCAGATTGCGCGCCTTTCGCCAGTCGCTGCTCTGCCGGGCCGAACTCCAGCCGAGCCTGGAACTGAGTCCGGAACGACTTCAGCCGTTCCGGCTCTATGCCGACCTCAGCAGTCCGGATGACCTGGTCCTGGGCGAGATCAAGGCCCAGGTGTTTCGCTCCGCCGCGCAGGAGGGCTACAGCCTGGAGCATCCCCTCACCAAGGCCGCCCTCATCCTGCTCAAAAAGACCTACCCCAATGCCATGAGCCTCGGCGAACTGGAATCGGAGAGCATCGACTTTCTGCGACGGAAGCGTCTGCTGGGGCATCTCGAGGAGTCGACCGCCTTCCTCGGGGAGATATTCAATCTGATCCTCTCCCAGGGCATACGCCTGACGGCGAGCCCGAGGCTGTTTCAGACCAAGCTCGCGACCCAACCCAGGATCACCAGTCTGGTCGCCGATCAACTCGCCGAGGGCCGTACCGCCCTGGCCTCGGTGCGTCATGTGGCGGTGGAGATCGATACCGTCGGTCGACGCCTCCTGGAGCTGGCGGACGGTTCGCGCACACTCGACGCCCTGGTCTTCGAGCTGGGACGAGCGCTCAAGCACGAACCCGATCTCACGGCCTATCTCGAAACCAAGGGGATGCCGGGGATGGCGCTGAAGGAAGTCCGGGAAAACACCAACCGCCTGCTCCAGGTGTTTGCCCATCATGGTCTGTTCGAGCCCGAGGAAAAGACCGCTTGACCGGCCCGGTGGCCGGTTCGGCCTGGAGAGCTGTATCGATGTCTCATCATCAGAGCCTCGAAAACTGTATCGAGCTTTTCTGTCGCAAGGGTTGCCGTGCCCTGTTGAGAGATATCCAGGCCATGGAGCAAGGCGAGATCCCCCCCGAGGCCGCGCACCTGGATGTGGACGCCAGGGCCGAACTCCTGGCCGAACTCAAGGCCGTCATGGCCGTCTACCAGCGGCCCTGCGACATCAACTGACCCCGGTTTTCGGGTTCTCTGGCCATCCCTATCCTTCATCCGATCCTCGGAGGTTCTCCCCCATGCTGAGTATTGTCGAACGCCTCGCCCAGGAACTGGAAGTACAGCCCCGTCAGGTGCAATCCGCGGTCGAATTGTTGGATGGGGGCGCTACCGTCCCCTTTATCGCCCGGTATCGCAAGGAGGTGACCGGTGGTCTGGACGACGGCCATCTGCGCACCCTCGAAGAACGCCTGGGTTACCTGCGGGAGTTGGAGGCGCGGCGCGAGGTCATACGGCGCAGCATCGGTGAGCAGGGCAAGCTGACCCCGGAGCTGGAACAGGAGATCCTCACCGCCGACACCAAGGTGCGCCTGGAGGATCTCTATCTTCCCTACAAACCCAAGCGCCGCACCAAGGCCCAGATCGCCCGCGAGGCCGGGCTGGAGCCCCTGGCCCTGGGTCTATTGGACGATCCCCGCCAAACGCCGGAGATCCTGGCCGCCGGTTTCGTCGATGGGGAAAAAGGAGTGGCGGATGTCGCCACCGCCCTCGAAGGCGCCCGGCAGATCCTCATGGAGCGCTTCGCCGAGGACGCCGAGCTGCTCGGACGCTTACGCGAGCATCTGCGGGAGACGGCCCAGATCCGCGCCAAGGTGGTTGAAGGGAAGGAACAGGAGGGGGCCAAGTTTTCCGACTACTTCGACTATCAGGGGCCACTCAAGGACATCCCCTCCCATCGGGCGCTGGCCCTGTTCCGCGGCCGCAACGAGGGCTTTTTGTCCATCGAGATCCAACCGGCCCTACCTCCCGGGAGTACCACCGATCCCTGCGAACTCATGGTGGCCGAGCGCTTCGGTATCCGCGATCAGGGACGCCCGGCGGATGCCTGGCTGCGCGAGACGGTGCGCTGGGCCTGGAAGGTGAAGCTCTTCACCCACCTGGATCTGGAATTGAAAACGGCCCTCAAGGAAGGCGCCGAGGAAGAGGCCATCCGCGTCTTCGCCCGCAATCTCAGGGATCTCCTGCTGGCGGCCCCGGCCGGACGACGGACCATCATGGGCCTGGATCCCGGGCTGCGCACCGGGGTCAAGGTGGCGGTGGTCGATACCACCGGCAAGCTCCTGGACACCCTGACCATCTATCCCCATGTCCCGCGCAACGACTGGGACCGCTCCGTCGCCATCCTCGCCGCCCTGGCCATGAAATTCGGCGTCAAGCTGATCAGCATCGGCAACGGCACCGCCTCCCGTGAGACCGACCGCCTGGTCCAGGATCTGCTCCAACGCCATCCTCAACTGGGACTACAAAAACTGGTGGTGAGCGAGGCCGGCGCCTCGGTCTATTCCGCCTCCCAACTGGCCGCCCAGGAACTGCCCGACCTCGATGTCTCCCTGCGCGGGGCGGTCTCCATCGCCCGCCGGTTGCAGGACCCCCTGGCGGAATTGGTGAAGATCGACCCCAAGTCCATCGGCGTCGGCCAGTATCAGCACGACGTCAATCAGAGCCAATTGGCGCAGAGTCTGGATAAGGTGGTGGAAGACTGCGTGAACGCGGTCGGGGTGGACGTCAACACCGCCTCGCCGGCGCTCCTGAGCCGGGTCTCCGGTCTCTCGGCCTCGCTGGCCAACAATCTGGTGACCTTCCGCAACGAGAACGGTGCCTTTCCCGATCGGGATTCACTGAGAAAGGTGCCCCGCCTGGGCCCCAAGACCTTCGAGCAGGCGGCGGGATTCCTGCGCATCCCGGATGGCACCAATCCGCTGGATGCCTCGGCGGTGCACCCCGAGGCCTATCCCCTGGTCCAGCGCATCCTGGAGCGCACCGGCAAGGCTGTCCGCGAACTCATCGGCCGCCCGGAGCTGTTACGAGGGCTGAATCCCCAGGAGTTCATCGACGACCGCTTCGGCCTGCCCACGGTCAGGGACATCCTCGCCGAGCTGGAAAAACCCGGTCGCGATCCCCGCCCGGAGTTCAAGACCGCCAGATTCGAGGAAGGCGTGGAGGAACTCCAACACCTCCGCCCGGGCATGGTGCTGGAAGGCGTGGTGACCAATGTCGCCAACTTCGGCGCCTTCGTCGATATCGGGGTGCATCAGGACGGATTGGTGCACATCTCGGCCCTGGCGGACCGCTTCGTCAAGGACCCCCGGGAGGTGGTCAGGACCGGCGATCTGGTCAAGGTCAAGGTGTTGGAGGTGGACCTCGCCCGCAAACGGATCGCCCTCAGCATGCGCTTGGACGACCAGCCGAGCGCTCAGGCCAAGCCGGCGACGCCTCCTCCCAGCCCAGCCCCCACGCCCAAACGGCAACAACAGGCGGCTTCCTCCAACAATCGTCGGACCCAAACCCCCAGCGTGCCCCCCAGCGGCGCCTTGGCCGAGGCCCTGGCCCAGGCGCTCAAACGGGGAAAGTGAAAGCGAGGCGCTAGGGTGAGCACGACGCACCGATTAAGATTGAGAAGGGTGTGGGGTGCTCACTCCGGGAAAGGCTCGAGGCTCCGGGCCGAGGCTCTCGGGCCCGATTTTTGTTCTCCAGATAAGAACAATACCTACTATATTTTAGTTATTGTTCTCGCAAAAAGAACATAAAATGGCCCTATCCAGCCGATGCCCGGAGCAGCTTAGGGCCCTAGCGAGGTAGGATGCGGTGAGGCACGAACCGCATCAATCGCGGATAAAAAAGATCTCGATCGATGCGGTTCACTTCGTTCACCGCATCCTACATTACTATATTTTAGTTATCGTTCTCGCAAAAAGAACATAAAATGGCCCTTTCCAGCCGATGCCCGGAGCAGCTTAGGGCCATAACGCAAGCATGGTAATAAAGAAAGATGAAACGGATAGCATGATTCCGCCCAGCAATGAAGGGATGCCATTACGGCAGAACAAACAAGAAATATCGAGACAAGCATGAACCTCTATACACTGGAAATCTCTATCATAAGCGGTCCTGTAACCCAGGGTTTTATCAATGACAATCCAGTCGTGTCCAGGACCATAGAAATCCGGGGTAATCAAACCTTGGAAGACCTGCATCATGTTATCTTTGAGGCCTTTGATCGCGAAGAGGAACACATGTATGAATTTCAGGTTGGCGGTAAAGGGCCGAATGATCCCCGGGCGGTTATGGTTTAACAAGGTTTATGGAAGACAAGAGCGGGTTGAAGGGCGATGTCGCCCGCACCACGCTCGACAGCCTGAAGCTAAAGATAGATGAGGCGTTTGGGTATTGGTTCGAT
>WBZP01004886.1_pt1 | contig 11188 bp, 12 predicted proteins | sample 5204301 | NCBI WGS metagenome assembly WBZP01 (sample SAMN12412401, study PRJNA552823) | activated sludge metagenome | isolation source: activated sludge from nitrification reactor of wastewater treatment plant... | place: USA: Pennsylvania | collected 2017
TAGGTTCACAACTGCTGATATGCGTAAGCAAGAGCTGCGCCATACTGATGCAGCTCAGTTTCTCAATGATTAAGTAATACCTAATAAAATATACGTTATATGTAACAAAAGATTGACGCTTTGCGTGAGTTATTACGCCAATCTTTTGTCGGGAAAGGGATTGTGGGAGTACTCAGCTGGGGGTGAATCGTGAATTGAGCGTGATGGAAGGTATAAGGTTGGATACATCCCATGGCAATATTCTGGCCGGTAGCTTCGCCTATCTGATCTGAATGGCGTGCAGTGACCTTGAGTCACTGTTTGTAGATTTCTTGCCGTATCTGATATGGAGAACTATGTTCGTGGAGTCATTCAGAGCCAAGACGCTGAGGTAGTCTCCGACCCGAAACGGATAGGAGCCAATGTTAGAAGCTGATTCTCATTGGAAACGATGGGATGCATACGGCGCCATCTCGTTTTCAGCCTCTCATTTCTGCAGGGGCCCTGATGTTCCCTTATTGCTCCCATTTGTATGAGTGTGTAGGATTGGACATTCTGTACACCGCATTTCGCAGAGGTGTCATGCCTCAAAGTATTGTGATTGGTAACAGCCTTATGCGACAGGAGATGAAAGCTACGGAGCTCCCGACTAAAAAAGGCGGTGGTCGAGGAAGGACTTCGGTTGCTCATGAAGGTCAAGAGACAAGAGAGCATTCGTCGATTGCGGGGAAAGGTCGCGTGGGAAGGGCCTCAGTGTGACGGGTGAGAGCGATAGTCACATGGTGCCTTGCTCATGGTAGTCAGGTTCCTGCCCAGCTGTGCAGTCTAGGCCATCGTAAGGTTGAGGAGTATTGTGAAACAACTGTGTGATCGTGCCATTGTGATCGCATTCCTCGTTCTGTACGCCGCCGTTTCTGTTGGCTGCAGTGATCATGAGAGTATTCTGGTGATCGAGAAGCCAACGGAAGTGTATGCCATCACGCAGGCCGCTTCTGCGCCAGACCAGAACGTGAACATTGAGCCGGGGAAGGTTATTACGACGCTCCAGGCGGGTGAGACGGCCAATGTTGTGGCGGTGTATCACGGCCAAGCGCATGACGGTTTCAAGGTCAAGCTCGCCAACGGGACCGAGGGACTCATCATGGCTGGCGATACATTCAAGGTCACGTCCCGGTAAGCTGCCGCAGAGGCCTTGCGTCGACAGCCTCATCGCATGGTGACTCAGGACGGAATGCAGCCTGAGCAAGACAACCTCTTGTATCAGCCCCTCCCGTTCGATTACTGTCATTGCCCATGGAAGAAGAATCACTAGAATCGTCGGCATCGGACGATACATCTGAGAAGATCATCATCTACTGGGAGCGGGAATATTCCACCGCCTTTCCGCCGGAGCGGCTGAAGTTAGATTTCCATCCGCACCGGCCAATGATGAGCAATATGGCGCTGGAGGAACAGCGGGCACTTGCGGCCAGCGGATACAAGGTGTTGCCGGACGACTGTGGACCGGTCAGGACGGTAGGGAACTATGGTTGGCTGATTCGCTGTCCGGTCGACGTGAAACTTCGGCGCACGGCGTCCGGAGTTCAGTGGCAGTCGCCGCCTATTTTGCCGGAAGAGCGTCTATTGGGGTACAAGAGCTTCACCGGGATGTATGTCGATTTGATTCTGAACAGCGGCTATCCAAAGCTCTGTTGCGGAGTCCGTCTCTACTACCCCAAGCATGTCGGCCTGATGATGAAGGATTTGCCCAACCATTTCTATCACTACCCGGACCGGACGTTTTCTATTTGGGAGGGGATCAAAACACAGGAGTACAAGCGCACGCCGAATCAGTATGCCTGGTTGTCCGACTATGAAGCCTTCACGGCCAATTTTCTGTTACAGCTGCACAAGCCGACGACGATTAAGCGCGGTGACCCCATAGGGGTGATCCTGCCGGTACTCCTCCCAAAACAGTTCGTCCTCCAAGAAATTCAGCATCCCTGAGTTATTCCGGCCTGCTTGATTCATGGGCACTTCTGCTGCAGTTGCAGGTGGCGCGTAGGTGGGCCAATGGGCCGCTGCGACGCTTCACGAGATCCGTGATTTGCAGCGAACCGTCACGAAGGATGCGGGGCAGCGCTCTGTAGGGGATCTCTCTGGAAGGCTATTGGAGCGCATCCGGTGGGGTTTTGAGGAGTTTGGCGAATCGATTCTTATCGATCGCCTTTTCATAGGCCTCTTCCGGGGAGATCCATTTTTTTGTGAGGAGATCCTGAATGGCATCATCCAGCGTCTGCATGCCGATGTTTTTCCCGGTTTGCATCTGCGACGCAATCTGAAACGTCTTCGCGTCTCGGATGAGATTACTGACGGCTGGGGTGCATACCAAAATCTCCAGGGCCGCACAGCGACCCTTTTGATCGATTCGCTTGAAGAGGTTCTGTGCAACGATGACACGCAGGGCCGTGGAAAGGGTATTCCGAATCTGCGGCTGTTCGGATGCGGGAAAGACCTCGATGATGCGGTCCACGGTCTTGGCGGCGTTCTCTGTGTGGAGTGTCCCGAATACCAAGTGTCCGGTTGCCGCAGCTTCGACGGCCAAGGCAATCGTTTCGAGATCTCGCATCTCCCCGACGAGAATGATATCCGGATCCTCCCGAAGGGCTCCCCGCAGCGCAGATCCAAACGTGATGGTGTGTAAGCCGACTTCACGGTGATTGACGATGCAGTTCTTACTCTGGTGGACGAACTCGATCGGATCCTCAACGGTGAGAATATGGTCCTTCCTGTGGCGGTTCGCATAATCGACCATGGCTGCGAGCGTCGTGGACTTTCCGCTGCCGGTCGGACCGGTGACGAGGACCAACCCTTTGCGTAGCATAGCCGCGCGCGTCAATACCGGCGGCAGCGCGAGGTCTTCGGCGGAGACGATGGTCGTTGGAATCTTCCGAAACACGGCTCCAATGCCGTGCTTGTGGTTGAAAAAGTTTGAGCGGAAGCGGGCGACTCCGGGAATCTCATACCCGAAGTCGACATCTCCTGTTGATTCAAAGACTTCCTTCTTCGGTCCTGGAGTGATCTCGTAGAGAAGGTCATGGAGGGCTTGGTTATCGAGGATCGCATTCCCCGGGAGACGTTCCAGCTCACCGTGGATGCGAAATGCGGGGGCTTGTCCTGCAATCAAGTGCAGGTCCGAGGCCCCATGCTCGATCATCATGCGGAAGAGTTCATCTATCTTGGGCATCGTGCTCAGCCTCCTGTCCTTCCCGTTGTAGTATACGGATTCTTGTTGTATCGACAAATGAAACTCAGATCTTGGACAAGCCTTTAGCCCACGGTATGTATGGACACTTCTGCCGTAATCGCCGATCCGCTGTTGCGACAGGCCGGCGGCCTGCGGGCTCACTCCGCGCACTCTCGACGTACCGCACGAGTGCGTTTCAGCTTGTCTGGGATCCGCGCGACGATCTCACGACGCGGCTTGGTGATTTCGTTCTTCGATGGTGCTCGGGACTCTGAGCTAGTCGATAGGCGACGAACCGTCATGAATAATGCGGGCTGGCCCAAGCTTATCGGGCGTCGGTGTTGGGCGACTCTTGTGGTTCCGGTGGAGGTAACATTTCTGCTTCAGGTAGGGCATCCTCGGGATTGTAGGATTGGGAGGCTATTGGTGGAGAATCAATCGGTGCCCAATTGCCGGGATCTACTGGCGAGACTTCCGCCACGGGTGAGACAGGTGTCGCTGGTCTCTTCATGACTTTTCGATGAACGGACTGCAACGGTGTTGATCGCGACGGGGGAGACGATTGGAGTTGAGACTGAGGTTCAGAAAGGGCTGGTGTGAGGGCTGGAGCTGGGTGAATCTGTGGACGATGGATCAGGCTGTGCCGGCCACGCCCACCGTCGGCACCTTCTGCAACCTGCCATGAGGGCAGCATGACCAGCATCATCAATAGAGGGAGAACTGTTGATTTGTGAACGTCAATCATGGTGATGGATCCCCTCCCAGAGGGCCGGAACACAGTCTAGAAATCAGGAGGTTATGCAACCCACATGCTAGCCGCGCGGACAGAGCTGGACTAATGAGGCCGGATCGAAGCCCTGCGTTATGCTTCGTTTGTGTCAGATAGTGACAAGAATGGCCGCGGGTAACTTGCCAGTCTGTACGAATTGCCACCGTAGGGGTGAACCAATTGGTACAGCTTTCCTGCCAGGGTGAGGCTTCTCAGCAGCAACACTAATGGAAACTGGTTAGTCTGGCTGGTTAGAAAGGTACTGGATCAACCAGTCAACTATCACCGTCGTCATCCGCTTGAAATCCTCACCCTTTGTAAATTGATGGTCGGCGCCTGGGAGCATTTCGAGGTGTTTCTTCACCTGTAGCCTGTCGTACAACTGTCGGCTCTGATGAAGCGGGACGTGCTCATCCTTGTCACCCTGGACGATGATGGTCGGTGCGTTGATCGACCGTGCAGGGTCATAGGCAATTCGATGCAGAGCATCGTCATAAAAGGCGTAGCGGAGCCGGATTCGGTCAGGACCACCCATGATATTGGGAATCGTGTCCGTTGCCTTCCATTGTGCCATCTCATCGTCCCCGAATCCCAAGCGTAATTCCTCCGCGAAATCGACGACCGGGCATTTGAGTGCCAGGCAAGCCAGATCGGTCCGCTGAGAAGCCGTCAGAATTGCAACCAGCCCGCCGAAGCTCGATCCCATCAGTCCAATCCGTCGATAGCCTTGCTGCTTCAGCAGGTCGATGGCGGCCTGTGCCTGCTGCACTCCGAGGGTCGTGGTGATCTGTTCGAAGGGGCCGTCGCTTTCCCCCTGCCCAAAGAAGTCAAAGCAACAGGTGCCGATTCCATGGTCGATCAGCAACCGCGTGAGAGTCTTATTCGTTGAGCTGGTTTTTGAGGACAAAAACCCGTGGCACAAGACGGCAATCTTGTCAGTTCCTCCTGGAGGGAGGGTCACAATCGAGGCGACTCGATGTCCCTGGGGATCAAGAAAGGAGAAGCGTTCTTCCACGAGGGCATTCTACCAGAGTTGGCGTGGGCGGGTAGAGGCGAGACCAAGATCGTAAGCGAGGTCTGTCACTCCCGCTCCAAGAAGTAAAAATGATCGGTCGGGCCGTGGCCGTGGCCGATTGCCAAGCCATGCCGAATGGCTTGCGTGACGTAGGCCTTCGCCGCTTGTGCGGCATCCAAAACAGAACGACCTCTGGCAAGGTGCGCGGCCAGCGCAGAGGCAAACGTACAGCCGGTGCCATGGGTATGGCGTGTCTCGATGAACTCGGCCTTCAGGACATTGAAGAACCGGCCGTCGTAGAGGAGATCCGTCGCCCGTTCGCTGAGCAGGTGGCCTCCTTTGATCAGCACGTGCTTACACCCGAATCCATGGATGACCTTTGCGGCTCGTCGTGCATCGGCCAAGGAGGTGATCTGGATTCCCGACAACTGCTGAGCCTCATGAATGTTCGGAGTGACCACGAAGGCGAGCGGCAGCAACTGTGTCTTTACGGCGTTGACGGCTTCGGGTCGTAAGAGGGGATGGCCGCTCTTTGAGACCATCACCGGGTCTACCACGAGGGTGGCGATCTTTTGAAGAGTCAGCATCTTGACGACGATCTCCACGATGGCCGTCGACGACAACATCCCGGTTTTCACGGCAGCGACATCGAAATCGTCGAAGACGGCATCGAGTTGGGAGGCGATGATGCTCGGTGGCAACTCAAAGACGTCCGTCACTTCCTCGGTATTCTGAGCGGTGATGGCCGTGATGACCGACATGGCGAAGACACCATTGGCAGACATGGCTTTAAGATCGGCCTGAATGCCGGCTCCTCCACCGGAATCCGATCCGGCAATCGTCAGGACTTGCTTGATGGTCTGTGGCATTGGTCGCTCTCTAATTCGGATGCTGAAAAATTCCGCCAGCGTCGTTCTCGCCTCACTCAGAGGCTCAACGTACCGAAGCGTACGCCTCACCTCTTCGCTCGCTGAGGCCTTGCCGGACGGTCTTTTTGAGCATCCTCACGTTGTTGTGGTGTGAATGCCGCACAGAACACTCCAGCTCCGTTGTTGGCAATAACCGATTGTCTCTGAAATCTGCTAAGGCACGACTGCTCCGGGACTAGGAATTGGTTCCAATCTCAATCCATCGATGGTAAATGAGGCATCGTGCCTTGGTAACTGCTCATGAAACAATAATGCGAACTCAGAACCTGAGGCGGTCGACGGTTGAGTGAATATGAAAACTGCGCGTTGCTTTCGACGAGGAGACAGTTCGATGCCCCTCGTACAGAGGCCTTCACGGTTCTGTGCAACGGTCTGATGCCATACACTTCCATGTTCGTCCTTCAGCACCGTGTTTTGCAAGTGACAGAGCAGCTTGAGGTCACGTAGTGAATGATTTGCAACCGTGACATCCAGCTTGACATGGCCGTTTAGTCGTGTAATCGATGTAATGATAAACTCATACGCGTCGTTTCGGTGCGTTCCTATTCCGAGCGGTGGGGCTGGTTCTTTCGGCTGCTCGACGGGCAGTGCTCCAGGGAGAATATCTTCCTTTTTGAAGAACGTGCTCAGGGGGCCGGTTTTTGGGAAGATCGTGCGGGTGGCGCTGATCGATTGAGCCTGTTTCGGCGTGATCAGCCGGACGGTCACTTGTAGGCCTTCGGGTGTTTCGCTGTAGGTGCCGGATAGGAATAGGTCGGCGCGTATGGCCTTGGCGGCACGCCGGACCGACTTGGCGTGGGGTGGATCGATTTGCTCAAGCTGCATCTTTTTCATGGTTGAGTAGAGCAGTGTGCGGTCGACTGTGGTCAGTTCACCTGCCACCATGATTTGCGTCCCAAGCTCTTCGGCGAGAAATTGTCCAACCGGTGTCGGTTCACCCTGTGAGTCGGTAAAGTCGAGCACGGCGAGGCGTTGCTTCTTCGCCTTGGCAGCTCGCTCTGTCACATCTTCTGCCAACTGTTTGAGGCTGTCTTCGTAACTCGCAGACGCCCATGATAATGGCGGAAAGGGAAACGGTAAGACAAGGGTGATCAGAAGGAGCAGCAAGCCAATCATACGCATGAATGGTTGTCATTATACTCATGTCGCTCAACTCCGCAAGACGTACCAACCACTAACCCATTGTGAGTGCTGATTATCTCCTGGAAAACCTCCACTTTTCTTGATTTATCACGAACCCTGAGATTGCTCCATCTTCTGCAAGAGAGGGATTGACTATCTGGGGATTGCCCGGATCGCGAAACAGACCAGGAGCGACGTTTGACAAACGCGCTTGCCAGTGCAGTACACTACCATCCCTAATAGCTCCCCCCATTCACTCCTACTGTCCTAAGGAGGCCTCCATGCCGAATAGTTTCTGGGTAAAGATGCTCAGTGCAGCGGGTCTGTTTCTCTTGTGTCTCACGAGTTGGGTCGGTGCCGAAGAGCCGGCAGGTGCCGTCAGTGAGGCACGCCTGGTCGCGCAATACAACTACTCGATCCACATTCTCGCCATGCTGGTGGTGGGATTTGGATTTCTAATGGTATTTGTCCGCCGGTATGGCTTTGGTGCGACGACCGGCACCTATCTTGTGGTTGCAACAGGACTCCCTCTGTACATGTTATTGCGGGCCAATGGGGTGGTGGGCCATGAGTTGAAGGTGCACACGGTCGATGCACTCCTGTACGCTGAATTTTCTGTAGCGACGGCATTGATTGCGATGGGGGCGGTGCTGGGGCGTTTGCGGGTGTTTCAATATACGCTGCTCACGTTGCTGCTGGTGCCGCTCTATGCCCTCAACGAATACCTTGTGTTGGACAATGGGGCTGGGCTGACCAAAGGGTTTCAGGATTCGGCTGGTTCAATTGTCATCCATGCGTTCGGGGCCTACTTTGGGTTGGCAGCGTCATTGGTCCTGACGACGACGGCGCAACGGAGTCAGCCGATTGAATCCGATCCGACATCCGATCGATTTGCCATGCTGGGATCGATGGTGCTGTGGCTGTTCTGGCCGAGTTTTGCGACGGCGATTGTGCCGTTTGAGCAGATGCCTCAGACGATCGTGAATACGATCCTGGCATTGAGCGGGGCGACGCTTTCAACCTATTTCCTCAGCACCCATTTTCACCATGGGAAAACCTCGATGGTCGATATGGCCAATGCGGCGTTGGCAGGTGGGGTGTCGATCGGCTCGACCTGCAACCTTGTCAGTCCGACCGGTGCGTTTGGTATTGGATTGCTGGCCGGTGCCTTATCGGTCATTGGGTATGTGTTTATCCAACCCATGCTCGAATCAAAGATCAAGCTTGTCGATACATGCGGTGTGCACAACCTGCATGGGATGCCTGGTTTACTCGGCGGACTTATGGCGATCATTGTCGTGCCTGGCGTGGCCGGCGTTCAACTGGTGGGGATTGCCATGACACTTGGGATTGCCATTATCGGAGGGGCTATCGCCGGTGCCGTGATTCGAGCGACTGGGACCACTGAGCAGGCCTACGAAGATTGCCACGAATTCTCACATGTACCAGGGCCGGAGAGTGAACGACGGGTTGAGGAACTGGCGCTTGGTGCGAAGGCCGATATCAACGCGTTGCAGAAAGAGCTGCTTGCTCGGACTGCCACTCGCACGTGAACGGCAGGGTCTCTTCTGATCGCCTGTGAATGACATGGTGGGAGCTCTGGACTAGCCGGACCTCCTACCATGTGGCATTCTGTGTCCAGGCCATTTCCCACCAACCCCTATAAATGCGGTTCGGTCAAGTACTGAAACGGGACGGCTATTCTCCCAGCCGTTTTTGTTTGGGCAGGTTATGGGTCGAGCAAGTTTTGTTTGGTGCGCCCGACAGGACTGGATTTGATGGGCTTCAGATCCGTCAGTAAGACATCAAGAGGATAAGCTGGGTGGGTTGGTGCGCCCGACAGGACTTGAACCTGTAACCTTCTGATCCGTAGTCAGATGCTCTATCCATTGAGCTACGGGCGCATTCGAAACAGTGCTGAGCGTTGGGTCCTGAACTCTACAATAAAGGCTAGCCTGAAGACGCTTCATTGAGGTGGGCATCCTATGTCAGCCCTCGGCATGTTCGTCTCATTGCTATCAGCGCTAGTGGTTATACAGTTCTCTATGAGGAGGGGTCAAGGGATGGTTGCCAGAAAAGTCTGTACTCGGGTATTTGTTGATTAAGGGATAACCTTGCTGACTTCGTTTGAGAATGTACTTTCAGCTCCGTCCAGATTGAATGCGGAAACAACGAAGAAATAGGTGGTGCCTGTTGCCAGCCCGGTGATGGTGTACGTGGTGATATCCGTGGACGTCGTTGCAATTGGCGTCCCATAGGTGCCCGAGGCTGTCGCCAGATAGATCTTGTATCCAGCGATATCAGTTCCAGCGCTTGCGTCCCAAGAAAGCAAGGCGGTGCCACTATCTGAGGAAAATTGGGAACCGAGGGACGGGTCCGCCGATGGACAGGCCGTCAGAGCGAATAACAGGATAGCGAGGTGCAACATCTGATAGGAACGAGTCATTGGTCTAGCCATGCGACATCCGTGATTGTGTGCGGTGACTCAGTCGGTACTGCGAGCAAGGCTTGTACCCATACCTACGCGGAACTAATCCGGCAGAAGTCATTGAAATGCTGAAGAGTGAGGAGGATTGTCTGGAATGACAGAGGTGGAAGGCTACAGGGTATCAGTCAAGGTTGTACGACCATGTCAGGCCCTGTCCTTCTTTGCAACTTCTAATGACTGGAATAGCAGGTAGCCGAGGGATGCTGAAAGTGGTGGAATGCGGGCCTGTCTACTTAGAAACGACGAGGGGCTTCCTACGGAGTAGGAAGCCCCTCAATCAGACATCAGTAAGTTGAAACTTACTTGCCGCCCTTGTCCTTCTTGCCCTCATCGCCGAAGGTGTCGGCATGGCCGCCCTTCTTCTCTTCCTTCTTGTCGCCATAGGTGTCCATGTGGCCACCCTTCTTATCCTTCTTCTCTTCAGCCATCACCACATGGCCGCCCTTCTTCTCTTCCTTCTTTTCACCAGCGAAGGCTGGTGCGCTGAAGGTGACCGCCACTGCCACTGCCATCACTGCCATCAACATGCTCTTCATTATAAGAACCCCCTTATAAGAGTTTAGAAGAATGTGTGCCGTTCATTGGCACTTGCCCAGATATACAGCAAAGGTAATGCCGCTCCTGGTTCCTCCTCACATGAGACCAAGAGCATTGATGAATCAGTAGGTTAGAAAATTTCTCTCATGAAGGCTCGAAGGGTTTTCCCTACAGGAGGCTGTAGCAGAATAGCTGTGATCGAGCTAAACCGCCTCAGTTCATCCAGGTTGATATGGGGAGCTGATGCGAGGAGCCAAGATGATTGAACCCGGTACGAAGTGCCGAGGGATGACAGCCAGTAATTTCCGGTGAGAGGATCACTCCAAGCCTTGTGGCTTCATGGTGGGGTACCTAGGTGAGATAGAATGCGATATATATGCATTCCTATGTATATTGATTGAGAAATTCTACAACGTATCGTGAGGCGGTGGGTGAGCACTATCCGCCTGAAATCACCGGTCGGATTTCAATCTGGTCCTGATCGAAGAGCATCTCATCCTCGGTCACCAATTCATCTCCTCGAATAACGAGGTACGCTTCGACGACGAGGTTTAACTCTCGCAGGAGATCCTTGGCTCGTTTTGGACCATTGACGCTAATTGATCGTGAAGGATGACTCAGTTGGACTTGCATGCTTCGATCATACGAGTAACTGGGATCAAGGAGCAAGGGTGAAGTGACCACGCATAGGTACTCTTCAAAAACCGACGTCGCTTAGCATAGAGCTGACAGTTTGCTCTTGGCGTATGCCAGCCCTTCTTCCACGGTGAAAAACTCTCCGTCTAACTGAGCTTCAAAGCAGTCATCCAGTAATCGGCCCATATCCGGTCCAGGCTGAACGCCGAGTTCTAACAGATGTCGGCCCATCACGAGAGGGAGCGGGACCTGCCGATCCACTGCCAGCGCGGTGGCACGGGTCAGGAGCCAGTCTCCGGCAGGGAACCCATCAAACAGCTTCGGTGGACGGCCTGCATGATCGGCCCGAGCAACACGGACCAAACGATCGATACGAGTAACCTGTCGGGCGAGACGCCGGATCGCACTGTCCGATGCCTGAACATCGAAGAGTGCACGGGGACGGAGGTGACACTGTACGAGGGGGATGACGTCATCAATCACATCT
>WBZP01006824.1_pt1 | contig 11186 bp, 4 predicted proteins | sample 5204301 | NCBI WGS metagenome assembly WBZP01 (sample SAMN12412401, study PRJNA552823) | activated sludge metagenome | isolation source: activated sludge from nitrification reactor of wastewater treatment plant... | place: USA: Pennsylvania | collected 2017
CGAGGTCAACAACCTCACCAAGTCCTACGGGCAGCAGCTGATCTGGGGTGGCGTCACGCTGACCATTCCGGCGGGAGAGATCTCGGTAATGCTCGGCCCTTCAGGCACCGGCAAGTCGGTGTTCTTGAAGGCCCTGATCGGTCTGCTCAAGCCTGATGAGGGCGAGATCATCATCGAAGGCGTCGACATCGCCTCGTGCTCGGAGAAGCAGCTCTACGAGATCCGCAAGCTGTTCGGCGTACTCTTCCAGGACGGAGCCATGTTTGGCTCCATGAACCTCTACGACAATGTGGCATTCCCATTGCGTGAGCACACCAAGAAGTCCGAGTCCGATATCAAGCGGATCGTGATGGAAAAGATGGACATGGTGGGCCTGGTTGGAGCTGAAGACAAGCTCCCCGGCGAGATCTCCGGTGGTATGCGCAAGCGTGCCGGCTTGGCTCGCGCCTTGGTGCTCGACCCCGAGATCTTGTTGATTGATGAGCCTGACTCCGGCCTCGATCCGGTGCGTACGGCGTTCATCAACCAGCTCTTTGTCGACCTCAACGCCCAGATCGACGCCACCTTCTTGATCGTGACTCACGACATCAACACGGCTCGTACGGTGCCTGACAACATCGGACTGCTCTACCACAAGCACTTGGCCATGTTTGGTCCGCGCGAGATGCTGCTCAGCTCTGAGGAGCCAGTTGTGCGCCAATTCCTCAATGCCCAGACGGTCGGACCGATCGGCATGTCGGAGGAGAAGGACGCCAACGAGCTCGAGGCGGAGAAAGACATGGACATGCCTCCGCTCCCGCCGATCCCGATGCAGTTGGAGCCCTCGAATGGCGTGCCGCGCCGCAGCCAGCGCCCGCCTGGCGGTTGGTGTCGCGACAATGGCGTCACGCCCCCTCCTGGTTCATTCCAGGAGAACATGTCGATGGCTACCAAGCTCTGACCCAGCTCCACAGCAAACCCAGCCTCCACAGCGAGTGTGAGGGGATTGACACCCCCGCGCTTGTGTGCATCGGGCGAGTGGGGTAGGTTAGATCCTTGCGCCCTCCTTCAAATGCTTCCTGCCTGCCCGGTGGCTGGTTTGTGGTCGGATGGTGCGCGCCACCTGTGAGCCTTGGAAGGACCCCTCTTGGCCGCCTCGCGCAGCAAGAAATCGCTAGCCCCTAACCGTATCTCCTTCGCCAAGATCGCCGAGCCTCTTGAGGTGCCGCAACTGCTGGCCCTCCAGACCGACAGCTTCGACTGGCTGATCGGCAATGAGCGCTGGGCCCAACGCGTGGAAGAACGCCGCGCAAATGGTGAAGACGTCTCGAGCAAGTCGGGCCTCCACGAGATCTTCGAAGAGATCTCCCCGATCTCCGACTTCAGCGACACCATGCAGTTGTCGTTTGAGAACCCTGTCTTCCTTGACCCGAAGTACACCGAGGAAGAGTGCAAGGACAAGGACTTCACCTACTCTCGCCCGCTATATGTCTCGGCTGAGTTCATCAACGGCGAGACCGGCGAGATCAAGGGCCAGACGGTCTTCATGGGTGAATTCCCCATGATGACTCGCAAGGGCACCTTCATCATCAACGGCACCGAGCGTGTCGTCGTGTCTCAGCTCGTGCGCTCACCGGGTGTCTACTTCGAGCGCTCAGCCGACAAGACCTCCGACAAGGACATCTTCACCTCAAAGGTGATCCCCAGTCGGGGCGCCTGGTTGGAGTTCGAGGTCGACAAGCGCGACTTGGTCGGCGTACGCCTCGACCGTAAGCGCAAGCAGCACGTCACGGTCTTGCTGAAGGCCTTCCAGGCGTTGGCTGCCGAAGAAGACTGGCACGAGGAATACGACTACGAAGCCGTGATGGCTGAGTTGCGTCAGTATGAGTCGATCCAGTTGACCGAGGAGAAGGACAACACCGAAGGTCCTGACGACGCGCTGCTCGACATCTACCGCAAGCTGCGTCCGGGTGAGCCGCCCACGCGCGAGGCTGCGTTGACGCTGTTGAAGAACTACTACTTCAACCCCAAGCGCTATGACTTGGCCAAGGTCGGTCGCCACAAGATCAACCGCAAACTGGGCGCCCATGAGGCCTTCGACAAGCAGACGCTGACCATCGCCGATGTGGTGGCCACCATCCGCTTCATCGTGCAGTTGCACGCTGCCGATCAAAACGACGTCAATCACGACAAGATCCACCTGGTTGATGCCAAGCAGGCCGAGATCTTGGATCCGGCCGGCGACCCGATCGTCGTACGCCCCGATGACATCGACCACTTCGGCAATCGTCGGATGCGCACCGTTGGTGAGCTGATCCAGAATCAACTCCGCACGGGCCTGGCCCGGATGGAGCGCGTCGTACGCGAGCGGATGACAACTCAAGACGTCGAGGCGATCACGCCGCAGTCCTTGATCAACATCCGCCCCGTTGTGGCTGCGCTCAAGGAGTTCTTCGGCACCTCACAGTTGTCGCAGTTCATGGATCAGACCAACCCGATTGCCGGCCTGACCCACAAGCGCCGACTCTCGGCTCTGGGCCCCGGAGGCATCAGCCGTGACCGGGCACAGATGGATGTGCGCGATGTGCACCACAGCCACTACGGCCGGATGTGCCCGATCGAGACTCCTGAAGGCCCCAACATCGGCCTGATCGGCTCGTTGGCCTCCTACGGTCGGATCAACCCCTTCGGCTTCGTGGAGACGCCATATCGCGTGGTCAAGGGTGGCAAGGTCACCAAGGAGATCCACCACCTGACGGCCGATGAAGAGGACTACAAGATCATCGCCCAGGCAAATGCGCCGATCGATGACAAGGGCAACTTCATCGACGACCGAGTCTTGGTCCGCACCCGCGGCGGCGAGGCCGTCGACGTGCCGCGTGAAGACGTCGAATACATGGATGTCTCCCCGCGCCAGATGGTTTCGGTCGCCACCGCACTGATCCCGTTCTTGGAGCACGACGACGCAAACCGCGCACTCATGGGTGCCAACATGCAGCGCCAGGCAGTGCCCTTGATCACTACGGATGCGCCTTTCGTCGGCACCGGCATGGAGTTCCGTGCCGCCGTCGACGCCGGTGACGTGGTGGTTTCCGAGGTTGCTGGCGTGGTCAAGGAAGTCTCTGCCGACGAGATCGTGATCATGGACGATGAGGGTGGCAACAAGAGCTACTTCATGGCCAAGTTCACCCGCTCCAACCAGGGCACTTGCATCAATCAGCGCCCATTGGTGCGTGAAGGTGACCGGGTCGAGATCGGTACGCCGATCGCGGACGGCCCCTGCACCGACGAGGGTGAGATGGCCCTGGGCACGAACCTGTTGGTGGCCTTCATGCCATGGCAGGGTCACAACTACGAAGACGCGATCATCTTGAGCCAACGCTTGGTGCAAGAAGACGTGCTCACTTCGATCCACATCGAAGAGCATGAGGTCGACGCCCGCGACACCAAGTTGGGCCCCGAGGAAATCACCCGCGACATTCCCAATGTCTCAGATGAGCTCCTCGCCAATCTCGATGAGCGCGGCATCATCCGGGTGGGCGCCGAGGTGACCACCGGCGACATTCTGGTCGGCAAGGTGACCCCCAAGGGCGAGACCGAGTTGACCCCCGAAGAGCGCCTGTTGCGGGCGATCTTCGGTGAAAAGGCCCGCGAAGTCCGTGATACCTCGATGAAGGTCCCGCACGGCGAGTCCGGCACCGTGATCGGCGTACGCGAGTTCAATCGTGAAGACGGCGACGAGTTGCCTCCTGGCGTCAACCAGTTGGTGCGTGTCTACGTCGCTCAGAAGCGGAAGATCTCGGTTGGTGACAAGCTCGCTGGTCGCCACGGCAACAAGGGCGTGATCGCCAAGATCCTGCCGATCGAGGACATGCCCTTCATGGAAGACGGCACCCCGGTTGACGTGATCCTCAATCCGCTTGGTGTGCCTCGCCGGATGAATATCGGTCAGATCCTCGAGATCCACTTGGGTTGGCTGGCCAAGAATGGCTGGGATCTCAACCTCAGTGACAGCAATGAGGAGTGGAAGCAGCGTCTGATCGACATCCACGCCGAGAAGTCCGATCCCGACACCAACTTGGCCACGCCGGTCTTTGATGGTGCTCGTGAAGACGAGATCGTCGGCATGTTGGGCGCCTCCTTGCCCAACCGCGATGGCGTGCGGATGGTCGGCGAGAATGGCAAGGCCAATCTCTTCGATGGCCGCTCAGGTGAGCCCTTCCCTGATCCGGTTTCGGTGGGCTACATGTACATCTTGAAGTTGCACCACTTGGTCGACGACAAGATTCACGCCCGCTCCACCGGCCCGTACTCAATGATCACCCAGCAGCCGCTCGGCGGTAAGGCCCAGTTCGGTGGCCAGCGCTTCGGTGAGATGGAAGTGTGGGCGATGGAAGCCTACGGCGCTGCCTATGCACTGCAGGAGTTGCTCACGATCAAGTCCGATGACGTGCCTGGTCGTGTCAAGGTCTACGAAGCCATCGTCAAGGGCGAGAACATCCCCGACTCCGGCATCCCTGAGTCGTTCAAGGTGTTGATCAAGGAGATGCAGTCTTTGTGCCTCAACGTTGAAGTGTTGAGCCAGGACGGCAGCGCCATCGAGATGAAGGACACCGAGGAAGAGATCTTCCGGGCAGCCGAAGAGCTCGGTATCGATCTGTCTCGCCGCGAGCCCAGCTCGGTCGAAGAAGTCTGATGACAGGTGGTCTGCGGCCGCGGCTGCAGACCACCTGCCCCAGTCCCCAAGTCATCCACAAACCTGCGAACCACGAGGAAAGAAGCCAAGGTGCTCGACGTCAATTTCTTCGATCAAATCAAGATCGGGCTGGCCACGCCTGACGACATCCGCGACTGGAGTCACGGTGAAGTCAAGAAGCCAGAGACCATCAACTACCGCACGCTCAAGCCCGAGCGCGATGGTCTGTTCTGCGAAAAGATTTTCGGTCCCACCCGGGACTGGGAGTGCTACTGCGGTAAGTACAAGCGAGTGCGCTTCAAGGGCATCATCTGTGAGCGTTGTGGCGTCGAAGTCACCCGCTCGAAGGTACGCCGTGAGCGCATGGGGCACATCGAGCTCGCTGCTCCCGTGACCCACATCTGGTACTTCAAGGGCGTGCCCAGCCGGTTGGGCTACCTGCTCGACCTGGCCCCGAAGGATCTTGAGAAGGTCATCTATTTTGCGGCCTACATGATCACGGCCGTCGACGAAGAGGCCCGTCATCGTGACCTCTCTGAGCTCGAGGGCAAGATCGGTCTGCAGCGCAAGAGCCTGGAGAACCGCCGGGACAACTCCATCGAAGAGCGCGCCAAGAAGCTGGAGGCCGATCTTGAGGAGCTGGAGAAGGCTGAGGCTCGGGCCGACGCCAAGCGCAAGGTCAAGGATGGTGCCGAGCGTGAAATGGCTGCCATCCGCAAGCGCTCTGACGCCGAACTCAACCGCCTTGATCAGGTCTGGGACACCTTCAAGAGCTTGAAGGTCCAAGACCTCATGGGCGACGAGATGCTTTATCGCGAGATGAAGAACTGGTTCGGCAAGTACTTCGAAGGCCACATGGGCGCCACTGCGATCCAGAAGCGCCTTGAGACCTTCGACGTCGCCGCTGAGGCGGAGTCGCTGCGCGACATCATCGAGAATGGCAAGGGCCAGAAGAAGGTCCGTGCCCTCAAGCGCCTCAAGGTCGTCGACGCCTTCGGCAAGACCAACAACAGCCCGCTTGGCATGGTCCTCGACGCGGTGCCGGTGATCCCGCCGGACCTGCGCCCGATGGTGCAGTTGGACGGCGGCCGATTTGCGACCTCAGATCTCAACGATCTCTATCGTCGGGTGATCAACCGCAACAACCGCCTCAAGCGTCTGCTCGACCTCGGTGCCCCCGAGATCATCGTCAACAACGAGCGCCGCATGCTCCAAGAGGCTGTTGACTCGCTGTTCGACAACGGTCGTCGCGGGCGCCCGGTCACTGGTCCTGGCAACCGCCCGTTGAAGTCCTTGTCCGACATGCTCAAGGGCAAGCAGGGCCGCTTCCGCCAGAACCTCCTCGGCAAGCGCGTTGACTACTCAGGTCGTTCGGTGATCGTGTCAGGTCCGCAGTTGAAACTGCACCAATGCGGCTTGCCGAAGTACATGGCCATCGAGTTGTTCAAGCCCTTCGTGATGAAGCGCTTGGTCGATCTGTCCCACGCCCAAAACATCAAGTCGGCCAAGCGGATGGTCGAGCGGGCCGTGCGTCCGGAGGTCTGGGATGTCCTCGAAGAGGTCATCGCCGAGCACCCTGTGCTGCTCAACCGTGCACCAACCCTGCACCGCTTGGGCATCCAGGCATTTGAGCCGCAGTTGATCGAGGGCAAGGCCATCCAGATCCACCCATTGGTCTGCACGGCATTCAACGCCGACTTCGATGGTGACCAGATGGCGGTGCACCTGCCGTTGTCTGCCGAGGCTCAGGCCGAGGCGCGCATCTTGATGCTGTCAACCAACAACATCTTGAAGCCTTCGGATGGTCGCCCGGTCACGATGCCGACGCAGGACATGATCATTGGCTTGTTCTTCCTGACGCGTGAGACGCCTGGCGCCAAGGGTGAGGGCTCGTCCTTCTCCTCGATGGGCGAGGCGATCATGGCCTACGACATGGGTGAGATCTCACTGCATGCCCGGATCAACATCCGCCTCTCGGGTGTCAAACCGCCGAAGAGCGTGACTCTGCCCGAAGGCTGGGAGCCCGGTGACGAGATCACCTTGTCGACCACCCTGGGTCGGGCTTGGTTCAACGAAGCGCTGCCTTCGAAGTACCGCTTCGTCGACGTGCCGGTCGGCAAGAAGGAGCTTGGCCGGATCGTCAACAACCTTGCCGAGCGTTACACAAAGGTCGAGGTCGCCGCGGCACTCGACTCGCTCAAGGAGTTGGGCTTCTACTGGGCCACGCATTCCGGGGTCACCGTCTCGATCGACGATGTCGCCACGCCTGACTCGAAGAACGAAATCCTGAGCAAGTACGACGAGAAGGCCGCGAAGATCCAGTCGCAGGCCGAAATGGGCCTGATCACCGATGAAGAGCGCCGTGAGGAGCTTGTCGACATCTGGACCAACGCGTCCAATGAGGTCGCCAAGGCCATGGAGGCCAACTTCGACGCAAATAACCCGATCTTCATGATGGTGGATTCGGGTGCATCAGGAAACATGATGCAGATGCGTCAGGTCGCTGCCATGCGTGGTCTGGTGTCAAACCCGAAGGGTGAGATCATCCCGCGTCCGATCAAGTCCAACTTCCGTGAGGGCTTGTCGGTGCTGGAGTACTTCATTTCCACGCACGGTGCCCGCAAGGGCCTGGCAGACACCGCACTGCGCACCGCAGACTCGGGTTATCTGACTCGACGCCTGGTCGACGTCTCTCAAGACGTGATCATCCGCGAGGACGACTGTGGCACCGAGCGGGGCATGTCAAAGGTCATCGGTGTCAAGGATGAGACCGGTGTGGTCATCCGTGACGAGAATGTCGAGGCCAGTGCCTACGCGCGGAGCACCGCGGTTGACATCGCCGACCCGAAGACCGGCGAGGTGCTGGTCGAGGCTGGCTCCGACTTGGGCGATGTCAACATTGCTCAGCTGATCAGCGCTGGTGTCGAAGAGGTCAAGGTGCGCTCGGTGCTCACCTGTGAAGCACGCACCGGCACCTGCGCGAAGTGCTACGGCCGCTCGTTGGCGACCGGCAAGTTGGTTGACATCGGCGAGGCCGTCGGGATCATTGCGGCCCAGTCGATCGGTGAGCCTGGCACGCAGTTGACGATGCGTACCTTCCACACCGGTGGTGTGGCATCAGCCGATGACATCACGCAGGGTCTCCCTCGTGTGGTCGAGCTTTTCGAGGCTCGGGTGCCCAAGGGACGTGCGCCAATCAGCGAGTCTGCTGGTCGAGTCGAGATCGAGGACACCGACAAGTCGCGCAAGATCATCATCACCCCAGATGACGGATCTGATCCTGAAGAGCATCCCGTCTCCAAGAGAGTGCGTCTTTTGGTCGCCGATGGTGCCCATGTCGAGGTTGGTCAGCAGCTCACCCAGGGCACCCCTGACCCCCACGATGTCTTGCGCATCTTGGGCATCCGCAAGGTGCAGGAGCACTTGGTTGCTGAGGTGCAGCAGGTCTACCGCAGTCAGGGTGTGTCGATCCACGACAAGCACATCGAGATCATCGTGCGGCAGATGCTCCGTCGAGTCACCGTGATCGAGTCGGGTGACACCAGGTTGCTGCCTTCTGATCTCGTCGATCGGGTGCGCTACGAGGAGGAGAACCGCCTTGCGGTCTCCGAGGGTGTCAAGCCCGCCTCGGGTCGTCCGGTGCTGATGGGCATCACCAAGGCGTCCTTGGCCACCGAGTCGTGGCTCTCGGCGGCTTCCTTCCAGGAGACCACTCGAGTGCTCACCGACGCGGCGCTCAACGCCAAGTCTGACTCCCTGATGGGTCTGAAGGAAAACGTCATCATCGGCAAGCTGATCCCTGCCGGCACCGGCCTGGAGCGTTATCGCAATATCCGGGTCGAGCCGACCGAGGAAGCTCGTCAAGAGGCATATGCCGTCACCTCATATGGCGATTATGGAGATGAGTACTTCTCGGCTCCGGCCACGGTGGCTCTTGATGACTTCGACTTTGGTTCCTACCAGAGCTGATCATTGCTTCACCACTTCGCTGGCCTCTCGGACTCACGTCTGGGAGGCCAGCGGCGTATCCGGCTGAGTTGCGCGCCGCGCAGCCCCGCTGACGTCATCCGAATTGTGGCTTCTAACGCTCGATTCGGATGACGTTAGGGCCATAAATCACGTTGCGTATGACGCAACGGAGCGGTCAGCGCAGGGCGTCGGTGATCGTGTCGATCAGGCGCGCGGCCACCCGCGCCGTACGCGCGTCGATGTCGAAGCTCGGGTTGAGTTCGGCGATGTCGACGATCGCCAACTTCTGACTGGACGCGAGCAGTTCAAGGATCGCCAACACCACTTCGAGGGGTACGCCGAATGCCGCCGGCGCGCTGACCCCGGGTGCGACTGAGGCGGGAAGCGCGTCGAGGTCGATGCTCAGGTGGATCACATCTGCTCGGTTGATCACCTTGGTCACCGAGTCCAAGACGCTGTCGATGAGGCGCGCTGTGCAGTTGATGTCTTCGATGTAGTCAACGCCAAGTGCGTCTGCTTCGTTGAAGAGAGCCCTGGTGTTGGCACTCCTTGCGATGCCAATGACGGTGTAGTCGATCGCTCTTCCAGCAGCCGCTTCGGCGTTGGCGATCTGCCGGAAGGGAGTGCCCGAGGTCGGCCGATCGGCCTGGCGCAGGTCGAAGTGGGCATCAAGGTTGATGATCGCCATGCGTCGACCTTGGAGTCGCTTGCTGAGTTGGCTGCCTTGGTAGGTGCCCCAGGCGATGTCATGGCCACCACCCAGAGCGATCACCAAGCGGTGTTGGTCGAGAAGCTCGGCAGTGCGTTGCGCCAGCGCAGTCTGGGCTGCTTCCAGGTCTTGGTCAGTCACGGTGATGTCGTCGGCGTCGTAGACCGGGATCACGCTGTGTCTGGCTAGTGGCGCCAGGGCGCGGCGAATCTCGCTCGGCCCAGCTGCGGCTCCGGGTCGGCCATGGTTGCGGCGTACTCCCTCATCGCAGGCGTAGCCCAGCAGCACCACTCCGGGTGAGGTTTCTGGGGTGCTCAGACTGATTTGTTGGTGCCACCGGGCATGCTCGGCTCCAGTGCCGTCGACCCGTCCTTGCCACAAGGAGTCCATGCTTCCATTGTGGCGGTGTCTGGGGTGCCCGCTCAGGAGTATCGTCTGGAATCCCAGATGAAGGAGTGTGAATGGGCTCGAAGGTGCCAGCGGCACAGCACACTTTGCGGATCCTGCGCTACCTGGCCAGCCGTCAAGGTCCTGTGACCGCAATGTCGGTGGCTCGTGCGCTCGACCTGCCCAGATCCACCACCTATCACCTGCTCACGGTGATGAAGGAAGAGGGCTTTGTCACCCATCTGCCCGAGGAACGCCTCTACGGCCTTGGGGTCTGGGCGGCGGAGCTCTCATCTGCATTCGAGCGACAGGTGCCAATCGCGCGGATCGGCCGACCCATCCTTGAGTCTTTGGTCGATCAGTTGGGTGAGAGCGGGCACTTGGCTGTATTGCATGGCAGAGAGGTCTTCTATGTCGTGGAGGTACGGGCTCGTAATCGCTATTCCTTGGTCACCGATGTCGGTGTGCGTCTGCCCGCGCATCTGACTGCGACCGGACGAGCCATGCTGGCCTCACTCTCGCCTGCGAATGTGCGTGCCCTGTATCCCAATCGCGATGCCTTTGTGGCCTTCGATCCCGGTGGCTCGGCCTGGTCCCCGGCTCGCTTGCGAGGCATGCTGCAGCAGACCCGGCAGCGTGGACATGCTCTGGAGGAGGGAGACATCACCCAAGGTCTGTCGTCCGTGGCCCTGCCTGTCTTTGACCACTTGGGTCTCCCAGCGGCCGCCTTGGGGATCACCTTCCCTGCCAAAGACACCTCGGACTCCGAACAGGAGCGCATCTTGATGGCGCTGCGCAAGGCCACCAATAGGTTGTCCTCTCGGCTGCACGCGCCACCCACGTCTGGGATCACAGACCGATTGCGGAGATAAGGGTCGACTCAAATCGTGGGTCGCGGTTGCATTGGAGTCAACAGGAGAGGATGCAGACATGACACTTCCCGGCGCCCGTGAGGTCCGTGCTCCCAGAGGCACTCAGATAACTGCGCGTTCGTGGCAGACCGAGGCGCCGTTGCGGATGTTGATGAACAACCTTGATCCCGAAGTGGCTGAGCGGCCAGACGACCTGGTGGTGTACGGCGGTACCGGTCGCGCCGCGCGGTCATGGGCGGCGTACGACGCGATCATCAAGACCCTGACCGAGCTCGCTCCCGACGAGACCCTGTTGGTGCAGTCAGGAAAACCGGTCGGAGTCTTCCGCACGCACGAGTGGGCGCCTAGGGTCTTGATCGCCAACTCCAATCTCGTCGGTGACTGGGCAAATTGGCCGGAGTTTCGTCGCCTCGAGGCAGAGGGGCTGATGATGTATGGCCAGATGACCGCTGGCTCCTGGATCTATATCGCCACCCAGGGCATCCTGCAGGGCACCTTCGAGACCTTTGCTGCCATTGCTCGCAAACTCCATGCTGCTGGGCGATTGTCACAACCCACTCTCGCCGGCACGATC
>WBZP01006825.1_pt1 | contig 11185 bp, 6 predicted proteins | sample 5204301 | NCBI WGS metagenome assembly WBZP01 (sample SAMN12412401, study PRJNA552823) | activated sludge metagenome | isolation source: activated sludge from nitrification reactor of wastewater treatment plant... | place: USA: Pennsylvania | collected 2017
ACCCGATTCTTCACGGTGCCCTCCTTACCCCCCCATGGTGCACTTGGAGGTTGAATCCGCCGCGCATCTTGCGTGAAACCGTAACCGATATGGCAAGAAGGCAGCAGGAACAGCATTCGCTTGATACCTCGCCAAGCGAACCGAAGGCGGCCTAAGGGTCGTTCAGCGGACCCGCATTGAGTTTTAACAGGGCCGTAGGTGCGATTAGTAATATCGCCACACCCATTGGCAGGATAAACGCCTTTAGCCACATATAGCAGCTAGGTTGGGCAACGCAATGCTTTTGCCCGACTTACTCGGCTGAATTGGTGGTTGTAAAAACATGCGTGCGATTACGCTACGCTAATCGCACCTACGGCCCTGCTAATGAGCACTCAGTCATTTCGGGCATCGACCAAAAATGGCCTTTTTTGTTCTTATTTCGAGAACAAAGCCTCCTCTTAAGAGACATTGTTCTCCATTAGAGAACAAAAACCGGGCCACAGAGCCCAGGCCCGGGAGCACCGATACTTTCATAGGCTGTGCATCGCACAGCGTTCTCAATGGGTGCGCCCTGGGCACCCAGCTCCCTCGGGCGTGACAACCGGCTGATTTCAGGTCATATTTCCCTCCGTCAACAAGTTCGCGGATTCTTGGCATCACAAGGGAGTCACCATGCCTCTCTCCCCCGACTTCAAATACGACGTCTTTCTCAGCCATAACTCCAAAGACAAGCCCCAGGTGCGGCGGCTGGCCGAGCGGCTGAAGGCGGCCGGGCTGCGGGTGTGGTTCGACGAGTGGGTGATCCGGCCCGGCGACGACATCTACCTGGCCATCGAGCGTGGGCTGGAGACGGCGCGGGTGCAGGTGCTCTGCCTCACCCCCGCCGCGCTGGGGTCGGAGTGGGTGGCGCTGGAGCGTAGCACCGTGCTCTTCCGCGACCCGACCAATAAAGGCCGCCGCTTCGTGCCGCTGCTGCTGGCCGACTGCGACCTGCCCGATACTCTGCGCCGCTATGCGTACCTGGATTTTCGGCAGGAGTCGTCCACCGCCTTCGACGAGCTGCTGGCCGCCTGCCGGGAGGGGGCGGAGGCGGTGACGCCTAAGCCGATCCCGCAACCCGAGAAGCCGTCGCTCCTGCAACGCCTCTTTTCCAAACCCGAGCCGAAGAAGGAACCGGCGAAGCCGAAGCCCAAGCCAAAAAAGGAAAGGCCGCCGAAGCCCGCCGAGCCGCTGGCCGTGCTAGAACGCAAGCTCAGGAGGCACGAGTACTGGGTCAACAGCCTGGCCGTCAGCCCGGATGGAACCTGGGCGGCGTCGGGCTCGGCGGACAATACAGTCAAGATTTGGGACCTGGAGACGGGCCAGTGTCGGGCGACGCTGGAAGGGCATACGGGGACGGTGTGGTCCGTCGCGATCACGCCGGATGGGAAGCGGATTCTGTCGGGGGCGAACGACAGGACCGTCCGAGTTTGGGATGCCGAATCGGGGCGTGAAGTGGCGAAGCTGGAGGGCCATATCGGCGTTGCGTTGAGCGACAACGCCCGTGCGCTGTCTGGCGGATTAGACAACACGTTCAGGCTTTGGGAGCTGGCTTCGGGCAAGTGCCTGAAAACGATCGAGTGCGAGAAGGAAGGCGAGGACAACGTGTTCAGCAGCGCCGTCAATCCGGCGGGTACGCAAGCAGTTTCGGGGCATCACGGCGGACGGGTCCGGCTCTGGGACCTCGAAACGGGCCAGTGCCTGGCGACGCTGAAGGGCCATTCGGACAACGTGAGATCCGTCCAGATCACGCCGGACGGACGCTTTGCCGTTTCGGGTTCGGACGACCAGACCCTCAAGCTTTGGGACCTGGAAGCGCGAACCTGCGTCGGGACGCTGGAGGGTCATCAGTCCAATGTGCTTTCGGTCGCCATCTCCCCCGACGGCACCGTGATCGCCTCCACGGGGTTCACGGATGAAATGGTTCGGCTGTGGGATTGGAAGTCGGGGGCATGTTTACAGGTGATCAGGAACCAGGAAAGCGCGCCATCAACCTCTGTGGCTTTTAGCCCCGATGGATCGCGACTCTTGGTCGGTACCGTAGACGGACTGATCTACGTCTACCACCTCACCCGCGTCCGCTCTGCTTCGACCGCCGAACCCACCCGGCGTTACGTCAACGCCAAGGTCGTGTTGCTCGGCGAAGGAACGGTGGGCAAGACTTCGCTGGCGTATCGGTTGATCGAGGACAAATACGTCGTGAAGGATCGCACACACGGTATGAATGTGTGGAAGCTGGAGTTGCCGAAGCCCCCTCACCCCGGCCCTCTCCCGGGGGGAGAGGGACATAACTTCGATCGCGAGGCCCTGCTCTGGGATCTGGCCGGGCAGGAGGATTACCGGCTGATCCACCGGCTGTTTCTCGACGAGGCCGCGCTGGCCCTGCTGCTGATCAATCCGCAGAAGGACGATCCCTTTGCCGAGGCGGGGGACTGGCTCAAGGCCCTCGACACCGCCGCCCAGAACCACGAGGCAAAACGGGAGGCCAAGCGGCTGCTGGTCTTCTCCCAAATCGACGTGGGCGGGATGAAGCTCGGCAATGCCAAGATCGAACGCTTTATCCAGGAGCATGGTTTCGCTGGCTGGCTACCAGCCAGCGCCAAGACCGGCGAGAACTGCTCGGACCAAGCCAACGGCGGCGCGCCGTCGCGGCTGAAACAGTTGATCGCCGACCACATCCCCTGGGACCGCCTGCCGTGGACCGCCACGCCGCGGCTGCTCGCCGAGTTGAAGAACGCCCTGCTGAAGATGCGCGACACGAGCGATATCCGGTTGCTGCGGTTCGCGGAACTGGCGCAGCGGCTGGAGCAGACCCTGCCGGGCGAGCGGTTCGGCGAGTCCGAGGTGCGCACGGCGGTGTCGCTGCTGGCCAATCACGGCCTGGCCCGGCCGCTGAAGTTCGGCGACCTGGTGCTGTTGCAACCCGAGCTACTGAACGGCTATGCGGGGGCGATCATCCGCGCCGCCCGCGCCCACAAGGACGAGATCGGCTGCGTGCGGGAGGCGTCCATCTACCACCCCAGCTTCGACTTCACCGGAGTGGAGCGTCTGCCGCGCGCCGATGAAGAGCTGCTGCTGCGGGCGCTGGTGCAGACCTTTCTCGACCATTCGCTGTGCATTGCCGAGGAAACGCCCCAAGGCCGGCATCTGGTCTTTCCCTCGCAATATCGCCGCGAGAAGGACATTCCGCGCGACCCGGACATTTTCGTCTCCTACACCTTCAGCGGCGAGTGGCAGACCATCTGGACCACGCTGGTGGTGCGGCTCTGGTACAGCCAGGAGTTCGACCACCGCGAGCTGTGGCGCAATGCCGCCGAGTTCTGCTCCAGCCGCGGCCACCTGCTGGGGCTGAAGATCGACAACCGCCAGGGCGAGGGCGAGGCGACCATCAGCCTCTTCTTCGATGTGCAGACCCCGGACGAGCTGAAGGTGATCTTCATTGAGTACCTGCACCGCCACCTGGAGCGCTACGGCTGCAACGTGAAGCGCGACCGGCGCTATGTGTGCCGCTGCGGCAAGCCGGTGCGGGATCACGAGGCGGTCCGCGTGCGCCTGACGGCGGGCAAGACCTTCATCTACTGCCAAGCGTGCGATGAGCAGGTACCGCTGATCGACTTCATCGAACAGCGGCTGAAGAGCGATCCGGTGGCGCGGCGGATTCTGCAAATGGAAGAGACCGCCAGGCGTCAACTCGATACCCAGGCGCTGGAGCAGATCCTAATCGGCCACATGCAGGCGATCACGGGGGAAGCCAACCAGATCTTCCGGGAGCTGACCAAGTTCGATTACGGCATCGACGGCGAGGTGGAATTCAAGGACAACCTGGGCCAGCCGAGTGGCCGGAAGATCTACGTGCAGCTCAAGAGCGGCAATTCCTACCTGCGCAAGCGCCAAGCGGATGGCCGTGAAGTGTTCGACGTGAAGAATGAGCGTCATCTCGACTACTGGATCAGCCAGCCGGTGGATGTCTACCTCGTCATCCGCCAGACCGACGAGCGTATCGGCGAACAAAGCATCCGCTGGATGAACGTGACGCGCTATCTGAACAACCGGAAGGACAAACAGAGCCGCCAGATCATCTTCGACGGCGAGCCCCTGACGATGGAGGCGGTGTGGCGGCTGCGGGATGGTTTTTTCCCTCCAAAGCCGCCCAGATAGTCCCTTCTACCCTTTCCTACCAAGCTTTACCTGATCGATCGCTGACGGCACTCGGCAAGGGTGGATAAGGTGCGTCAAGCACCGCATCCACCAAGAGCCATGGTGGATGCGCTACGCTAACCACCCTACATCACTTTCCCCTCCATCATAGGGACAAAGGTCTGGGTCTCGGGGGTCGGCTGGTGGTCGACCTCTTCCAGGGGAATCTCCCCATGGGTCCGGGCCAGCAGCACATAGACCGCCGGCACCACATAGAGGGTGAAGAGGGTGCCGATACCTAGCCCGCTGGCGATGACCAGACCGATGTCGAAGCGGCTCATGGCCCCGGGTCCGCTCGCGGTGAGCAGGGGGACCATGGCGACCACCATGGAGACGGTGGTCATGAGAATGGGGCGCAGGCGGATGGCCCCGGCCCGCTCGACTGCCTCGCGTTTGCCCAGACCTTCCCGCAACTGGAGCTGGTTGGCGAACTCGACGATGAGGATGCCGTTCTTGGCGATCAGCCCGATGAGGGTGATCAGGCCCACCTGGGTGTAGATGTTGATGCTGGCGAATCCCAGGGTGAGGAAGGCCAGGGCGCCGGCGATGGACATGGGCACCGACACCAGGATGATCAGCGGATCACGCCAGCTCTCGAACTGGGCCGCCAGCACCAGATAGATCACCAACAGCGACATGAAGAAGGTCAGCACCAGGGCGCTGCCCTGTTGGGCGTACTGGCGCGACTCGCCGGTGTAATCCCAGTGGAAGTTGCTGGGAAAGACCTCCTTGGCCAGGGTTTCGAGGGTCGACATGGCCTCGCCCAGGGGCACCCCGGGCGTCATCAGGCCCTCGACGACGATGGTATTGAGCTGCTGGAACTGAGTACGGGCGCTCGGCTCGACGCTGGTCTCGAAATGCACCAGGGCGCTGAGCGGCACCAGTTCACCGCTACCGGAGCGGACATAGTAGTTGTCCAGCATCAGGTAATCGTTGCGAAACTCCCGCGCCACCTGGGGCATCACCTTGTAGCTGCGCTCGGCCAGGTTGAAGCGGTTGACATAGCCGTCCCCCAGCAGGGTCGCCAGGCTGGTGCCGATGTCGCGCATGCTGATGTCGAGGGCCCAGGCGCGGTCGCGGTCGATCATCACCGTGGTCTTGGGGCGGGTGAAGTCGATGGCCTTGCGCAGGAACATGAACTTGCCGCTCGCCATGGCGCGACCGATGAGACTGCCCGTCACCTGGTCCATCTCCTTGTAATCCGTGTCCGAGATGATGACGAATTGCATCGGCAGACCCCGCCCGCTGCCAGGCAGGCTGGGTCGCGGAAAGATGGCGAGATCGAAACCGGCGACCTGCTGCAATTTGGTCTGCACCTCGGGTTGGACCTGCATCTGCGAACGCTTGCGCTCGCTGACCGGCGGCATGCGGAAACCGCCGAAGGTGATGCTGGGATCGCCCTGAAAACCCACCACCAGGAAGCTTTCCCTGTATTCGGGAACGGTCTCGAAGAGTTTCAGCACCTGTTTGGCATAGATCTCGTTGTAATCGGCGGTGGCGGTCTGGGGCGCCACGGCGCGGAAGAAGAGCATGCTCTGGTCCTCGGTGGGGGCCAGTTCCTTTTTGGTGGTGACGAACATGAAATAGATGCTGACCAGCACCAGCAGCCCGAATACCAGCACCACCGAGACATGCTCCAGCATCCCGTGCAGGCTGCGGCGATAGGCGTTGGCCAGCCAGCGGAAGAAGCGCTCCACCAGGGCCTCGAAGCGACCCGGCTGGGTAGAGTCCTTCAACACCTTGCCGCTCATCATGGGCGACAGGGTCAGGGCCACCACCCCGGAGATAAGCACCGCCGCCGCCAGGGAGAAGGCGAACTCGGTGAAGAGGGTGCCGATCAGCCCACCCATGAAGCCGATCGGGGCATAGACCGCCACCAGGGTGGTGGTCATAGCGATGATGGGCAACGCCAGCTCCCGTGCGCCATGGAGCGCCGCCTGGGTCCTGGGCACCCCTTCCTCGATGTGGCGGTGGACGTTCTCCACCACCACGATGGCATCGTCCACCACCAGGCCGATAGAGAGCACCATGGCCAGCAGGGTGAGCAGATTGATGGAGAACCCCAGCCACAACATGAGCGCCGCGCCGCCGATAAGGGACAGCGGCACCGCCACCGCGGGCACCAGGGCCGCGCGCATGGAACCGAGGGAGAGGAAGATGACCGCCAATACGATGAGCACCGCCTCGATCAGGGTTCGGAACACCTCGGCGATGGAGTCGCTGATGAAGAGGCTGGCGTCATAAGGGATTCTCACCTTGAGCCCGGCGGGGAGCTGGCTCTCGATGTCCGGCATCACTTCATGCACCCGCTTGGCGACCTCGAGCGGATTTTCGCCCGGCGCCGGTTCAATGCCGACGAAGATGGAAGGGATGCCCTTGTACATGGTCAGGGTGTCATAGTCCTCGGCCCCCAGCTCGACCTCGGCGATATCCCGCAGCCGCACCATGATGCCGTTGCGGCTGGCCACGACCATGTTGCGAAAGTCTTCCACCCGGCTCAGATCCGTATTCGCCGCCAGATCCATGGTGACATACTCCCCTTTGGTCTTGCCGGCCCCGGAGAGGTAGTTGTTGCGCAGCAACACCGCCTGTACGTCGTTGGCGCTGACCCCCAGCGCCGAGAGGTGCTTGGGATCCAGCCAGACCCGCATGGCGAAGGTCTTGTTGCCGATGAGCTGGGCCTTGGCGACGCCGGGGATGGCCTGGAGCTGGGGCTGGACGACCCGCAGCAGATAGTCGGTGATCTGGGACAGGCTCATGGCCTCGCTGTAATAGGCCATGTACATGAGCGCGGTGGGATCGCCGGTGCGGGAGTCGATGATGGGATCTTCCGCCTCCGCCGGCAGCACCCGGCGTTGGCTCGCCACCTTGGCCTGGATCTCCGCCACCGCCGCCTTGGGGTCATAGTTGAGCCGCATCCGCGCCTCGATGGTGGATTTGCCCTGCACCGAGGTGGAAAAGAGATAGTCGATGCCGTCGGCCTCGGCCACGGACTGTTGGACGGGGGTGGTGATGAAGCTCTTGACCATGGCGCTGCTGGCGCCCGGATAGTTGGTGGTGATGGTCACCACCGTGTCCTTGGTCTCCGGGTACTGGCGCACCTCGAGACTGAAGATGGCCCGCAAGCCCACCACCAGGATCAAGAGGCTGACCACGCTGGCCAGGACCGGACGCTTGATGAAAAGATCGGTGAACTTCATTCCATTTCTCGGTAGTTTGGTAGGGTGAGCATCGCCCGCCGATCATGGTGCGCCATGCGCACCCTACGGCTATTTGCCGGCCGCGCCGAGCACCGCCCCCTCCTGGGGCACCACGGAATTGTCGATGCGCACCGCCTGGCCATTGCGCAGCTTCACCTGCCCGGCCAAGACCACCCGGGTCCCGGCTTCCAGGCCCTTGAGCACTTCCACCCTCCCCTTCTGTACCCCGCCGGTGCTGATCTGGCGGCGTTGGGCGAGGGTCTTGCCGTCTTTCTCCTCGATGACGAACACCGAATCGCCATAAGGGTTGTAGGTGATCGCCAAGCGCGGGATGGTCAACACCTTGTCCTGGGCGGGCAGGAGAACCTCCACATCGGCGAACATGCCCGGACGCAACAGGCGCTCTGGATTGTCCAGGGTGGCGCGGAGCTGGAGGTTGCGGGTGGCGATGTCTATCCCTGGATTGATGGCGCTGATCTTGCCCTGGAACTCCCGCCCGGGATAGGCAGCGACCCTGACCAGCATCGCCTGATTGAGTTTCAAGCTGGAAAATTGGCGCTCGGGGAGGGAGAAATCCACATGGATGGGGTTGAGGGACTCCAGGGGCACGATCTTGGCGCCTGGGGCCAGATACTCGCCGATATCCGCTTGACGGATGCCGAGCAGCCCGCTGAAAGGAGAACGGATGGTTTTCTTGGCGATGACCGCCCTTTTCGACGCCACCTGGGCCTCGGTGCTTTCGAGCTGGGCCTTGGCCTCGTCCACATCGGCCTGGGAGATGGACTTGTCGCTCAGCAGGCGGGACAGACGATGATACTTGAGGGCGGCCAGCTCCCGGGTCGCCAGCAAGCCTTTGAGTTCCGCCTGATCGACACTGTCGTCCAACTTGACCAGTACCTCTCCCTCCTGGGTGGCATGGCCGGATTGAAACAGGATCTCCCGCACCGTGCCCGCCACTTCGGTGGTGACGGAGATGCCCTGGACCGCCATCAGGCTGCCGACGGTCGCCAAGCGCGGCTGCCAGGTCTCCACCTGAACCTCGGTGGTCGCCACCGTGGCGGGTGGCGGCGGTTGACTCATGCGGGCGGCGTTGGCCTGCATCTGCTGTTGTTTCCAATAGGCGATGGCGCCGAACAACAACCCCACCACCAACAGCATGAAAAACATTCGCTTGAACATAAGTGATCGTTATCCATCGAGAGTCCGCCGCACTATTCGACAGACTAGCCTTGAAGTATCTTTCCAGCAAGATATTTCATGCCTGGAACCTACGGGGGATTGGCCGTTGTGGATGTAGACAAAATCAAGGTGACGGAGTTGCTGGGCGGACTGGCGCAAAACTGGCCGGAACTGGGCCGGGAGATCTCGCCCGCCGTGCTACGTCTGTACCGCGCCCAGGAGTATCTCTATGCGGATCTCGTCGCCGTGCTCCGCCCCCTTGGCCTGCAGCCCGGGGATTTCGATTTGCTGGCCACCTTGCGCGGCCAGCCACCACCCTTCCAGCTCAGTCCGACGGTGCTCTACCGCACCCTCTTTCTCAGCTCGGGCGGGCTCACCAAGGTGTTGCGGCGCTTGGAACAGCTTGGTTTCATCGAGCGCGAGACCTGTCCGACCGACAAGCGCCGTCAGTTCGTGCGCTTGACGACTCACGGACGGGATCTGGTCGAGCGGGCCGCTCGGGTCACGCTCGACCACCAACACCGCTTCCTCGCCCCCTTGACCAACGCCGAGCGGGAGCGACTCGACCAACTCCTGACCCAGCTCCTGGCGCCCTTTGAGGGCCAGACCCCGGAACCCAGCCAATGACCGCCCCTATCCACTCCGAACCCGATCCCGCCGCCATGGATCAGGTGCGTGCCTGGCTCGCCGCGGCACCCCGACTCCTCGTCACCACCGGCGCTGGTATCTCCGCCGAGAGCGGCATCCCCACCTTTCGCGGCCCCGGCGGTCTCTGGCGTCGCTTTCGAGCGGAAGATCTGGCGACCCCAGAAGCCTTTCGGCACGATCCCAAGCTGGTGTGGGAATGGTACGACTGGCGCCGAGGGCTCATCGCCCAGGCGACGCCCAATGCCGGGCATCTGGCCCTGGTGGAGATGGAACAACGCCAGGATCACTTCCATCTCATCACCCAGAATGTCGACGGGCTGCACCAAAGGGCCGGGTCGCAGCGGGTGATCGAGCTGCACGGCAACATCTGGAAACTTCGCTGCACCGCCTGCGGCACGGAAAGCCTGAACCTGGAGACCCCGCTACCCCAACTCCCACCCCGTTGCCCTTGTGGCGGGATGTCGCGTCCGGGGGTGGTCTGGTTCGGTGAGGATCTGCCCCGTACGGCACTGGAGATGGCCTGGAGCGCCGCCGAACAGGGCGACCTCATGCTGGTGGTGGGGACGTCGGGCCTGGTCTATCCGGCCGCAGCCCTGCCGGACATCGCCCGACGCCATGGGGCCAAGATAGTGGAGATCAACCCCGATCCCACGCCTCTCAGCGACCGTGCCGACCTCAGCCTGCGGGGTACCGCCGCCCAGATCCTGCCTCGGCTGCTGAGTCCCTCGGCTTGAGACAGCGCCTGCCGAAGCCGACCGCCAAGTCATGCGCCACCGCTTCAGGATCTGGCGGATTGCTTCCATAATGGACGCCTCGAAGATTTCTGCCAGCCCGGGAGTCACACAGCATGCGACATCAAGACATCTTGGCCATTCTGACAACGGCGCCGATCACTCAAGGCTTGGAGACGGACGATCTCGAGGCGCTGATCGCCCACTCTCAGGTGATCAACCGGCCTTCGGGCACGACCCTCATCGCTGAGGGACAGATCGGTGACGCCTTGCATATCCTGTTGAGCGGCCAATTGGACGTCAGCCTGCTGAAGGCGAACCGGGGTCGCAACGACAACAGATTCAGCGACATCCACCTCAACACCCTGAGACCGGGGGACTGTTTTGGCGAGTATTCCCTGATCGACGCGCAACCCGCTTCGGCCTCGGTCATCGTCAGCGAAGCGGCCGAGATACTTGTCATCACGCGCCACGCCTTCCAAGCCCTGATCGCCGCCTCCCAGGATCGCCTGGGAAAGATCCTGTATCACAACCTGCTGCGCATCCTGGTACGTCGACTGCGGAAAAAGGACAAGGAACTGGATCTGAATCTTGACCTGTCCGAATAGATCGGAGACGAGCACCGCGGATACGCGCTTCCTGGACTCGCCGCCAGGTGAGGTAGGCATCGCGTACCTTGCCTCTGGATGTGCCCCTTGTCGATTAGCGAATGCTGGAAATGCTATGCGCTGCCTAGCCTAGGCGGCTGGACCGCTCCCGGGCCTGGGCTTTTTCTCTCGGTTTTTCGTTCTCTCATGGAGAACAATTCATTTTATTCTTCATCAATTGTTCTCCATAAAAGAACGAAAAACCGCCGTTTCCAGTCCAGGCCCGGAACAACCAAGCGCCCAGGCCGCTTCCTGATGGGTCTGTACTCTCGGCAGCGGATTCGGCTTCGACGCCCGAACCCGATCAGTCAAGAAACTGTAACCTATTCATACCATTTCTCGATAGGTATTATCGATATTCGTAGATACTGTTATCCGAATCAAGCTCCATGAAGCGCTGGGTTGAAGGGTTGTCCCGATTTGAGCACACCAAAAGCGACATGGATGAGCTTTCGCATCATGGCGCCGATGATCACCATGGGTGGTTTTCTGGCGGCCGCCAGACGATCCCGAAACGCCTTGCCCCAGCCCGTTTTGGTGATCGTCACCATGGCCGGCATGT
>WBZP01006828.1_pt1 | contig 11183 bp, 10 predicted proteins | sample 5204301 | NCBI WGS metagenome assembly WBZP01 (sample SAMN12412401, study PRJNA552823) | activated sludge metagenome | isolation source: activated sludge from nitrification reactor of wastewater treatment plant... | place: USA: Pennsylvania | collected 2017
GCAAAGACAGAGACTCGCTGCCTGCCCGTACCGCAGTCAACGGATGCAGGTGCGCGTGACGGACACCCATCAGAGGCTGCAGAAGGCGCCGGCGGGAGACGTCGTACACAACGGTGGCCTGCATGACGACACTCTGCCGGTTCCGACGCCGCGTGGACAGGTTTTGTCCACATTCATGTCGCACCGTGCGTGCCCAACAGAGCAATGTGCCTGACAGCGCAGGAACTGGTCTCGGAGGCACATCGCTGCTTCCTTCGCCTCTGGCCGATGCGCCACGGAGACCAGGAACTGGCCCCGGGAGGCACATCGTTTCGCCCGTCACGCACCAGCAGGCATACGCTGACATCGTGACCGACCTGCACGTCCGGCGCTTGGGCGTCGTGCCGTTCCAGGAGACCTGGGAACTGCAGCGCGAGATCCACGCCGCAGTGGTGGCCGGTGACATGCCCGACACCGTGCTGCTGCTCGAACACGATTCGGTGTACACCGCGGGCCGGCGCACCCAACCAGAGGACCGGCCCGTGGACGGCACTCCCGTCATCGACATCGATCGTGGCGGACGGATCACGTGGCATGGTCCGGGGCAACTGGTCGGCTACCCCATCGCCCACCTGCCCGAGCCGATGGATGTCGTGGGCTACGTACGCCGGCTGGAGGAGTTGCTGATCACGACCTGCGCGCAGTTCGGCGTGCAGGGTGAGCGGGTGGCAGGGCGCAGCGGTGTCTGGATCCCAGGCTCGCCGGATCGCAAGATCGCGGCGATCGGCGTGCGGGTGGCCCGCGGGGTGACGATGCACGGTTTCGCGCTGAACGTGAACTGTGACTTGCGGGCCTACGACCGGATCGTCCCGTGCGGCATCTCGGACGCCACGGTGACCTCGATCGCGCAGGAACTCGGGCAACCGGTGGACTTCGAAGCGGTCGTGTCGACCGTCACCGCCGACCTGGGGCGGTTCTTGACACCTGTGAAATCCCCACGGTGAGAACGGTCGGCATCGGCGCGGCGACGTTCGCGTGGGTCGCCTGCTGGCTGATCGCACCCGCCTCCTGGTGGCTGAACGAGAATATCCTCGACGAGCAGGAATTCCAGGCGTCGATGACCAAGGTGCTGCAGATCGAGAACGTGGACACGGTCATCACCGATCGCGCGACCGCGCAGGTGATGGACGACGCCCGGGCATTCGTCGACCGCACCGCGCCGATCTTCTCCACGCAGGCCGACTTCCTGCTCGACAAGGCGCAACCCACGGTCTCCGGTTTGGTCAACACGGCAGTCAACTCGCAGCCCGGCGAACGGGCGATGCTCGCCATGTCCACGCAGATGCACAACGCCTTCGTGGCCTGGCTGGACGAGGACACGCTCGGCCGGCCGGGACTTCAGGCGGACCTCAACGAAGGTGAGGCCCACTTCGATCTCGACGAGCTGCTGGCCGGTCAAGCCCTGTCACTGGGACCGGTGTCCGTGCCCTTGGACGCCCTCCAACTGCCCGGGATCAGCGTGCCGTTCCCGCTGCCTCCGGACGCGCTGCGACTGCCGGTGACGCTGCTGCGCAATGCCCTGCTGCCGGCGCTGATCGGGATCGTCGTCTGCGGCGGTCTGCTGGTGATCCTGGAACGTGGCCGGCTGCGTGCTCTGGCGGTGGCCAGCGGCCTCACTGCCGGAATCGTCGCCATCGCAGCACTGGTGATCCGCAGCGCATGGACTGTCAGCGGTGGTGACGATCCGGAGTGGACGATCACGCGGGCGATCGGCGAGTTGCTGGTAGCACCCTGGGTGACTGCCTACGTGGTCGTGGCGGTCGTACTGGCTCTCCTGGGCGCGGGTTCGCTGGTCGCGGACCGCATGGTCGTGCGCCACCGCCGGGCGTAACCTGGCTTCATGTCCACCCCTGGTCCCGACGGCCGCAAGTTGCTGCGGTTGGAGGTGCGCAACGCGCAGGTGCCGATCGAGCGCAAGCCACCGTGGATCAAGACCCGCGCTGTTATGGGCCCCGAGTACCACGACCTGCGGCGGACCGTCGCCGAGGGCGGGCTGCACACGGTCTGCCAGGCGGCTGGTTGCCCCAATATCTACGAGTGCTGGGAGGACCGGGAGGCCACGTTCCTGATCGGTGGCGACCAATGCACCCGGCGCTGCGACTTCTGCCAGATCGACACCGGCAAGCCCGAACCGCTGGACCGCGGCGAGCCGGCGACGGTGGCCGCGACGGTGGCCCAGATGGGACTGCGCTATGCGACCGTCACCGGCGTGGCCCGCGACGACCTGCCCGACGAGGGCGTCTGGCTGTACGCGCAGACCGTACGCGAGATCCACGACGTGGTGCAGGGGTGCGGCGTTGAGGTGCTGATCCCGGACTTCTCCGGCAAGCCAGAACTGCTCGGCGAGGTGTTCGACGCCTCCCCTGAGGTACTGGCGCACAACGTCGAGACCGTACCGCGCTTGATGAAACGCATCCGTCCGGCGTTCCGTTACGAGCGTTCACTGGACGTGCTCACCCAGGCGCGGGCCGCCGGCCTTGTGACAAAGTCCAACCTGATCCTGGGGATGGGCGAGGAGATCCCCGAGGTGCTCGACACCATGCGCGACCTGCGCGAGGCGGGCTGCGATCTGCTCACGATCACGCAGTACTTGCGCCCCAGCACGCGCCACCATCCGGTCGAGCGCTGGGTGGAGCCGGCCGAGTTCGACGATCTGGCGCGGGCTGCTGACGAGATCGGTTTCCTCGGGGTCATGAGCGGGCCTCTGGTTCGCTCCAGTTATCGCGCGGGCCGGTTGTACCGGCAAGCGATCGCAGCACGGGCCACCACGTAGTCTTGATCCATGGCACGTAAGGACGGCAAGCCCGGACGTCTGGCACAGATTCGTCAGACGTACCAGATGACCAAGCAGTCGGATCCGCGCATCGGCTGGATCCTGCTGGGGTGCATCCTCGCCCCGGTCGCGCTGGCAGTCCTGGCCAGTCTGCTGCTCAAGAACTGGTGGCTGGTGCCGCTGGGATTCACCACGGGCCTGCTCATTGCGGCCATCGTGCTGGGCCGGCGTGCAGAGCGCGCCGCGTACTCCCAGATCGAGGGTCAGCCGGGTGCGGGTGCCGCCGTGCTCAACACTCTGGGCAAGGACTGGCTGGTCACCCCGGCAGTTGCCGTCACCAAGAACCAGGACATCGTGCACCGGGTCATCGGCCGTCCCGGCGTGATCCTGGTTGGCGAGGGCAGCAGCTCGCGCGTGGCCCACGCCCTGCGCAACGAGAAACAGCGGGAATCGCGCTTCGTCCCCGACGTGGAGTTTACGGAGATCGTGCTCGGCGACGGTGAGGGCCAGGTCCCGCTGACCAAACTCGTGAAGACTGTCCGCAAGATGCCCAAGACGCTGACCGGCGGTCAGGTCACCGAGGTCCGGCGGCGGTTGGAGGCGCTGAGCAACCAGCCGGTGGCCATGCCGAAGGGCCCGATTCCGAAGTCCACACGCGCGATGCGGCCACCGCGGCGCTAGTGGACCGTATCGGTTAGACCTTGAACCATCGGTTAGAGGGCAAAGCGGACATTTCCGTCTAACGGATGTTCGAAGGTCTAACGGATTAGGTCGGGGCGCGAGGGCGTACCTGGCGGGTGAAGTCGCAATCCGTTAGCACGCCCACGGATCGGCCGGGGTTGCGGCGCATGAACGATCCGGGCTAGTGGATGGCCGAACCACTCACGACGCGTGACCCATCCGCACCGCCACCGAGTTGGCAGCCTTGTCGTGCAAACCGCGCTGGTCGCGGTCGAAAATTAGCGGCGGCACGACCAAACACAGCAATCCTGTGCGCACGACCGAGCGCAACGGGTCCAGCCGCCCGGTGGTCAGGCTCTCTACACGGATGCCGAGGATCCGCTGTCCGAAACTGGAGCCCGTGAGCGCGGTGAAAAGGCTGACCTCGACGAAGAAGATGACTAGCGGCAGTGCCGGGTTGGGCTCGGAGTCGATCAGCCGCGCGATCAGCACGCACGCCAGCCAGTCCACGAGCAATGCCACGAACCGCCGGCCCATGCCCGCGACCGAGCCGGGCCCGGTCTGGGGAAGCCCGAGACGTTGACCCTTGTAGCCGAACTCGTACCCCTGGTCCTCGAGGCTGGCTTTCGGACCCTCGAGCCAGCCCGCGAGGTCGCGTCGGCTGAACTCGCGCTTCGGATGGGTCACGTCCTCACCGTAACTGCTAGGGGCGTACCCGGCAGCCGCACCTCAGAGACGAAAGATCATTTGCTTCTAAATCAGTCGTCCGAGTCGTGTTCTCACAACGCATTCCGCATGTAATAATCCCCCCAATGTCGTGAAACGGTTTCCGGGAGGCGCCGAACAATGGGCCAGTGGATCAACGGCCGCGCCCAGACGGGCTCGGGCGAACCGCTCGAGGTCGTCAACCCTGCCACGGGCGAGGTTGTCGGCACCGTCACGCTGGCGACCGCTGCAGACGTCGATGCCGCGGTCGCGGCAGCAAAGAGCGCCTTCCCAGGCTGGTCGACAGCAACCCCGGCCGAACGCAGCACCGCACTGCACGACCTCGCCCGCGTCATGTCCGAGCGCGCTGACGAGTACGCCCGAGTGGAATCCGCGCAGGCCGGTAAACCGATCCGGCTGGCGACCGAGTTCGACGTGCCCGGATCGATTGACAACGCCGAGTTCTTCGCCGGCGCCGCGCGTCACCTGCAGGGCAGCGCGGCCGCGGAGTGGGACGGCACGCACACCTCCACCGTCCGCCGGGAAGCGATCGGCGTGGTCGGTTCCATCGCCCCTTGGAACTACCCGCTGCAGATGGCGATGTGGAAGATGCTGCCGGCCGTCGCTGCGGGAAACACCATCGTGCTCAAGCCCAGCGAACTGACGCCATTGACCACGCTCATGCTGGCCGAGGATGCCACCCGCGCAGGCTTTCCGGACGGCGTGTTCAACGTCGTCACGGGCACCGGCCCGGTCGCGGGCGAGGCCCTGATCGGGCACCCGGACGTGCGCATGGTCTCCTTCACCGGCTCCACGAAAGTCGGGCACAGAATCGCTGAAGTCGCGATGGCCGGGCTCAAACGACTGCACCTCGAACTCGGCGGCAAGGCCCCCTTCGTGGTGTTCGCCGATGCCGACCTTGAGGCCGCCATCCACGGTGCGGTGGCAGGCAGCCTGATCAACACCGGTCAGGACTGCACGGCCGCCACCCGGGCCTACGTCCACCGCAGCCTGTACGAGCAGTTCGTGGCCGGGGTCGCGGATGTCATGGACTCCGTCGTTCTGGGAAACACCGCAGACGCGACCACCGACATCGGCCCGCTGATCAGCCAAGCCCAGCAGCAGAAGGTGGCCGCGATGGTCGAGCGAGCCGTGGCCGCCGGTGCCAAAGTGCGCTGCGGTGGCACGATCCCCGACGGTCCCGGCTGCTTCTACTCCCCCACCCTGATCACCGACTGCGCGCAAGACAGCGAGATCGTGCAGGACGAGGTGTTCGGCCCGGTCCTGGTGGTCCTACCCTTCGACGATGACGACGAAGCGATCCGGCTGGCCAACGACACCCCCTACGGTCTGGCCGCTTCCGCCTGGACCACCGACGTCGTGCGCGCTCACCGCGCCAGCCGCGAGATCCAGGCCGGCTGCGTGTGGATCAACGACCACATCCCGATCGTGTCCGAGATGCCGCACGGTGGCTTCAAGCAGTCCGGCTTCGGCAAGGACATGAGCACGTACTCCTTCGATGAGTACACCCAGGTCAAGCACGTCAGCATGGACATCACGGGCGTCAGCCACAAGGAATGGCACAGAACGATCTTCAGCGAGAAGGGCCAGTAAGTGACCGACAAAGACCCGAGGACCGAGTTCCTCAAGCACGCGATGTCGCGGCGCGGCTTCTTGAACAGCATGGGCGCTGCCGGTGCCGCCGCGTTCCTGGCGGCGTGCGGCACACGCGGCGCCGTCAACCCCACGCAACAGAACCAGGGCGGTGACAGCAAAACGATCGTTTGGGCGAACTGGACCCTATACCTCGACTACGACGAGGAGTCCCGCACCTACCCGAGCCTGGTGGCCTTCGAGAAGGAGAGCGGCTACAAGGTCGAGTACCGCGAGGACATCGACGACAACGTCTCCTTCAACGGCAAGGTCGCCCCGCAGCTGGCCAATGGGCAAAACATCGGCTACGACATCGTGACCCTCACCGACTGGCTGGCCGCGGAGTGGATCCGTAAGGGTTACGTGAGCACGATCGACGACCAGACGGTGCCGAACAAGAAGAACATCCTGCCGGCGCTGCAGGACGTGCAGTTCGATCCCGGCCGCGAGTACTCACTGACCTGGCAGTCAGGATTCGCCGGACTGGCCTGGAACAAGGAACGCGTGCCCAACGGTCTGCGCACCATCGACGACCTCTGGGCTCCCGAGCTCAAAGGCAAGGTCGTCGTGCTTTCGGAGATGCGCGACACGATCGGCTGCATCATGCTGTCGCAGGGCGTGGATATCTCCCAGCCCTTCACCGACGAGCAGTTCACCGCGGCGCTGGACGTGCTGCAGGCACAGGTCGATTCCGGCCAGGTCAAGCAGGTGAAGGGCAACTCCTACAAGGAGGACCTCATCAACGAGCAGGCCTGGGCCGCGATCGCCTGGTCCGGGGACATCTTCCAGATCAACGCCGAGGAAGGCGACAAGTGGGAGTTCGCGCTGCCCGAGACCGGTGGCACCTTGTGGAGCGACAACCTCATGGTGCCGGTCACGGCCTCCAACCCGAAGGGCGCGCACGCGCTCATGGACTACTACTACCGGCCCGATGTGGCCGCGCTGGTCGCGGCTTACGTCAACTACGTGTGCCCAGTAGAGGGCGCCAAGCAGGAGATGGAGAAGATCGACCCCGAGCTGGCCAAGAGCGAGTGGATCTTCCCCAGCGACGAGACCCTCAACCAGGCCTACGTCTTCCGGCCGCTGACGCCGGAAGAACAGGTCCAATACAGCGACGCCTTCGGCCGAGTCATCCAAGGATAGGAACCCACCCCTCATGAGCAAATCTGACATCACCAAGGCAGAGGGCGACCTCTACCTGGAGAACCTGACCAAGTCGTTCGGCGACTTCACTGCCGTCAACGACCTGAGCCTGCAGGTGCCCCAGGGTTCGTTTTTCGCCCTGCTCGGCCCGTCCGGCTGCGGCAAGACCACCACGCTGCGCATGGTGGCGGGGCTGGAAGCGCCGACCGCCGGCTCGATCCGGATCGGGGACGCGGACATCACTTACGAGAAGCCCTATCGGCGGCCGGTGAACACCGTGTTCCAGAACTACGCACTGTTCCCGCACATGGACATTTACGAGAACGTGGCGTTCGGCTTGCGCCGGCGCGGGCTCAAGGACTACTCCCAGCAGGTCGACGACGCCCTTGCGCTGATCGAGCTCTCCCACGTCGCCAAGCGCAAGCCGGGTCAGTTGTCCGGCGGCCAGCAGCAGCGGGTGGCACTGGCCCGGGCGATCGTCAACCGGCCCGCGGTGCTCCTGTTGGACGAGCCGCTGGGAGCGCTGGATCTCAAGTTGCGCCGGCAGATGCAGCTGGAGCTCAAGCGGATCCAGACCGAGGTCGGCCTGACGTTCATCCACGTCACCCACGATCAGGAGGAAGCCATGACAATGGCTGACACCGTGGCGGTCATGAACAACGGGATTATCGAGCAGATGGGCCCGCCCACCGAGTTGTACGAGTCCCCGCAGACGGCATTCGTCGCCAACTTCCTGGGCCAGTCCAACCTGTTCCCCGCGAAGGTCGCCGACACCAGCGGCGACGACGTGATCCTGGAGGACTCCGACGGCCGGTTCGTGATGCCGAAGGCGCGAGTGGCGAGTGGCGTGAACCTGGCCGCGGGCTCCCAGGTGCTGGTCGGGGTGCGTCCCGAGAAGATCCACATCGAAGCCCTCGACGAGACGGCCACGCCCCCCGAGCACGGGAACTACGTCGACGGCGTGGTGGAGACGAGCAGCTTCCTGGGCGTGAGCACGCAGTATGAGGTGACCACCAACGGCGGTGACACCATCAACGTCTTCGCCCAGAACCTCAGCGCCAGCAGCCTGCTGCCGATCGCCTCCCGGGTGCGGCTCACGTGGCTGCCGATGCACGGATTCGTGCTGAGCGGCTCGCAGGACATCCACGCCGGTATCGAGGACGAGCTGGCGGTGTCCTGATGTCCATCGCCGCTGCCCTCGGGGACACGCTCGAGGAACAACCGCACCACAACCAGCCGCAGAAGCGCGGTGGCCGGTTCACTCCGTACTGGCTGATGCTGCCCGGCATGTTGTGGCTCGCGATCTTCTTCGTCGTGCCGCTCGTCACGCTGTTCGGCACCAGCCTGATGACCCCGGTCCCGGGCGGTGACGTCGGTGAGTTCGAGCAGACGTTCCACTTCGCGAACTACATCGACACACTGACCGACAGCACGTACTACGTGCCGCTGATCCGCTCCTTCGTCTACGCGAGCATCGCGACGATCCTGGCGCTGGCGATCGGCTACCCACTGGCTTACGCCATCGCGTTCAAGGGCGGCCGGTACCGCAACATCCTGCTGGTCCTGGTGATCGCCCCGTTCTTCGTGTCGTTCATCCTGCGGACGGTTGCCTGGCGGCAGATCCTGGCCGACGAAGGTCCAGTGGTAGCGGTGTTCCGCTCGCTCGGATTGGTCAGCCAGACAGGTGGTTTGTATCCATCAGCCTTGGCGGTCATAACCGGTCTGGTGTACAACTTCCTGCCGTTCATGACGCTGCCGATCTACGCCAGCCTGGAGCGGGTGGACCCCCGCCTGGTCGAGGCGGCCGGTGACCTGTACGCCAAGCCGTTCACGGGTTTCCGCAAAGTGACCCTGCCGCTGTCGATGCCGGGTGTGGTGGCAGGCACGCTGCTGACGTTCATCCCGGCGGCCGGTGACTACGTCAACGCGGCGCTGCTGGGCCGGCCGTCGAACACGATGATCGGTAACCGGATCGAGTACACGTTCTTGAGCGTCAACGACTACCCGACCGCAGCGGTCCTGTCGTTCATCCTCATGGCGACGATCCTGGTGCTGGTCCTGGTCTACGTGCGCCGCACCGGATCGGAGGAGTTGGTATGAGTACCGCAGTGGCGCAGAAGGCGCCGTTCTCCGTCCGGTTGCGCAACTGGGTCGGCAACAACGTTCTCAAGGTGTACGCGTTCATCGCGTTCCTCTACCTGTTGCTACCGGTGGCCTACACGTTCGTCTTCTCGTTCAACGACGCCGGTCGCACGAACATCGTGTGGCAGGGGTTCACGCTGGACAACTGGAAGAACCCGTGTGGCGCTCCCCAGGTATGTGAGTCCGTCGTCAACTCGATCGTGCTGGCCCTCGGCGTGACGATTGCGTCGACCATCCTCGGCACGATGATCGCGTTCGCACTGGTGCGCTACCAGTTCCGCGGCCGCGGCACGACCAACCTCACGATCTTCCTGCCCATGGCCACGCCCGAGGTCGTGCTCGGTTCCAGCCTGCTGGCGCTGTTCCTGAACATCTTCGTCCCGCTGGGATTCTGGACGGTCTTCATCGCGCACGTGATGTTCTGCATCTCGTTCGTCGTGGTCACCGTCAAGGCCCGGCTGGCCAGCCTCGATCCGCGGCTGGAGCAGGCGGCGATGGACCTCTACGCCAACGAGCGGGAGACGTTCCGCAAGATCACGCTGCCGCTGGTGGCGCCTGGTATTGCGGCCGCCGCGTTGCTGGCGTTCAGCCTGAGCTTCGACGACTTCATCATCACGAACTTCAACTCCGGGCAGTTCACGACGTTCCCGAAGTTCGTGTACGTGTCGGCCACCCGCGGCATCCCCGCTCAGGCCAACGTCATCGCCTCCGCCATGTTCTTCATCGCGCTGGCCATCGTGCTGGTGGCGCAGATCCGGAACATTCGCCGCAAGGAGGCCTAGGTGCCGTTCGCCCAGACGGCTGGTGATCGCGCGCGGAACGCGATCGCCGATGCTCGGCATGAGCCGTTCTGGCTGGCCCATCCTGACCGGCCGGCTGCGCGTGAACCGCTGGATGGTGTCACGACCGCCGACCTCGTGGTGGTCGGCGCGGGCCTGTCGGGCTTGTGGACCGCGGTGCGCGCCAAGCAGCGCCGGCCGGAACTCGACGTGGTGCTGCTGGAGGGCGGCCGGATCGCACAGAGCGCATCGGGGCGCAACGGTGGCTTCGTCGCGGCGAGCATCACGCATGGCCACCTCAACGGCATCGAGCGCTGGCCATCGGAGTTCGCCACGTTGCAGGCCATGGGCGTGGAGAACCTACGCGGGATCGAGAAGACGATCGCCGATTACGGCATCGACTGCGACTACCAGCGGTCCGGTGAGTTGCAGGTTGCCACCGAGCCCTACCAGGTGACCCATCTGAAGGAACACGTCGAACTGGCGCGGGCGCACGGTGCGGAGGTCGAGTTCTGGGACGCGGAGCGCACTCGTGCCGCCGTCGCGTCGCCGTTGTATCAAGGCGCGGTGCACGACCCGGAGGTGGGCATCGTCGACCCGGCCCGGCTGTGCTGGGGCCTGGCGCGCGCGGCCGAGGAACTGGGCGTGCGGATCTTCGAGCACTCCCCCGCGCAGTCGCTGCAGCCCAGCGGTGCCGGCATGGCAGTGAGCACCTACTCGGGGCGCGTCGAAGCCCTGCGCGTGGCCCTGACCACCGCTGCCCATGCGCCGCTGCTCAAGCGCCTGCGCGCGTACGTGGTGCCGGTCTTCGACCATGTGGTGGTCACCGCACCGCTGCCGGCCGACGTGCGAGCGGCGATCGGCTGGTCTGACAGGCAGGGCATCGGCGACTCCGGCAACCAGTTCCACTACTACCGGATCACCGAGGACGACCGGATCCTGTTCGGCGGCTACGACGCGGTATACGAGGCCGGTGAACGCCCCGGCTCGCGCTTGGAACGCGACGATGAGTTGAGCTCCCGGCTTGTTGAGCACTTGCACGAGACGTTCCCGCAGGTCGCCGACGTGCCGATCGAGTACTGCTGGGCGGGGGCCATCGACACTTGTTCACGGTTCAGCGCGTTCTGGGGCACCGCGTACAACGCCCGCGTCGCCTACAGCGTCGGGTTCACGGGGCTGGGCGTTGGGGCCTCCCGCTTCGGCGCCGATGTCGTGCTGGACTTGCTGCTGCGGGAGGAGACCGAACGCACGCGGCTGAAGATGGTGCG
>WBZP01006829.1_pt1 | contig 11182 bp, 8 predicted proteins | sample 5204301 | NCBI WGS metagenome assembly WBZP01 (sample SAMN12412401, study PRJNA552823) | activated sludge metagenome | isolation source: activated sludge from nitrification reactor of wastewater treatment plant... | place: USA: Pennsylvania | collected 2017
CGGGCACGGGTACGTCACCGTCTCGCGCGATGGTTTCGACCGCGAGCGCGCCATCTTCCCGTCCGTCGTCCTCGACTTCATCAAGGACACCCAGCCGAAGGAGTGGGCGAAGCTCGAAGCCCTGCACGGGCCGAGGACGGGTGAGCAGGTCCTCACCGACCTCTGCAAGTGGATGGATGCGAACGGCTCGCTCGCAACCCTGCGCCACGGATTCAAGTGTTATGGGCGCACACTCTTCATCGCCTATTTCAAGGCCGCGCACGAGCTGAACCCAGAACTCGAGGAGCGCTACGCCAAGAACCATCTCGGACTGACTCGCCAGCTCCGCTTCTCGACGCACTCGAAGGAGTCGCTCGACGTCACGCTCAGCGTGAACGGCATTCCCATCGCAACGCTCGAGCTGAAGAACGCGATGACCGGGCAGACGGTCGAGAATGCCCGGCGGCAGTACAAGCAGGACCGAGACCCGCGCGAGACCATCTTCGAGTTCAAGAAACGCACGCTCGTGCACTTCGCCGTCGATACCGACACCGTGCTCATGACGACGCGCCTCGCGGGCAGCGCGACCCACTTCCTGCCTTTCAACAAGGGCGACGGAGGCGGGGCGGGCAACCCTGCCGATCCGCAACGCCGGCGCTACCGCACCGCCTATCTCTGGGAAGAGACGCTCGCTCGCGACAGCTTGCTCGACCTGTTGGCGCGCTTCCTCCATCTGCAGGTCGACGAGAAGCGCGACGATCAGGGCCGCAAGGTGAAGACCGAGCAGATGGTCTTCCCTCGCTACCACCAGCTCCAGGCCGTGCGCCTCCTCGTGGAGTCTGCCCGGAAGGATGGCCCGGGGCACAACTACCTCGTCGAGCACTCGGCCGGCAGCGGCAAGAGCAACACCATCGCCTGGCTCACGCACCGGCTCGCTTCGCTGCACGACGAAGGCAACCAGCGTGTCTTCGACAGCATCATTGTCGTTACCGATCGCGTAGTGCTCGACCAGCAGCTTCAGGACAACATCTACCAGTTCGAGCACAAGCGCGGCGTGGTGCAGAAGATCGACGAGAGCTCGCGCCAGCTCGCCGAGGCGCTCGAGAGCGCTGTACCGATCATCATCACCACGCTGCAGAAGTTCCCTTTCGTCTCCCGTCAGTTGCTCAAGATGGCCGAGGAGCGTGGGATGGCTGGCGGGGGGACGCTCCCGACCCGGCGCTGTGCGGTCATCATCGACGAGGCGCACAGCTCTCAGGGGGGCGAGACCGCGACGGACCTGAAAGAGGTGCTTGGCGGCGAGGCGCTCCGCAAGGAGGCTCAGAAGCGGGCCGCCGAGGAGGGCCGAGAGGATCTCGAGGAGTTGTTCCGCAGCATGGCCAAGCGCGGCCGGCAGGCGAACCTGAGCTTCTTCGCCTTCACGGCCACCCCCAAGCATAAGACGCTCGCGGTGTTCGGGCGCAGTGGCAAGCCGGCACACCGCTACACCATGCGGCAGGCGATTGAGGAGGGCTTCATCCTCGACGTGCTCAAGAGCTACACGACGTACGCGACGTACTTCCGGCTCCTGAAATCATGCGAGGACGATCCCAACGTCGAGCGCAAGAAGGCGGCTCGAGCGTTAGCCCGCTTCCTCAAGCTTCATCCACACAACATCGCCCAGAAGACCGAGGTGATGGTCGAGCATTTCCACGCCGCCACCCGCCACAAGATCGGCGGGCGAGCGAAGGCGATGGTGGTGACCGGCTCACGCCTCGAAGCCGTTCGCTACAAGCAGAGCTTCGACAGGTACATCAAGGACAAGGGCTACCCAATCAAGTCGCTCGTTGCCTTCTCTGGGGCCGTGCAGGACGACAAGCTCAGCGATATCTCGTACACCGAGGAGGCGATGAACGGGGGGCTCCGCGAGAAGGAACTGCCCGAGCGTTTCGCTTCGCCCGAGTACCAGGTGCTCCTCGTCGCGGAGAAGTACCAGACCGGCTTCGATCAGCCGCTCCTCCACACGATGTACGTCGACAAGCGGCTCGCCGGCATTCAAGCCGTGCAGACGCTCTCGCGGCTCAATCGCATCCACCCGCTCAAAGAAGACACCTTCGTCCTCGACTTCGTGAATGACCGCGACGAGATCCGCGAGGCGTTCAAGACGTTCTATGAAGGAGCGGAAATCGGTGACGAGGTCGAGCCGGCGCGACTCTACGCCATCAAGGGTGAGCTCGAGGCGGCGGGCATCTACTTCGACGAGGAGGTCGCACGCTTCTGCGACGTGTACTTCAAGCCCAAGCAAAAGCAGAGCGCCCTCGACCACCAGACGATGAACGCGGCGCTCGATCCCGCTGTGTCGCGGTTCAAGGCACACTCCGAGGAGAACCCCGACGAGGCCGAGCTGTGGCGAAGCAAGCTGCAGGCGTTCCAGAACCTGTATGGCTTCCTCAGCCAGGTGATTCCGTACCAGGACTCGGACCTCGAGCGCCTCTACGTGTTCGTTCGTCACCTCATGACAAAGCTCCCACGTCGTGCCAGCGGAGCGGCCTACCAGTTCGATGACGAGGTCAAGCTGGAGTACTACCGGCTGCAGAAGATCAGCGAGGGGTCCATTGCGCTCAAGGACGGCGAGGCGCGAAAGCTCGATGGACCCGCGGAAGTGGGGAGCGGCGTGCTGCGCGAGCAGCCGGTGCCGCTTTCGCAGCTCATCGACGTCGTCAACGAACGCTTCGGGACTGACTTCAACCAGGCTGATCAGCTCTTCTTCGATCAGATCGTCGAGGCGGCGATGGGGGACGACGGGTTGCGTCGTGCGGCAGCCGTGAACCCGGGCGACAAATTCGAGCTGCTCTTCAAGAATGTGCTCGAGCGACTCTTTGTCGATCGCATGGATCAGAACGAGGACATCTTCGTTCGCTTCATGAACGACGTTTCCTTCCAGAAGGTGGTGACATCCTGGATGGCCGAGGAGGCATACCGCCGCCTGCGTGCCAACGATGGCTCGCCGCAGAGTACAGCCCGGCGGAGGCTGCGGCTGGTCGAAGGCACCTCGAAGGACCGGTACGTAAAATGCGTACCGCTGATACCGCTCAAAGCGGCGGCTGGCGCCTTCAGCGATCCCCAGCACGTCTCCGACGACTTCGAGTGGGTCGAGGTGGACAGCGAGCGACGGTTAGGCCCGGGCATGTTCGTTGCGCAGGTCGTTGGCCGCTCGATGGAGCCTGGCATCGAAGACGGTGCATTCTGTCTCTTCGCTGCCCCCGTCACAGGGTCCCGACGAGGACGCACCGTGCTCGTCCAGCTTCGCGATGCCACCGACCCTGAGACTGGGCACCGCTACACGGTGAAGCGCTACGAGAGCGAGAAGGCACGAGCCCGCGATTCATGGCGACATACGAAGGTCACGCTGAAGCCGACCAACCCCGAGTACACGCCCATCGTACTCGAGGACGTGGAGGAGGACGCGGTGCAGGTCATCGCGGAGCTGATCGAGGTACTGGGCACGGAAGCGCCGGTGCGGTCGTGAGAAGCTTTGCCGCCCAGCGTCGCCCTACAACGCACGATGGCACCCAAGCCGGGGTCGCCATCGCGCTCGAACGTGGCGCGAGAGATCCGCCGGATCGACCGAGCCCTGCCCACGCTCCGAGGCCTTTCGTGTTTCGGGTGTCGGCGATCGACATCTCCTCGTCTCGTCGATCAATCGCGCCGCGTCGCGAGAGCGTCGAGGCGCGTCAGCACGGCCTCGTGCAGCTCCTTCGACAGCGGCGGCAGGTCGAGCAGCTTGGCCATCCACAGGCCATCGAGTGCGAGCCGGACGAGCGTCGCGTCGACCGGATCCACGTCGTCCTGCTCGAGCTCGAGCTGCCAGCGTTGGTAGGCCCGACGCAGCGGCTGCAGCAGCGCTGGATCATTGGCGACCGCCGCCGCGATCGCGGCCGCCGTGATGTCGTCCTCGTGCGCCGCGTCGCCGAGCGAGGCTCGCAGGTAGCCGCGTGCGAACCCCTGCTCGCTCGCGGCGGCTCGCGCTTGCGCATCGAACCTGTCGACCATCGCCTGGACCATCGCCTCGAGCAGCGCCGTCTTGGTCGGGAAGTGATAGAGCACGCCGCCCTTGCTCATGCCGGCCTCGCGCGCCGCAGCATCGAGCGTGAGCGAGGCACCGCCTTCGCGCGCGGCCACGCGAGCCGCAGCCGCGAGCAGTTTCTTGCGTCCGGTGTCGTCGGGTGGGCGGCCCACGAGAGTTAAGCATACCGTCCAGACGGTAAAGTCAATTCGCCACTCAAAGGCCATCCCGAAATGCATCCACGAGGAAGTCGCGGAAGGCCGTGACCTTCTTGGGAACCTGGCCGCTCGACGGGTAGAGCAGCACCAGCTCGCCGGGCAGGGCGCTCAGATCACCGAGCGCGACCTCTTCGAGCAAGCCCTCGCGCACGTAGCTGCGCGCGAGGAAGCTCGGCAGCATGCCGATGCCGACGCCGTCGCGCAGGAGCTCGCGCGCGAGCAAGAAGTCGTCGACCGAGAAGCGTGGGGTCTCGATCTTCGGCTCGAGCCGCCGCGCGATGCTGGGATGCAGCACCCACGTATGGCGCTCGTCGCCGAGCTGCTTGGGTCGGCCGCGCCGTGCCAGATACGAGGGCGCGGCATAGAACGACGCGGTGCCGCGGCCGAGCCGGCGCACGGTCAGGCTCGAGTCGTCGAGGCGACCGGTCGCGGCCCGGATCGCGAGGTCGAAGCCTTCCTTGACGAGGTCGACGTGCTGGCCGCCGACACGCACCTCGTAGCGCACGCTCGGGAAGCGGCGCGAGAACGCAGCGAGCACGCTGGGCAGCACGATCGCCGCGAAGTCGGGCGGCGCGGTCATGCGGAGCAAGCCCGAGGGCGCCTCCTCGCGCTCCGGCAGCTCGACGAGCGCGGCGTTCAAGGCCGACAGATGGCTGCGCGTGCGCTCGTAGAGCACGCTTCCGGCCGTCGAGAGCGACACGTGATGGGTGGTGCGATGCAGGAGCTCGACGCCGAGCAGCTGCTCGAGCTGTGCGATCGAGCGGCTGACGGTGCCCTTCGCGACGCCGAGCTTCGCGGCGGCCTTCGAGAAGCTCGCCTGCTCGGCGACGGCCGCGAAGGTCACGAGGAGCTGGAGATTGACCGGCGCGTCCATGCGAGAGCGAGATGCTCGCTCAATCCAGACCGACGCGGCCGGCGATCCAGTAGGGCTTGGTCGCGGGCTTGCGCATGCCCGCACCACGCAGGGCCTCGCGCAGCGCGACGACGAGCGCCGCGCTGCCGGTCAGCGCGACGTGAGCTGCGGGGCTGGCCGCCAGCGCCGACGCGATGCGAGCGAGCGTGGCCGCCGTGTCGCCGCGCGCGACGACCTCGACGCGCTCGAGGCCGACGCTCGCCGCTGCAGCCGGGATGTCGCCGAGCCCGCTGCTCTGCAGCACGGCTTGGACCTGCCCGGGTCGTTCGGCCGCCAGCGCAGCCGCGACCGCGACGCTGGTCTCGTCGCCGACCAGCACGACCGGGCCGGCCGCGAGCTGCAGCGAGCGCTGCGGGCCGACGAAGCCGAAGGTCTGCCCGGCCTCGAGCTCGGCCATCCAGCGCGCGCCGGGCCCACCGGCGTGCGTCCAACCGAGCAAGGTCATGCCGGTGGGTGTCGGGATCGGCGTGTACGTGCGCGCATCGTCGGAGGGCAGCAAGATCTGGATCTTGGTGCCCGCCGCGAAGCTCGACACTTCGCTGCGCAGGCGGACGCGGCGAAAGCCTCCGACGTGCCGAGCCTCGACGATCGTCGCTTGCTCGAGCAGCACGCCCGAGAGGATGCGAAACAGCCTGCCTTTGTTCGATGCCATGCGGGTGCTCCGGTCGATGATGCGGCGCGGTGATGCGGCGTGCCAGTGCTCAGGCCCGCGGGGCGATCGGCGACTTGGCGAGACGACCCCACGCGACGAAGGCCGCGAGGCCGCCGAGCATCACGTTGGCGCCGAGCGCCGAGAACTCGCCGCGGGTGACGTGCGTGAGCATGGCCAGCAGCATCACCGTCAGCAGCCCGAGCGCGGCGAGGGGCGTCAGCTTCGGCATGATGCGGGTCGCGGCCGGCAGCACCAGCCCGATGCCACCGAGCAGCTCGGCCGCGCCGATCAGCCGCACGGCGCCGCCCATCGCCCCCTCGACCCAGGGCATCGCGGCCTGCAGCTGCTCGATCGGGGCCGACAGCTTCATGCCACCGGCCATCACGAACGCGGCGGCGAGCAGGCCTTGGGCGACCCACAGGCCGATGTGCAGGCCCTTGGAATTGGAGGTGGAGGGGAGGGCGGACAGGGTCGCGGCGTGGTTCGTCATCGGTGTTTCGCTCGATGACCCCACCATGGTGGTGTTTCGCCATGCGAACAAGACGCCATGTCCGCAACATGGTGTTGTGTTCTCGAAACACCAGATCAGGCCACGAAGCCGAGCACGCGATCGATCAGCCACGCGGCCGCGAGCGAGCCGATCGCATACACGACGAGCATCCGCCCGCGCGCGTGCACGCGTCGCAGCAGCGCGAGTGCGACGAGCACGAGCGCGACGACGCCGAGCTGGCCGAGCTCGACACCGAGGTTGAAGGCGAGCAACGCGAGCGGCACGTGGGCGCTCGGCAGCCCGACCTCGGCGAGCGCACCGGCGAAGCCGAACCCGTGCAGGAGGCCGAACGCGAACGCGACCAGCCAGGGCGCGCGCCAGGTCAGCGTGTCGCGCTCGTCCTCGGGCAGCGCGAGCTCGTGGGCGAGCAGCACGATCGACAGCGCGATGCCGGCCTCGACCGGCGGGCTCGGCAGCGCGAGCAACTCGAGCGTCGCGCAGGCCAAGGTGATGCTGTGCGCGAGCGTGAACGCGGTGACCGTCCACAGCAGCGAGGCAGGCGAGCGCACGAGCAGCACGAGCGCGAGCACGAAGAGTAGGTGATCGAAGCCGAGCAGGATGTGCTCGACGCCGAGCTCGACATAGTCGCGCAGCAGCTGCAGGCGCGAGCGCGGATCGGGGCCGCCGAGCAGCAGCGGCGGATCGTCGGGCGCGAGCACGGCCGACACGCGCGCGCCGTCGAGGTACTCGATCGTGATCACGACGTCGACCGGGTGGCGATCGAGCCCCTCGACGCCGAGCGTGCCGACCAGCCCGCGCTCGTCGCACTCGAGCGTGGCGCTGATCGGGCTGCGCCAGGTCGGCGTGCAGGGCTCGGGCACGAGCGGGCGCAGCTCGCCCTCGGCGATCGGCCCGGCGCTGCTCGTCGAGGGCACCAGCATGCGCAATTCGAAGCGGCCGGCGTCGACCTCGTGCAGCTGCAAGAGCAGCGGGCGAAAGTCGTGGGCGTGCGCCGGCCCGGCGCGGCCGAGCAGCAGCACGAGCAAGCACGCGAGCGCGGCCAGGCAAGCGAGCACGCGGGCACGCCGAGCAGCCCGTGGTGTCGGGCTGCTACTCATGCGTCGCCCTCCACCTCGATCACATAGCGCGCGCGCAGCTCGGCCAGCGCCGCGTCGCGCTGCGCGGCGCGGCGCTCTTGCAGCAGGCCCTCACGCGCCTGGCTGCGCACCTGTGCGAGCGTGGCCAGCTTGCCGGGCAGCCGCTCGTCGACGTGCACGAGATGCCAGCCATAGATCGAGCGGAGGCGATGCCAGCCCTCGTCGGGTAGCGCGAGCACGGCCTCGCCGAAGTCCTTGCCGAACTGGCGATCGAGATCGGCGGCCGTGCGCGGGCCGAGCTCCTGGCCGAGCACGAAAGGCTCGCCGAGCGTGGCCGGATCGGCGCCCTCGCGCAGCTCGTCCTCCAGCGCGCGCAGCTGGGCCTCGGGCACCACGCGCGACGAGCTGGCCACGAACACGTGGGTGAGCGCGACGCGGGGCGCCTGCTCGAAGCGCTCGGCGTTGCTGGCGATCCACGCCTCGAGCTCGGCGTCGCTCGGCTCGCTCGGCGCCTCGCTCTCCTCGAACAAGAACTGCATCTTCTGCACGAGGCGGCGCCGCACGATCGGATCGCCGCGATCGAGGCCGAGCTCGATCGCCTCGCGGTAGAGCATCTCGCCCTCGGCCCAGCTCTGGATCGCGGCGTCGAGCTCCTCGTGGCTGGGCGCATGGCCGAGCCGTCGCTCCTGCTGGACGCGCAGGCGCTCGACGGTGTCGGCCGCGACGACGATCGTGCGCGCGGGCGCAGGCGCGACCACGCGATGCAGGCCGAAGAGCAGCAAGCCGAGCACCGCGAAGTGCAGCAGCGGCTCTCGAGTCCAGGGGCGGGTCATCGCCCGCGAGGCTCGGAGTCTTTGGATGGAAGCGCAAGCAGGGGCCACCCAGACCGCGACAGACCCCCCTCCCACACGGCTCACGGAGGCGGCGGCGGGCAGCTCATCGTGTCGGGATCTTCGGGCGTGCACACGAAGTCGCAGTCCGGGATGCCGCAGGGGTAGCAGCACTCGAGCCCGGTCCCACACGGGTCGCTCTCACCGGGATCGCAAACCTCGCTCTCGACGAGGTTGTTGCTGACGATCGCGAGCTTCTTCCACTCGCCGACCGTGTCGCACGCCGGACCGATCGTCTGGTAGCGCCAGCTCGCCTCGTTCCACATCTGCAGCAGCCCGCCCGGCAGCGCGCCCTGATCGCCGTGCAGCAACTCGAGCGCCTGCCCCTCGCGCGAGACCCCGAGCGTCTGGCCGACCCACTCGCCGCAGCCGTCGTCGATCGCCGTGCACTCGTCGACGAGGTGCAGGCCCCAAGGCGCGATCCAGGTCGTCGGCGCGGGCGGGTCGAGCGTGATCGCGTCGACCACGAACACGCTGCGGCCCTGCCCGACGAAGTCGAGGCGCAGCCACGTCTCGCCGAGGAACCACCCGCCGGTCTCGGTCAACAGACGCACGTGTACGGTCGTGCCGGCCGCGTCGGGGATCTCGCCGACCAGCACGCCGTCGTAGCTGATCGCGAGGTCGAACTGCGGGCAGTCGAGCTGCAGCACCGAAGTGCCGTCGTCGACGACCGTGCACGCGAGATCGAGGTCGAGGTTGCCGCCGATCGGCTCGCCGCCGAGCTCGATCGCGAGGTCGAAGTAGCTGGGGAACTGCTGCTCGCCACACTCGCCGCCGCCGGTCGTGCTGGTGTCGGTCTCGCTGCTCGTGTCGGTCGACGACGAGGAGGTCTCGGCGGTGTCGGTCGACGACGAGGACGTGTCGGCGGTGTCGGTCGACGAGGAGGTCTCGGCCGGGTTGTCGGTCGTCGAGCTCGAGTCGCTGGAGCTCGAGTCGCTGGAGCTCGAGTCGCTGGAGCTCGAGTCGCTGGAGCTCGAGTCGCCCTCGTCGTCGCCGACCGGCGAAAGATCGATCACGCATGCGCTCGTCAGCATCGTCAGCACGAGCACGCTGCCCTGGGTGGTCATGGTCATGTCAGTCATGAGCTTCGACCCGGCGATGGCCAGGCTCGGGCGGCATCGTGAACGCTCGTGCGTGACTTGACGCTCGCCGATCCTCGACCGCACAAGCGACCGCTAAAACGACCGCACTTCGACGCCGAGCAGCACTCGCACGCCGAGGTTGGCCTGCTGCTGCACGACGCTCGAGCCGACCGTGAAGCCGCCGCGCACGAGGCCGACGACCGCGTCGAGCTCGAGCCCGAGCGCGACGCGAGGGTGGGGGACGTAACGGAGGCCGGGCCCGAGCGCGAGCGCCAGCCACGGCTGTGCGGCGAGCCGTGGGTTGGGCGTGTCGCCGACGCCTCGCCCCCGCAGGAGGCCGGCTTCGACGGCGAGGCAGCCGGGCAGCTCGAGCTTGCCGCGGGCCAGCGTCGGCACGTAGCAGCCACGCGCGTGCAGCAGCCACGCGTCGTAACGGACCGCGCGTTGGCGATCGGCGTCGAGCGTGCGCGGCAGACCAACGATGCCGCGCAGGCCGAGGCGCCAGCGTGGGCCGAGCATGCCGAGCTCGAGCCCGAGCGTGCCCATGCCGGCGCGGATCGGACCCCAACCACCGCCGCCGAGCAGACCGAGCGCGACGCGAAGCGGGGGCGCCGACGCGTCGGTCGGATCGACGTGCAGCGTCGTGCTGGTCTTGCGAGCGGCTGCGCTGGGCTCGGGCTCGCTGGGTTCGGGCTCGCTGGGTTCGGGCTCGGTGGGCTCGGGCTCGGTGGGCTCGGGCTCGCTCGGGGTCGGCTCGGTGGGCTCGGGCGTCGGCGCGAGGCGAGTATCGAGCTGCTCGACGGTCGCGATCGGATCGTAGGTGAGCGCGATGATCAAGACCGTCGCGCTCACGACCGTCGCGCAGCTCGTGCCCTCGATCGTGCGCTCGTCGAGCCCCCGCGGGCCGCGAAAGCGCAGCGCGGCGACGAAGCGACGATCGGGCTGCCCGGCGAGCGCGACCTCGACCGCGAGGCCATCGGGCCCGTCGAGCTGCTCGGGCAGCTGCGCGGGCAGGCTCGGCAGCAGCTCGCGCAGCTGGTCGAGCGCACCGTCCCGCGTGCCGCACTGCGCGGGCGCGTGCCAAGTCAGCGCCAGCGGCTCGGACGGCTCGGGCGGCGCAAGGGCCAGCAGCGCTGCGAGGACGCTCGCGAGCATCGACCGGCCAGCGATAGCAGCCAGGCCCCTCGACCGCAAAGGCCGCTGCTCACAGGCCCGGGCACGCTGCCGTGATGCGATCGAGCAGCGGCGAGCTCGGCCTCGCCTCGCGCAGGCGCTCGAGCCCCTCGCGGGCCTCGCTGAGGTGCCCGAGCTCGCACGCCGCGATCGCTTGGAGGGCCACTCGCTCGTCGGCCATGTGGCCACGCGGGTACTCGCGCTCGTGCTCGGCGAGCAGCTCGAGGCGCGCGAGCGCATCGCTCTCGCCTCGAATCGTGCGCATGAGCGCGAGCTCGCCGGCCAGCGCGTCGGCGTCGAGCGGCTCGCTCGCGCCCTCGTGCGAGGCTGCCTCGCTCGCGGGCTGTGAGACCGCAACGCCTGCGCGCGCGGGCGGCTCGTTCGCCGGCTCGCGCGGCGTCGCGGCGGCCACGGGCGTTCGCGCTTGCGCTGTCTCGACGCGCGCTTCGGCTTCGCGCGCCGCGGTCTCGCGCGGGGCTGGTTCGCTCCGCGTCGGCGCACCCTCGAGCCCCGCGACCACGACGAGGGCCCGCAGGGCGACCAAGCTCGTGCCCGTCAGGCCGAGCGTCGCGCCCACGATCTTCACCCACCAGATCGTCTGTCCGGCCGGGGTGCCACCGCTCGGCGGCGGTGGGGGTGGGCT
>WBZP01006830.1_pt1 | contig 11180 bp, 10 predicted proteins | sample 5204301 | NCBI WGS metagenome assembly WBZP01 (sample SAMN12412401, study PRJNA552823) | activated sludge metagenome | isolation source: activated sludge from nitrification reactor of wastewater treatment plant... | place: USA: Pennsylvania | collected 2017
CCAATCGCGCCACCAAGGCGATCGTCAACCTGCCGCGGCCCGTCGTCGCCGTGGTGCAGGGCCCCACCGCCGGCGTCGGGGTGTCCCTGGCACTGGCCTGCGATCTCGTAATCGCTTCGGAGAAGGCATTTTTCCTGCTCGCCTTCACAAAGATCGGCCTGATGCCCGACGGCGGCGCCTCCGCCCTGGTGGCCGCCGCCATCGGTCGCGCCCGGGCGATGAAGATGGCGCTGCTGGCCGAACGGCTGTCCGCCGCCGACGCCTACGCCGCCGGGCTCGTCGCGTCCGTGCACCCCGCCGAGGAACTCGACGCCGCGGCCGACAAGGTGATCGCGCGCTTGCTCGCCGGACCGGCCGTGGCGTACGCCAAGACCAAGCACGCCATCAACGGCGCCACGCTGCCCGATTTCGACGCGGCCCTCGCCCGGGAGACGGCCGGCCAGCACATCCTGCTGAACTCCGCCGATCTGCGTGAAGGCATCCGGGCCTTCCAGGAGAAGCGCGACCCCACCTTCACCGATACCTGACCCGAGGCGTTCGAGTAGACGTCGCCATTTCGTCGGGTTCGGCGAGCGGTGTAGTTCCGCGAGCACGAGGCCCGGCGACAACAGGACCCGCGGGTTCGGCGAGCGGTGTAGTTCCGCGGGTTCGGCGAGCGGAAAACCGTTGGACGCCAACGGTCCGCATCCGGCACCATCGTTCGGTGAGCACCCAGACCGACCACCAACCGGAGCATTCCCATGCGCCCGGCGGTTGGCGGGTGCTCGCACCGTTCCGGTTCCGCGAATACCGCCTGCTGATCGCCGCGCTGTCCATCGTCATCTTCGCCGAAGGCATGTGGACGGTGGTGATGGCCCTCCAGGTCATCCAACTCACCCACGATCCGGCGGCACTCTCACTCGTGGCCGCCTGCCTCAGCGTGGGCCTGGTCGCGTTCGTCCTCGTCGGCGGGATCGCTGCGGATCGAATTCCGCAGCGCACCATCATCATTGGTGTAGAGGCCGTGAACACCGTCGCGGTCGGGTCGGTGGCACTGCTCGGTGCGACGGACCGACTACAGATCTGGCACATGGCGGTGGCGGCGGCCGTGCTGGGGATCGCGGCGGCGTTCTTCTTCCCCGCCTACAGTGCCTACCTGCCGCGGATCCTGCCGGCCGAACAGTTGCTGGCCGCCAACGGGGTCGAGGGCGTGGTGCGGCCGGTGCTGCAGCGTGCCGCCGGGCCGGCGGTCGCGGGTGTGCTCGTCGGAGCCACCTTCCCGACGCTGGGCGCCGGCGCCGTCGCGGTGTTGTTCGCTCTCGCGCTGGGACTGCTGGTGGCCACCCGGCCCGCCACGGGCCGGCCCGTGACCGAACCCACCGAGCGACCGCACCTGCTCGACGACCTGCGGGCCGGACTGCGTTTCGTGGTCGGCACGCCCTGGTTGTTGGCGACCGTCCTGTTCGCCACGGGCGCCGTGCTGTTGATCATCGGGCCGATCGAGGTGCTGCTGCCGTTCGTCACCGCGGAGCGCTTCGCCGACGGCGCGCGGATGTACGGCTTCGCGCTGACGGCCTACGGCATCGGCGGCGCCCTGGGCGCACTGGCGGTGTCGTCGGGCCGGCTGCCGCGGCGCTACCTGACGGTCATGATGCTGATGTGGGGTCTGGGCTCGCTGCCGCTGATGCTCGTCGGCGCCACCTGGTCGTTCCCGGTGATGGCGACGGCCCTGTTCGTCATCGGGGTGACCGACGGCGCCGGCATGGTCATCTGGGGGACGCTGCTGCAGCGCCGGGTACCGGCCGCGATGCTGGGTCGGGTGTCGAGCCTGGACTTCTTCGTCTCGCTGGCGCTGATGCCGGTCTCGATGGCGATCGCCGGCCCGCTGTCGAAGGTCGTCTCGATGCAGACCATCTTTACCGTCGCCGGCCTCGGACCGATCGTCCTGGCAGTGATCGCACTGCTGGCCGCCCGGATGCCGCACGACGAAATCGCCCACCCACTCCGGTGATTCGCGATTGATCTGCCGCCGGGCCTCGTGCTCGCCGAACCCGGCGGTTCAGTTGTCGCCGGGCCTCGTGCTCACGGAACTACACCGCTCGCCGAACCCGGCGTCACAGGCCGAAGAGCGGGGGTAGCGCCAGCACCATGGTCGCGCCCCACACCAGATGGGTGAGCACGGGTGCCAGCACCCCGCCGGTCGCCCGTCGTTCCAGCGCACACACCGTGCCCAGGATGACCGCGGCGAAGCCCAGCATCGGATTGCCCGACGCCGACGTGGCGATCGCGTAGAGCACCGTCGAGATCAGCACAGGGCGGGTGCGGCCCAACGCGGTGTAGAGCGCGCCGCGGAAGAACAGTTCCTCGGCCACCCCGTTGACCAGCGTGATGGCGACAACCAGCGGCAGTGTGCCCTGGTTCGCGAAGACCAGCACACGGGCGACGGGTTCGGCCAGGACGTCGATCCGGCGGACCACCAGGGCACCGACGACGAACAGTCCGCCGGTGAGCAGTCCGGCTGCCGTGCCGATCAGTACCGGCGGCCGGCCCCGGCGGTCGGTTCCGAGGTGCAGCGGACCGGACAGCACCGCGCCGCCGGCCCATACCGCGGCGAGCGCCAGGGTCAGCCAGTAAAAGCTGGTTTCGCCGGGCCGGCGGGTCAGCGAAACCGACAGCAGGATCGCTCCGGCCACCAGCACCGCCAGCACCACCAACCGGCGCCGGCGCGTGCTCCACGACGATTCCCGTTGGGGCTCGGCAACATTGGTGAGGAGCCAGGTCATCGTCGTCAGGCGCGGTGCAGGTCGACCAGGTGCTCGTAGGCCAGCGCGTTGAGCCGGTTGTGCTCGAGCTCGTGGTCGCTCAGCTCACGGCGTACCTTGCCCGGGACACCGGCCACCAGGGAGCGGGGCGGGATCACCGCGCCCTGTGCGACCACCGCGCCCGCCGCGATCAGCGACCCGGCGCCGATCACCGCGCCATTGAGCACGGTGGCGCTCATGCCGACCAGCACGGTGTCCTCGATGGTGCAGCCGTGCAGCACCGCGTTGTGCCCGACGGTCACCCCGGCGCCGATCCGCGCGGGAAAGCCCGGATCGACGTGCACGGTGACACCGTCCTGGATGTTGGACCCGGCGCCGATCTCGATGGGCTCGAACTCGGCGCGCAACGTCGCCGAGTACCAGACACTGGCGCGCTCGGCCAGGCTGACCCGGCCGATCAGGGCGGCGTTGGGAGCGACCCACGCCTCGGGATGCACTTCGGGGCTCTCGCCCTTGATGGCGACGATCAGCGGCTCCGGCATGGTCGCCATGGTAGATCGGGCCGGTTACCCCAAGGACGCTGCGGTCGTCGTCTCGGCGTCGTGCGCGCCGTGCGACGGCCCGCCACACAGGCGTCCTACCTGCGCGTTTTGGGTGCGCAGGCGGGCCTTGCGTACGATTTTCAGCGACGTGCGGCGATCTCGGCCGGTAACGATCGACGCCGGGATGGCGACGTAACGAGACGTGGACGAGCGACCACGCACGCTGCACCCGGGGCCACTCCAACGACGGACGACGGCCCGAAAGCCTCGAAAGGGACCCATGAACACCCGCCTGAAGACCGTGGGCGCCGCTGTCGCGTTCGCCGCGATTGCCACGTCCATCCCCACCGCCGTGAGCGCATTCGCCGACCCGGCGCCGGCCCCGGCACCCGCACCGGCCACCCCGAGCACCTCGGTGTCCACCCCGGTGGCCCGGATTCCCGACGTGCAGGGCCCCGGCTGTGACGCCTACAAGAAGACGCTGACCGCCGCCGGCGGTTCGCCCACCACCGTGAGTGAGCAGACCGCGTCGCAGGCGCTGGCCTCCACCCCCGATCTCAGCGACTTCTACGCGGCGCTCTCCGGCCAGTGGAACCCGGCCGTCAACCTGGTCAGCGTCCTCGACAACGGCCCGTACAACGTGTTCGCGCCGACCAACGACGCGTTCGCCAAGATCGACCCGGCCGAACTCGCGGCACTGAAGGCCGATCCGGCCGAGCTGACCAGCGTGCTGTACTACCACATGGCCCTGGGCCTGCTGGGTCCCGACGACATCCACGGGAACCTGACCACCCAGCAGGGCAAGCAGATCACCATCGACGGCAAGGGTGGCGACCTGAAGTTCGACCAGACTGCCAAGCTGATCTGCGGCGGCATCGCGGCCAAGGACGCCAAGATCTACATGATCGACACCGTGCTGAGCCCGAACAACGCGCTCTCGCCCAACGGTGAAACGCCCACGTCGGCGACCACGACGACGTCGGCCGAGGCCACCACCTCGGAGACGGCGACCACCACTACGGCGGCCCCGGCCACCACGACCACGGCGGCCCCCGCTCCGGCGGCCCCGGCAGCACCCGTGGGCTGAGTCCCCGATACGACGAAAGTCGGCCCTTCGCCTGGCGGAAGCCTTGGCGGGAGCCGACTTTCGTCGTTCAGCGGGGCGGTCAGAGCCCCAGATCGCGGCCGATGATCTCCTTCATGATCTCGGTGGTGCCACCGAAGATCGTCTGCACGCGGCCGTCGCAGTAGTCACGCGCCACCCGGTACTCGAGCATGAAGCCGTACCCACCGTGCAGCTGCACGCATTGGTCGACCACCTTCTTGGCGACCTCGGTGGCCCACCACTTGGCCTTGGCGGCCTCGACCGCGGTCAGCTCACCGTCGACGACGCCCTGTAGGCACCGATCGATGTACTGCTCGGTGACCTCGAGCTCGGTGTCCATCTCGGCGAGCAGGAACCGGTTGTGCTGGAAGCTGCCGATCGGCTGACCGAAGGCCTTGCGATCCTTGGCGTATTGCAGTGTCTGCCGCCAGGTTTCGCGTGCACCGGCGATCGCGGAGATGGCGATCGACAGCCGCTCCGACGGCAGGTTCTGCATCAGGTGGTAGAAGCCGCGCCCCTCCTTGCCGAGCAGGTTGGCGTTCGGCACCCGGACATTCTCGAAATGCAGTTCCGAGGTGTCCTGGGCGTGCAGGCCGACCTTGTCCAGCTTGCGACCGCGGGTGAAACCCTCCATGCCGCGCTCCACCACCAGCAGCGTGAAGCCCTTGTGGCCGGCCTCCGGATCGGTCCGGGCCACCACCACCACCAGATCGGCATTGATGCCCGACGAGATGAATGTCTTGGAGCCGTTGATGATCCAGTCGTCACCGTCACGCACCGCCGAGGTCCGGATACCCGCCAGATCGCTGCCCGCACCGGGTTCGGTCATGGCGATCGCGATGATGAGCTCACCGCTGGCGATGCCCGGCAGCCAGCGCTGCTTCTGCTCGTCGTTGGCCAGATCCTTGAAGTACGGCCCGACCACATCGTTGTGCAGGCTCAGCGCGGGCGCCGCGACGCCGGCCTTCGCGATCTCCTCGTCGATGATGGCGTTGAACCGGAAGTCGTCCGAACCTCCGCCGCCATACTCCTCGGGCATGTTGAACCCGATCAGTCCGTGCTTGCCGGCCGCCACATAGGCGGACCGGTCGACCAGGCGCTCGGCCTCCCACTTCTCGGCGTGGGGAACCAGCTCGGTCTCGATGTACCCGCGAACGGTGTCGCGGAACGCTTCGTGCTCTTCGTCATAGATGGTGCGCTTCATGTATTTCCTTCCCCTACTGTGCTTTCCATACGGGCGCGCGCTTCTCGGCGAACGCCCGCGGCCCTTCCTTGGCGTCCTCGGACCTCAGGACCGCGCCCATCTCTCGCATGGTGCGCGACCAGCCGGCCTCGTCGCCGGTGATCACGCCGTCGTCGACGCCGTGGGCAACGCGCTTGGACGCCCACACCGCGAGCGGTGCGTTGCAGGTGATCCGTTCGGCCAGCGCCAGTGCCGCCTCGACGACGGCGCCGTCGGGCACCACCTCGTTGATGAGGCCCCACTCGCGCGCCTGCGTCGCCGTGATCGGCTCACCGGTGAACAGCAGTTGCATCGCCACCTTGCGCGGCAACTGGTCGACGATCCGGAACACCCCGCCGGCCGCGGCGATCAGACCGCGCTTCACCTCGGGCAGACCGAATTTCGACCGCTCCTCCGCGATCACCAGATCACTGGCCAGTGCGAGCTCGGTCCCGCCACCCAACGCGTTGCCGTTGACGGCCGCGATGGTCGGCTTGTCGATGTAGTGCTGCACGTAGCCGGCGAACCCCCAATCCCCGCGGTCGGGGTGGAAGATGCTCTCACGCCGCGAGATCGCCTTGAGATCGGCTCCGGCGCAGAAGCTCTCGCCCGCACCGGTCAGCACCACCGCCCGGACCTCCGGATCGTCCTGGGCGGCCTGCAGGGCATCGCCCACCGCGGTGGACACCGCGGCGTTGACCGCGTTGCGCGCGTCGGGCCGGTTGATCGTGATGATCATGACGTTGCCCCGCCGCTCCGACAACGCAGCCGGAGCGGCGGGGGTTTCGACGTCGGTCACAGCAGCTCGAGGATGGTGGCGTTGGCCTGGCCGCCGCCCTCACACATCGTCTGCAGACCGTACTGAATTCCGTTGTCCCGCATGTGGTGCAGCATCGTGGTCATGATGCGGGCACCCGAACCGCCCAGCGGGTGACCCAGTGCGATCGCGCCACCATTGGGGTTCAGCTTCTTCTCGTCGGCGCCGATGTCCTTCAGCCACGCCAGCGGGACCGGCGCGAAGGCCTCGTTGACCTCGAACACGCCGATCTGGTCCAGGCTCAGTCCGGATCGCTTCAGCGCCTTCTGGGTGGCCGGGATCGGCGCGGTCAGCATGATGACCGGGTCGGCGCCGGCCAGCACTGCGGTGTGCACCCGGGCAAGTGGCTTGAGCCCCAGCTCTTTTGCCTTCTCGGCGGACATGAACAGCAACGCACCCGAACCGTCGGAGATCTGCGAGGAGTTGCCGGCGGTGATCGTGCCGTCCTCCTTGAACGCCGGCTTGATCTTGGCCATCGACTCCAGGGTGCCGCCGCGGCGGATGCCCTCGTCCTCGAGCACCACCGAGTCCTCGGTCTTGATACCGACGATCTGATCCTTGAAAGCGCCGGAATCCTGTGCGGCGGCGGCCTTCTCATGAGAGTCCAGGGAGAACTGGTCCACGTCCTCGCGGGTCAGGCCCCACTGCTCGACGATCATCTCGGCGCCGACGCCCTGGTTGGGGGTGCGGTCGTAGCGCGCCTTGAAACCGGCCGAGTAGGGGTTGCCGCCGTTGGCCAGCGACGCGCCCATCGGGGTGCGCGACATCGATTCGACGCCACCGGCGACGACGACGTCGTAGTGGCCGGCCACCACACCGGCGGCGGCGAAGTGCACCGACTGCTGGCTCGAGCCACACTGGCGATCGACGGTCACACCGGGCACCGACTCGGGCCAGCCGGCGGTCAGCAGTGCGGTGCGGCCGATGTCGAGCGCCTGCTCACCGGCCTGCATGACGCAGCCCCAGATGACGTCGTCGACCAGGACCGGGTCCACCCCGGCACGTTCCACCAGTGCGTTGAGCACCTGCGCCGACAGCTCTGCCGGATGCACCCCGGACAGGCCCCCATTGCGCTTGCCGACGGGCGAGCGCACCGCCTCGACGATCACGGCTTCAGGCATGGAACTTCCTCTCAACTAGTTGGTTGGTAGATCGTTCATAGCACCACACCACCCCACGGGGAAAGCTGGGGGGCGTCAGGCGGGTATCCAACGCCGCTCCAACCCCGAACCCGATCATTCGACCCATGGATCAGCTCGAAGAGCGCCCGGTCGCGACGTCCCTCGCCGGCCTCGGCCGACAGGGTGGCAGCACTGCCCTGTTCGTCGCCGGCGTCACCGCGGGAAAGCACCACTGGGAACTGCGCGCGGCCAGCGGTGAACTGCTGGCGGTGACCGCTCGGGTGCACAACGGCGGCCGCCTCGCGCAGACCTATTGGAAGCTGGTGACGTTGACGGGGATGGAAGCGGGTAGCGACATCCACGCGGAGCTGCGCGGCGCGGACGGCCGGGTGCTGGCCCGGATCAGTGCTGCCAACGATGCCCCGGCGACGGTGACCGTCACCGACGAGGCCGGTGCTGTGATCGCGCGCAGTGCCCGGGAGAAGACGCTGTTGCTGCGGGTGAAGCATCCCGACTCGATCACGGTGCACGGTTCCGACGACGACGTGGTGGCCCGGATCGATACCGAGGACGACGGCCCGTGGCAGGTGCGCGACGGTTCGGATGTGGTGATCGGCGAACTGTTCGCCGGCAGACCCGGCCCCTCGCTGGCACCGCACTGGTCGCTGTGGATCGAGCCCAGGTTTGCGCTGTCGGTCGCGGCCTACAACAACAGTCAGCATCTCGGCATCCGGCGCGTCACCCAGTACACCTTCAACCCGGCCGCCGGGTCGCCGGCGCCAACGTCGATCGCGCTGATGTTGCTGCCGCTGATCGTGGGCCTCACCTACTGAAAGGCCGCTCAGCGGTCGACGTGCACCGGCAGGTTGTCGTCCCACGGCTGCCGGGTCACCGCGTCGGACACCCGGATATAGCCGGACTCGAACTCGCCCGCCGCGGCATCGACCAGCCGGTAGCGCTGGGCCTGGACGTGGATCGGCTGGGCGTCGATCAGCACCACCCTGACCTCGCCGGGCTCGAAGTGGCACCTCCGCTGCATGGCCGCGATCAACTGCTCGTTGTGCATGTGACCGTCGCCGAAGTTCCAGCCGATGGCCGTCGAGCAGATCCGCTCGCCGTCGGTCATCACGTAGTCTTTCTCGCCGTCCCGGCTCACGGCCCCGCTGGGATTCGCCATCGCCCGGTGCGCCAACGTGTACATCATCCGGCCGTGGGTGTTGAAGCAACGGAACGAATAGCCGAGATATTGCAGCACGGTCGCCGCCTCGGGACTGCCGTACACCTTCTCCAGCTGGGCCTGCGGCATGCTGGCGATGGCGACCAGATTCTGGGCGATCTTCTCGCTGGCCGACGGCTTGATACACCACAGCGACGAATCCCAGTTGCCGGCGTAGTACCGCATGCCGGGTAGGAAGGAAACCTTGCGCGGGAACAGGTTTCCCAGTGTCACGCTGCACACCAGGACGGCGAACAGCACGACGGGCCACGGGGTGCTCAGGTCCGTGATGCCGACGCCGGCGTGCCCGACGAACAGCGCCAGCACGCTGAAGATCATGAAGACGTTCCACTCCAGCGGCACCCCCATCGGAATGGCGGTCAGGATGCCGAGGTGGAAGACCACCATCACGAAGGCCGCGACGGCCGTCGGCCAGCCGCCGTGGGAGAAGAACAGCGCCAGCGGGATCAGCATCTCGATCGCGGTGGAGAAGTGCGCCACGATGCGGGACAACCGGCCGGGCCGCAGATCGTCCGGGAAGTGCTCGAAGAAGAGCCGCTTCAACGCCCGCGGCCGCACCACCGGACTGTTGGACATCATCGTGGAGATGACGAACGGGAAGTGCTTGTTGAGCTTCGAGGTGGCCGCGCCCATCCAGATCGCCAGGCACACCAGTTTCGCGGCGATGATCGTGTCGACGCCGAATCCGGCGAACAGGAACGCCACCGTGAACGACGCGTACACCTCGCCGCGGGCCGCCAGGAAGATCACCTTGTCGCGCAGACCGGCCAGCGCCAGCACCCCGAGGATGGCCCAGATCTGCCACATCGGCAGCACGCCGATCTGGGTGCCCAGCGCGGGGCGCGGGCCGGTGCCATCGGAGAACATAGCGACGATCAACAGCACCAGCAGCGTCGCGTAGAGCAGGATGTCGACGGGTTCGCGGTTGTCACCGCGGGTGAAGGGCACCCGGGTGGGCCACGGTGGTAGCCGAATGGTGTTGGGCCGCAACCAATACAGGATGGAGCCCATGGGCGGCAGATAGCGGTTGTTGAGCGGCCCGAAGCCGCAGCCGAGGCCGACGACCTCGAACAACATGGTGTACAGCACGACCTTCTGGAACACGATCGGCTCGGCGCCCCACTGCGTCACCGCCGTGAATCCGTCGACCCCGCGGGTGGTCAGCACCACCAGCCAGGCGCCCAGGATGTAGAGCAGGATCTTGAGGACGTAGAACAGGTGCAGCACCACCGGGGTGCCGAAGCCGACCTCGGCCCAGTGCCGGGCCATCGGTCGCAGCTTCTGCTCCCAGGAACCGCGGCTCCACTGTTCGAAGTCGACGACGGGCAGCTCCGGCTTCAGGAAACCCATGCCCTCAGACTAGAACGTGTTCTAGTCCGGCGGGGCTCACCCCGCCTGTTGGGCCGGTGGGCGGTAGAAGATCGCCAATTGCCCGATGCCACCCGCCAGGCCCAGCCCCAGGGCGATCAGGAAGCCACCCCAGCCGGACAGCAGCCGGCAGCTGTCCCCGAAGATCACGTGGTCCAGGCTGTACTTGCCCGGTCCGATCGCTGCGATCGCGAGCGCCGCAACAGCCAGGATCAGGTTGTACTCCCAGCCCTCCTTGACGATGAAGAAGCCGTTCTTGCGGTGCACGGTCCACGCGGCCACAACCATCAGCGCAACGAATCCCGCGGCGGTCACCGGCGTCAGCAGGCCGACGGCCAGCCCGATCCCGGCAGCCATCTCGGTGGTGGCCGCGACCCGGGCGTGGAACGTGCCCGGCTTCATACCGATGCTCTCGAACCAGCCGGCGGTGCCCTTGATCCGCCCCCCGCCGAAGAACTTGTTGTAGCCGTGCGCGGCCATCGTCAACCCCAGGACGACCCGCAGCAGGAGCAGGCCGAAATCAACAGCAGTCATATACAGAACTTAGGCCATCTGTTAAGCCGCCGGGGCGATCACCCCAGCGCAGCGCCCAATCGGTCCACGTAGTCGTCGAGGTCTGCCACCCCACCCAGGACGCCGTCCACGCTGTGCACACTGAGCACCACGGTGTCGCCGATACCGTGCACCCCGTGGGTCAGGCCCATCATCGGCGACAGGGCCGGGAAGCCCGCGGTGAGAACGACCGGCGCCGCACCGAACCGCAGATCGGCCGGCCCGCGGTCGACGCTGGAGACGACGGTGTTGCCGGTGACCGCGGGAGCACGGGCGGCGGGATCGAAGCGCCCGGTGCCCCAGCGCAGCAGTGCCGCCGGCGCCGCGGCCAGCGCGGCGCGTTCGGCCGGATACGCCGGATGCTCGTCGCGGAGGTGCGCGTCGCGGAGCTCCGCCGCGATCAACGCGGCCCGCTCGGCAACACCGGCCAGCGCGTGCAGGCCGATCCCGACGTTGTGAAAGTGATTGTGCGCGT
>WBZP01005935.1_pt1 | contig 11178 bp, 14 predicted proteins | sample 5204301 | NCBI WGS metagenome assembly WBZP01 (sample SAMN12412401, study PRJNA552823) | activated sludge metagenome | isolation source: activated sludge from nitrification reactor of wastewater treatment plant... | place: USA: Pennsylvania | collected 2017
GCACAGCACGCCCAACGACTCGGTCGTGCCTGTTGAGCCGACGATCTTAGAGCATATTCGCGTCGCCGTAGCGCGTGCAATCCAGGCGGAGCGTGAAGTCGATCGGCTGCGCGGCCTGGCGACTCCTCCCCCAGACAATACAGAGCAAGCAGCGAGGTTGGATTCGATTGGCGAACAGATGGCGATGCTGACGGCGAAACTGAGCGCTGCGGAATCTCAGATAAGCCAGGCCGAGGCGCGAGCTGCGCGAGCGGAAGCCCAGCTCGCCCAGACCTCGGAAACGGTACGATTTCTGGAAGCGAAGTTGAAGCACACCGCGTTGAGTGCGTCCGCCGCAGAGGATGCTCTGTTTGAGTCTCGGCGAGATCGTGGCAAACTGGCCCGGCAGGTCGAAGAACTGCGGCAGTCAGCGGCGGCGAGCGTTCGGACTGGCGCAACGGTCTCGGCGGTTGTCGAATCCCCGACCATTGCGAGTAAACCCGCCCCGGCTCAGCCAAGCAGCGCAGCAGCACCTCCCGCGAAGCCTGCGACGGTTCCCAGTGAGCAGTCTGTAACCCGATCTGTGGGGCAGTCTGCGACCCCACCTGCTGCGGTCAAGCCCGCTGTTCTCCACCGTAAGACGCTGTCGATACTCAAACCTGGAGGAGGCCGGATATGAAGCGCAGCAAGCGCGCACCGCAGAAGCTTGAGCCGATCCTCCGCGAGCTTGGTTTTCGGATCAAGGAGGTCTACGCCGACTGCCTCGATCTGATGGTGGATGGAGTGCGGGAGCTGCGACGCCTACAGCAGCTCGCCCACTTCCTCAGCACCCGTGGCACTTGGGTCTGCGAGCTTGAGCTAATGACCGAAGGGCTCGCGTCACAAGCCGAAGACGAGTGGCGGGTGGAGCTGTTGATCGGTCGAGTAGACCACGCAGGCATGACCACACAGGACTACGGATGGGTTGCTTCTGCAATCCGGTCTTGGGCCAAAGCAGAGCGGCTGATTAAGAGCGACGTGGACCTACAGGCACTCCGTCATGGGGACATGCTGAGTGTCGAGGATCTCAAGTGGCTCTGGCCAGCCGATGTCAGCACATTCCTTGGGTCCGATGTCAGCACATTCCTTGGGAAGGAACCATCCATGCGACAGAAGCCAAAGCGGAAGCCACGAAAAACCGCGACAGGAGGCACGCCATGAACCGTCCGCGAATCGGGGAACGGTACGAAGTGTGCGAGCACGCCAAAGAGGGACAGCAGCACTGGTGGAGCGTGAAGGGACGTTGGATCGCTCTGTGCTCCGATTGCCACAAGGCGTTCTCAGCGAAAAAGCCGGTCGCTCTGAAGGCGGCGACGCTGACCCGTGATGACGACCGACCCCTCATGGATCTGTCTACGAGGAAGTCGGAGGTGCTCAATTTCGATCTCCCGTGGAGTCGAGCAACGGCGAGGAAGACTGGAGGATAGCGATGGAAGCAGAAGACGAAACGAAGCCAGCCAGCGAGTCTATACAAGCTGAGGGACACCGCAAGCGTCAGCAGGTTCGACTCCAAGCTTTGCGTGACAAAGAACGGACAGGGCGATGACCAACTACTTCAAGGTTGTTCGTCGTTGGTATTGTAAGGACTGTCGGAAGGAGTATCCGGTGCGGGGGCCGTACTCCTGCAAAAAGGGGCACTCCGTGGTTCGGCTCTGCGGATACAGTCTTTGCTTTCGAGAAGTGCTGCCCAATCGCAATTCTTGCGACCATGAGCATGATGTCTTGGCAGCGCGAGAATCGGCTGGAAAAGTCCTGCATCCCGAGATCACCACAACCTCCGGGGAGTGGCTGTTCCGCGAGCGGCTTCGGCTCGGTATGAGTCGCACACAGGTCTGCGAGCCCCTTACCAATCGCTGGGGTTATCTGTTGCACCAGACCCAGCTCTTTCGTTGGGAGGTGGACGATCTGCCGATTCTGCCAGACTGGCTGTTCCCTCTGATCGGTATGGGGTTTGAACCACCGATGATCGCTAAACACCTTGGGATGAAGCCGGATGATGAATTGAGGCGATGCGAAGAAGCAGCAAGGGCGGAACTGGCGGCAGCGGAACTGGCGATGGCAATTGGAGCGAATCGCGAGATCAACTCGGTGAAAGAAGTCCGACTACAGCTAGAGCAGCAGCGCATCGTCTTGGTCTGTGGCTGTGGAGCAAGAACCACGATACAGATTGCCAACGATGGCCACGCATCGCTTCGCACAGGGAGTACGGAATGAGCACCCGCTGTGGCCAATGTCAGGAACCCCTTCCAGCCTCACCTCGCAGCACTGGCATCACGCCGCAAACGCTCCCAATGGCAGTCAGGCATCTACTGCATCACCGCCGCCAAATAGTGATGCCAAAACGTATAGCCGGGCCGCGCCTTTGGCTGCACATGCTCCGCAACCGTCAACACATCCGGCTGGGACGGAGAATCGGACCGGGAATCCGCCGCGTCCTGCGCTGCTCGCTCGGAAGATGACATCAGCCGCGACCTTGACATACACTGCGCCGCTTCGCCAATGGCAAATCCACCCAGCGAGCGGAGCCAAAGAACAGCAAACTCGACGGAAAATACTGAATTTAGGGCTTGCTCCCCACCCCCCCCGCGAAATATGGTTCAAACAGGTGAGGTTAGTGACCCCCCGGTTTCCGACGGAAAGTACGAAAAACGACCCCAAAAAGATGCCCTTACCGACCCTCCAAAAGCCCCCGATGACCGAGGTTAGCGAAACCCCCCTCGCAACCCCTTGGAAATCAAGGACTTCGGAGGGGGTCTCCCGCAGTACCCAAGCCCGTCTTAAAGGGCATTGAAACTTTCCTTGTCAGCCTTGCGCCGCACTCCATTGGGAACCCGCAGTACCCAAGCCCGTCTTAAAGGGCATTGAAACAGTGATCCTCCCAGTAGGAGACCAGCCGTGCAACAAACCCCGCAGTACCCAAGCCCGTCTTAAAGGGCATTGAAACACCAAAGTAAAGGGCAGCCTTCACTGTGGCCGTTCGAACCCCGCAGTACCCAAGCCCGTCTTAAAGGGCATTGAAACTCTAAGAAGTAGTAGCAGCACACTTTCTTTTTGTCGGTCCCGCAGTACCCAAGCCCGTCTTAAAGGGCATTGAAACATGTAGCCGTAGCTGACGAAGTTCTGAGCCTTGTTGCCCGCAGTACCCAAGCCCGTCTTAAAGGGCATTGAAACATGTTGGCGTAAATACAAGCGCCGTAGAATTTTACGACCCCGCAGTACCCAAGCCCGTCTTAAAGGGCATTGAAACCCACTTCTCCATACTCGGAGATGTCCACCATAATGTCCCGCAGTACCCAAGCCCGTCTTAAAGGGCATTGAAACTTCTTGAGGGCATACTGCTCATCCATGGCCACGGGGCGCCCGCAGTACCCAAGCCCGTCTTAAAGGGCATTGAAACTCTTTTGCTGAACCTCTGCGGCATCGCGGATTTCAGCCCGCAGTACCCAAGCCCGTCTTAAAGGGCATTGAAACATCACAGCCATAAGCCCGAGAAGGACGATTTTTCCAAACCCGCAGTACCCAAGCCCGTCTTAAAGGGCATTGAAACATCTTCGTCACCGTAGATGGTAAACCCTATGTACCCACTCCCGCAGTACCCAAGCCCGTCTTAAAGGGCATTGAAACGTTGTTGACCATTGACGCAAACAATGATGTTGAGACCCCGCAGTACCCAAGCCCGTCTTAAAGGGCATTGAAACTCGGCACATAGATCCGTGCCTGATTTTTTTTGGTACCGCAGTACCCAAGCCCGTCTTAAAGGGCATTGAAACTATCGGCCTACGCTTTCCCAGACGACATTCACACTCACCGCAGTACCCAAGCCCGTCTTAAAGGGCATTGAAACTTTTGGAATGAGTCCATAGCTGTCGGCCACCCGATACCGCAGTACCCAAGCCCGTCTTAAAGGGCATTGAAACACTCCTCTGCTTTTTCTCCCTGTCGGGTTTTTAGCTCCCGCAGTACCCAAGCCCGTCTTAAAGGGCATTGAAACACATGCAGCAAGAACGTGGTGTTTGAGATGATGCCCGCCCCGCAGCACCCAAGCCCGTCTTAAAAGGCATTGAAACAAAACAGAACGTTTTTCATATTGGCCATGCGCGTTGCACCCGCAGAACGCAAGCCCGTCTTAAAGGGCATTACTGGAAGCGCTGGAGTGTTTCCACACTCAGTTCGCATTTCGCCCCAATTCTGCTGAAGCCGAGAAGCTGAATTAGCTAGCCCAGCAGTTGCAAGCCATGATTTGCACCACCGTCAACCACCTCAGGCCCGTGGAGACCATTGGCGCGAGCGCGATGATTTTCAGCAACCGGAAGTAGGAGGGGGTTCAGGCCACAAGCCGGAACCCGGCCCGAGTTAGGCAGCGTCCACGCCGAAGTTCCCCCGCCGCCGGAACAGGCGACTGCGCTGCACGAGCTGGCCACGCAGCTCCAAGAGCAGAGATGTACGCTCGTGAAGCTACTGCGACCCATCCCCAATGCACCGGATCTCGGCGGTGGCGGTCCCAGTGACCGACCAGCATTCCTATTTGGGAATCGCTGACTTGGGCTGTTCTGCTGCGGCTTGCGTCCAACGCGCCGCCCCCCACCACGAACCCGATCACCAAGGAGGCGACTATCGCGAGCGCCGCTAACGCTGCGGCGGTCAGTGGATGACCGTTAGTACAGCCCACGCTGAGAGAACGCCATCCTGATCATTTTCCCGAGCGGGTTCGTTTCCTCGACCCAGACACTCCGCACGAGGTCCACAAATGCTTCGGCGGTCGGCGGATAGCCGTGCAGGCACTCGAGATTGCTGAGAAGGAAGCTCTCGATGACCAGCGGGTCCACCGCGAAAAACTGCCGCATGTGAGATGGGATTCGGTGATAGGAAGGGCACAGCTTGCGGCAATAGAGCCTCGGCGGGAGCTGCTTGCACAGCGCGGCGATCTCGGCTTGGTGGCCTCGGTCCTCCTTCGAGTGGTCCCAGTACACTTCCATTCCCCGCGCCGTCAGCTCGTCGGCAATCACCTCCAGTTCCTGCTCCTGCATCGGAACCATGAACAGCTCCGTGCGACGCGCAAAATAGGAAAGGTAGCCAATCGCCTTCCGCTTCCCAACGAGCTTCACGTCCGCCAGAACATTGAACGGGAGAATATGGACCGTCATTTGAGCCCCCGACGCGCCAGCACCGCCCACGTCACCGCTCCGCCAATCACCAACGCACCGCCCGTAACGGTCAGCGTAATCCCCGTAGCATTCAGAGCGTGCCCTCGGTCGATGAGCCCAGACCCTTGTGCGAAGGTCAGATCGGCGCTGCTTGCCTGTGCTGCTGTGGACCATGCCCCAACCAGGCAGCCGAGGCCGCCCAGCGCCAGCGCTCCACCGCCCGCCAGCAGTCCGATGGCCACGGCGGGTGGCCTTGCCTTTCCTTCCGAGCTTGGCGCTGCTGTCGCTCCACTGGCTGCGTTTTGCGTGGTCGGTGTAGCAACCGGCACCGGAACCGCTTGGCCAGTGCTCGCAGCGCCGTTCGCAGGATCACCATACTTGGCCTTCAGGAAGACCACGCGCTTCGCTGCTCGCTCCTCATCGTCCGTGCCCCGGCATGCGACCAGATATCGTTCGGCATACTCCAGCGCTTCGCGAGTGCGCCCGGCCTTCTCATGCGTCCACGAGATGTTAAATAAGAGGTCGCGTTCGCCACTCAATTGAAAACTGGCGATGAACTCGACGAGAGAGGCGTCCCACTGGCCCTCCTCAAAGAATCGAGTCCCCGTCAGGTAGTGCTGCTGCGCAGCCTCAATCATCGGTCGCGAAGGGCGTTGCAGCGGGGATAATTCGGGCTGGGCCTCCGCGAAAACGGGGAGTAGCAACACGACGGCAAGACAGCACGCTCGGAAAGTCATTTTGATGCCCTTCGTCGTCTCGGAGTTGTCACACCCCTTCGTTGAAAGACGCAGAGCATACACTTGCTTTCAGGACCGTAATAGAAGCCCTCAAGTAGACTCCAGCCTTCGCTCTCCATATGTGCGCCAAGCCTGCCGAGGTTGTACCGTTTCGAGTAACCAACGACGAAGCGCTTCACTTCTTTGGTCTTCAATTTCACCGTGACCTTGTTGACCACGGCGTAGCTGCCTGGAATCAAACAGGACGCAAGATCGAGGTCCGTCTTCACCTTGCAGTCTTCGATGTCGAGCAAATTTCGTCGGATCGGCACGGTGAGAAAGCTGTAGATGCCGGATACCCAATCGGCGGAACGCTTTTGGGATAGCCCCGGATCTTTGCGACGAATTTCCGAAGCCTCCATTAGGTCACTCGCAGCCACCGGCAGATCCAACACCAAGAAATCTCCCTCGCTTGCCCAAGAGAGATTGCGACGAAGAAACTGCACTTCATTGTCGAGGTTGGCAAACGTATAGCCAAACATTGTGAAGACCCGTCGCCGTGGAGAGTCTGGAGTGAGAAGATGAGAGTAGTCGGTGAGCTTCCTGAAGTCACCAAGTAGCGCTACTACCGGAACGCGGTGACTCTTCCTGAGAAATTGCTCAGCGTTCTGTACTGCAACGGTGAGCAACATCTGGCTGATGTCCACCAGTAACAAGCGGAGGTCGGCGATCCGCTTTCCGCGAAGCTTGCCCGTCAATAGCAGTTCGCTCTGCGCTGTTCCACATCCTAGACCGATGACATCGCAAGGGCTGCCTTTTAGTAGCGGAACCAACAGCGCGACCAACTCCGAAATAGGCAGACTAGCGACAACGCTCGCAAAGTCCGACTGTTTGAGCATTGAGCACCACTCAAACGCTCCGATCGGGTCGAGATACTTGTAGACATCATCAACAACCCCAGACGAACAGTTGAGAAGCGCGAAGAGGTCGGACACCAATGCCAGAGGGTCAAACCCTGGAGCTACCAAGATGCAGGGAACAGAGTCATTCGGTGAGTTCCCATAGGCCAACCAAGAGGGATCAAGACCTACCGCGTTTGCCAGACGTTCAACCGTGTCGATCCCAGGAGTGACCTTCCCGCGTTCGATATTCTGAACACCCTGGGGAGAAACACCCGCAAGCTTTGCCAGACGCGAGGCGGTCAGGTCGTGCGTCTGCCGATAGGTAAGCAGTCGCTCAGACAGGCCGCGACAGCGGAGCGTTCGAGTGGACATTTGCGTTGCCCTATCACGCGGCGACAGCAGAAGTCAAACCTGGTGCCGTGACCAATTGATCTTCAATGAAAATCTTCAGACGGAAAATCCTATTTTGGTTGATTCAGTAGAGTCGGGTACTAAGATGCCAAAAATCAGAAATAGCTACGCGTAGAGACAAAAAAGAGGACCGTCGGAAATCCGACGGTCCAACCTGAACCGGGCCTCACCCTGCAAAGTTGAGCCCGATCACAAGCGAGAGAGAGCATGCCGGATTCTCGGTCCTTGGCAAGTTCTGACGGCGTGGTACGCCCGCCTTCCGTCAGGAAACCGTCCACCGATTTAGCCTCGGGAGGTCGCCCATGGCGAAGCTGCCTGAACTGCCCGAGGTGATGGAGATGATGGAGCGGCAGGTTGCCCTCGACTACCCGGAGCTTGCGAGCGGAAGGAAGCACCTGCCTATGTGTCTGGTCGTCACCCAGAGGCAGGAAGTGCTGGGGCTGCTCGTCTCGGAGTGTCCAGAGGAAGAAGCGGACTACTGTGCTGCGGCAGCAAGCCTGTTGTTGGCAAAACGGCGATCGTCCGCCCCTTCTCCGTCAGGAGGTCGCAATGAAGGTTGACCTACTCCCGGTGGTGGAGTCGTGTCTGATTGGGGCTGTCTCGGTGCTCAGCGGCATTGTCTGGCAGCAGCGGCGGGCGATTGAGGCGTTGCAGGCGGACCGGCTGGGCATCGAGAACCGACTCGGCACCATCCAGCAGCAGACCTGTGTTGACGCGCTGACGGGGCTGCGCAATCAGCAGATGTTCGAGATCCGGGTTTCGGCGCTGCTCAGAGGGAAGGTGCCCTTTGCGCTGATCTACATCGATCTCGACGGGCTCAAAGTAGTAAACGATCGGCGAGGGCATCCGGCGGGCGATCGGATGATTCGGTCGGCAGCGAAGGCCATTCGCTCGGCGGTGGGTCGTCTGTACGACCTCGACAGTCTGTTTCGTCGGAGCAACGCAGCGGATGAGTTTCTGTGGGTGCTGGAAGGGTCGCCACTGTCTATAGGAGTCGATCGAGCAGAGCAAATCTTGACGGCGCTTCAATCCATCGGTCTGTCTGCTTCGATTGGCGTGATGGAGTGGGATGCACAGACGATCGCGAGCTGTGTTGAGATCGAGCTTGCCGCCGAGCAGCAAATGCAGCGAGCCAAGCGCGAGGGGCGGAATCGGGTCTGCGCGCAAGCTGTCGTCGAGCACACGGCTCCTGTCGCGCTTCCGCATAACACACAGTCCGTGCCCGAAGCGATTCCTAACGAAGTCGCAGCGCGCATCAAAGTCGCAGCGCGCCTCGAAGTTACAGAGCGCCACGCCGCCTAAGTCCCGAGGCAGTCCTCGTTTGAGGCGACCCGCGTGGTCTGCCTCGTCGCCTTGCGCGGTCGCCGCCATGGAGCTTTCTATGTCCTCCTCCGTCCTAGACGCAATTCTGTCCGATGCTTCCCAAACGGACTCCCAAGCGAACTCCCAAACGGACTCTCAAACGGACTCCACTCAGACTCCTGAACCAGATGATCCACGCCGAGCCCGAGCACTCCTCATCGCTTGCATCACCATCGCGCTAGAGCGCTTCGGCTTCTACACCCTCGTCTCTCTTTTCGTCCTCTTCCTAACCGAACGTCGCGGCCAAAGCGAAGCTCAGGCGACCACATGGTACGGAGCGATGATGGGGGCAACCTACTTCACGCCTCTGTTCGGTGGAGCCCTCGCGGATCGCTTCGGTCGCTGGCTCTGTATTGGCATCGGCGCATTCCTACTCGCCTGTGCGCACGGACTCCTGACCGCAGGATTCCTCCCGCTCTCGATCATCCTCCTTTCGATGGGAATGGGACTCTTCAAGAGCAACATCACCGCCGCTGTCGGCTCACTCTATCCAACGGAGGTCGAGCGCGACCGCTCCCTCTCGCGACTCTATTGGGCCGTCAACCTCGGCGCACTCCCAGCCGGGGTCGTGGGTGGGTGGCTGGCAAAGCACTACGGCTACTCCGGTGCATTCCTATCCGCCACAGTCGCTTGTCTGCTCGCGTGGTGTCTGTGGTTCTCAGGAAAGACTCTATTTGCCGAGCATCCGACTACTGCTCCCGTAAGACAGTCGCAAGCCTCAGAGAAGGACCGATTGGTGACGATCTACGTGCTGCTCCCGGTGTCATGCTTGTTCTTCCTGTCGTTTCACCAGAACGGTGCGTCTATGACTCTGTTCGCTAAGGACCACACCGTTCTGACTCTGTTCGGAGTCTCGATCGAACCGCCGTGGTTTCAGAGCGTCCACGCCGGACTCATCATCGGTTTGACTCCGCTGGTTGGGATGTTCTGGCAGCGCGTATCCATCGCCAACAACCACAAGTTCATGCTCGGAATGCTGCTGTCTGCCGGGTCCAGTGCGATCATGTCCATGGCATCCTTTGTGGCCAGACACCAAGGTCGCGTCAGTCCATGGTGGCTCCTCGCGAGCTATTTCGTGATGTCTTGTGCTGAGCTATGCGTCGCTCCGATAGGATTTTCTATCGTTACCAAGCTCGCTCCGAAACGCCTGTTGGGAGTCCTCATGGGTGCATGGTTTGCGGCGATTGCGCTTGGGAATCTCGGTGCGGGACTCATCGGAAGATATTGGGCAGTGTGGTCGCATCAGATGTTCTTCATGGTGCTGGCAACGACATCGGGATTCGCAGCACTCCTCATGATGCTGCAACAGAGTCGTCTTAGGAGAGTCTTGGGAGGGCCAAGGAATGACTAGAACACCGATGGTGACGCCGCTGCGGCGGTGCATCCGTTGTGGGGCGAAAGCGGTGAAACCCCGCAAGGGGTCCGGTCGCACCACCAACTACCGCACAATGCCGTGCATGCCGATTCCTGAAGACCTACTGATTCCGTCTTGTGGTCGTTGCCAGAGCGAGTACCTCGACGAAGAGAAGAGCGCAGCGCTCGGTCCGCAGCTCCAAGAGGTGTATCTCGCGTGCTTGCGGACTCGCGTTCGGATCGCGATCGACATCCTCTCAATGCATGTCTCGCAGCGCAAATTAGAAAGGATGATGGGAATGTCGCAGGGCTACTTTTCTCGGCTGAGAGCGGGCGCTGGGAACCCAAGTCCTGAGCTGGTGAGTCATCTCGCGCTGCTCTGCCATGACCCTCCCAAGCGCATAGAGGAGCTGGCGAGATTCTGGTCCCTTCCCGATGAGGAATGGCCTCCGCTACCCATACCTGCAACCCGCTCGAATCGACGCATGAAGCGAAGAGGGAAGACTACCCATGACAAACAACGAACCACAGAATCCAATAGAAACGGAATCACAACAGAAGCCCACGCCGCGTCGAGGCTTCGCTCTGCTGACGACAGAAGAGAGGAGTGAGGTCGCACGACAAGGAGGGCAGACCGCCCATCAGAATAGGACCGCCAACCGATGGACTTCGGAAACCGCTCGCTTGGCAGGAATGACAGGCGGAAGTTCGATCGCTCGCGATAGGGAGTACATGCGAGAGATTGGCCGGAGGGTTGGAAGGGGGAAGAAGGGATACCGAAGGAACCGCTCATCGCCTGTCGAGGAGCCGGAAAGAGAGCCCTCAGATGAGTGAGGGCCGGTAGGAGCTGACTGGACCTGTCACCGCGTCTTCGCGTGCATCGAACCCGCCATCCGTCTCGCCTTTCCAACCTCGATCGAGTCCGCCTTCGCGTAGTGCTTCGCGGTGATCGCAAAGCTCGAATGTCCGAGCGAACGCGCAACATCGTTCGAGGTAGCTCCCGCTTCGAGAGCCAGCGACGAGTGCAGACCGCGAAGGGAGTGCGGACAGACCCGCGCAATCTGGGCCTCGTTGCAGTAGGCATGCAGGCGCTTGTACATCCAGTTTGGCGCAGGCTTCTGCGCTCGGTCGCTCGCAAAAATCCGTTCGCTCAGGGGTCGCTTCGCACAGTGCTTCGCCAGGATCTTTGCGACGGGCGCGTACAGTTCCAGCCGACGCTTCGCGTTCTGGTTCTTCGTTCCGTTCACAAAAACGTTGATTCCGTCCACCGCT
>WBZP01006831.1_pt1 | contig 11177 bp, 9 predicted proteins | sample 5204301 | NCBI WGS metagenome assembly WBZP01 (sample SAMN12412401, study PRJNA552823) | activated sludge metagenome | isolation source: activated sludge from nitrification reactor of wastewater treatment plant... | place: USA: Pennsylvania | collected 2017
ACAGCAGTTCGGCGCCCCACGGCGCGAGCGTGGCCGGCACCTGGGCGCGGTATTGCGCCCATTTTTCTTCATCCTTGACGGTGATGTGGCCGATGACGCAGGCGCTCATGCAGCGGTCTTGCCTTTCTGCCAGAGCACGTCGCCGCGGCCGCCGGCGCGGTTCAGCGTGCGCCCGAGGATGAACAGCAGGTCGGAAAGGCGGTTGATGTAGCGGCGGGCGGCGCCGGACAGCGGTTCGGCGGCGTGCAGGCGGACGACCGCGCGCTCGGCGCGCCGGCAGACGGTGCGGCTCAAGTGGGCCAGCGCGGCGGCGCGGGTGCCGCCGGGGAGGATGAATTCCTTGAGCATCGGCAGGTCGTGGTTGAATTCCCCGGCCAGTTCTTCGAGGCGGGCGACCTGCACGTCCTTGATGACTTCCATGCCCGGCAGGCAGAGTTCGCCGCCGAGGTCGAAGAGGTCGTTCTGGATGTCGAGCAGGGCAGTGCGCACGTTGTCCGGCAGGTCTTCGCAGAGCAGCACGCCGAGGCTGGAGTTGAGTTCATCGACCTCGCCGATGGCGTCGATGCGCAGGCTGTCCTTGGTTGTCCGGCTGCCGTCGCCGAGGCCGGTGGTGCCGGCGTCGCCGGTGCGGGTAACGATTTTGGACAGGCGGTTGCCCTTGCGCTCGCTGTCTTGCCTGGTTTCGCTCATCTTGGTCTCCTGCTTGAAGTGCGGGGATTATACTGACGTGGCCCTGTTACTGACCGTCGCCGTCATGCCAAAGTTCGCCGCCAATCTCAGCTTTCTGTTTACCGAGCAGCCCTTTCCCGAGCGCTTCGTGCGCGCCGCGGCGGCTGGCTTCAAGGCGGTGGAGTACATGTCGCCCTACGAGTGGCCGGCGCGCGACATTGCCGAATGGCTGCGTGACAACGGCCTCGAACAGGCGCTGTTCAATCTGCCGGCCGGCGACTGGGCGGCCGGCGAGCGCGGCCTGGCCTGCCTGCCGCAGCGCCGGGGCGAGTTCGCCGAGAGCGTCGAGTTGGCGCTCGCTTACGCGCAGGCGCTGGGTTGCCGGCGCGTGCATTGCCTGGCCGGGCTGCGGCCGGCGGGCGTTGGCGAGGCGGAACTGGAAGCGACCTACATCGCCAACCTGCGCTTCGCCGCCGACCGCTTTGCGACCATCGGCGCGACGGTGACGATCGAGCCGATCAACAGCCGCATCGACATGCCGGGCTATTGGCTGGACGACGTGGCCAAGGGTTTTCGCCTGCTGGAGGCGGTCGACCGCGACAATGTGAAATTGCAGTACGACATCTACCACGCGCAGATCATCGCCGGCGACCTGGCGCGCACGCTGGAGGCCCACATCGGGCGCATCGGCCACATCCAGATCGCCGACAACCCCGGTCGCCACGAACCGGGCAGCGGCGAGATCAATTATCCCTTCCTGTTCGATCTGCTCGACCGGATCGGCTACGACGGTTGGGTCGGCTGCGAATACCAGCCGCTGACGACGACCGAGGCCGGTCTCGGCTGGCTGCCGAAATGAACCTGCGTGAGATGCTCCGCCGCCTGTTCGACGCCGCCATCGCGGCGGCCGATCCGGCCCGGTGCGTGCCGCCGCATCTGCCGCCGGATCACGGCGGGCGCTTGATCGTCATCGGCGCCGGCAAGGCCTCGGCGGCGATGGCGCGGGCGGTTGAGGCGCACTGGCCGGGACCGCTTGAAGGGCTGGTGGTGACGCGCTACGGCCACGGCGTGCCGTGCGAACGCATCGAGATCGTCGAGGCGGCGCACCCGGTGCCGGATGCGGCGGGCGAAGCGGCGGCGGCGCGCATTTTGGGGATGATTTCCGGGTTGACCGCGAGCGACCGTGTATTGGCGCTGATTTCCGGCGGCGGCTCGGCGCTGCTGGCGGCGCCCGCCGCCGGCGTGACGCTGGCCGAAAAGCGGGCGCTCACCGCGGCGCTGCTCCGCTCGGGCGCCGCCATCGGCGAAATCAACTGCGTGCGCAAGCACCTGTCGGCGCTCAAGGGCGGGCGGCTGGCGGCTGCCGCCTGGCCGGCGAGCGTGCTGACCCTGGCGATTTCCGACGTGCCGGGCGACGATCCGGCGGTGATCGCTTCCGGCCCGACCGTCGCCGACCCGACGACTGCGGTCGACGCCCTGAAAGTGCTCGATTTCTACGGCATCGCCATCCCCGCTGCGCTGCGCGCGCGGCTGGCATCGGGCGAGCTGGAAACGCCGAAACCGGGCGATCCGCGGCTGGCGAACAGCGCGTTCCGCCTGATCGCCAGCCCGCGCCGGATGCTCGAAGCGGCGGCGGCCGAGGCGAGCCGGCTTGGCATCGCGCCGCTGATCCTCGGCGACGCCATCGAGGGCGAGGCGCGCGAAGTCGGCAAGGCGCTGGCCGGCATGGCGCTCAGTTGCGGTCGACACGGATTTCCGGCCAAAAAACCCTGCGTGCTGCTGTCCGGCGGCGAAACGACGGTGACGCTGAAAGGCGAGGGCGGGCGCGGCGGGCGCAATACCGAGTTCCTGCTCGGCCTGGCGCTGGCGCTCGACGGCGCGCCGGGCATCCACGCGCTGGCCGCCGACACCGACGGCATCGACGGTTCCGCAGACAATGCCGGCGCCTTCGTCACGCCGGAAACCCTGCGCCGTGCCCGCGAACTGGGCCTCGACATTCGCGGATTCATGGCCGCCAACGACGCCCGGGGCTTTTTCTCGGCGCTCGGCGACCTGCTGGTGACGGGGCCGACAAGAACCAACGTAAATGACTTTCGCGCCATTCTCATCGGACTAGAATGAAGGTCACCATGACGACACCCGATCACGAATTTCGCACCGACCGCAAGGCGCTCGCCGCGCACCTGGGGGCGATCCTGCCGGCGCACTGCCTGCTGGTCGACGACGAGGATCTGCGCCCCTACGAATGCGACGGCCTCACCGCCTTCCGCCAACTGCCGCTGGCCGTCTGCCTGCCGGAAAACGAGGGGCAGGTGATCGACATTTTGCGCACCTGCCACCGGCTCGGCGTGCCGGTCGTCGCGCGCGGCGCCGGCACCGGGCTTTCGGGCGGGGCGATGCCGCACGCGCAGGGCGTGGTTTTGTCGCTGGCGCGTTTCAACCGCATTTTGCACGTTGACCGCGACAGCCGCAGCGCCATCGTCCAGCCCGGCGTGCGCAACCTGGCGGTGTCGGAAGCGGCGGCGCCTTACGGCCTTTATTACGCGCCCGACCCGTCGTCGCAGATCGCCTGCACGCTGGGCGGCAACGTCGCCGAAAACTCGGGCGGCGTGCATTGCCTGAAGTACGGGCTGACGGTGCACAACGTGCTGCGCCTGCGCGTCGTCAGCATTGAGGGCGAGGTCTTCGAGATCGGCTCGGCGGCGCCCGATGCGCCCGGTTACGACCTGCTGGCGCTGCTCATCGGTTCCGAAGGCATGCTCGGCGTCGTCACCGAAGTCACCGTCAAGCTGGTGCCGAAGCCGGAACTGGCGCAGGTGGTGATGGCCTCTTTCGACGATGTCGCCCGGGCCGGCGACGCGGTGGCGGCGATCATCGCCGCCGGCATCATCCCGGCCGGGCTGGAGATGATGGACAAGCCGGCGACTGCCGCCGTCGAGCCTTACGTCAAGGCCGGCTACGACCTCGACGCGGCGGCCATCCTGCTGTGCGAGGCGGACGGCACGCCGGAAGAGGTGGCCGAGGAGATCACGCGCGTCACCGCGGTGTTGAAGTCTGCCGGCGCCCGCGACATCCGCGTCTCGCAGTCCGAGGCCGAGCGCCTGCGCTTCTGGGCCGGGCGCAAGGCGGCGTTTCCGGCGGTCGGGCGCATCACGCCGGATTACTACTGCATGGACGGCACGATTCCGCGCAAACGGCTGGCCGAAATGCTCGCGGCCATCGGCGAAATGGAAGGGAAATACGGCCTGCGCTGCGCCAACGTCTTCCATGCCGGCGACGGTAACCTGCATCCGCTCATCATGTACGACGCCGCCAAGCCCGGCGAATGGGAACGCGCCGAAGCCTTTGGCGGCGAGATTCTCGAACTCTCGGTGGCGCTCGGCGGCTCGATCACCGGCGAGCACGGCGTCGGCATCGAGAAGATCAACCAGATGTGCGTCCAGTACAGGACGCCGGAACTGGAAACCTTCCACCGCATCAAGGCGGCGTTCGACGAACGCGGCCTGCTCAACCCCGGCAAGGCGGTGCCCAGCCTGCACCGCTGCGCGGAATACGGGCGCATGCACGTGCACCATGGCGACGTGAAATTCCCCGAACTGGAGCGCTTTTGATGACGCTGGACCAGATCGCCGCCGCCGTCCGCGCCGCCCACGACGGCCACGCGCCGCTGCGCATCCGCGGCGGCGGCAGCAAGGATTTCTACGGCGGCATGCTGGCCGGCGACGTGCTCGACGTGGCGGGCTACCGCGGCATCGTCGCCTACGAGCCGAGCGAGCTTTACCTCACCGCGAAGTGCGGCACGCCGCTGGCCGAGATCGAGGCGGCGCTGGCCGAAAAGGGCCAGATGCTGGCCTGCGAGCCGCCGCATTTTTCCGGTGCGACGGTCGGCGGCTGCGTCGCCGCCGGGCTTTCCGGACCGCGCCGGCAGCAGGCGGGTGCCGTGCGCGACTTCGTGCTCGGCGTCAAACTGGTCGACGGCAGCGGCCAGATCCTCGATTTCGGCGGCCGGGTCATGAAGAACGTCGCCGGCTACGACGTCTCGCGGCTGCTGGCTGGCAGCCTCGGCACGCTCGGCGTGCTGGCCGAGGTGACGCTGAAGGTGCTGCCGCGGCCGGTGGCCGAAGAAACGCTGGTTTTCGACGTGAAGGAGGGCGAGGCCATCGCCCTGCTCAACCGCTGGGGCGGTCAGCCGCTGCCGGTTTCCGCCTCGTTCTGGCACGATGGGCGGCTCTGGCTACGCCTCTCGGGGGCGCGGGCAGCGGTCGCGGCGGCGCGCGGCAAGCTCGGCGGCACGCTCGCGGTCGACGCCGAAAAACACTGGATTTCCGTGCGCGAGCAGACGCATCCGGCCTTTTCCGCGCCCGTGCTGTGGCGGCTGGCGCTGCCCTCGACGGTGCCGCCGCCCGGCCTCGACAAGCTGCGCGCCATCGAATGGGGCGGCGCCCTGCGCTGGTATGCCGGCGAAACCGGCGAGCGCCACGACGCCGTGCGCGGTGCCGCCGCCCGGCTCGGCGGCCATGCCGTGCTCTATCACGCACCCGAGTCGCTGCGCTGCCTGGAGGGCGCTTTCGCGCCGCTGGCGCCGGCCCTGCTCGCCCTGCATCGCCGCCTGAAACAAAGCTTCGACCCGCGCGGCATTCTCAACCCCGGTCGCCTGTACGCCGAGTTTTAGGGCATGTTCCTGATAATCGGCGGGACTGCGTTTGCCGGGACGGGAGGGGCGCCAAGACGCGAGGTGCCGGGAATGGCCGTCCCATTCCCAAGCCGAGCAACACCGGCGACCGCCCGCCCCGGCAAACCCGAAGGGCAAGGGTCTGGCGGGGCGCATTGCCGCGTTGCCGCCCGCTTGTGCAGATCACTGCTCGGCGCGACCGGCGCCTTGCACTGCCCTCCCGCCAGACCCTTGCGCAGCCCGTCGATTATCAGGAGCATGCCCTAATGGACACGAAGCTCGCCGACTTCATCCGCGACACCCCGGCCGGCAGGGAAGCCGAGGCGATCCTGCGCACCTGCGTCCATTGCGGCTTCTGCACCGCCACCTGTCCGACCTACCAGCTGCTCGGCGACGAAGTCGACGGCCCGCGCGGGCGCATCTACCTGATCAAGCAGGTCCTGGAGGGCAGGGCGGTCAGCGAAAAGACGCGCCTCCACCTCGACCGCTGCCTGACCTGCCGCGCCTGCGAGACGACCTGCCCGTCCGGCGTCAGGTACGGCCATCTGCTCGACATCGGCCGCCGGGTCGTCGAGGAAAAGTTGCCGCGCAAGGGCGGCGACGCGCTGATGCGGCGGATGCTGCGGGCAACGCTGCCGCGGCCCGCGGTGTTCGGGCCGGCGGTGAAGCTTGGCCAGTTGCTGCGTCCGCTGCTGCCGTCGGGGCTGGCGGAAAAGCTGCCGCCGGAAAGCCAGGGCGCGGCGAAGCCGTGGCCGCCGGCAGCCGGTCATCGCCGCCGCATGCTGGCGCTGGCCGGCTGCGCCCAGCCGGCGCTGGCGCCGAACATCAACGCCGCCACGGCGCGTGTTCTCGACCGGCTGGGCATCGAATTGTTCGAGGAGAGTGGAGCCGGTTGTTGCGGCGCAATGCGTTTCCACCTCAACGATCAGGAAGCGGCGAAGGACGACATGCGGCGCAACATCGATGCCTGGTGGCCGCATGTCGAGGCGGGCGTCGAGGCGATCGTCGTCACCGCTTCCGGCTGCGGGGTGCAGGTCAGGGATTACGGCCATGTGCTGGCCGATGACGCGGTCTACGCCGAAAAAGCGGCCAAAATCAGCGCCCTCTGCCGCGACCCGGCGGAAGTCGTCGCCGCCGAACAGGCGCGCCTGCAGGCCGTGCTTGCAGCGCCCGTTGGCGCGCGCGGCAAGGTGGCCTTCCATTCGCCCTGTACCCTGCAGCACGGGCTGAAGATCCGCGGCGTCATCGAAGGGCTGCTGGCGGCCGCCGGTTATGAGCTGGTTCCGGTGGCCGACGGGCACCTGTGCTGCGGTTCGGCCGGCACCTATTCGCTGTTGCAGCCGGAGTTGTCGCGGCGCCTGCGCGACAACAAGCTGGCGGCGCTGCTGGCGGGTTCGCCGCTGGTCATCGCCACGGCCAACATCGGCTGCCTGACCCACCTGCAGGCGGGAAGCGTTCTGCCGGCCAGGCACTGGATCGAACTCGTCGACGCCGCGCTGCCCTGAAAAGTCCGGCCGTTGTCGGCAAAGCGTGAGTTTTGTCACGGGCAGCGGACCAACCCTCCATGCTAATCTTTGCGCGATCAAGGAGAGGCAATGCTCATAACGGTTGATGCGTGCGCGGCACAGCACCAGGGAGATCGCAAGGAACAACAGGATCGTCTCGCGATCCTTCCGCATGTGCACCAGCGCGGGGTGGCGCTGGCCGTTGTCGCCGACGGCATGGGCGGCCACGCCGGCGGCGCGCTGGCCGCGGAGCAGGTCGTGCATACGGCGAAGACCAGCTTCGAGTGCTTTACGCCGACGGTGGAAATTGCGCGGATCCTGCTGGAAAACAGCATGCTCGAGGCGCATCTCATGATCAAGGCCTCGCGTTTCATCAACGAGAAGGATCCGCACAGCACGGCCGTGATGCTGTTGCTGCAACCGGGAAAGGCAACCTGGGCGCACTGCGGCGACAGTCGCCTCTATCGCTTCCGCGATGGCGAGCCGATCTTCCGCAGCGTCGATCATTCCTATGTCGAGCACCTGGTCGCGACCGGGCGTCTCTCGCCCGAGGAGGCGCTGACGCATCCCAACCGCAATATCCTGGTCACGTCGCTGGGTGGCAAGGAAGATCCGCGGTTCGACTTCGGCGAAGCCCACGACCTGACCGGGGGCGACAGCTTCGTGATCTGTTCGGACGGCCTCTGGGCCTACTTCGATGACGCCGAGATGGGCCGCATCGTCGCCGAGAATTCGGCGCGCCGGGCTTCGGAGATCCTGGTCGACGCGGCGCGCGCCCGGGCGGGCGGCGGCGGGGACAACCTGTCGCTGGTCATCGTCAAGCTGAACGAGGCAAGGCCGGCCGTGGCCGCTCCGGCCAACGGCCGGCGGCGATGATCTAGCGCTTGCCGAGACCGCCGAGCAGCGCCGCGACGACCCGTTTCGGCTTGTGCGGGTCAACCTTGGCCGGCGGCTTGGGGGAATCCGGCAGCTCGGCGCGCGGGGACGCGTCCTCGTAGGGCTTGCTGAAGTCGAAGCCGTCGGCGGCGATCATCTGGTTGCGCCGCGGCGGACGGCGGTCGCCCTGCGCCGGGCGTTCCGGACGCTCGGGGCGATGGGCGACCGGCGCCTTGACCGGCGGTGCGGATGAACGCCGGCGCTTGTTGCCCGGCGGGTATTCATACTCCGGCTCCGGTTCGAATCCGGGGACCTCGACCTGCTCGATCGGCCGCTTGATCAGCTTCTCGATATCGACCAGGTAACCAACCTCGCGCACGCTGACCAGCGAGATCGCGTTGCCCTGCTTGCCGGCGCGGCCGGTGCGGCCGATGCGGTGCACATAATCTTCCGGCGTGTGCGGCAGCTCGTAGTTGATGACGTAGGGCAGGTCGTCGATATCGAGGCCGCGCGCGGCGACGTCGGTGGCGATCAGCGCGTGCGTCGTGCCGTCCTTGAAGGCGTCGAGCGCCTTGATGCGGTCGAGCTGGCTCTTGTCGCCGTGGATGGCGTCGGCGTGGATGCCGGCGCGCTGCAGTTCCCGGGTCAGGCGCGAGCAGCCCTGCTTGGTGCGCATGAAGACCAGGCACTGGCGGATTTCGCTCGATTTCAGCAGCTTGATCAGCAGCCCGCGCTTGGCGAATTCCGATACCGGGTGCACGCGGTGGGCGATGGTTTCGGACACCTGGTTGCGGCGGGCGACTTCGATCAGCACCGGCGACTTGAGCATGGTGTCGGCCAGGCGCTTGATTTCTTCCGAGAAGGTCGCCGAGAAGAGCAGGCTCTGGCGTTGCTGCGGCAGCATGTTGAGGATGCGCGTGACGTCCGGGATGAAGCCCATGTCGAGCATGCGGTCGGCTTCGTCGAGGACGACGGCCTGCACCGAGTTGAAGCTGACGCTCTTGTTCTCGACGTGGTCGAGCAGGCGGCCGGGGGTGGCGACGAGGATCTCGACGCCCTTCTTGAGTTCGGCGATCTGCGGCTTGATGTCGACGCCGCCGAAGGCGCACATGGCGCGAACCGGCGTGTGTTTGCTGTAGGACTTCACCGACTCGTAGACCTGCAGCGCCAGTTCGCGCGTCGGCGCCAGGATCAGCGCGCGCACCGGGTGCCGGGCCGGCGACGGGCTCGATGACGCGAAGGGCAGAATGCGTTGCAGGATCGGCAGCACGAAGGCCGCGGTCTTGCCGGTGCCGGTCTGGGCGCCGCCCATGATGTCCGCGCCGCTGATGAGCAGCGGGATCGCCTGCGCCTGGATCGGTGTCGGTCGGGTGTAGCCTTCGTCGGTAACGGCGCGCAGCAGTTCGGGGGCGAGGCCGAGGTTGGCGAAGGTGATTTCGGACCCGCTTTCCGCGGGTGTTTGCGCGGCCGGGGCGCTGGCGGCGGCGCCAGCTAACGTATTGATTTCAGACATGGGGCAGCATTATACGCCGACTGGAGCGCGATCATCCGCTCAAGCTGCCCCGGTTCGCCGGCCGCCGCCTGAAAATCCGGCTCTGGCGGCGGTCGACCGCCGCCGGCCGGCAGGTGCTGCGATCGCCTTCCCGCACTGCGGCACGCGGTTATAATGCCGGCTCTTTTTACGAACACGGGAGTACTCATGCCGCATTCTCTTCGTCCCCTGGCGATTGTCGTCGGCCTCGCGCTGGCCTTTCCGGCGCTGGCTGCCGACCCGGCCGCCAAGCCTGCCGCCAAACCCGCTGCCAAGCCTGCCCAGAAGGCCGCCGCCAAGCCCGCCGCCAAGGCCGAGCCGGCGCCGGTGGCATCTCCCGATTTCGAGATCTCGCACAATCTGAGCCCCGAGGCCGAGAAACATGTTCAGGCGATCGTCGATCGCTTCAACAAGGAAACCGGCGGCACACTGAAGCTTGGCCGCCTGGAAAAGAACGAGAAGCCGGCCGTCCTCAACCTGATCCATCCCTACGAGGTCAGCGACGTGCTCTCGCAGGCGAAGTACTTCATTCCGCTGCACGAAATGATGGCCAAGGCCAGCCAGCCGCTGAATATGGGCGAACTTTCGGGCGACCTGAAGGCCGGGGTGGTGGATGCCAAGGGCCGGCTGGTGGCCTTGCCGGTCGCCTATTCGACGCCGGTGCTGTTCTACAACAAGAATGCCATGCGCAAGGCCAGGCTCGATCCGGACAAGCCGCCGCAGACCTGGTTCGAGATGCAGGGCATGCTCGACAAGCTGCAGGAGGCCGGCTATTCCTGCCCGTACACGACCTCGTGGCCGGTCTGGGTGCATATCGACAATGTCAGCGCCGTCTCCGGCCTGCCGTCGGTCAGCGATAAGGGCGTTCTCGCCTTCAACGGACTGCCGCAGGTCAAGCACATCGCGATGATGGCGACCTGGACCAAGGCCAACTATTTCCGTCACTTCGGCCGCGGAGCCGAGGCCAGCCAGAAGTTCGCTTCGGGCGAGTGCGCGATGATCACGACCGACTCGCGCGAACAGGCCGAATTCCGCGAGGCCAAGGGCGTCGACCTGGGGGTGGCGCCGCTGCCGTATCACGACGATGTCTACGGCGGGCGCCAGAACACGCTCGCCGACGGCTTCGCGCTGTGGGCAGGCGCCGGGCGATCGGCCGCCGAGTACAAGCAGGCGGCCAGGTTCGTCTCGTTCATGCTGGCGCCGGACATGCAGGTCGAACTGGTCAGCGTCTACGGCGGGCTGCCGATGACGGCGGCAGCGCGCGCCGCGGCGCGCAGCAAGTTGCTGAAGGAGGGGCAGGCGACCCTCGACGTGGCCTACAACTCGCTCAAGGGCAAGGGGGCGGCGCAGGCCCGGCATGCCTCCGACATCGATCCGGTGCGCATCATCGCCGACGAGGAACTGGAAACGGTGTGGGCCAACAAGGCTCCGGCCAAGGCGGCGCTCGACAACGCGGTCAATCGCGGCAACGCGGTGCTGGCGGCCAAGCCGGCGCTGAAAAAGTCGCAGCCCTTCTGATGCCGTTGCCGCCGCCGCGCTGGATCGCCCATCGCGGCGGCGGCAGCCTGGCGCCGGAAAACACGCTGGCCGGAATTCGCCTGGCGGCGCGGCTGGGGTACCGGGCCGTCGAGTTCGACGTCATGCTGAGCGCGGACGGCACGCCCGTCCTCATTCACGACGAGACGCTGGAGCGGACGACCGACGGCGCCGGTCGCGTCTGCGACACGCCGGACGCGCTGCTTTTCTCGCTCGATGCCGGTCACGGCGAGCGCATCCCCCGTTTCGCCGAGGCCGCCGCGCTGTGCCGCGAACTCGGTCTGCTCGCCAACGTCGAGATCAAGCCGGCGGCCGGACACGAACTGGCGACGGCCGCCGTCGTCGCCCGGCAGGCGGCCGACCTTTGGCGCGGGGCGGCGGCGCAGCC
>WBZP01006832.1_pt1 | contig 11176 bp, 7 predicted proteins | sample 5204301 | NCBI WGS metagenome assembly WBZP01 (sample SAMN12412401, study PRJNA552823) | activated sludge metagenome | isolation source: activated sludge from nitrification reactor of wastewater treatment plant... | place: USA: Pennsylvania | collected 2017
CGCCAGCGACTCGACCTCACGCCGCAGCAGGTGAAAGTCGATTCCCCCTGCGTGTGCGTAGAACTTGATCGCGACGCTCTTGCCGGTGTTTTTCTGAATCGCCAGCCACACCGTTCCGTATGCGCCTCGTCCGAGCGGCTGCTTGATCTCGTAGCCTTCGACCTCCGCAGGCGGCGGATGATCCAGGTCGAGCAGCGACGCACTGATCCCCGCTTTGGCACTTCCCGGTGTCGCGCCCCCCGGTAAAGCAGCGCCCTGCCCCGCAGCGTGTGGTGTCGCAAGCTCAATCGGCAGCGTCTGCGCCAGCGCCGTCGAACCCAGCGTATCTTGGGTCGCGTACAGCGGATCCACGACGGGCAGCGCGTGCGCCGGAGCCGACGAGTCCGGTTCCAGGCTCATACGTAGGTCTTTCTGGGTGGATGACAAACCGAATCGTACAGTACCACGCCCAAGCCCACGCGCACGCGGGTCGACCCACAATCCGACGAAGCCGCCGCCTCACATCCCGCGCCGCCGCCCCTACAGCGCACCTGTCCAAGACCCCGCGCGTGTGCTTTGGCTGGAGCGGCGATTGACCCTGGCAAATGAATCCGCGTACGATGCTTTGAACGTGCCCCGCTCTCGAGTGCTACGTCGCCTCCCGGCGCAGTTACCCACTTCGGTCGTCGTCGGCCTGCTGCTGCTCGATCCACACGAGGGTCGCGCCGCCAATGTCCAGGTTGACTCCCAGATCGTCGGTCAGCTGTATGAGCTGCGCACCGCCGACGCTGGAAGCTCGGATCTCCGGCTCGTCGATCGAAGGCGGCTCACCACCTATCTGGGCCTGCAGATCACCGGGCTTGGACCCAAGGACGACGACGGACTTCCCGGCTGGCGAAACCAGTTTTCCGTCCAGTTCCAGATGCGCTTCGACGCCGACTTTGGCGACTACCTGTGCGCGTTTGGTCGATCGACCTACGGCGGTGCGCTCGGCTGCCTCGGACGGGAAAAAGGCGGCAAGAGCTTAAGCCCCGAGCTGAGCAACTACAAGCCCGAGATCCTGCAAGGCTACGTCGAAGGCCAGAGCCTCGGCGGCTGGGTCGATCTGCGGCTCGGGCGACAAATCCAGTGGGATCTGTTCGATCTGCGATCGTTTGACGGTCTGTGGATTCAGGCGCGCACGCCGATCTATCTGGCCGCCGAAGTCTTCGGAGGACTGTCGCAAAACGGCAGCCTGCTCATCGATTCGCCGATCTATGCGCTCGATGGCACGTCGCGCAGCGTCAATCCCAGCGTCAGCGATGACGAGCAGCAGCTAGACGCCTACCAGCCGACGGTGGGCTTTTCGGTGCGATCGTACGGACTGCGCGATGTGCAGACCCGGCTTTCCTATCGCCGGACGTTTTCTCCGACGAAGAACCTGTCGCCCGCTGGCTGTCAAAGCGGCGTCGGTCAGCCCGAGCAAGCGTGCGCCCCAGGCTTTGGCACCATCGAAGAGCGGCTCGCCTATTCGCTGCACGGACGGCTCTTGCAAGGCAGGCTGCAAGGCTACGGCGGCTTTCGCTACGACTTTGTCAGCGGCAAGCTCGACGACGGACACGCTGGACTGCGCGGCACGCCCCAGACCGGACACTTGCTGCTCGTCGAGTATCGCTACGTCGCGCCCACCTTCGACGGCGACTCGATCTGGAACGTCTTTTCGTCGCAGCCTTATCACGATGTCCGCTTCGCATACGACGGACGGCTCAGAAACCGGCTCGATGAAGCGGGCAATCGCCGATTCGGTGACGTTTCGCTCTATGCCAGCGCCTTTGCCCGCATGTTCCAAAGCACCGAGCACACCGCCCTACGCGGCGTCGGACCACTCACCGCATCGCTGGGCGGCAGCGCCGGAATCCGCTGGCAGCGCGATCACGGACAGCTCCGGCTCGACGCCTACGGAGACGGTGGCTACGGCGGACTCCGCGCTGGCAGCGATCTCAGCGGTCGCGTGCAGGTGCTGCGCAACCGGCTCGGCTTCGAAGGCCGCTTGCTGTACATGTACTTTGCGGACGACATGAAGACCGACAACCGCAGTCACATGCTGGGCATGCAGCTTGGCGCGCGCTGGGCGATTGTGAGCGGGCTGCTCCTACACGTCCTCGCCGAAAACAACATCGACAGATATTACAACTCTCAGCTGCGACTGTTGGCCATGCTTGATCTGTCGTATCTCCTCGGTCCAAACGGTGGAGGCATTCCACCCGCCGGCCTTCTGCAAATGGGGCAAGGAAGCTTCCCTGCGCTCGGACCGCAAGCGGGGGTGCTCCGATGATCGGCGCGTCCGTCCCGCTGTCCCGACGACGAGTCCGCCCGTCCCTTTTGCTGTGGCTGCTGCTGCTGTGCGCGGTGCTGTCCGGGGACGCGCTGGCCAAGAAGAAGAAAACGCCGCCGCCAGAGCCGCCCGCGCCCGTCGTGGAAGCCCAGCCTGCGCCGCCGCCTCCGCCGCCTCCGCCCATCCCGGTGGAGCCGACGCCGAGTCCGAACCTCAAGCTAGAGCAGCTGCTATCGGTGAAGAACCTGCCGAAAGCCGATGCCCAGAGCCGAGGCGAGCGATCCCGCGTCATCTATCCCGACCAGACGATTCCGCTGCGCTTTTCGCACAAGAATCACCTGGCCAAAGACATTGCGTGCGATAGCTGTCACCAAGCGGCGCTCACCTCGACGAGTGCGCGTGACCGGCTGCTGCCCACCGAAGAAGACTGCGCCGTCTGTCACCCGATTGATCGCGCCAATCCGTACAAAAAGACCGACGCTGCCCCGGCGACCTGCGCAACCTGTCACGTCGGTGTACCGAGCGAACCCGGACCCGAGACGCCCGCTGCTGGCAAAGACTTCGAGTCCCTGATCGCGCGCATCGTGATTCCCGATCCGAACCTCAAGTTCAACCACAAGCAGCACCTCGACAAGCAGGTGCCGTGCGCAACCTGTCACGGAGATCTGTCGAAGGTCGATCTAGCCACCCGCGCGCAGCTTCCGACGATGGCGCAGTGTCTGTCCTGCCACGATGGCCTGATGGTTCCCGGCAAGTCGCCACGGCCCGCCGAAGCAAGCCCAGCGCCCACCGACAGCAGCCAAAAGCCCGAGCCCAAGTCCGCGATGCTGTCTGGTCGTACGCCACGCGGACCGAGCCCGCGCTGTAACACCTGCCACCTTCAGCAGTCTGACGGCCTGCTCGCCACCCGCTTTCCGACCGGCGTGCTCGCCCCTTCGGGCACCTTGCGCGGCGACGTTCACGGCATGGACTGGAAGCGCAACCACAGGCAGCCCGCGCTCAACGACCCCGAATACTGCGGCGCGTGTCACAACCAGTCGTGGTGTCAGTCGTGCCACAACGGCGTCGTCCGTCCGCTTGACCTGCACGGCGGTGACTACATCAGTCGGCACCCCATCGAAGCCCGTCGCAACCAGCCCGACTGCGGCTCGTGCCATCGCCGACAGACCTTCTGCCTCGGCTGCCATGAGCGACTCGGCGTCGTGTCCCACAGCTCACTGCCCGGCAGCCCGCCCATCGGATCGTTTTTCCCCGGCAGCTCGCGCCGCTTCCACCCCGAAGGCTGGGCCAGCCCCATCGCCGGAGCCAGCCATCACTCCTGGGAAGCGCAGCGCAACCTACGCACCTGCACCTCGTGCCATCGCGAAGAGACCTGCATCGACTGCCACAGCTCTCTACCGGGCGGACGCTTTTCCATCGGCAAGAACCCGCACGGTCCCGACTGGCTCAGCTCCGGTCGCTGCCAGTCGCTTCAGTCACGCAACGCCCGCGTCTGTCTCAAGTGTCACCGCGACGGCTCCGCCCAGATGTCCTGCCTGAACTAGCGCGTAGCCCAAGCCGCCTGCGGCGCGTAGCCCAAGCCGCCTGCGGCACTTATCCCTGATACTCGCCGAACACCTGACGCAGCGCATCGGCCACTTCCCCCACGGTGGCTTGCGCCTTGACCGCATCGAGGATCGCCACCACCAGGTTGTTTTGACCGTCCGACGCCTGCCCCGCCTTGCGTGACAGCGACTGAAGCGCCGCTTGCGTCTGTTGCTCGTCCCGCGCCTTGCGAAACGCGCGCACCTCGGCAATCCGGTCTTGTTCCGCCTGCGGGTCCAGGTGATGAAGTCCTTTGGGCGGCTCTTCCTTGATCACAAAGTCGTTTACGCCCACCACGATCCGCTGCTTGTTTTCGACCTGACGCTGATACTCGTAGGCGCGACGCTCGATCTCACGCTGCGGATAGCGCTGCTCAATCGCCGACACCATCCCGCCCAGCTCATCAATCCGAGCGATGTACTCTCGCGCTCTCTGCTCGATCTGATCCGTCAGCGCTTCGACCGCGTAGCTGCCACCCAGCGGGTCCACCAGGTCCGCCACGCCCGACTCATACGCCACCACCTGCTGCGTTCGCAGTGCCAACAGCGCCGACTGCTCCGACGGCAGCGCCAGCGCCTCATCGTAGCCGTTCACATGCAGCGACTGACAGCCGCCCAGGATGGCCCCGAGCGCCTGCACGCTGTTGCGCACCACGTTGCACAGCGGCTGCTGCGCCGTCAGCATCGATCCCGCCGTCTGACAGTGAAAGCGCAGCATCTGGCTCTTTTCGTCTTTGGCCGAAAACCGCTCGCGCATGATCCGCGCCCACAGCCGACGCGCCGCCCGAAACTTCGCCACTTCTTCGATCAGGTTGTTGTGACCGTTGAAGAAAAACGACAGCCGAGGCGCAAACTCATCCACCTTCAGCCCCACCGCCATCGCCGCTTCGACGTAGGCAATGCCGTCCGCCAGCGTAAACGCCACTTCTTGCACCGCGTCGCAGCCCGCTTCGCGAATGTGGTAGCCGCTGATGCTGATCGTGTTCCACTGCGGCAGCTCGGCGTGACAAAACGAAAACAGATCCGTAATCAGGCGCAGCGACGGACGCGGCGGATAAATGTACGTCCCGCGCGCCATGTATTCCTTCAGGATGTCGTTTTGCACCGTCCCGCCGAGCAGCTTTCGTGACACGCCTTGCTCATCGGCCACCGCAACGTACAGCGCCAACAGCGTCGCCGCCGTCGAGTTGATCGTCATCGACGTCGTGATCTTGTCGAGCGGCAGTCCACTGAGCAGCACCCGCATATCTGCCAGCGACGCAATCGAGACCCCGACGCGACCGACCTCTCCGCTCGATAGCTCATGGTCAGGATCGCGGCCCATCTGCGTCGGCAGATCAAACGCCACCGACAGCCCCGTCTGCCCCCGCGACAGCAGGTAGTGATAGCGCTGGTTTGAGTCCTTCGCCGACCCAAACCCCGCGTACTGCCGCATCGTCCACAGCCGCCCGCGATACATGTTCGGCTGCACACCGCGCGTAAACGGATACTCGCCGGGCAGTCCCAGTCCGTCCAGGTAGTCGCTGCGTCCCTCTGCTTCGTCGGCCTGCGTGTGCGGCGCATCGATCGGCGAATACAGATCCAACAGCTCGACATCGGCATCGGTGGCAAAGCGCGCCCGACGCGGCGGGGCCTTGGTCGCAATCTTGTTTAAGCGGCCTTTGAACGCAGCGATCCGACTTTGCAGGGTCGGCAAGGACTTCGTCGTCATGGTCCGCTGAGGCTACAAAACCGCAGCCGACACAAGCAAGCAGCATTGGCACAAGGCGCGGCGGCGACACGACCAGCTCGGCAGTGACAAACCAGATTCTTTGGTGTACCCAGAAAAGACTGTAGAAGCGTCTGCAAAAGCTGTCTCGAAAGGAGTCGTGCACGATGGGTCGCAAGGTCTATGTCATTGGCGTCGGCATGGTGAAGTTTCAAAAGCCGGGCGCAAGCGACAGCTACGATGTGATGGCGCAAGGAGCGGCCCGCGCCGCGCTCTCCGACGCCAGCATCGATTACAAAGAAATCGAGCAGGTCTACGCCGGTTACGTCTTCGGCGACAGCACCTGTGGTCAGCGCGCCGTCTATCCGCTTGGGCTCACTGGCATTCCAGTCGTCAACGTCAACAACAACTGCTCGACGGGATCAACCGCGCTCTACCTCGCCCGGCAAGCCGTCCAGGGCGGCGACGCAGACTGCGTGCTCGCGCTCGGCTTTGAGCAGATGGAAAAGGGCGCGCTCGGCAGCAAGTGGACCGACCGCACCAACCCGATGGACAAGCACGTCGAGGTCATGAACCGCACGCAGGGCTTTAACCAGGCCCCGCCCACCGCGCAGATGTTCGGTGGTGCCGGTCGCGAGTATCGCTGGAAGTACGGCACCCGTCGCGAGACCTTTGCCAAGATCGCCAGCAAGGCGCGCACCCACGCCAGCCGCAACCCGCTCGCGCTGTTCAACCAGCCGCTGTCCGTCGAAGAAGTCATGGCGTCCGAAGAGGTGTTCGATCCGCTCACCCGCTTCCAGTGCTGTCCGCCGACCTGCGGAGCCGCCGCCGCCGTCATCGCGTCCGAAGACTTTGTCCGTCGCAAGGGCATCTCTGGCGCGGTTCGCATCCTCGCCCAGCAGATGAGCACCGACTACGGCAGCGCCTTTGGCGACAGCATGATTGGCATGATCGGCTACGACATGGCCAAGGGCTGTGCCCAAGCGCTGTACCAAAAAGCCGGCATCGGTCCGCAAGATGTCCAGGTCGTCGAGCTACACGACTGCTTCACCACCAATGAGTTGCTTACCTACGAAGCCATCGGCCTGTGTCCCGAAGGCGGCGCCGAGCAGTTTATTTGGGACGGACAGAATACCTACGGCGGCAAGTACGTCACCAATCCTTCGGGCGGCCTGCTATCCAAAGGACACCCGCTCGGAGCCACTGGACTCGCCCAGTGCGCCGAGCTGACCTGGCAGCTTCGAGGCCAGGCAGACAAGCGTCAAGTCGAAGGTGCCAAGATCGCGCTTCAGCACAACCTGGGGCTCGGTGGTGCCTGCGTCATGACCCTGTACGGTCGCGATTAACAGAGGAACGGAACCATGAAGCAGACTTCGTCATGGCTGTGGGCAATTGCCTTGGCCGGAACTACGGTGCTCAGCGCGGGCTGCGGCACCATCAAACAGTATCGCTTGCCTGTGCCAGGCCATGCCGCTCGCAGCACCTTTGCGCCGCTTGCCGCCTGTGCCACCCAGCAGCACCTGGAAGCCGTCGAGCACTCGGACTCCTTCAACGTCCGCTTCGATCCCGACACCTGGATTCAGTACATGATCCAGGGCGACCAGTACAACATGGTCATCATCGTCGGAAAGGCCGTGCCCGAACCGCAGCGCGAATCCCGCGCCATGAGCGCCAAGCAAAAGGGTGACGAGCTGTTTGGCTGCGCGACGATGCCGCCTCCGCAGCAGGTCGTGGTGGTGCCCGGTACGCCCGGTCCCGATGGCACGCTGGTCGGAGCCATGCAGAACATGGCCGCCGCGACGATGAATGTCGGTGCCGCGACCATGAACATGGGAGCCGCCGCCATGAACCAAGGCGCAGCCGCCATGAACCAGGGCACCGCCGCCATGAACCAAGGCGCGCCCGTGTCAGGCGATCCCTGTGCGCGGCTCATCGCCTGTTACGGCATCTTGGCCCGCGACTTCTGCCAGCCTGGCTCGCAGTGTCAGTTCAAGGTCGAAGTAAAAGGCAACGATCCGCAGGGCTGCCAGTCCGCGCTTTCGCAGGTGCCACAGACCGTGCAGATGCTGTCGATGGTTCGCCCCGGCTACGTCCTGCCCGATACCTGTCGCTAACCGCCAGCCTGACCCCACGCCGCGCTTACCGCCTGCGAGACACCGGCTGCGACCGCAGCTTCGCAATCGCGGGAATCACCACCAGCGCCGCGAAAAGACACGTCACTTCTCCCAGACACGCCACCTTGCCAAACGACTGAAGCGCCCGGTTTTGCGACAGCAACAGCGATCCGTAGCCAATGATCGTCGTCAGCGAGCACAGGCTCACCGCCGCCCCCGTCTCACGCAGGATCGCAGGCAGGTTCAGTCCGCCCGGCTGCCTGACCGCCGCCTGACAGCGCGCCCACAGGTTCGTCGCGTACTCGACCCCGATGCCCATCGTGATCGGCAGCGCCACGAAGTTTAGAAAGTTCACCTTCAGGTTGAAGTACGCCACCGCGCCGAGCAGCCACAAAAGCCCCACGCCGAGCGACAGCAGCACCGGCCACGACCCGCCAAGCCCAAACGTCCCCACCGCCAGCAGCACCACCAGCGCCAAGCAGCGCAGCGTGATCTTGGGCCCATCGCGCATGATCACTTCCAGCATCGCGGCAAACAGCGTCGATGGCGACGCCGCCACGTAGTGCGTATCCCCCACCGTCACCTGGAGCGACCGCGACAGCCGAATCAGCTCGCGGCCATCGCTTTCGACAAACCGCGCCGGGTCCGCGTCGATGCCAATCAGCCGTCCCGTCTGTCCATCCACTTCGGTAAACGCCTCACGAATGCGCCGGGGCAGATCCCGCACCGTCAGCGTCTTCAGATCCCGAGGCGGCAGCATCTCTTGTAGATCCGCCCACTCTTCTTCGGAAATCAGCGCCTTGTAGCGATCGATCCGCTCGCTGATACGTCGCAAGATCGCAAGCTTGTGCGCCTGATCCTGCGGCAGCACCGATCCAAGCGTCCGCACCGACTGGAGCACATGCCTCTCCCCAAGCCGCGCGTCTTGCGCCCGCAGCGCCTCGGCCACCGCATCGGCTTTGTCGGGCGATTCCACCAGCATCACCCCGTCGCGTCCGATATAGCCCGCGCCCAGGTTCCCCATCCCCAGGTCGTACATCAGCCGCCAGCGTCGCTCGACGTTTTTGTCCTGCGTCCGCAGCTTCGCAAAGTCGTATTCCAGCGGCTCCCGCGCAAAGCGCAGCGCCGGACCCAGCACGCCCACAAGCGACAGGATCACCAGCCCGAGCGCCCACCACGGCCTGCGCGCAAGCCACACGCCCAGCCCATGGAGTCCCGCCCCCAGCACCGATCGACCCAGCCCGCGACTCGCCTGCGGCACGCTGCGATCCGCCCGCAGCAGCAAAAGCGGCGGAATCAGCGCAAACGTGAGCAGCCAGCACAGCACCATCCCCACGCCGCCCACCAGCCCAAACTGTGACAGCCCGCGCAGATCCGTCCCGAGCAGTGTCCCGTACGCAATGCTCGCCGCCAGCGCCGCCGACAGCGTCGACCACACCGTGTTTGTGAGCGCGCTCCGCAGGGCCTGCTGCGCCTGCTCTCCTTCGCGCAGCGCTTCTTGGTAGCGACTGAGCAGCACAATCGGCGTGTTGATGCCGTTGCCCAAGATGATCGCAATCAGAAACGCCGTGTTCGCGTTCAGGTACGCGAGCGCATAGCGCGCCACCACCAGCGACAGCAGCACCCCCACAAGCGCTGGAATGCACGACAACACCACGTCGCGCAGCCGCCGAAAGTGCAGGTACATCACCAGCAGCACCAGCGTGAGCGTCACCGTCGTCGCCGCCGTCAGGTCTGACTGCACGCCGCGCTGCTCGGCCAGCGCCATCGCCACCGCGCCGCTGTATTCGACCCGCATCTGCGGATGAAACTGCGTCGGCTGCGACTCGGCAATCAGCCGCTCGACCGCTTGCAGCATCTGGCCATCGTCTGCCGAAGCCAGCCCGCTGCCGCGTCGCCACAGCATGATCCCCAGGTGATAGACGCTCGGGTCGGGATAGTCGTCGCTCTTTCCTGGCGGATGAAACTCGAAGTACGGGCTGTCATCGCGCGCGGGAAGTCGCTTGCTGATTCCGTCCCGCAGCCTGCGCAGCTCCGCCTCCGGGTCGCCTTCCAGGTCAATCAGCAGCGGGTTTTGTCGACTGGCAATCAGCCGCTCGAGCAGCTCTTCCGCTTGCCGCAGCTCCGCAAGCTCGGCGTAGTGCCACTTGTACAGCGCCGCCGCGTCCGCCACCTCGGTATCAGGCTGGTACGTCACTTCCGAAAACAGCGAGCCGACCAGCGCCCCCAGCTTGGGCCGCAGCGACTCCGCAAAGCGGCGGTTCGCGTCCCGATCCGGGCTCTCCAGGATCACCACCAGGTTCGTCGAGCTAAGCTGCCGAGGCATCACCTCGCGAATCGCCACCGCCGCCGGATGGGATGCGGGCAACAGCTCCGTAAAGTCGGTGCGCAGCGACAGCTGTGACACCGGATGGATCGACCCAACGATCACCAGCAGCCACAAAAGGAGCCAGCGCCGTGGCCGTAGCCGAAGCCCGCGCAGATACACGTCCATCGCGCGCGCCAAAAGACCCGGCTGTCCCTTGTCCCTGTCCGTTGCCATGGCCAGCCGACGTATCACCGGCGACCGAGCAGAGCAAGCGCCCCCGCGCCCCTCACGCGCCCGTCGTTAGTAGCGAACCACGAAGCCGCCTCGGTATTCCTTGTAGCTGCCGGCGGTGGTCACGCCCTTGACCGTGCCGTAAAAGCGCGCGCAGGAGCCCAGGACTTCTCCCGACACGGGCAGCATGACGCCGCTGAACTTGTCCCGGCCCTCGAAGCGCAGGCAGTTGGCGCCTTCGGCGATCTCGGTGTCGCAGTAGTTGCTACAGTCCCAGGCGCTGCCCTTCTGCCCGCAGTCCATGCCCAGGTTGTAGAGCGGCGTGCCATAGGCCGAGCCTGCACGGTTATCGACCACCGCCGGGATGATGCCTGCGCCCGTGACCTTCAGATACAGCTTGCCGCTGCCGCTTGGACCCCAGCTTGGCGACGCCGGTCCCCAGCTGCCACAGCCCGTGAAGGTGGTGCAGGATCGCTGCTCGTACTTCATGGTGTAGGTCGCCAAGACGACGTTGTTTGCGCCCATCGGGAACTTGCTAGAAAACACCAGCGCCGGTCCCGTGCAGCTGGTCGGATCGTGCGGATCGTTTGGCGGCGCCAGGTCGGGCATCGCCAGGTCCGGTGTCGCCAGATCCAAGGCCGCCAGATCCACGCTGCCTGATCCCGCCAGATCCACGCCGCCATCGGCTCCGAGCGGCCCCACAAACGCCCCGCCACCCTGGCCATCGACCGGCGGACAGCCCGCCCACAGACCCAAACCCGCGCACAGCAGCACACCCGAAACGACAGCGTGTTTTCGCATCATGGTGTGTGGTTTTGAACCATTCCTTTGCCGAAGGCAAGTGTGCCACCGCGCGCGTGCAGTCGGCTACGATGGGTCCATGAACGCCATCCTGTACCGAAGATACGGTAGCCCCGAAGTCCTAGCGTCCGCCGACAT
>WBZP01006833.1_pt1 | contig 11176 bp, 14 predicted proteins | sample 5204301 | NCBI WGS metagenome assembly WBZP01 (sample SAMN12412401, study PRJNA552823) | activated sludge metagenome | isolation source: activated sludge from nitrification reactor of wastewater treatment plant... | place: USA: Pennsylvania | collected 2017
GCTTGGCTGCGCGACGACGGAGTCGCTGATCCGGCAGGGGCGCATCTTGAAGCAAGGTCTCAAGGTTCAGCATGCTCCGTCGCAAAAGCAGCTTCCTTGCCAGCCCGAAAAAAAGCACGCTGCCCGTCGCTGAGGGCAACTCATCGGGCGCTTACATCAGGCCCTCAGTCGTCCGAATCCCGGATCCCAGACGGCCCGCCGGACATGTGACCATGGGAAAGGCGTAGAGCTGATCAAGCGCGCCCGCGATCTGGAGAATGCGAAGAGCAACTCCGAAGCCTTGGATGTGTACAAGGACGCATACAATACATTCAACGACATGCGTATCTTATTGCGAATTGGCTTGCTGCTCAACAAGCTGGAGCGATATTCGCAAGCGATGGAGATCTTGACTCGCTACGTTGAATCAGAGACTGATGCAAGTGACTCTCCACTAATGAGAATGGCCAAAGATGGAATCGCAGAAGCCGAGCAAAGACGTCTGCGCGATGTTACTCTATCTATCTACAAATATGGTTCTGGCTCCGTAAGAGTAGTCAACAACGCGTTCCGCTGCAGCACGAAGCTGTGTGCGTTTCAACTGCACAATGTGGCTCAGTCGCCGCTGACCTCGACCACGCTGGTTGCAGAGCCGACGAGCCCTGGCTCCACTGTGTCGTGGTCGGTTCCTTGTCGAACCACCGAAGCCTTGCCCAATGAGTGTCTGCTCACGGTGTACAAAGACACGAGTGTGCAAGTGCAGTTTAAGCGCTCAGCGCTTCGTACCGCAGTTTCAATCGTTGCTGGCGTAGGCGCGGCAGTGAGCATCGTGACCGGCACCGTCGTTCTCGCCAAATCGGAGATGCAGCTATTCGGGCCTGGAGCGGCTTCGCTAGGTCTAGGCGGTGGACTCGGGGCCCTGAGTCTCAGCCTAGCGCTTATGTAGGTAGCTTTTAGTCCGCGCATCCTCGCAACATTTCCCCGGCTTTGAAAGGGGGACGCTGCGGTGCGTACCATGGCGAAGGCGGGGCGAAGATCGCTCGGCACTGCTTTGGGAACGGCTCGGATTTGTGCGCGAGGGTTGTTGCGCAGCTTCCGAATCTGTCGCGGCACGCCACACGACTTTTTGATCTACGGACTACTCCGCTCGGATTGGGAATTGCGGCACATGCCTTATCTGGACGGACGGAAACGCAGGAGATCAGTATTCACACCAAGGAACGGCGACCGGTGACGAATCAGCAAGGGATTCCTTTCGCAGTCCAAGCACTACGGCGTCGTCCACTTCAAGATCGCCCCCGCGTCACCGACTGCCCAGACATTCTTCGCGTCGGTTCCCCAGATTCCGTTCAGATTATGCGGGGTGCCGCTGTTGACCCAGGACCACTTGCTGCCGTCGAAGTGGAGCAGCATGCCACCATAACCGACCGCCCAGACATCGTTCGGGTCGCTTCCCCAGATGTCCTTGAGGTTCGTGGTTGTTCCGGACTCCATCTTCGACCAGCTCGTACCGTCGTAGCGAAGGATGGTCCCTTTCTCCCCCACCGCGAACGCCAACGATCCACTCCCAACCCACACACCGTTCAGCGTCTCACTGATTCCGCTGCCGACGACAGACCACGAACTCCCATCGTATTTCACAATCGTGCCATTCCTGCCGACCGCGAAGGCAACCGACCCCGCTCCATGGATGGGATGCGCCACGCTTCGATACGCTTTCTCGCACAGCCGGACTGCTTGCGCTGCATCTCCGTTTTGCGCCGCAGCAAGGCCAGCATCGAGCGCTTCTCGCCCTTGAGGAGCTGGCGGCACCGACGCTGGTTTGGCCGCTTGCGCCACAGAGAAAGAGACAAGCAAGAGCGCGGCGGCGATCCAGCCAACGGACGACTTACGAGTAACTTTTAAGACCGACACGCTGACATTATCCCACGAAAACCCAGCTGCGGGAAACCGATTGTGCTTAGGTAATCGCCGTTGGAACATTCGCACTACTGAGCTATCCACCAGTTCCATTCGCCAAGAAAGCGGTCACGTCTGCGTCGGTCAGCGCGATGCTGAGGCTCAGCGATGAAGGTGAGGATGTTGTACAGCCGTACACAGAGCCGTCGTGCGACATCTTTCATCGGTTCCAGACGGCACCGCTGCGCCCAGCAATACCACTTGTTCCAGACCTCAATTGCCGCCAATTGGCTGCCGTATGGCTGCACGGATCATTGTTCACTCTAGATGAACAATTCTTCCAATAGGAAGCAGATTGTTCACAATGGACGCTTCACGCATCCTGACTGTCAGTCAATGCAGCACCGACAGATTGAGCATCTGGCTGCGGCGCTGTCTTCAACAGGGAAGGACTGCTTCATGAACCAAACGGTTGTTCGCCCGCGTATCCCACTTGCTGTCCTTACCATCTGGATATTCCTTCAGCTTCCACGCTTTATCGCATGGCCGCTCATCCATAGCGTTGTCACCGGAAGCGATCCCGCAGCCTGGCTCTTTCCGGCCCTCATCGACATTGTGGTCGCCGTGTCCGGTCTGCCCCTCGCAGCGCTTGCCTGGACTCGCCCTCGGCTGGGAACGTGGGTCTACGCTCTCGTCTGGCTGACTCTCTCGATCTTCGACCACGCCAGTGCGATGACAGCGTTTTACATTGCCGGAGTTCCCTCGGTCTTTCGGCGATTTGGCGAAGGAGGACTGACGGTGCCAGCGATGCAGTCTCTGCTCGATATCGGTGTCTTTTCGATGCTCTATGCCAAAAGGGTCCGAGCCTACTTCCTTCAGACCCTCGGATGACTGGTTCTGCGACCCTCGTTCTTTGCGGAGGTCGATGTCGATGCTCGCGGCCCGTGGAGCATGCGCAGGATGGGCTTATTGAACCTTCGGCGCCGCAGTTCCCCAATCGCTACTGAGGATGTGTCTGCCGGTATTCACTGAGGGTTTGCTGAAAGAAGTAGCGGACTTCTTTGACCGAAGGACGCAGTGGATCTGGCGGCATTTTGCCAAGCAGCCAGCGAACTCCGTCGAGGGCATCTTGGGTCACATACTGAGGAAACGATACGCGACGGATGAGGGTAAGGCTGGTGAGCACAGCGCGAACCGTGGCTCCAGCAAAGCCTTCTGCCTGGATAATGCTCACCTGCGCAAACTGTCGCTTCTCATTTTGCGCAGACAGATCTGCGTAGCGCTGACGCACCAAATCCGACGGAGGATGGCGGGCCGCGATCGCATCAACCCAGATCAGCGAGCCAGTGCCGCGTGGACACTCGACTTCTAGCTGTGCGGTCCAGTCGCGAAAATGCCGAAAGTTGGCCTCTGATTCCTGGTTCACGTAGTAATAGCAGACGAGATCCGCGAACCGTGCGGCCAGAAAGTGACCATCTGCCCCTCTCGTGATATCGGATAGGCTGCTCATACAGGTCCTATGTTCGCGCACCCTACCCAAGAAGATCAAGCGCACCGGGGTTTGTCGTCTGCGGACTTTCTTGGGGGCCGCGATCGAATCGTGCGCAACCGAAAGCAAAAAACGCTCGCAGCTGTCTACAACGTGAGATGGAATAGACACATGAGACTTGTTGACCCTCGCTCTCTCGTTTTTGCGGCTTGTGTAGTGCTGTCGATGGCGGGCTGCTCGCGCAAGCAGTCTGCGGAAACAGAACAGCCCAGTGTAGCGATGAGACAGGCGGCGATGGAGCGAGCCCAAGCTGCGGCACAGCTCTTCGGATCGCGACTGCGCGACAAGCTGTCGGGAGCCATGAAGCAAGGCGGTCCCGTCGCAGCCGTAGAGGTCTGTACCAAAGAAGCCCAGCTCATCCGCGCGGAAGTGACCAACGAATCGGGAGTCCGCGTTGGACGTGCATCTGACAAGCTACGGAATCCGATGGATGCAGCACCAGTGTGGGTACAGGACTGGCTGGCGGCGCAGAACAAAGGACAGACTCCTTCTGGCTTTGCCAAGACAGAGTCTGGCTCCGCTCGATTCCTAAAGCCGATTGTGATCGAAGGAGTGTGCCTAGTCTGTCACGGAGAGGAAGCCAACATTCCGCCTGACGTACGCAGCGCGCTCCAACGACACTATCCTCACGATCGAGCAACCGGCTATCACCTCGGTGATCTGCGTGGAGCGCTGTGGGCGGAAGCTCCCGCGCGGGATCAGCTACGCAAACAGGACCAGGAATGAACCAAGCTGAGACGTGGCATCCCCAGATGATGGCGATCATCCAGAGTGCCGAGCGTAGTGAGCTTGCGTACTGATTCGCTCGGAAGGCTTCGCCCAGCACAGATGGGTCACAAAAACTTCCGCAGCTTTCTCACTCGGGCTGCGGAAGAATGACTGTCATTTCTCGACGGGCGTGATCTTATGCGAAGCAGTCTGTCGTGCGCGCAGAGTGGCGACCTGCTCCTCGTTGGAATCAGCATGGCAAGAGCGTCCGCTGACCAACCAGACCAGATCCTTGCGGGCGAGCCGGTGCTGCGGAAGAAGCGCTCCCAAGAACTTCAGCGTCAGCTAACACTTCAGGAGCGCTTCAACATCAGTCCTCTTCTGCGCTACCGCCGTGACATCGCCGAATTCGAGTTCCAGTACGGACTCGACACGACAAGCTGCGTCATTCCTGGAAGCTACGCCATTCATATGACGGCAGCAGCGAAACTGCTATCTGGTGGTCGCTGCCAATTCTCGCTTGGCTACATCAAGCGATATGACATCACCAAGCTCGCCGACTGGCTCTCCCGAGAAGGCTGGGAACTGCAAGAACGCTGGGAGTATCCACCAAACGCACTCTGTCTGTTGCGGCGAAAGTAAGGCGTCGAGCCGAGCCAATGCACGGGGTCGCTGTTGGCTCACCTCAGGCGAAGAAGCGCAGGCTCTTTGTCAGCGCATACTCCGACTCAGCAAAGAAGGCGGCAGAACAGGGGGATTCCTGACCGGATGTTCTGTCGCTGACAATGCTTGCTGATGAAGCGCAGCCATAAGTGCGGTGGCGCGGGTGTCCTCAAAGAGCTTCTCCAGCTTGCGACGAGCCTCTCTGCTTAGGTTGCCCGATGACTTTGGCTTCGTAGGAAGCGTGCCACCGAGTCGGAGCGCTTCCCGACGGCTCAGCAGATAGCCAAAGTGTGCGCTCTGCTCGGGGGAACGGAATGCGGTCAGGACCGTCTGCTTCTGGAAGTCCGTAAGGGAAGGGATGTATCGCGGCTGCGGATAGTCGCCGGTTGGATTGGCGAGCGGAGCCCTCATCAGCTCTTTGTGTAGCTCGGCGGTCGCTACTGCAATGGCTGCGTTCCCTTCAACCCTCGCCAGATTTTTGATGTCCTCTGCTCTGGGAGTGTAGTCTGTTTCCGTTGGTGACTCAAAGAGAGCGCCACCTTCCACTCTACGAAGGAGTGCGCGAAAGAGGAGCGTCACCCTCTCTTCATTGAGCGCCCAGCGTATCGCCCACTGTCGGTCTTCTTCGCTTAGCAGATGCTCATCCCAGCTCTTGGGGACTTCAATCTGTGGCGGAGGAACTGTTGCTTCGTGTACCAAAGGAGTCTGCGGAGGCATTCCCATCGGCTCCTTTGAATTGTCATGCTGGGCTGTGTCTTCCGATGAAGAAATAGCCTCTGGCTTTGCAAGCGGCGCTGGCTGGGACTCTGCTTCTGCTGCGATCGATTCCTGCGAAGTGGCTTGTTCTGCTTTGGTGTCTGCAATGACTTCGGAATACAAGGGTGTGTGGTGAAGCATGTCAACCCTCGTCAGCAAATCAGAGAGAGCAGTCAAGCTTGTCAGTAGCTGCTGAAGGGCTGGTGCGATGGTGTCCAGCGCCCTCGCAAGACGCGCTGTCTCTGTTTGACTGTGCGCAGACTGTGAATCGCGAGGGTCGGACGCTGCTTCCATTCCCGCTGCCACAGCACCGCTCGTTAGGAAGAAGTGAAGACCGGGAATTGTGCCATCTGGCTTGGGAGGAATGACCTCCCCGGATGCTCCGATCCACACCACTCGGTAGGTCTGTCCGTCGGTCAGTCGAATATCAAAAGGAGCCTGAAACGGACGGAGGGAATAGTGGCCTTGATAGCCGGTCGCATCGAGGGGCGGAGACAGACGAGGGACATCATCGGGAGTCCGTGTCGGCAACACCAGTCGATAGCCCACCGCGCCTTCTGGTGCCAGTCCGTTGAGCTGCGCAGCCATCGGAACGCGCGCTGCGCTGTGCGCGACTGTGTGCGGACGTGCTCGCGGAATCTGCGGTTTTCGGGGGCCGGGTTTGTCCGTCCCACTTGCACCGACCTGCGACTTCGCTCCGCTCGGCTCCTTCCCTCGCGTGCTCTTGGGGCTTTCTGCGGTGTGCTGTCGCCAATAACTGGCCCGATGCGCATCGTCACAGAACCGCTTCCGAGAGCTGCTTCCTTGGGGCAAGGGCTTATTGCAGAACGCACACTTCATCGAGTGAATCGTACCGCGAACGGAATCGCTTGCGCAAGGCTTGAACGCGAACGCAAGGGAGAGTGGATCGCAGCTCCGTTTTCGTTTGAAGCCGCGCTGCGTTCGTTGCGCAGTCTCCCAAAGCACGCGAATCCGAACGCAACGCATCCTTCACACGTACCGTTGACCACGTATTCTCCACCGGCCCTGGACCCGCTCGACCGCAGCCAGTCAGCGCCCACGAAGTAACCGCGAGCAGCAACAATCCGCCAACGAAACGTCAACCAGTCATCAACCAAACATCAACCAGGCGTCAACCAAGCGTCAACGGAACGTCAACCGGTCATCAACGAAACGTCAACGGAACATCAAATCGACGATTTTCTCGACGAGAGTTGAAAAAGTGCCGATTGGCTGGTCATCAACGGGGCGCACCGCGAGGGCTGGCTGGACAGACTGCGGTGATCGGTTCTTTTGGGCGCTGGTCTGTGTGAACCGCTTGATGAAGTGCGCGGCTGCAAGACCTATCGTGCCGCGTGGCGTGGACTCATTGGTGGCGGCGTAGGGGCTGCTTTGCGCAAACGGAACGGAATGGAACCGAAAGGCGAGGCGATGCAAACGGTGCGGACACGCGAACGCTGCCGGTTCAGCCATCCTCCGTTTGGACGCACAAGTCCAGAGCGAACGGTGAGGGTGCTTCTGAACGCAACCAATCCGAGCTGGATCGTCTGCGTTTCATGGAGCGATCCGAGTTCCTCCGTGTGCTCGTGTTTTTGGTGTAGGACCCACATCGCTCGACGCCCGTACATTGACGTACGTGCGACGTGTCGGTTGGTGACTCTGTTTCGGAATCGGGGGACACTGAACATGTGTTTGTGCTTCGGGTTCTGTGGTAGCGTCCGCGCGTGAGGCTGCTTGACGGTCAGCGCATCGGCTTGTATGTCGTCGCGGACCTCCTCGGTGAGGGAGGGACGAGCGATGTGTACCTGGTTCGACGCGACGGTGAGCCCTTTGCACTGAAGATTCTCAAGGAGGAACATCGACGAAGCGCAGTGCAGCAGGCTCGCCTAATCAACGAGGCAGAGGTGTTGCGTGTGCTCGACATCTCGGGGGTCGTTCGGGTGTTTGCGGAAGGGGACTTCGAGGGGCGTCCCTACTACGTGATGGAGTATCTGCCGACGACGCTGGCCGCGAGACTTGGAAAGCCACTGCTGCCGGCGCAGATACTGCCGGTGATAGCGCGTCTGACGCACATCCTCACGGAGCTAAGGCAGAGGGGTCGGTAAACTGGAGTGATATGTGGACCCGGCCGACGGTCCAGATCCTCTTCGACGAGCTTGCGCCAAAGACCGTATTGAGCGGGGGAATGTACTCATCGCAAAATCAGTCTTCGGACAATTGCACGGCAACGCCTCCCAAAAGTACTGCTTGTTCGATGGCCGCAGACGGTATGTACTGCGGAACCGCGCTCCCGAGTTACGAGGGAGCTACGAGTGATCTGGTTCAGTGCCGGAATGGCCAAGTTGTCTCGACGCTGCCATGCGACAACGGCTGCGCCAATGATGGGACGGCTTCATGCATCACGGGTCAGAAGTCAGCCTGCACGGACATGACGGACGGAGACTACTGCGGCTACACCCTGAGCAGATACTACAAGGATGGTAATATCGTAGTCTCCTGCCGCGGTGGTGCCGTCATCTCCGAGATCCCCTGCGCCTCTGGATGTACTGTTGACAAGGGGGGGGATCGTTGTCAGGCCGGCGGTACTTCCCCGTGCCAGATGCATAGCGATGGTACCTACTGCGGCAGTCGGCTCCTCGGGTATGGAACCAGCAACGACCTGGTGACCTGCGCCGGGGGCGTCGTGGTTTCCTCCTCGCCGTGCAATTATGGCTGCCAGGCCAACCCGCCAGGGGCGTATGACCAGTGCAAGATGCCCCCGGCGACTCCGTGCTCGGGCAAAGCGGACAGCAAATACTGCGGCGCCCTCCTATCTGGCTATACTGGTATGGTCACCGATCTGGTCGAGTGTACCGGCGGCTCCATCAGATCGGTCAGCGCGTGCGGTTACGGCTGCATGGATAATCCGCCGGGGACTCCAGATACGTGCAAATCCCCGCCCAGCCCCACGCCCTGCTCAGGCAAGGTCAATGGCAAGTACTGCGGTAGCACTCTCACCGGCTACACCGGTGCGTCCTCTGATCTGGTTACTTGCACCGGCGGAGCCGTCAGCGCTTCGATGCCCTGCACTTTCGGCTGCCAGGTCAATCCGCCGGGCACCAACGACCAGTGCAAGGCGTCCCCCACCCCCATGCCCTGCTCAGGCAAGGTCAATGGCAAGTATTGCGGCAGCACTCTCACCGGCTACACCGGTGTGCCCTCTGATCTGGTTACTTGCACGGGCGGAGCCGTCAGCGCTTCGATGCCCTGCACTTTCGGCTGCCAGGTCAATCCGCCGGGCACTAACGACCAGTGCAAGGCGTCCCCCGCCCCCATGCCATGCTCAGGCAAGATCAATGGCAAGTACTGCGGCAGCACGCTGACTGGTTACGCTGGCGCACCCTCGGATTTGGTTACCTGCACCAGCGGGGCCATCAGCGCCTCGATGTCCTGCCCTCGCGGCTGCCGGATTAATCCCCCCGGTACGAACGACGCCTGCAACCCCTAACTCTGGAGCAGCGAGGGCCAGTTGCTTCGCGGATTGCTGTTCGCCTCGGACTGACCGTCCCTCGGACACAGTGGACAGGTCGGTTCCATCATTGAGGTCGCATTGGTGTCCTTTGCTCGTAGTCCATCTGGCCGAGGAAGCTGGGTGTCGCAGGGCGGCGTTGGGGGTTGTAGTAGAAATCCCGGTACTCGAGAACGAGTCTGTGATTTCCGTCAAGGAACGGGAAGGGAGCGCATAGAATCAACGCATTGCGGCTCATGCTGCGAACTACTCCGTGCGCTTCGAGGACGGCCAAGTCTTCGTCACGGCAGTACTGGCTGCCTCGGTCGCTGTGGTACCAAAGGCCGTCGGGCGGGCGACAATTCCGCACAGGTCGGCGACAGTTTGGTAGAGAAGATCCGCCACCGTCGCTGAGCCTCGCAACAGGACTCCCAACCGGGAGACCTGTTATGAACGGCGAAAACCGATCGGCTTGCGCCAGTAATACAGGTTGAGGGAACTGGTTCGGCGTCCAGAGACAGCAGCCAGCCGTTGGCTGGTGATGACTAGCTCTCCCTCACTCCGTTGAACCATGGCTTCGCCGCTGACAGCGGCAGACTTTCTGCCCAAGACGATCGCCGATCTGTGAGGATGGAGTTTGCGGATTGGAACTGAGGGAACATAGTTCATGGTCGCCAGCAGTGAAGGGACGATCAGCTACATCGGTTCACATTAGAATCCCGCGTACCGCATGGATGAGCTCCGCATCAAGCAAAGACCTCAGCAGAACATGACAGAAGTAGGTCATGGTGCGGGTTCCGTGTCCGCAGAACTTGTGAGTGCCCATGGGTAGAGTGTGTTTGCCCATCCCTCCGTATTTCCATCGCCAGCACTAGAGCTGTAGCTGCGTGATCCCCTGATCGCGACCCATCTGCGTCACCGATTGTCCCACAACGGCCCACCTCAGATTCCCCAACGCCTGTGCATCGGTGAACAGACTTTTCCGCATCGTTCCTTCGTGCCACTAACGCTAGCTAGTTCCCATCCAAAAAGTCTCCATTCGCGGTCCGTCTCGGCGCTGGCGTCTTGCGTCGCGCTGATCGAGCGCAGTTCCTTTCGCGTTCACGGATGAGTCCGTTGATCCGTTTTCCGCACTCCTTGCACTAGATCGGAAAGGAGTCCTGATGCGCGCATGCTCGCTTCGATGGCCGCGATTCTGGATGCCATGCCCGAGCTGGAGGAGCAGGTCCTCTCTGACCTCACTTCCGACGGTGTCAGGTCCGATTTTGGTCGCGATGGACTGTCCGCTCAGCAGGTCTTACGCCTCATGGTTTTGTACACCATGCTGCGCACTCCCTTCGAACAGCTCGAGTTTCATTTGGCCGATTCTCCGACGTACCGGGCCTTCTGTCTGCTCGGCCTCCACGACCCTCCTCCCAAGCGCGCTTCCATCGCAGGTAACCTTTCCAAGCTGCGTCCACAGACGCTTCAGGCTCTCCACACTCACGTCGTCCGCTATGCCGTCGAGCACAAGCTGGAGACGGTGTCAGCGGTGCGCACAGACACCACTTCGGTCGCGGCTCCCATTCGCGCTCCGCTCGATTCTGCGCTTCTTTCGGACTCCGTTCGTGTGCTCGAAAGACTCCTGAAACGCGCTCAGAAGTGGATTCCTACTCAGATACCGAATCATCGTCGGAGAGTCTCCCACAGAACCACCGCACTACGGACTCCCAAGGTCTCAAAGGAAGACCGCGAGTCTCTGTACTCGGACCTCATGGATGTTACCAAGTTCTACGTCGAGGCGGCGCTGTTTGCGGCGACGTATCTCGAAGGAATCAACGATCCAAAAGCCTACTTTCTGAGCATCGATCTTCGCGCGTTCGCGGAGCGTGCTCTGTGTGTAGTGGATCAGACAGAACGCCGCATTTTCGACGAGGAAGTGCTCCCTCCTTCTCGCAAACTGGTGTCGATTTTTGAACCACACACGGACATTCTGTGCAAGCGAAACAGAGTCGTGTACGGACACAAAGTGTGCCTGTCGTTTGGAAAGACGGGTCTTGTGCTCGCAGCGGAAGTGCTGCGAGGGAATCCTGCGGACTCGACGCTGACGACTGGCGCGATTGAGCAAGTGCAGAGCAATTCCGGAAAGACTCCGC
>WBZP01006834.1_pt1 | contig 11173 bp, 7 predicted proteins | sample 5204301 | NCBI WGS metagenome assembly WBZP01 (sample SAMN12412401, study PRJNA552823) | activated sludge metagenome | isolation source: activated sludge from nitrification reactor of wastewater treatment plant... | place: USA: Pennsylvania | collected 2017
GCAAGCCGTCGAGCATTACGAGATCTCGCGCTACGGCACGTTGAAGGCCTGGGCGGCCAAGCTCGATTTGCCGCAGGCCGTGAAGCTGCTCGACCAGACGCTCGCAGAGGAAAAGAAGACCGACGCTAGCCTCAGCCAGCTTGCAGAGAAGGCCGTCAACTACGAGGCCGCGGCCTGACGTCCTGACGACGTTGGATCGATCGCTAAGCCCCGGCCGCTAACAGCGGTCGGGGCTTTTTTGGCTCCTGCCAGTCACATAACGAGGTGTGAGAGCTTTGTCGGGAGCATGACGCTTCCGCGCCGGTTCCAGATAGCAGCAAAACCACCCCTATTAAGGCTACCTTTTTACCCAAAATTAAGGATAGGTTTGCCGGGCCGAACGCCGGCGCCTAGCGTGCGACAAACCTCGTGTTGTCAATGAGTTGGTGCGTATCATGTCGCTAAGAACGGTTGGCCTGTTGGCCTCTCTCGGAGCCGCGCTGCTGACGCTGTCCGCAGAGGAAACCTTCGCCCAGGGCAGGGGCGCCGCAGCGGCTGCGCCCTTCGTGCAGCCTGGCGTTCCGATCGGCGCCAAGCCGGTCGTGAGCCATCCCCGTCATGGATTTGCCCGCGGGTTCTGGCCGGCGGCAGGCGGCTACTACTACGGCGCGCCATATTCTGAACCGCTCGCCACACCCGCGCTGCCGAGCAACGACATCAACGTCACCTACACCTACAAGCAGGACGTGCCGTGGGACTGGGTGCATCGCTACCCGCCGTCGGTCACGCCGTCGGATCGGCCCTATGTGTCGGGCTGTTCGTCCGAGCCGGTCACGGTACCTGGCCGCAACGGCGAGCACACGGTCAACGTCATCAGGTGTTACTGATCGAACTGGGGGGACGGCTCAGCGAATGCGAAGCCGCTCCCCGCTACGTGCCAGAATGGACTCTGCGCGTATCTGGCTGAATCTGCCTTAAATTTCCGCAGCCCTTCCGCGACGCGGATGGAACCAACCCGTGCAGCCGGGCCTTGTAAGGCCTGACAGGACGGGAGCCATCGCGTGATCATCCGGGCCGGATACGACATCGCCTTTCATTGCCAGCAGCCCACGCCGATGGTGCTCATGCTGAGCGTGCATCCATCGCGGCAGCAAGATCTGCTGAGTGAGGATCGCCTCCGTCTGTCGAACGGTACGATCGCGCGCGACTATCTCGATTCGTTCGGCAATATCTGCACGCGCCTGATGGCGCCGGCCGGCCTGCTCGAAGTCCGCAACGAGTTCCTGGTCCGCGACAGCGGCCGGCCCGACGAGGTGAATCCCGGCGCTCGCCAGTTGGGAGTCGAAGCGCTTCCCGACGACACGTTGCTGTACCTGATGGGCAGCCGCTACTGCGACACGCAAAAGCTGTCCGATCTCGCCTGGTCGCTGTTCGGCGCCGTCGAGGGAGGATGGCAGCGTGTGCAGGCCATTTGCGACTATGTCCACGATCACCTCGAGTTCGGGTATCAGCACGCGCGCGGCGACCGCACCGCTTCCGAAGGACACGCCGAGCGTCGCGGCGTCTGCCGCGACTTCGCCCACCTGGCCATCACGCTGTGCCGCTGCATGAACATTCCCGCGCGCTACTGCACCGGCTATCTCGGCGACATCGGCGTGTCCCCCGATCCCGCGCCGATGGACTTCTCCGCCTGGTTCGAGGTTTATCTCGACGGCCGCTGGTTCACGTTCGATGCCCGCCACAACCATCCGCGGATCGGCCGTATCGTGATCGCACGCGGCCGCGATGCGGCTGACGTCGCAATCTCCACCAGTTTCGGATCCGCCAAGCTGGTGCGATTCTCCGTCGTCACCGATGAGGTCGAGGGCTTTTCCTCGAAGTTGGATATGGCGGCGGCCTGACCGGAATTGCTCGCGTCAGGGCAGGAATTGCAATCGGCTGGCCGAGATCGAACTGCCATTCGAAAGCATCTCAAAATAGATCTCGGTGATCCTTACGGCTCCGCCGGCGTCGCGGCCCTGCGAGCGCGCCAGTGGTTCACGCATCGTCCGCAGACCGTTGAGCAGGCGGCGGGGCAGGGCCTTGAAATCTTCCAGCCCGTCCGGTTTCGCTCCGCCGAAACGTTCGAACGCCTCGACGGCGGTGGCGTATTCCTTCAGGGCGTTGTCGAACCTGTTGAGGTCGATTGCCGCGGTCCTGGGCGGCTTCACGCCGGCGATGATCTCGTCCAGCTTTTCACCCGATGTCTTGGGACCGATCGCCATTATCTTCTGGTCGATCTCATCGGCAGACATGGCGACGGGTCGCTCCCGCGGAAAAACGTCGACGATCAGGTTGGCGGCGTGCATGACCTGCGCCACCTGCCATCCCCGTGAGCGTCCCTCCCTGGCCTCGATCGCCGTTAGCTCTTGCTGTTCGGCCTCGAGGATGAAACGGCGCAATTCCTTCATCATCGTGTCGCGCTGGTTCAGGAAGGCGTTGGCGAGCGGCATCATGCGCGTGTGCAGCGCCTTGCCGCCGGCGGCGTTGTCGGACCGATATTTTCGTTGCTCGTAATAATCGTTTGCCTGATTCATGACCGGAGCCAGCGCCTCATAGGCGTCGATGTAGCGCTGGAAAACTCCGTCGAGGGCCGGCGTGCTCGGCTTTCTCGCGGTCGCCGCGCGTGCTTCCTTGAGCAGGCGGTCGAGATCGTAAAGCCCGTACATGCCATAGGAGATGTAGCGCTCCTTGCCAGTCGGTCCGGCCTTCAGATTGACCCAGCTCGCATATCGTTCCCAGGACTCGACTGCGCGCTCGGTTCCCTTGGCAACGTCGATGTAGAGATTGGCCTTTTCGACCGCGGGAATACCCTGAGCGGCGGCGCTGTCGATCGGCTGGCACAATCCGATCGATGCGGCGAACAAGGTGAGCAGACCGGTAAGGCCGGTCGATCCATGCCGGGCCAGCGATATGCGCATTCCGCACCTCCCGCGTGTTGACGCCGCGACTCCTTGGTGTCTGGAGGTGACCGCAGGTTCATTCCGATCGAGCGGTGCTGTCGGTCAGTCGCCGGATCGCCGATGGTCCAATGCGCGAGAAGTGCCCGCGCTTTAGGCGGTCTTCTTCATGAAGCCCGCGACCTGCCGATAGTTGGCCGCCACTTCCTCGAGCTCTGCGTCCGAAATAAGGTCTTCGATGCGATCGTCCGGGCCCGTGATCCGGGCGGCGGCGATATCGAGGATACGTTCCGGTCCGCTCTGCCGGTTGGTCAGCACGACCTTCGTGGTGAGAGGACGCCGCAAGGCTTCGTAAGCGAGAAGTCCGGCAGGTCCCGGTTGAGCCTTCAGCGCATCGGCGAGCGCCTGTGCATCGACGATGGCCTGCGACGCACCGTTGGCGCCCATCGGATACATGGGATGGGCGGCATCGCCGAGCAGCGTCACGCGTCCCTGCGTCCACCAGGGCAGGGGATCTCGATCGATCATCGGATACTGGGTGATCGTCCGCGTATTCCGCAGAAGTTCGGGGATGTCGAGGTCGTGCATCCGGAAGTCCAGGAACCTCGCCATGAAATCCCTGTCGCCTTCCCGCGTCCAGTCGGCTTCCTCGGCCGCCCGCGGCTGGTCGTGGCGGACCTCCGCCACCCAATTGAGCAGGGCTTGTCCCTGGCGAGCGGCACGGCCGCTGATGGGATAACACACGAACTTTACGTCGTGGTCGCCGGCGATGAACATGGTCCGTCCGTCGGCGAAGGGGGCCTGGAGGTTGGCGCCACGCCACATCATCGTGCCTTCGTAATGCGCCGGTCCCTCGTCAGGATGGAGCTGCTGGCGCACCTTCGAACGGAAGCCGTCGGCTCCGATCAGAAGATCGCAGGCGTGCGTGCCGCCATCGGCAAACGTCAGGCGAACGCCGCTGCTATCCTGAGTGAAGCCGGCCACGGCCTTGCCGACCGTCACGGCGTCCGGTCCGAGCCGCCCGCGAACCGTATCCAGCAGCAGGAACTGCAGGTCGCCGCGATGGATCGAATATTGCGGGTATTCGAATCCTGCCTCGACCGAACGGGGATCGGATTGGATCAGATGGCCGAAGCGGGTGCGATACTCGATGGCGCGGGTGCGGACGGCGATGTCGTCGAGCGCGTCGCCAAGCCCCAATCCATGCAGCACGCCGGAAGAGTGCGGCATCACGTTGATTCCGACGCCGAGGGGCCGCAATTCGTCCACGGCTTCGAAAACCTCGACCTCGTGCCCCTCCCGATGCAGGCAAAGCGCCGCGGTGAGGCCGCCAATGCCGGCACCTGCGATGGCGATCTTCATGGCGGAATTCTCCCGGACTGCTCGAACATCTCCGACGATCTCGCCCGGCCGGAGCGGTAGCGGATTAATCTACATCGAGTTGCTTCGCGAGTCCGCGAGCATAAAAACGGAGGCCGCGAGGCCTCCGTTTTTGTGTGGCGTGTGCGATCCGCTTACCCCAGACGGCCGGCGGCGTGAGCGAGCAGCGTGTACACCAGGCCCGTCTCCGAGGCGAGGTGGGTGCGCAGTTGCTGCTGGCCGCGCTCGTCGCGTGCGACTTCGTCGAGCAGGCGTTCGAATTCGGCGATGTAGCGGTCGACCGTCTGCTTGAAGCCGCGGTCGGCGCGGTACTTGCGGGCGACCTCGTCGAACGCCTTCTGGCCGGCGGGCGTGTAGAAGCGCTTGGTGAACGCCTTGCTCTCGCCGCGCTGGTAGCGGTCCCAGTTTTCGGCGGCGAGGTTGCGGTCCATCAGCCGGCCGATGTCGAGCGACAGCGACTCCAGCGGATTGCCCGAACCCTGCGAGCCGCGGCCGCGTTGCGGCGCCTGCTGGCCACTGCCATCGCTGCGGCTGAGCAGATCCGAGAGCCAGCCGTCGCGACCGTCCGCGTTGGCGGGCGAGACCGGCGGAGCTTCGGTACGGCGTGCGGTAGGCATGCCGAGATCGGGCGGGGGCAGCGTGGAGGCGCTGCCGCGTCCACCGCCACCACCGCCGGCGGCGGCCATGGCCGGTTCTTCATGGCGCACGGTGGCGCGACCCTGCGTCACCACGTCGAGGCCGCGACCGTGATGGGCGACGATGCGGTTCAGCTCGGCGAGCGCTTCGATCTGGTCGACGATCACCTTGCGCATCTGCGCGGTGCTCTCGGCGGCCTCCTGCGGCATTTCGAGCACGCCGCGACGGAGCTCGTTGCGCGTGGCCTCGAGTTCGTTGTGCATCTCGCCGGCCATCTGCTTCATCGCATGCACCATCGCCGAGAACTTCTCGGTCGATTCCTTGAACATGTGATCCGTCTCGGCGGCGCTCTGCTGGTAGAGCTCGGTCATGGCGTCGAGCGTCTGCTGGCGCTCGTTTTCGGCGGCCGCGCGCACCGCCTCGAACTGGCGGCTGATCGCGGCCGAGCCGGCGCCGGCGGTCTCCGCCACCACGCGGGCGATGTCGCGGGCGCGCTCCTCGGCGGCGGCCAGCGATTCATCGAGCAGGCTCGTGAAGCGCGACAGCCGCTGATCGAGATCGGCGGTACGCAGGTCGATGGTGGTGACCAGCGACTCCAGCGTCGACTTGCGTTCGGCGACCGAGGTGGAGGTCGAACGGTTGGCCTGCTCGACGATGCTTGCCGCCTCGACGAGCGCCTTGCCGTGACTGTCGAACTGGCTCGACAGCGAGTTGAGGTCGGCCAGCGCCTTGGCGGTCTTGTCGTTGAATACCGTGAGCTGGTCTTCCAGGGTCTGCGTCGCGACGCCGTTACGGGTGGTGACGTCGTTCATGGCGGAGACGAAGTCGGCCACGCGGGTGACGAGCGCGCGCTCCAGCGAGTTGAGGTTGTCCTGGGCGCCGGTCAGCACTTCCTGCAGCAGGATGTTGCCTTCGCGCAGCCGTTCGAACAGCGCCACCGTGTCGGTTCGCAGGATCTTGCTGGTCTCCTGCATCTCGGTGACGGCCGCGACCGAAACCTGACGCGACTGGTCGATCGCCGCACGAGAAGCCTGCTCCAGCTCCTTCAGCGACTTGCCGACTGCGCCGGTGGCGAGTTCGCCGGCCGTGGTGATTGCGCGCGCGACGTCCGAGCCGTGCGCGCCCATCGACTGGCCAAAGGCCTGGCCCCGGGTCTCGATCGCCTTGAGCGAATCCGCGGTGACGCGATCGATCTCGGTCGAGAGCTGGTTGGTCTTGGCGGTGAGCGCTTCCACCAGCGAGCCGCGGCGGCCGTCGATCATCTGCGACAGGCGATCGGTGGTCTGAGACACATAGGTGACGATCTCGTCGGTCTTGCCGGTCATGGTCGAGCCGAAGCCGGAGGAGGCCGCGAGCACCGAGCGTTCGACGTCGGCGGTGGTCGACTTGATCTTGGCGGCAATCTCGCTCGAGACGGCAACCAGTGCGCTCTGGGCGTTGTCCGCGCTGGTCTGGATCGTGCCCTGTGCGGCGCTGGCTGCGCTCTGGATCGCGTCCGCGGAGTTGGCCGCGACGACCCCGAGCGAGCGCTCCACATCGACGGCCAGCGTCTTGACGTGCTTGGCGGCTTCTGCGGACGCACTGACGAGAGTGTTCTGCGCTTCGCGGGCACCGGCTGTGACGGTCTCGGCGGTAGCGGCGCCTGCCATCGACAGGGTGCGCTGGATGTCCGCGGAAAGCGTCTTGACCTGGTCGGCGGTGTTGGCGGAGGCGGTGACGAGCGCGTTCTGGGCCTCGCGCGCGCCGGCGGTGACGGCTTCGGCGGTGGAGGTGCCGGCGATCGACAGAGACCGCTGCACGTCGGCAGCCAGAGTCTTGACCTGGTTGGCGGCATCCGCCGAGGCGTTCACCAGCGTGCTCTGCGCCTCGCGTGCGCCCGACAGGACCGAGGCTGCGGTCGCGGTGCCGGCGGCCGACAGCGTGCGCTCGACGTCTGCGGCGAGCGACTTGATCTGTCCGGCGGCTTCCGAGGAGGCCGAGACCAGGGTCGTTTGCGCCTCTCGCGCGGAGGTGAGGATGGAACCGGCGGCGCCGGCACCGACGGCACTGAGCGCGGCCTCCACTTCTGAAGACGTCAGCTTGAGCTGGGCGCCGACATCGGACGAGACGTTGAGCAGCGCCTGCTGCGCGGCGCGGGCGCCGGTCTGGATCGTTTCAGAGGTATTGACGACGAGGTTGGTGAGCGAGCGCTCGGCGTCCTCGACATGCGACTTGATGCCGGTGGACAGCATTTCGGCGCGTGCCATCAGGTCGTCGCTAGCCTGGCGGCCGGAGCTTTCGATGCGGCCGGCGACGGCCTCGACGCGCGAACCCAGCAGGTCCTCGAACTGCGCGACTCGGGTGTCGATGTCGGAGGCGATCAGGCCGACGCGCGTCTCGATACCCTGATGAATTTCCTGGAAGCGCGCCGAGATGGTCTCGGTGAGATGCGAGCTGCGGCCGTTGATGGTGTCGGTGACCGCGTTGATGCGCTGATCGACGGCCTGCACCGCCTGCAGCGTTCCGTCGGTGAGCGAGGACGTGAGGTGGGAAAGACGCGAGTCGATCGAATGGATGGTCTGCGCGGTGCCGTCGGTCAGCGTGGTGGCGAGCGAGGTGAGCCGCGAGTCGATGGTTTCGGTCACCGACTTCGCGCGGGTATCGAAGTTCACCTCGAGCGATTTCAGCCGGCTGTCGATGGATTCGTCGAACGACTTGATCTTGTCGTCGAGCGAAGTGTCGAGCGTTGCGACGCGCGTGCCGAGCGTGGTTTCGAACTGCAGCAGGCGCTGGTCGAGCGAAGCGGTGATCTCTCCGCCGTTGCTGGTGAGGCGGGTGTCGAAATTGTCGACATAGCTCTTCAGGTTCTCGGAGATTTCATGGGTGCGCTGGCCCAGCCGCTCGACGATGTCGCCGCCGAACGTCTTCACGGTGCGGTCGAATTCGGAGATGTGGCGGGTGATGAGCGCGCCGAGCGTGCCGCTGTCGCGGGCGAACTTCTCGGCGAGTTCGGAACCCTGGTTCTTCACCAGCTCGTCGAACGCGTTCATCTGCAGCGACAGCGTGTCGTGCGCGGTCTCGGTCTGGCTCACCACCTTGGCGACCAGCGAATTGACGGTGACGTCGAGCGCATCGCTCGCCTTGTCGCCGGAGGTGAGGATGCGGGTCGCGAGCTTGTTGCCTGCCTCGTCGATCTTGTTGACGAGATCGCCCGAGCGCAGCTCGAGTTCGAGCAGCAGCGAGTCCGAAGAGTTCTTCAGGGAATCGTGGACCTGTTCGGTGCGGTCGGAGATGCCGTCGACGATTGTCGCGGAACGCTGTTCGAAATCGGCGGTGATGCGGTCGATGCGTTCGTTCAGCATTTCGTGGACGCGATCGGCGAGATCGACGAATTCGTCGTGCACATGGCCGGTCTTGAAATTTAGGCTGGTCGTCAGCCGCTCGGAAGCGTCGAGCACGGCGCGCGTGGTCTCGGTCGAGGCCTCCTCGAGGCGATCCAGCAGGTCGCCGCCGCGCTCGCCGAGCGCGAGGATCATGTTGTCGCCGGCATGGCTGAGCGCTGAGGTGATGTGAGCGCCGCGCTCTTCAAGGGCGCCGGTGATGCTCTTGGCCACTTCGTCGACGCGCGAGGCGATGGCATCGGAGATCAGCGCGATGTCGTGGCGAAGGTCGATCTGGACGCCGGAAATGGCGCTGCGAACCTGCTCGGCCTGGCCGACCAGGTTGTCGCGCTGGTGGGCGATGTCCTGCAGCAGTGCGCGGATACGCACTTCGTTGTCGGAATAGGCGCGTTCCAGCGCCGCCACTTCGTTGGCGACGAGAGTTTCCAGTTCGCCGGCGCGCGCAATGGCGCGCTCGATGCCGTCGCCCATGGCGGCGACCTCGCGACGAATGGCCTGACCTACGGTCACCATGGAGTCGCTCGCGGCACCTTCCGGCTCGGAGAAGCGGATCGCAACCTGCGCCATGGCCTGGGCGATCATGCTCATTTCCTGGCCGCGCCAGGCAAGACTTGCGAGCAGGTAGATCAGCAGAACGGGTGCGAAGAACAGGGCGATGAGTCCGCCCAGCACCACGACGCCGCCGCTCTGGCCGATCGCGGCCTGCAGCGAAGAGAGGAAGCTGACCGTCAGCAGCGCGCAGCCGGCGAGCCAGATGCCCGAGAAGATACTGGCAAGGGTGTACACGCTGCGGGCAGGGCGACCCTTCTGCAGCGATTGCAGGAGCTGGCCGATGGTTTCGCGATCGTCATTGGCGGCGCGGCGGGAGGCGCGCGGCTCTTCGATAGGGTCGAACGTGGCGCGGTCGGCGGCGGTGGCGCGAGGCTCGAACGTCGGCTCGAAATCCGGCGCAGTCGCGGTCATCACCGGCGGCGGAAGGTCCTCCGGCGGCGCGTTGCGGCTGGAATCCGGGCGGGGCTCGCTGATGTTGAGGGCCTCCTGAATGGCAGAAAGCGCGACTTCGGTTGGGTCTTTCGCTTTTTTCGGGTTGTTCGCCATGATCAGCCTGAGCCCTCTTACAAATACGCATCCGGTGCGCCTGCAATCGCCCCCTTGCAGGGACGCGACCGGAAAACATGCCCATTGAGCGGAGACAAGGCCGCCCCAAACGGCGCGCACTTTTCCGCTTCATCCGCCAAACATCCTATTGGTTGACCGATGCGAATGAAATGGCCGCGATTAAGACAATCTTAATCATCGTTAACAGGTTTGGCGCCTAAGATATTAATAGTCCTCAGAATTCTTGCGGGAACGATCCGAATGGGGCGCTCGATCGGCGAAAACGAGGCGGATTTGCGGCGCGTCCACCAAACGTTCCGTTAACCAATTCCGTGATTGGTTGAGGACTGGTCTCGCAGCCTCGCCCAGGCTGCGGCGAGAAGTAGGTCAAGCCATGCCGCTTCATCTGGAACGGATCGACTGGATGCCTTCGCCGCCGCTGGTACCCGATGACGGCCCGATCGATTTTGGGCACCTCTCTCGCATGACGCTGGGCGATCCCGGCCTCGAACGCGAGGTGCTGACCATGTTCGTGGCTCAATCGTCGGGATTGCTCGACCGGCTCGCGGCCCTGCCGCCCGAGGCCGGCAATCTCGCGCATACGCTGAAGGGCTCGGCGCGGGCGATCGGCGCGTTTGCGGTGGCGGAAGCGGCCGCTCGGCTGGAGGCGGCGCTCGGCGAAGGCCGCGGGGAGAGGGCCGCGCTGCACGGGCTCAAGGATGCCGCGGCCGCGGCGCGGGCTGCGATCGAGGCCCATCTCGGCGAGGGTTGAGCGCGGCAATTACCGCTGCGCGAATTCGACGGTCCGGTCCCGCGGCCAGACGCTGGCATTGCCGGGATTGACCCGTTATAGGACTGCCGGGACCTCTTCCATCCGCATTATCCGTCAGCGCGAGAAACCATGGCCAAAATCCACTATGTCGACCACACCGGCACGACCCGGACCGTTGAAGTTGAGAACGGCGCGACCGTGATGGAAGGCGCGATCCGCAACGCCATTCCCGGCATCGAGGCCGAGTGCGGCGGGGCCTGTGCCTGCGCGACCTGCCATGTCTATGTCGACGAAGCCTGGCGGGAAAAGACCGGCTCGCCCTCGCCGATGGAAGAGGACATGCTGGATTTCGGTTTCGACGTTCGGCCGAACTCGCGCCTGTCGTGCCAAATCAAGGTAACGGAAGAACTCGACGGACTCATCGTCTCCACGCCCGAGCGCCAGGCCTGAGCCGCCGGGCTCAGACCGCGTCCGGATCGCAGCCGCGGCGGAGCCAGCGGCGGAATCCTGCCCTGATCTCGTCGGTGAGCGGTGCCGGTTTACGCGTCACCTGATCGACCAGCACGTTGACCGCACGCGCCGAAGCCACGCATCTGCCTTCGGAGAATACCACCTGGTCGAAGTTGACCGACGTGCGACCGATCTTGGCGACGCCCAGCCCCAGTTCGATCGATCCCGGCCAGTGCAGTTCGGCGCGGAAGTTGATGTCGAGCCGGACCATGACCCAGCCGAGACCCACGGGCGACAGCCCGTTGGCGGGATCTTTCATCAGCATGACGCGGCTGGTTTCGAAATAGCTGGCGTAGCTGGCGTTGTTGACGTGCTGGTTGATGTCGAGGTCGGCAAAGCGGACATTGTCCGACAGCCGGTAGGGAAAATCCTCAAGGCGCAGCTGGGCCTCGGTGCGGGCAGGGGTGTTCACGGGCTCAAGTTCTCCCAAAATCTGAAGTCTCATACAGCCCAGATGTTGAGGCGCCGCAAGGGGTTGG
>WBZP01006835.1_pt1 | contig 11172 bp, 8 predicted proteins | sample 5204301 | NCBI WGS metagenome assembly WBZP01 (sample SAMN12412401, study PRJNA552823) | activated sludge metagenome | isolation source: activated sludge from nitrification reactor of wastewater treatment plant... | place: USA: Pennsylvania | collected 2017
AGGCGGCGGCGGTTGGCGAGATCGTCATCGGCATCGTGCTCGGGCCATCGCTGTTCGGCGTCGTCGCGCCCGACGTCTTCCACTACGCGTTCCGCAGCGCGCCGCCGGAGCCGATGCTGATCCTGTCGCAGCTCGGGTTGATCCTCCTCATGTTCCAGATCGGCCTTGAGTTCGACTTCTCGCACCTCACCGAGCGCCGCAACCGCCGCGCGGTGGCAAGCGTCGCGGCGGCGAGCCTCGTGCTGCCGTTCGCGCTCGGCCTCGCACTCGGCTACCTGGCCGCGCCAGAGCTCTCGCCACGCGCCAACCGCGTCGGCTCCGCGCTGTTCGTGGCGACCGCGTTCTCGATCACCGCGCTGCCCATCCTCGGCCGGATCCTGATCGACTTCGACCTCGCGCACAAGCGACTGGGCGTGATCGCGATCAGCGCCGCGGCGATCAACGACGTCATCGGGTGGCTGCTGCTGGCGCTGGTGACGACGCTCACGGTGTCCAATTTCGTCGCCGGCGAGTTCCTCGCCAAGGTGGCGGCGGTGCTGGCGTTCATGCTGTTCTGCTGGTTCGTCGCGCGGCCGGTGCTGAAGCGGCTGGTCCGCCGCTTCGGCGTGCACGGCGACCCGCTGTCGGGCAACCTGCTCGGCGTGCTGCTCGCCGCCGTCTTCCTCGCCGCGATGGCGACCTACCAGCTGGGGATCTTCGCGATCTTCGGCGGTTTCATGGCCGGCGTCGCGCTGCACGACGAGCGCGAGCTGGTCGCGGCGTGGAAGGCACGGGTGGGGCGATTCGTGCTCGTCTTCTTCCTGCCGATCTTCTTCACCTACACCGGGCTGCGCACCGATGTCGGCGGGCTCGACTCGCTGGCGCTATGGGGCTGGTGCGGCGTCGTGCTGCTGCTCGCCACCGTCGGCAAGTTCGGCGGCGCCTACGTTGCCGCGCGCGGGTCGGGGCTCTGCCACGACGAGGCCTGCGTGCTCGGGGCACTGATGAACACCCGGGCGCTGATGGAGCTCATCATCATCAACGTCGGGCTCGACCTCGGCGTCATCTCGCAGAACATGTTCACCATGCTGGTGATCATGGCGATCGTCAGCACCGTCGTCACCACGCCTGCGCTCCGGCGCTGGCTGCCGCGGACGCGGTCTGGGTAGCTAGCCGGTCGCCGGCGGGCGCCGCAGCCGGCGCCACGCGAGCAGCGGCAGCCGCAGCAGGAAGCCGAGGAAGAGCCGGGTGTGCATCCACGTCAGCAGCGCGTTGTCGCGCAGGTAGCGGAAGTGCGACACGCCGCCCTCGTCGCGGCCGAAGTACCGGACCGGCGCCGGCAGGTTGACCGGCGTCACGCCGGCCCAGCACATCCGGACCGCGGCCTCGGGGTCGAAGTCGAAGCGCCGCATCCAGCGCTGGCGGTGCATGATCCGCCGCAGCGGCGCGATCGGGTAGACGCGGAATCCGTACAGCGAATCGCCCACGCCCGCCCACAGCGTCTCGAGGTTCGCCCAGCCGTTGGACACCTTGCGTCCGTTGACGCGCAGCCGGGGTGCGCTGGCGTCGAACACCGGCCGGCCGAGGATCATCGCCGCGGGGGCGGCTTGCGATGCCGCGACGAAGACCGGGATCAGCTCCGCGGGATGCTGGCCGTCGGCGTCCATCGTCAGCGCGTGCGTGAACCCGGCGGCTGCGGCGGCGTCGAGCCCGTGCAGCAGCGCCGCCCCCTTGCCGCCGTTGCGCTCGAGCACGAACACGCGCAGGCCGTCGTCGGCTTCGGCCATCCGGCGCAGCCCGGCGGCCGTGCCGTCGGTGCTGCCGTCGACGATCACCCAGACCGGGCGCCACGCGGCGCGGGCGGCACGGACGGCGTCGTAGCCCCGGGGCCCCGGGTTGTAGCTCGGGATCAGCACGACGTGCGTCGTCGCGCCGTCGGCCGGGTGGGTGGCGACCTGCGGCTCCGGCACGCGATTACCCCTGCGGACCGGCGTCCGCCGTCCGCCCGTCCGCCGGCAGCCAGGTCGCCAGCAGCGTCGGCCGCTCGAGCTCTTTCGCGTAGTACGCCTCGAGCATGGCGACGAAGGCGCGCGTGTCGCCGCCGACCTCGAAGCGCTGCCCCAGCCGGATCCGGTAGGTGATCGGCAGCGGCGGCTTCCTCAGCAGCGGCCAGCCCTTGGCGAGGTAGGGCGAGTCGGTGTCGATGAACACCGTCTGCACCGGGACGCCGGCGTGGCGGGCGATGCTGCCGATGCTGGCGTTGAACCCGTTGACGGGGTAGCGCGTGCTGCGCGTGCCCTCGGGGAAGAACAGCAGCTGGCTGCCTGCGGCGAGCGCCTTGACGCTGTCGCCGATCATCCGCCGCACCGAGCGGTTGCCGATGTAGCCGGCGAGCCGCGACCCCGGGCCGAGGAAGACGTTGTCGTGGATCCCGGCCTTCATCACGCAGGTGACCGGCAGCCGGGAGATCACCAGGACGGCGTCGATCAGGCTGGGATGGTTGGGCGCGATGATCAGCGGCCCGGCCGCGCGCAGATCGTCGAGCGCGCCGAGGTCGAAGCGGCAGGCGCCGATGGCGGCGAGGGCCTGGACGTAGAACCGGAACGCCCGGGTGATCGCCGCCCGGCCGACGGCGTGCGCCCGCGCCGGCGGCAGCAGCGCGCCCAGCACCAGCGCCACCGGCGACCACGCCACGCACAGCAGGCCCAGCAGCGCGACGCCGCAGGCGAACACGGGATACTGCAGCAACGGCGCCACGCCCGCGGCGACCTGCTGCGGCAGCGAGGTCTCAATACGGGGCATCGACACGGGTCGGCGATTCCGCGAAGACCCAGGCGAACGCGAGGCCGCCGGCGACGTAGCGCCGCGACTTCACCAGCGGGCTGTCGACGAACACCGCGCCGTCGAGGACGTCGCAGCGGACGAAGGCGCCAACCCACCACGCGCCGTAGCGCCGGGTCAGCGACGCCAGGAACTCGACGCCGCCGTAGCCGGCGCGGGCCTCGTACGCGGGCCGGTCGGGCGTGGCGCTCGCCTGCGGCACCGAGTAGAAGTACTGGTGGAACCGGCGGTCGGCCCAGGTCGGGCTGGCAAACATCCCGAACTGCAGGTCGTCGATGCCGCCGACGTCCTGCACGTCGAGGTTGAGCCGCGGCGTCGCCAGCCAGCCGATCGCGCGGGGCGAGCGCTCGACGGTGAATCCCGCGCGGACCGGCACGCGCACCGTCAGCGTCAGCCGCCGGTCCGCCGATCGCCAGACAGTGAGGTCGAGCGCCGGCCCGACCTCGACGGTCGGCCGCAGGTCGTCCATTCCGCGGCGGGCGTCGTTGTCGCCGCTGTCGACCGGGAACGACGCCCCGACCGAGAGATTGAACTCGACGTTGTCGCGGTCGAAGAGGATTCCGCGGATGCCGTCGCGGTCGGCCCGGAACAGGTCGCCGCGGTAGATGACGTAGGGAACCGGCAGCGCGTGCAGGCGCGTCTGGTCGGAGCCGCGATAGTCGGGGAAGGCGAGGCCCGACGCGCCGACGCCGAGTTCCCACAGCGGCTTCGTCTCCGCCGCCGCGTCGGCCACGGGCAGCGCCAGCCACGCCGCCAGCACGACGGCGGCCGCGGCGGCCCGGCGGCAGGTCGAGTCGATGCTCACGGCTGGGTGCGGGCGGTTGGCGCGGCGGCGGCCACGGGCATCTCTCCGGCATGGGTGGCGGCCCGCGCCTGGTACCCGAGGCGGCCGTTCCGGGCTCCATTGTAGGGTAAGCGACCCTTGCCCGCAGGAGGTTGCGGCGACGCCGGGCCGGTCGTTGCCGCCGGTGGCGTACCATCTGCCCGATGCCTCACTCTTTGCCTTCTCGACGGGAGCTGCCGATGACGTTGCCACGACGATTCGCCATGCTCGTCCTCGCCTGCGGCGCGGGCATCGCATCCACGCCGCTGCTCGCGCAGGAGGTCGACAACCCGGTTGCCCGCTGCCTCGCCGCCTGGGGGGCGCACCCGTTCGGGAAGAACCCCGCGTACAGGACCATGGCGGCCTCGGTCAAGGTGTTCGGCATCGGCGAGAATCCCGCCGACACCGAGCGCACCGAGGCGCCGGCGCTGATCCTCGTCAATCCGGGCGTCAACGTGATGGGCGGCACGACGGTCGAACTGCTCAATCCCAACGGCTGGTACTGCTTCCGCTCGAACGTCAACGTGATGGGCAAGCTCAGCATCCGGGCGCACTGCCGGGCGCACCTCGCGTCGGCGGTCGACGGCGTGACCGTGCTGGGGTCGAACTCGGCCAGCAAGAGCGTGACGGTGATGGGCTCGACCCGGGTGGAACTCGTCGGCTGCGAGTGACCACGCGCGGTCCGCTGCACCCGCCGGGAGGCGCGCCGAAGGCCGTTGCGCGGGCACCGCTGCCGGCGGGCGTCGACCGCGCCGCGATCACCGACCGGGCGCCGCCGCGGGCCTGACCGGCCGCCCCGGCGCCGGCGCACCCGTCACCAGAAGATCCGCAGCCGGCGCAGGATCTGGTCGAACTCGAACAGGTACGGCTGCGCGACCTCGCGGTTGGCGGCGACGATCACCATGTCGTGCGAGAACACCGAGGCGTTGTACCAGTTGAAGCTGCCATCGAGCACCAGCTGCTCGTCGAAGATGCAGTACTTGGAGTGGATCGGCGAGTACGGCACGTCGAAGTCGTCGCAGCCGTAGGCGAGCGCCACCGGGATGCCGGCGTCCTTGAGCCGCATCACCGCCGGCAGCAGCGGCCGCCGCAGTTCCTCGGCCATCGGGTGCGCCTTGCCGGGGCTGCCCTGCCGGGCGAGGTGGCCGTTGAGGATGATCCGCACGTCGACGCCGCGGCGCCGGGCGTGGATCAGCGCGTCGATCACGCTGTCGTGGTGCTCGCCCTGCAGCTCGCCGATGAGGAACAGCACCAGCTTGATCGAGTGCCGGGCGCGGTGGATCTCCGAGATGATGGCGTGGTGCGGCCGGTAGTACCTGCCGTTGAGCGCCGCGTGCCGGCCGAACGTGTACAGCAGGTTGAACGGTGCCAGCGGGTCGATCCCGTAGCGCTGGTTGACCCCGCCGCGCACGCTCTGGAAGATGTTGTCGAACAGCCGGGCCACGCCGCGCGAGCGGAAGGTGATCCCCGACTCCCAGTTGGCCCACCAGCGGTCGAAGGTGATGTTGAACGAGCCGGTGATCACGTCCTCGTCGCCGAAGATGACGAACTTGTTGTGCATGTCCGGCGCGACCTCGATCAGCGGGTCCTTCGGCGTGCAGAACACGCCGAGGAGCTCGACGCCGGAACGCTTCAGCCGGACGTAGTTGTCGCTGTTGGTCAGCGTCATCTTGCGCCAGTCGACGATGATCTCGACCCTGACGCCGTTGGCGTGCGCGTGGATGAGGTGGCTGGTGAAGTCGGCGTCGTCGATGCAGTCGACGCAGACCTTGATCGACTGGCGCCGGTGCGGGTCGCCGCGCTGCCGCCCGACGATGGCGTCGATCCGCTCGTGGATGTACGGCTTGGGGTGGTACGGGTGGTACGGCTGGCCCTTGGTGAACTTCGGCGTCAGGTTCAGCGATTCGAAGTGGTGGCTGGCCCAGTCCACGTCGCGCTGCAGCTCGCCGGCGTCGAGTTCCTGCGTGCGGTAGCGGTTGGGGATCGCGTGGTCGAGCGTGACGTGCCGGCGCAGCGGCCGCTCGTCGTGCAGGTCGTGCCCTTCGAGGAAGACGTACTCGTGCTCGGAGGGTATCGACGTCCCGTTGAGGTGGACGACGAAGGCGAACGCGATGCGCTGCACCGGACCCAGCTTCAGCGGGAACGGATGGACGTAGAAGTCGCGGGTGGTGCGCCGGTGCCGGTTCCACTCGACGTCGACCGCGTCGGTGTCGACGAGGTAGGTCTCGCAGACCTCCTCGGTGCGGTAGACCCGGAGCACGACCTTGAGGTTGAGTTCGGCGCCCCAGAACACGTCGAACCGGACGTTGCACCAGCGGACGTGGAACAGCTCCTTGAAGTCGTTGGTCCGCGGGACGCTGCGGCCGATCTCCACCCCGGTCGGGAAGGCGTACTGCTCGGCGTATGGCATGGCTGGAGGTTCTTCCGGTGGGAACCGCGCGGCGGATCACCAGGCGGGCTCGAACTCGACGCAGTAGCCGAGGTGGTCGGAAACGCGCCCGTAGTGATCGCCCGTGGTGAAGAGCTCCCTCGCCTCGGCCGCCCGCAGTGCACTGCGGTGGTGCATGAACACGTAGTCGATGCGGCCGTCGTGCGCGAGATCCCGCTCGACGTGGGGCGATTGCCGCCGGAACACCCGGTCGAAGACGTTCGGCGCCGTCGCCGCGAGGAACTGGTCCTCGTACTCGCGGGTCCGGACCACCGCCTGGTAGCCTTCGGAGCCGGCCTTGATGTTGAAGTCGCCGCACAGGAACGTCGCCGCGATGTCGCCGCCGTGCCGCTGGTTGGCCCAGGTCCGCAGCCGCTCGAACTGCTCCAGGAACCCGCCGGACAGCCACGACAGGTGGGCGCAGAACACGTTGACGAGGCCCATGTGCGGCACGTCGACCTGGACCATCACCACCTTGCGCGAATCGATGCTGTAGACGCTCTGGCTCGACGAGACGTAGCCGGCGTCGGTCGCGCGCAGCGCGTGCCGGCTGAGGATGGCGATGCCTTCGCGGTAGCGGTCGAAGCCCAGGTGCGACCAGTCGGTGTGGACGTGATAGGGACGGCGCAGCCGGTCGCGGATGATCCGGGCGGCGTTCCCGTTCCAGTCGCCGTTGCCGTCGGCCCAGGGCTCGGCGACCTCCTGCAGGCAGACGACGTCGATGTCCAGGTCGTCGATGGCCTCGGCGATGCGGCTGAACTTGGCGTCCTGGTTGTCCTCCTGGAAGCAGTGCAGGTTGAGCGTCAGGATCTTGAGGCGGCGCCGGCGCGCGACGTAGTTGCGGCCGTAGTTGTTGTCCCACAGCGTCCGCCCGGGCGTCTCGCAGCCGATAGCGTACTGCAGCCGGTAGGCGTCGTCGACACGCAGCTGCGCGACCCAGATGGCCGTGTCGTAGCGGTTCGGGTTCCTGGCGCTGCTGCCGTGCTGGCGGTCCCAGTGCATCCGGCTGAACTGGCAGGGCGTGACCTGCGTGCTGCGCCAGTTGTCGGTGGTCCAGTGGACGAACACGCGCCGGGGCTGCAGCGAATTGCGCACCGCGACGGTGAGCGGGCAGATCCGCCGCCCGTTCTCGAGCAGCGGATTGAAGTCGACGTTGGTGAGTTGCGCGTTGCGCTCCAGCAGCACGCCCGAGTCGGCGTTCGACTGGTAGTTGCGCGAGCGGTTGTTGTCCCAGTAGTCGCGGCCCTGCGCGCGGCAGTGCAGCGCGAACTCGATGTCCCCGGGCAGCGACGCATCGTCGGACGGATGGAAGCGCGCGCGCGCCTGCCAGATTTCCCGGTTGTTGCCGGCCGAGCCGTGGTAGGACGCCGCCAGCGTGTGCCACACCCGGTCCTCGCCCGCCCAGTGGACCTCCACCTGCTTCTCCCAGCCGAGGTTCTCGACCAGCATCGAGAAGACGAGCTCCTGCTGGAGGCGTTGCTTGCGCCTCGAGATGGTGTTGCCCGCCTGCAGCAGCTGGATCACTTCCATCGGTTGTCCCGTCGCCCTGCGCGCGCAGCGGCAACGGCGACATTAGCTTCGGCTCCGGGGAGCGGTCAAGACCGGCCGCCAGGATGCGGCCAGGCGAGCGGGTCGCGGCCTGGGCGGCGTTCGGCCGACGCGCAGGGCGACGCGCAGGGCGACGATTCGTCGCGCCCGGGCCGATGCCGGGTGCCCGGCGCCCGGTTCGACCGCGCCTCCGCGCCATGACCGACGTCAAGCCACGGGCGCGGGTCGCGGTGGATAATCACGGCTGCAACTGACCGGATTTCCGCGGCGGCACCGAATGGCGCGATCGGGTGCGTCGTTGCCGCTGCCGAATCGCCTCACGCCCACCAACATCCAGGGGAGACACCCATGACGAAGATCAAGAAGGTCATCGGCCGCCAGATTCTCGATTCGCGCGGCAATCCGACGGTGGAGGTCGACGTCGTGCTCGACGACGGCTTCGTGGCCCGCGCCGCCGTCCCGAGCGGTGCCTCCACCGGCGAGTACGAGGCCTGCGAACTGCGCGACGGCGACAAGAAACGCTATGTCGGCAAGGGCGTCACGAAGGCGGTCGAGAACGTCAACACCAGGATCGCGAAGCTCCTGAAGGGCAAGGACCCGCTCGACCAGCGCGGCCTCGACCAGGCGATGATCGAGCTCGACGGCAGCCCGAACAAGAGCGTGCTGGGCGCCAACGCGATCCTCGGCGCGTCGATGGGCATCTGCGTCGCCGGCGCGCACGTGTCCGGCATCCCGGTCTGGAAGTACATCGGCAAGCTGCACAAGAACCGCAACTTCGTGCTGCCGACGCCGATGGCGAACATCATCAACGGCGGCAAGCACGCCGACAACATGATCGACTTCCAGGAGTTCATGATCATGCCGGTCGGCGCCCCGTCGTTCTCCGAGGGGCTGCGCTGGATCACCGAGGTGTTCCACACGCTGAAGGGCATCCTCAAGAAGGCGAAGAAGGCGACCTCGGTCGGCGACGAAGGCGGCTTCGCGCCCGACCTCACCAACGACCAGGCGCTCGAGGTGGTGATGGAGGCGATCGCCGCGGCCGGCTACAAGGCCGGGTCGCAGATCGCCATCGCGCTCGACTGCGCTTCGTCCGAGCTCTTCGACGAGGGCAAGCGCGAGGGCTACAAGTTCTGGAAGTCCGACCCCGACAAGCTCTACACCGCCGACGACATGGTCGCGAAGTACGCCGAGTGGTGCAAGAAGTACCCGATCGTCTCGATCGAGGACGGGCTCGACCAGAACGACTGGGACGGCTACGTGAAGTTCACCAAGGCGATGGGCAAGAAGCTCCAGATCGTCGGCGACGACTTCTTCGTCACCAACACCGAGCGGCTGGCCAAGGGGATCAAGATGGCCGCCGCCAACGCGATCCTGATCAAGGTCAACCAGATCGGCACCGTCACCGAGACGCTGGACGCGATCAAGATGGCGCAGAAGGCGGGCTACGGCGTGATCTCGTCGCACCGCTCGGGGGAGACCGAGGACTCGTTCATCGCCGACCTCGCCGTGGGCACCGGCGCCGGCCAGATCAAGACCGGCAGCCTGTCGCGCACCGACCGCATCGCCAAGTACAACCAGCTGCTGCGGATCGAGGAAGAACTCGGCAAGAAGGCGAAGTACCAGGGCAAGATCCGCTGACCGCCGGCCGGTTCGCCGGCGGCGCGCTCCGGCCCCTGCCGGGGCGCGTCGCCCGCGTGCCGCTAGCGGGGCCGGCGCCGCCGGGCCCGCGTTTACGACGTAGCGTCGATGCAGCTCGTCCTCGAAACGCTGCTCGCGTCCGGCAGGAAGGGCTTCGAGCTCGCGTTCTTCGTGCTGATGCCCATCATGGTGTTCATGATGGCGTTCATGCGCGTGCTGGAAGGCAAGGGCGTGCTGCGGGCGGCCGCCGTCTACGCGGCGCCGGTGCTGGTGTTCTTCGGGTTGCCCGGGCTCGGCGTGTTCGCGATCCTGCAGATCCTGCTGGTGAGCTTCGCCGCACCGGTGTCGACGCTGCGGATCATCGACCAGGACGCCGACGTCTCCGACCGCAAGCTGGCGGCGACGCTCGCGGCGATCCTGTGCATGTCGCAGGCGAACGCGACGTTCCCGCTCGCCGTCGTCGGCCTCGACCTGCAGGCGACGATGCTGTCGTCGCTGGTCGGCGGGCTGGTCGCGAGCTTCCTCACCTACCGGCGCTTCGGGCGCCACCTGGCCGACGAGACCGAGCCGCGCGACGAGGGCCAGATCGCCGTCGGCGAGGGCAGGCGGCGCGTCATCGACACGCTGATGGTCGGGGCGGAGGAGGGCTTCCAGCTGGCGCTGAAGGCGACGCCGCTGCTGGTGCTCGCGGTGTTCGCCGTCAGCACCCTGAAGAACGTCGGCGCCATCGCCCTGGTCGAGCGGGTGTTCGCGCCCGTGCTGGCGCTGGCGGGCGTCTCCGGCGCCGCGGTGTTGTCGATCGTCACCAAGTACATCGCCGGCGGCACCGCGATGATGGGGGCGACGATGCCGATGATCCAGGACGCGACGATGTCGGTCGCCGAGCTCAACCGGATCGCCGGATTCACGATCAACACCTTCGATCCGGTGGGCATCGCCGTGCTCGCGTCCTCGGGCAAGCGCGTCGCCGCGTTCGTCGTCCCCGCGGCCAAGGGCGCGCTGGTGGGCATCCTCGTCCGGGGCGCGATCCACCTCGCGGTGTTCTGAGGCGCGCCCGGGGGGACGGCCGGCCGCTGCGCGCCGGCGGCGCGCTCACCAGACGAAGGCGGGAATGAGGCAGGCGGGTTGCGCCGGTGCGTTCCGTACGAACGCCCGCCAGGCGGCGGCTGCCGGCAGCTCGCCCCAGCGCAGCCCCAGCGCTTCGGCGTGGACGCCGCCGGCGACCAGCGCGCACGGCAACCCGGCGCGCGCCGCGCCCAGCACGTCGTGGCCGACCGAGTCGCCGATCGCGATCACCCGCTCCCGCGGGCAGTCGCCGAGCGCGGCGACGCACGCCGCGTAGATCGCGGGGTACGGCTTGCCGTGGTAGAACACCTCGCCGCCGAGTTCCTCGTAGCGGCGTGCGAGCACGCCGGTGGCGTCGATCAGCCCATCGGGCGAGAACCGGTAGATGTCGGGATTGGCACAGAGCATCGGCAGGCCGCGCGCGCGCCCGGCCGCCAGTTCCGCCTCGTAGGCGGCCAGCGGGCGTTCCGGCGAGTCGATGCCGATCGCGAGCAGGAAGTCGGCGTCGGCGATGCTGTCGACGACCTCGACGTCGATGCCGTCCAGCATCGAGCGGTCGCCGGCGCGGGTGAATGCGTAGCAGCGGCGGCCCAGCCCGGCGTGGAACGGCGTGCCGCGCCGCGCGATCGCGTCGCGCGCGTCGTCGCCGGCGCTGACGAAGGCGTCGAACAGGCGCGCCGGAAAGCCCATCGCCTCCATCAGCCGGACGTTGGCCGCGGCACGGCGGCCCGAGTTGGTCAGCACGACGATCCGCTTGCCGGCGGCGCGCATCGCCTCGAGGCAGGCGAGCGCGCCCGGGTAGGGTTGCGAGCCGTCGTGCAGCACGCCCCACTGGTCGACGATGAAGCCG
>WBZP01006836.1_pt1 | contig 11172 bp, 13 predicted proteins | sample 5204301 | NCBI WGS metagenome assembly WBZP01 (sample SAMN12412401, study PRJNA552823) | activated sludge metagenome | isolation source: activated sludge from nitrification reactor of wastewater treatment plant... | place: USA: Pennsylvania | collected 2017
CGGGCCAGATCTGGAACTGCGATAGTCGGGACCTCTGAGAAGCGAGCAGCGAGCTGAGAGCGTGACACACGGGATATTCATCACGGGGACGGATACCGCAGTCGGGAAGACGCTGGTGACGGCGGTGCTTGCCCGAGGTTTGAAAAAGCGGGGTCTCGATGTCGGCGTGATGAAGCCGGTCGAAACCGGCGTGGTGCGGGGCCGACCATCTGATGCCGTTCGGCTCATCCGTGCGGCGCAGGTATCGGATGCACTGGATCGTGTTCGCCCCTATGCCTTCCGGCTTCCCGTTGCGCCGCTAGATGCAGCAAGGGCTGAACGACGATCCATTCAGATGGCGGCCATCATGACGGCCTATCGCCAGCTGCAATCTCAGCATGAGGTGGTGCTGGTTGAGGGCGCGGGCGGTCTGCATGCGCCGATCACTCCAACGAGGGACATGCTGAATCTGATCGAGAAGATGAAGGCCCCGGTTGTGGTGGTCGGGCGGGCCGGGCTCGGCGGAGTGAATCATGCGATGCTCACGCTCAATGCCCTCCGCGCGCGAGCGATTCCGATCCTTGCCCTGGTGCTCAACCAGACCGTTCAGGTGAAGACGGCTGTGGCACGACGGCAGGAACGCTCGACCCTTGAGTTGCTGCGGGAGTTTGCCGGAGTCCCGGTGATCGGGCCACTCCCCTACAGGGCTGGTGTAGATGCGCGGTTTGAACAGGTTGTCGAAACGCTGGTCGCGAACAGCGAGATGAGAAAACTTACGAAGCTGCTGCTGGCATTTGCGCGAGGAACTCACTGACCGCCTGCGTGATATCCGGTGCTTTCAGAATGGCGGAGATCACGGCAACCCCGTTCGCGCCTGCCTTCATCATGTCACCGACGTTCTCCACCGTAATCCCGCCGATGGCAAAGATCGGCAGCGACGTGAGCGCACGAATCGTTCGGAGGCCTTCAATGCCGACCACGGGATCGTGATCCTGTTTTGATCCCGGCTTGAAGATCGGGCCAAAGCCGAGATAGTCCGGTTTGCCCGCACTCGCTTCTCTCACCTGATCGGGATTATGTGTCGAGATGCCGATCAGCTTGCTCGGTCCCATCACCTTTCTTGCAAGCTCGAGTGGTAAGTCTCCCTGTCCCAAATGCACCCCATCTGCATCCACAGCCAGCGCCAGATCACACCGGTCATTCACAATGAACAAGACGTCCAATTCTGCCGCAAGCTTCCTGAGCGGCAGCGCTTCCGCATAAGCCTCTTTCATCGCGGCGGTCTTGTTGCGGTACTGAAAGACTTTTACGCCTGCTCGGGCGGCTTGAGTCAGAGCTTCAATCAAGGGCTTTTCCGGTGAGACCGATGGATCAAGGATGAGATAAAGGTCTGATAGTGGATGATGGCTGCGTGAGGTTGTCATTGGATGGTATTTTAGTCGGAACCGTATGAAGGATTCCAGGAGACTGATGCCACTAGCTGGCTGAATGAATAGAGGAAGTCTAGCTCGCCAGGAACCGCTCAAGGAACGTCGTGGAGACGTGGCCTTTTTGGAAGTCGGGGTCGTCGAGGATGCGGCGATGGAGCGGGATGGTGGTCTTGATGCCTTCGATGACGAATTCATCGAGGGCGCGGCGCATGCGGGCCATGCATTCCTGGCGGTCGCGGCCATGGGTAATCAGTTTCGCGATCATCGAATCGTAATGCGGTGAGACGACTGCACCTGATTCCATGACGGAGTCGACGCGCACGCCGAATCCGCCCGGCGGGCTGTACTTGGTGATGGTGCCGGGTGACGGCGTGAACTTCTCCGGATCTTCGGCGTTGATCCGGCATTCCATACTGTGGCCGTTCATGACGACGTCCTGCTGCCGGAGGGTCAACGGAAGCCCGGCGGCCAGGCGGATCTGCTCCTTGATCAAATCGACACCGGTCACCATTTCGGTGATCGGATGCTCGACCTGAATGCGCGTGTTCACTTCCATGAAGAAGAAATTGCGATCCTTGTCGAGGAGAAATTCCACGGTGCCGACGTTCCGGTAATGCGCGGCTTTGACGGCTTCGACCGCGACGCGTCCGATTTCTTTTCGCAGCTTTTCATCGATCGCCGGTGAGGGTGTTTCTTCCAAGAGCTTTTGGTGCCGCCGTTGGATCGAACAGTCCCGCTCGCCCAGGTGGATGACGTGCCCGCGGTGATCGGCCATGACCTGCACTTCGATATGGCGCGGTTCGAGGAAGTATCGTTCGAGATAGACGCTTTCGTTGCCGAACGTCGATTTGGCTTCGGCCTGTGCGGCTTGGAACGCGCGGGCCAGGTCATCGGCTTTGTTCACGACGCGCATGCCGCGTCCGCCGCCGCCGGCCGTGGCCTTGATGATGACAGGGAAGCCGATCTTCTGGGCCGCCTGCAGCGCCTCTTCTTCGCTCCGGAGTTCGCCGGGGCTGCCGGGTGTGACGGGAAGGCCGCGCTTCATCACGATTTCGCGGGCCTTGGCTTTGTCGCCCAGCATGGCGATGTTCTCGGACGAGGGCCCGATAAATTTGATGCCGATGGATTCGCAGACTTCCGCGAAATGGGCGTTCTCCGACAGGAAGCCGTAACCGGGATGAATGGCGTCGGCGCCGGAGATTTCTGCAGCGCTCAGGACGTTGGGAATATTGCGATAGCTCAGGGCCGCGTCGGCCGGGCCCACGCAGACCTTTTCATCGGCGGCACGGACGTGCAGGCTGGCGGCGTCGGCTTCCGAGTGAATGGCGACGGTCTTGATGCCGAGCTCTTTACAGGCGCGGATGACCCGAAGGGCGATCTCTCCGCGATTGGCGATCAGAACTTTCTTGAACACGCAGTGACTCCGAGGTGTATCGATTGCGGCGGACTATTGCGTCGCTTTGGGGTCGATCAGGAACAGCGCCTGTCCGTATTCGACGGACTTCGTGCTCTCCGCCAGGATCTTCACGATACGCCCGTCGGTTTCGGATTCGATTTCGTTCATGAGCTTCATGGCTTCGACGATGCACAGCACCTGGCCCTTTTTCACGTAGTCCCCGTCTTCCACGTAGGGATCGGCGTCGGGGGACGGTGACCGGTAGAAGGTGCCGACGATCGGCGAGGTGATGGTGACCATGCCGGCAGTCTCTTCGGCCGATGGGCCGGAGGATGCCGCCGGCTGGCTGCCGGACTGTGGCGATGCCGGCGCCGCGTCTTGCACCGACGTGGTGACGGTCTTCATGCCGACCTCATGCCGTACGCGGATACGGACGCCCTGCCGTTCGAGTTCCAGCTCGGTCAGATTGTTCCGGCGGAGCAGGTCGATCAGGTCCTGGATTTGCTTGGTCTGCGTACCGGTCAAGATGGTGTCGGCATGTCCCTGCGTTCCCGGAAAGGACTGAGGCAGGACGATCGGGCGGGGCTGCTTTTTCTTCGGACGCGCCGGTTGCCGCTTGCTCACCGGACGCGCTCCACATAGGATCTGGTGCGGGTGTCGATCTTAATCACGGTGCCTACCTCCAGATAGAGGGGAACTTTGATGGTCGCTCCCGTTTCGACGATGACGGGTTTCGTGCCGCCTGACGCGGTGTCGCCGCGCACGCCAGGCTCCCCGTCCACGACTTTGAGTTCGATGAAATTGGGGAGTTCGACATCGATCGGTCGATGCTCGTAGACGAGAATCTTCACGATCATGTTTTCCTTGATCAGGTCCGCATTCTCCCCCAACGTCTTCTTGGCAAACGTCAGCTGTTCGTAGTTTTCATTATCCATGAAGGTGTAGTCGTCGTCGGTGGCGTAGAGAAATTGCATTTCCCGTTCATCGAGTTTCGGCTCTTCAAAACGCTCGCCGGATCGGAATGTGCGGTCGAGTAAGTTGCCGGTGAGATAGCTTTTCAACTTGGTCCTGACGAAGGCGCCGCCTTTGCCTGGTTTCACATGTTGAAACTCGACGATGTAAAAGGGGTCGCCTTCGACCATCAAGCGAACGCCATTGCGAAAATCAACTGTCGAAATCACTGCAGACTCCCTTCGTCCTCATTCTGTGAATCAATACGTGGTGCTCATGCTTTTCGTCGGCGGGTTCGGCGGACGGGTTTTGATGCGGCCCCGCCTGTCTTGGTGCCTTGCTCCAGGAGATGTTCAAGGAGCCCTTGGAGGGCGAGGAGATAGCCGGCCGGTCCGAAGCCGGAGAGTTGCGCCATCGCCACTCCTGCGATGTAGGAATGATGCCGGAACGCTTCGCGCTGGTAAATATTCGACAGGTGCACTTCGATCGTCGGCAGCGCGACGGCCGCCAGGGCATCCCGGATGGCCACGCTGGTATGGGTGTAGGCTGCCGGATTGATGATGATGCCGTGATACCCCGTCCGCGCTTCCTGGATCCAGGTGACCAACTCCCCTTCCATGTTCGATTGGCGGGTATCGACTTCAATGTTCAAGCCCTCGGCTGTTTGGGCAATGGCGGTATCAATCTCATCGAGCGTGGTCGTGCCGTAAATGGATTGTTCCCGGGTGCCGAGCAGGTTGAGATTGGGCCCATGTAGCACAAGGATTCGAACCATCTCAGGTACGCACTGCCTCCGAAGTCACGAAAAAGATTGAGTACAGGACAAGGTGCTTAGCGGCGGCATTCTAGCAGCCCCGTCGGAGTGGGTCAAACCTTTGGTCGGCGTTACGATGGCGATGCGGTGGTTTCCGGAGAGGGACGATCACGACGGCGAGCGTGAATGGATTGCAGCATGCGCTCCAGTCGATTGGTGGCTGTCCGGTTTCGTGATGGAGCAGCCACGGACGTCTGTTCGGCGGCGAGTTCAGTGGTCATGGCCGCCTCAACGGGTGCCGGCTCTTGTGCCAGGGGCTGTTCCGTTTCTAGGACTGAGGCCATGCTGGCGGTGGCATCAGCTACGAGGTCCGGCATGGCGGGTTCCACCACTACTGCTACTGCAGCGGTGTCTGTATTTTCGGCTAGGGCTGATAGCTCCGCAGCGGTCGGCAGGTGTGGATCAGGTGCGACAGCAGCCGCTTCGGACGATGCGACGGTTGCTCTTGTCGATGGTGCCTGAGGTGTGTCGGATGGGTTCGGGATGGCGGCGCCGAGGGAGGCGCGCAGCGAGAGCGATTCTTGATCTAATGGATTGAGAGCGAGGATCACGTCGCATGAGCGGAGCGCCTGGGCGGTGGAGCCTTCGGCGGTGTAGATTTTCGCCAAGGTTCGATGCGCCCGGAGGTTTTCCGGACTGATCTTGATGGCTTCTTCCAGAATGGCTTTGGCTTTGGTCGGTTGGCTCAGCTGGTCATAGGCGCGGCCAAGCGCGACCATCGCCGTGATAAATCCTGGGTAGTACTTCAGCCCGTCTTCGAGGACGCCTGCCGCTTCGGACCACATGCCGGCTTTGCCATACTCTTCAGCCAATGGAATAAAGGCCTTGGAGGCAGGGTCTTTCGCCAGGGTGGTCGCATGACGATCGATTTCAGCGGCGTTGGCCCGGGATCCTGATGCCATTGAGGCTCCTATCGCACGGAAGCCGGTGTCTGCTTGCGAGGTTCGTTCTTGGCAAATTCTACAATGGTTGAGAGGATATCGTGAGCCAATTGTGATTTTGGACGGAGGTCGAAGGCGTGCTGAATTCCGGTGCGGGAGAGGATGATGGCCGCATTGTGTTCGCTGCCGAATCCCGCCCCTGCTTGCGTCACGTCGTTTGCGACGATCAGGTCGAGGCCCTTCGCCGTGAGTTTGTCAGCCGCATGTTGTACGAGGTGCTGCGTTTCGGCGGCGAAGCCGACGAGGATTTGGGAGGTGCGTTTGGCCGAGAGCATGGCCAGAATATCGGGAGCCCGTTCCAGCTCCAGCGGGGGCAAGGCGGCGGTTCCCTTTTTCAGCTTCTGTGCTGCGGGGTCTTTGGGACGAAAGTCCGCCACGGCCGCAGCCATAATGACGATGGAGGACCAGCCGAACTGAGCCGACATGGCTTCCGCCATTTCTTTGGCGGTGATAATCGGGACGACACGGATGCCAGCCGGGGGTGTGAGTGCGGTCGGGCCGCTGACAAGGATAACCTCGGCGCCTCGGTTTCTGGCCGCTTCCGCGATGGCATAGCCCATCTTTCCCGATGAGCGATTGGAAATGTAGCGAACCGGATCGATGGCTTCCTGGGTGGGGCCGGCTGAGACGAGGATCCTCTGCCCTTTCAAATCTGCAAGCGGGATGAGGACCTGTTCAATGGCTTCGAGGATTCGAGTCTCGGCGGCAAGTCGCCCTTGGGCCACTTGCCCTGAAGCGAGCGGACCTTCTTCGGGGTCCAGGACGGTTGTGCCTCGAGAGCGGAGCGTCTTGACATGGTCTTGGACGGTGGGATGCGTCCACATGTCGCCGTCCATGGCCGGTGCCACAATCAAGGGGCAGCGGCTCGTGAGGAGCATGGTCGACAGGACATCATCCGCCAGTCCGACAGCGGCCTTTGCCAGAAAGTTGGCCGTCGCCGGGGCGACTACGATGGCATCGGCCCCTTCCGGGATGGAGAGATGCTTCATCTCTTGATGAGCTTCGAAGAGGTCGGTCGTCACCGCCTGGCCGGACAACACTTCAAAGGTCATCGGCGTGACGAACTTCGTCGCGGCCTTGGTCATCACGACGGAGACGCTGGCCCCTTGCCGTGTGAGGGCACGCAGAAGGCTCACGGCCTTATAGGCCGCGATACTTCCGGTGACGCCGAGCGCCACCCGTTTACCGGTCAACGTCCCTGGCGCCGTCTCTGAATCCAACGTTACTCCTCCGCTGGGGCAGGCTTGGCGGCGTCGTCTACGTAGACGCTCAACTCTTTCTTGATTTCCTTGGCGTCCTCACCGGTCATCATGGCCAACCGCTCGGTCTCGCCTTCTTTTCCGCGCTTGGCTTCTTTCATGGCCTCACGGGCTTCCTCGCCGACGAGATACTTGACCTCTCCGCGCAGCACTTCGTCGAGCGCGCAGGTGGTTTCCTTGGTGAAGCGGACGAGGCCGGAGCGCTTGGCTCCCTGGATCAGGTGCTTGGCTCGTTGAGCCGCGACGATCACGAGCCGATGGCGTGAATCGAATTGGCCGAGTTTGTACTGGGGCAAGAGGTTGAGCATGTCAATCATGGTGCGCGGTACTCCCTTTAGCAATGGAAGATTGGTCACGATCTCCCGGTTTGGATTCTTTCTCGAGAATGAAGTTCTGTTCAAGCCAATGCATATCAAGTCGCTTCGTCTTGAGGCGTTCCGCCAGGAACACGCTCTGGAGTTCTTTAAGAGACTGTTCCAGGTTGTCGTTACGCACGATGTAGTAGTACTCGCGGTAACTCCACACCTCTTCCTTTACTTTCTGCAGCCGGCGCTGAATTTCCTCCGGAGTATCGGAGGCCCGGCTCTGGAGCCTGGTGCGCAGGGTTTCCATCGAGGGCGGCAGAATGAAAATATAGACGGCGTCCTGCACCTTCTTCTTGATCTGCAAGGCGCCCTGAACGTCGATTTCCAGCAGAACGTCGATCCCCTGCTCCATCTTGTCCATCAGGGCCTTGCGCGGAGTGCCGTACCAGTTGCCGTAGACATGGGCATATTCCATGAACTCGTTTTTGGCCACCATGTCCTGAAAGATTTTCTCTTCGATGAAGAAATATTCCCGTCCGTGCTCTTCACCGGGGCGCGGTTGTCTGGTGGTATAGGAGACCGAATGCCAAATTCCCGGTACCGAGGCGGTAATTTGTTTGCAGAGTGTGGTCTTGCCCGTTCCGGACGGCGCCGAAATAATGAACAAAATTCCCCGTCGTTCAGGGACATAGGGACGCGGATCTGATGCGGTTGGCGCAGGACTGGTGCTCATAATGCTGGTCATTCCACGTTCTGAATCTGTTCTCTGATTCGCTCTAACTCTGCTTTCATCTGTACGACCGATGCCGTGATCGTGGCATCGTTGGCTTTGGAGCCGATAGTATTGACCTCTCGCCCCATCTCTTGCAGGAGAAAGTCCAATGTTTTGCCCACGGACTCTGAACTCTGAAGGGTATGGTCGAACTGTATCATATGTGCATCGAGTCTGACCAATTCTTCTGTGATGTCGCTGCGATCCGCAAAGAGGGCCAGCTCTTGATGCAATTTCGGGACATCCGGGATCTCAGACGACAGCAGCTTTTCAAGTCTGATTTTCATGCGGTCAAACGCCTCTTGGGCCACTGACGGGGCTTTAACCGCCACTTGTGCCTTCAGTCCGCGCAAGGTCTCAAGGCGCGCGCGAATATCTATCGCGAGGAGGGCCCCCTCCTTCTTTCTCATCTTCACCAGGTCTTGAATCGCCTGGCCTACCAGTTTTTCTATGAGCGCGGCAAGCTTGGGGTCGTCGGCCGGCTGGTCGGAAATCGTAATGACATCCCGGAATCCTGCCAGGAGCCCGACATCGATCGTTCCTTTGAGCTTGAGCGTTTTCTGGAGATTCCGGAGGGCCTGATGGTACTGCTTCGCCAGATCAGCGTCAAGTTGCAGCGAGCGTGCCCCTCCCCGCCCGCCCTGCACGAGGACCGTGAGGTCGACGCGTCCGCGTCGGCAATGTTCCTGAATGGCTTTTTTGATGTGTTCTTCACGCGCGCTCATGGTCTTCGGCAGTCGCAGGCCGGTTTCCAAAAACCGGTGATTGACGGAGCGAATTTCTGCCGTCACCTGTCCGTCCTGCCAGGCCCCTTGTCGTCGTCCGAAACCGGTCATGCTGGTGATCATTGCGGGAGCTTTCCTTTCCAGTGGCACTCTGAATAGAGCGGGCATGCATTGCAGAGGGGTTTGCGCGCCAGGCAGATATAGCGTCCATGCAGGAGGAGGCGCTGGGAAATGGCGGTCCATTGAGCGTTGGGAAATTGATGCTGCAAATCCTGCTCGATTCGCTCGGGATTGTCCGAGGTGGTCAGGCCTAGTCGATTGGCGACTCGTTTGACATGCGTGTCGACGACGATCGACGGCTGTCCGAAGGCGGTCCCCAGGATCACGTTCGCGGTCTTGCGGCCGACCCCTGGGATGGTCGTCAATTCTTCCATGCGTTGCGGAACGGATCCGCCGAATCGTTCCGACACGGCTTTGCCGCATCCGATCAAGTGCTTGGCTTTATTTTTGTAGAACCCGGTCGATTTGATCAGGGCCTCAAGTTCGAGCGGAGGGGCCGTGGCGTAGTCTTGCGGTCGACGAAAACGCTTGAACAGCGCCGGGGTGACTTGGTTGACCCGCCGGTCGGTGCATTGGGCGGACAGGATGGTGGCGACGAGCAATTCCCACGGAGACTGGTGTGTCAGCTCCATCTCGGCTTTCGGCTGATGCTTCAACAGCAGGCGCGCAAGCGTAGCTGGCTTGGTTGTCATGGATGAATGGCGGCGCGAATGAGCGTTCATTGAAAGTGGCGCAATTCTGCCGCGGTTAATGGTGAGATGCAAGTGCAGGATCCGGGGCCGGCGGTGGAGGAAGGTCCGGTTCCTCGGTGCTGGTCATGGTGTGAACGCGCGTTGCGAGGTGATCAATCAACGGCCGCAATGTCGACGCGTCCAGGGCGCAGATGCCGATTGCGCCATAGCGTCGGCAGAGGGCTTCGGCTTGAGCGGCAGGCAGTCGATCGCACTTATTGAAGATCAGGACTTGCGGGATCTTATCGAGCTCCAATTCTTCAAGAATATCCAGGACGGCTTTCATCTGAACGTCGATGTCGGGCGCGCTCGCATCGACGACATGGAGGAGTAAATCGGCTTCGCGCAATTCCTCCAGCGTCGTCCGGAACGCCCCGATCAGTTCTTTGGGGAGATCGCGGATAAATCCGACCGTATCGGTGACGATGACTTCCCGATCCTGCGGGAAGCGCAGGCGACGGCTGGTGGTGTCCAATGTCTCAAAGAGGCGATTGTCCGCCGAGACATGGCTTTCCGTGAGGAGGTTCAGCAAGGTCGACTTGCCGGCGTTGGTGTAGCCGACGAAGGAGAGGACCGGCAGTTGCTGCCGGTCCCGGCGTGCGCGGCGTTGATTCTGGTGTTTGGAGAATTGTTCGATTTCGCGCTCCAAGTGGGTAATCCGATCACGAATCTTCCGGCGATCGGTTTCCAATTTCGTTTCTCCCGGGCCTCTGGTTCCGATGCCTCCGCCGAGGCGTGACAGCTGTGTGCCTTGTCCGGAGAGGCGCGGGAGCAGATAGCGTAATTGCGCCAGTTCCACCTGGACCTTGCCTTCACGGCTATGGGCCCGGCGCGCAAAAATGTCGAGAATCAACTGCGTCCGGTCGATGATTTTGATGTCTGTCATCTCGGCAATCGCCCGCGCCTGGGCCGGCGTGAGCGTTTGATCAAAGATGACCATATCCGCGCCCTTATGCAGGGTTTGTATCAGCACTTCTTTCAGTTTTCCGCTTCCCAGCAGGTATCGCTGGTGGCCGTCTCCAATGCGTTGCGCAATCGTATCAAACACGGTGACACCGACAGAGGCCGCAAGGTCAGCGAGTTCGGCAAGCCGTTCTTCCTGCTCGGCGCGACCATGCGACGATGCGCTGACCAGGATGGCGGACTCGCTCCCGCTGGTCACGGCGTGATGCTTGAGAGCTTCCTGCAGGTCTACTTCGAGGTCTTTGATGAATCGGTCGAAAAAAATGGGGCATTCCTGTAGCGGCGTCGGTTTGAGGACTTCGCAGAGTCGTCCGGTTTCATTCGGCGGCAGGAGATGCGCGAGATAGAGCGTGCCAGGCGTGCCGTTTTGTGATACCGAGAGAATGCCGATCAGGTCGAGGCGCAGGTAGCCGAGGTCGGTCAGGTCTTCCTGGCTCAAGGGCCTGTCTTGGAGTTGCGTTCGAATCAAGCGGAGCCCGCGCAGTGAACGGGGGCCTGCGCGAAATTTAGACAGTGTGGTGGGCGACAACACCATGTCGGTTCCCACGATGATTTCCTGCACGACACCGCGTCTGGTGAGAAGCAGCGAGATTGGACGCCGGTACTCAGCCGAGAGCTTCGAGAGCTCTGTCGCCAGCTCAAGGGACAGGACCTCATCGACCGCATTCCGTCGTCGATAGAGATGCTCGATCGCGGCAAGTTGGCTGGCACGAAGTCCGAGAGTTTTGCCTTGTATCGAAGGAATAGGCGGCCTCTTGGTCAGCGGGTGTGGACGGTTGTACGCCCGGCGTAAGTGCCCGGTCGCAGTGATGGCAGAATCTCGAGATCAGCGACGGGCCGGTGCTC
>WBZP01006837.1_pt1 | contig 11171 bp, 9 predicted proteins | sample 5204301 | NCBI WGS metagenome assembly WBZP01 (sample SAMN12412401, study PRJNA552823) | activated sludge metagenome | isolation source: activated sludge from nitrification reactor of wastewater treatment plant... | place: USA: Pennsylvania | collected 2017
CGTCTTGAGCGTGTCGAGGGTCGGTACGCCGGTGTCCGGGTCCTGCGTCGTGATCGCGCACCGCCCGATGTTCCCCTCGGGCGACACCACGGCGTCCCCCACACGGACCCGCCGCCCGAGCCAGCCGTCCTCACCGTGCTCCTCGGCGCCCGACACCGTGAACGTCATCCGGAACCGGCGCCCGTCGACCTGCTCGTCGACGCCCGCCTCGCGACCGAGAGCAGCCAGCGACGCCGTCGACTGGATCGACACCGCACCCTCGCCCGGCCGGTCGATGGCGGCGCCGTCGTCGAACTGCAGCAGCCGCAACGGTTCTCCCGCGAGCGCCGAGAGCGCAGCCGAGCAGTCGCCGAGGACGAGCCGGCCCGGGCGGGGCTCGCCGTAGAAGATCGCGGTGACCGGGTCGCCGAGCTCGACGGCGCCGCCCACCTCCGTGCCGTCGGGCAGCCGGAGCACGAGGGTGTCGGGATCCTCGCCCGCCGTCGGGACGACGCGGACGAGCGGTCCGAACCGCTTCCCGCTGGCCAGCCGGTCGCGCTCGTCGACCATCGCGTAGCGCCGGTCGCCGTGCACGCCGGTCGGCGTCACCTCGACCGATTCCGGGTGAAGGAGGCCCAGGCCCTTCACGGGGGTGACGGAGATGCGCTCGATCCTCATGCGCCGAGTATCCCTGTCAGAGCCCGAGCCGACGACGCGCGCCCGTCAGCAACCGGGCCTGCTCGCGACGCCGGAACTCGTCGATCGCGGGAAGCCCGGGCATCGGCCGGTCGCGCAGCGCCGCCAGGCTCGCGCCGAGCGCGAGGACCAGGTCGGTCACGTCGCCCTGCAGCGCCGGGCCGCGCGACGCCGAGGAGCCGAACACCGCGAGCCCCTCGACCTGCACGTCGAAGTCGGGCCGGTCGACCCGGTGCACGGCGAGCAGGACCTGGTCGATCCAGCTCGGCCCCGGCCGGCTCATCCCCCAGTCGACGACGACCGCCGAGCCGTCGGCACGGAGCAGCAGGTTGTCGTCGCGCACGTCGAGATGCACCCAGCTCTCCGACGGCAGCCGCGCCGGCAACGACGCGAGGCGCGCCAGCAGCAGGTCCCGTGCGTCGACGAACCAGTCCGGGAAGTGCGACGGGTCGTGGTCGAGCGCCCGGGAGACACGGCGGTGCCATCGCGCGGCGCTGGCCGCGAGATCGGGACCGGGGAGCCCGACAGGGTCGGGCGTGAGCTCCTCCGCCTGCGCCACGAGGGCGACGCGGACGGACTCCATGTCTGCGTCGTCGTCGAGATCGGGGTGCCCCGCCTCGACGTCGTCGAGAAGCAGCGCGACCCAGTCGCCGTCGTCGTAGGTCGCCCGCAGCGTCGCGCGGTAGGGCCGCTCCGGCAGCGCCGTCAGCACGGCCGCCTCGTGGCGGAAGAGGTCGGGCGTGTCGGCGTTGACCGAGCCGTCGACCGCCTTCACGAACGCCGTCGTGCCGTCGGCGGCGACGAGCCGGGCCGCCACGCCCGAGGAGAACCCCCCGACCTGCGTCCGTGCCTCGACCACCGGGGAGCCGAGCTCCGTGTCGATCCACGCACGCACCTGCTCGGGCAGCTCGGCGGCGGGGACGCGCGGCGAGCCGACGGCGCGCGGGACCACCTGCCGGCTCATGGTCAGATCCTCCCGGAGACCGGCGCGCAGGAGCGACCGGGTTGCGCGCTCGGCGCACGTGCCGGCGCGGCGGCGCGCTAGGGCAGGTCGGCGACCAGGTCCGCGACCGGTCGGCGGCGCCCGGTGTAGAAGGGGATCTCCTCGCGGACGTGCAGACGTGCGCGCGAGCCGCGCAGGTGGCGCATCAGGTCGACGATCCGGTGCAGCTCGTCCGCCTCGAACGCGAGGATCCACTCGTAGTCGCCGAGCGCGAACGACGCGACGGTGTTGGCGCGCACGTCAGGGAAGTCGCGGCCCATCTGCCCGTGCTCGCGCAGCAGCTCGCGGCGCTCCTCGTCGGGCAGCAGGTACCACTCGTACGAGCGCACGAACGGGTAGATGCAGACGTACGCGCGCGCCTCCTCCTCGGCGAGGAACGCGGGCACGTGCGACTTGTTGAACTCAGCCGGCCGGTGCAGGGCCATCTGCGACCAGACCGGCTCGAGCACCGCGCCGAGCGAGGTGCGCCGGAAGCGGTGGTAGGCGTCCTGAAGGTCGTCGGACGAGCCGGCGTGCATCCAGAGCACGAGGTCGGCGTCGGCGCGCAGCGCGGCCACGTCGTAGAACCCGCGGACGACGACGTCCTTCGCGGCGAGCTGGTCCACGAGCTCGTCGACCTCGCGGGCCACTGCCGCGCGATCGCCGTCACCGAGCGGGCGCGCGGCGCGGAAGACCGACCAGCTCGTGTAGCGGATGGCGTCGTTGATGTCGCGGGCGACCTTGCCCTGCTGCGGTCGCTTGCCGGTCGGACCAGGGGTCGTGTCAGCCATGCCGCCATTGTCCGTCGGATCCGAGCCGCTGCGAAATCCACTCGGCCGAGTGCGAGGCGCGGCCGATGCAGGCGGCGATGCCGACACCGTCGAACGCCGCACCGCACGCCGCGATGCCCGGGAGCGCGTGCAGCGCCTCCGTGATCCGCTCCATCCGGTCGACGTGGCCGACGGCGTAGCGCGGCAGCCCGCCTCCCCAGCGGGTGACCTCCGCGGCGACCGGACGGGCCCGCCCGAGACGCCCGACGAACGCGAGGTCGTCGGCGGCGAGGTCGGCGAGCTCGGCGTCGTCGCGCTGCAGGACGGCGACGTCGTCGGCGTGGCCCAGCGAGCAGCGCGCCAGCACCAGCCCCTCGGGCTCGGCCTCCTCGGCCACCCAGGCCCACTTGTGCGAGGAGAACGTCGCCGCCTTCACAGGGCGCTGCTCCGACGGCGGGACGAGGTAGCCCGAGCCGGCGGGGAGATCGCCGTCGGGCAGGTCCTCGACCCGGTAGGCCAGGCTCACGACCGCGACGCTGGTGGTGCCGATCTCCCCGAGCTCGGTCTCGGCCTGGATCGACAGGCCGCGCACCAGCCGGGCCATCGCGGGTGCGGGCACGGCGAGGACCACGGCATCGGCGTGCACGATCCGCTGGTCGGTGGTGGGGCCGACGACGAGGTCCCAGCCGCCGTGGTGACCGCGGCGCACCGCGCGCACGGTGGCCGACGTCTCGATGACCACGCCGGCTCTGCGCAGCTCGTCGGCCAGCGCGAGGGGCAGCCGCCCGACACCGCCGCGGATGCCGGCGAACGGGTTCCCACCGCGCGCCTCACCGCGCGACCGGGCCGCCGCCGCCAGCAGCGACCGCTCGCCGCGCAGCGCCTCGAACAGCCGCGGTGCGGCGGCGCGCATGGAGACGTCGACGACGCGGTCGGCGTAGACGCCCATGACCAGCGGCGCCACCAGCCGGTCGACCACCTCCGGACCGAGCCGTCGACCGACGTAGTCGCCGAGGGACACGTCGTCGCCCACGGGACGGCCGGGCAGCACGTGGTCGAGCGGGATCTGCGCCAGCGCGCGCGAGGACACGACACCGGATCGCGCCAGCGCAGACAGGTCGGTGGGCACCCCCATGACCAGCCCGGTCGGCATCTCGCGCAGGTCGCCGTCGACGAGCAGACGCGGACGCTCCTCGGTCGGGGCGACCAGGTCGTCGCCGAGGCCACACTCGCGTGCGAGCGCGACGGCCTCGGGTCGCGTGGCGAGCATCGACTCTGCGCCGAGATCGACCCCGAGACCGGCGACCTCGCCGACCCGCAGCTTGCCGCCGACCTCGGCCGAGGACTCCAGGACCGTGACGTCGACGTCGTGGCGCAGCCGGCACAGCCGCCACGCAGCGGCGAGGCCGGAGATGCCGCCGCCCACGACCACCACCCGGGGTCGCCGGGGCGGGGTCACGACGTCGCCTGCGCTCACAGCCTCACCCTGCCACCCCGCCGGTCCCGGCGCCGGACGGAGGGGTCGGTCGACCGCGGCCGAACCGTGACCCCGCAGGTCGGAACCGCCCCGCCACGGAGCGCGTCACAGCGCCGACGGCACGGCGCCGTCGTCGTACCACCGGAGGCTGAAGATGCACCGTCTGCTCCCGCGCTCGACGCGCGCCGTCGTCCTCGCCGCGTTCGCGGCCGCCGCGCTCGCCGGGTGCGCCGGCGCCACCAGCTCGTCCAGCGGTGCCGCGTCCGGCGCCCCCGAGGCGGTGCCCGCACCGGCCAACGGCGTCGCCGACCAGTCGGGGGGCGCGGGGTCGACCAGCACCGGCAAGGTCGCCTACGACGCGTCGACCGGCCTCGGCACCGTCGCGGTGCAGCGGTCGATGATCGTGCGCGCGGACCTCGCCGTCCGCGTCGACGACGTCGTCGCCGGGACCGCGCGCGTCGCCCAGGTCGCGGCGGCGCACCAGGCGATCATCGCCAGCCAGTCGACCTCCGACGGCCAGGTTCCGCTCCCCGTCCCCGCCGCCACGACCGCGGACGGATCCACGGCCTCGGGACCGAGCGACTACTGCTCGCGCACCGGCTGCCCCGGCGGGTACGCCACGTCGGTGACGACGCTGCGCGTCGCAGGTCCCGAGGTCGACCCGCTGCTCCGCGATCTGCGCGGCCTGGGCACCGTCACCTGGTCGTCGCGCACGGCGGACGACGTCACGGCGCAGGTGGCCGACGTCGACGCGCGGGTCCAGAGCGCCCGCGCCTCCCTGAACCGCGTGCGCCTGCTCATGGGGCGCGCGACCACCCTCGGCGACGTCGTCGCGCTCGAGGCCGAGCTCGGCAAGCGGCAGGCCGACCTCGAGTCCCTCGAGGCCCAGCAGCGCGCGCTGGCGGACCAGACGGCGCTCGCGACCGTGTCGGTCACCCTCACCAGCGAATCGGCCCCGGTGCCGGCGCAGGCCGACAGCGGCTTCCTCGCCGGGCTGCACGCCGGATGGTCGGCCTTCACCGCGGCACTCGTCGCGGCGCTCACAATCGTCGGCGCGCTCGTCCCGTTCCTGCTCGTCCTCGTGCCGCTCGGGCTGCTGCTGTGGTGGCTCGCCCGCCGCGGCGCGCGTCGCCGGCAGGCTGCGGCCGTCCCCTCGCCGGAGGCCTGACGCGTCAGCGCGCGGTGCGGGCGTGCACCTGCTCCACGACGGCCTTGAGGACGTCGGGGTCGGTGCTCGGCAGCACCCCGTGCCCGAGGTTGAAGATGTGGCCCGGGAGGCCTGCCGCATCGTCGAGCACCTGGTCGACGCGCGCGGCGACCGCCTCGGGCCCGGCGAACAGCGACGCCGGGTCGAGGTTGCCCTGCAACGCCACGCCGTCGCCGACCCGTCGGGCCGCCTCCGACAGCGGCACCCGGAAGTCGACGCCCACGACGTCGGCGCCGGCGTCGCGCATGTCGACGAGGAGCTCGCCGGTGCCGACACCGAAGTGGATCCGCGGTACGCCGAGGTCCGCGACCGCGGCCAGGGCCGCACGCGAGTGCGGCAGGACGTACTCGCGGTAGTCGCGCGAGGGCAGCGCACCGACCCACGAGTCGAACAGCTGCACCGCGCTGGCGCCCGCGAGGACCTGCTGGCGCAGGAAGGCGCCCGCGATGCCCGACAGCTTCTCGAGCAGCGCGTGCCAGACCGCGGGCTCGCCGTACATGAGCGACTTGGTGCGCGCGTGGTCACGGCTCGGGCCGCCCTCGACGAGGTAGGACGCGAGCGTGAACGGCGCGCCGGCGAAGCCGATGAGCGGCGTGGTGCCGAGCTCGTCGGTCAGCGCGGTCGCCGCGGCGAGCACTGTCGCGACGTCGTCAGGCTCGAGGTCGCGCAGCCGCTCGACGTCGGCCGCGGTCCGGAAGGGCTCGGCCACGACCGGGCCGACCCCGGGCTTGATGTCGAGGTCGACGCCGATGGCCTTGAGGGGGACGACGATGTCGCTGAAGAAGATCGCTGCGTCGACGCCGTAGCGCCGTACCGGCTGCATCGTGATCTCGACGACGAGGTCGGTGCGGAAGCACGACTCGAGCATCGCGGTGCCCTCCCGGACCGCGCGGTACTCCGGCAGCGACCGCCCCGCCTGGCGCATGAACCAGACGGGCGTGCGCGCCACGTCGAGGCGGCGGGCGGTGCGCACGAGGGGGGCGTCGGCCGTGCGGCCGTCGACGAGCGGGTGCGAGGCGGGAAGCGTGGCGGTCACGCGCCCGATCGTGCCACCCGGGCCGCGCGCCGCCAGGCGGGGCACCCGCGCGGATCGCTCGCCGGGTCTCGGGCGCGCCGCCGACGGAACGCGCCGACGGCGACCTACCCTCGCGCTGTGACCAGCCGGGACCGCGACGCGCGAGACGGGACGACCCCCGTGCCCGCCGACTTCGCGACGGCGCTGGCCAGCATCCGGGCCGCCGAGCTGCGCCCCGAGATCGTCATCGAGGAGACGCCGGCCCCGCAGCGGCTGTCGCCGTTCGCGGTCGCCCTGCAGGCCGAGGTCCTCGTCGGCGAGGACGAGGCTGCGAGCGGCCGGTTCGTGCTGCTCCACGACCCCACCGGCCAGGAGCCCTGGGACGGCGAGTTCCGTGTCGTCACCTTCGCCAAGGGCACGGTCGAGCTCGACATCGCCGAGGACCCGATGCTCACCGAGGTCGCCTGGGCCTGGCTCGAGGAGGCCCTCGAGGCACGCGGCGCGGCCTACCGCGCCGAGTCGGGGACCGTCACCCGGACGGCGTCGCAGTCCTTCGGGGAGATCGCCGACCGCGCCCCCTCCGGCGACGTCGAGATCCGGGCCTCCTGGACCCCGGCCACGCCCGACATCGGGGCCCACCTCGAGGCCTGGGCCGACGTCCTCGCGCAGGTCGCGGGGCTCCCGCCGCTGCCTCCCGGCGTCGCCACCCTGCCCAGCCCGCGCCGCCGCTGATCTGCGCCTCTCCCGCCGTCCGCTGGCCGGTGCGGCCCGCCCGAGCGCGTCCGGCCACGGACCGGCCACCGGGATTCACCCGTTCGTGTCACCGCAGTCACCCGAACCGGTTCCCCGAAACGGGTCAAGACCCCGCTCCCCCGGGTCGATAGCCCTCTCGTAGCCGGATGGAAGGCGTCCGGCACTGGTGATGCCCGGGAGGCGTGCCGTGGTCGCACTGGTCGAGCGCACTGCAGCGGTGGTGCCGCTGCCGAGGGCTCGTTTCACGGCCCTGGTCGTGGCGGAGTCCGCCGCGCGCCGGCAGAACCTCGTCGGGCGGCTGCGCCTGCTCGGCGCCCGCGACGTCATCGAGGCCGCGAGCGGCGCCGAGGCCCGCGTCCGCGCTCACCACGAGGGCCAGCGCGACCTCGTCGTCATCGAGGGCGGCCTGTCCGACGGCCCGGCGCTCCCGCTGCTCGGCGATCTGCGCAACCTCGGCTGGCGCCGCGTCGTCCTGCTGACCGTCCGCGACGACCCCTACGCCGTCCGCGCCGCCATCAACGCCGGCGTCCGCTGCTACGTCGTCACCCCCGAGGACTCCCCCGCCGCGGCCGCCGCCCCGGTCGCCCGGCTCCGCCCGCGCGGCGGCTCTCCCGACGAGCTGTCGGCCCGCGAGGTCGAGGTGCTCCAGCTGGTCTCGGAGGGCCGCTCCAACAAGGACATCGGCGACGCGCTCGGCCTGTCGGCGCTCACCGTGAAGAGCCACCTCGCGCGCATCGCGCGCAAGGTCGGCACGGGAGACCGTGCCGAGATGGTCGCGCACGCCATGCGTGCAGGCCTCGTCCGCTGAGGCCCCGGGGCCGGTCCTGGCCTCCCCGGTACCTCGGCTGCGGCGCTGCGCCGCGCTCCGGCGCCCGCGCGTCACTATCCTGAGCGCGTGACGGACGCCGAGGATCCCGCGCCGGACCCCGACGTCCCCGAGCGCGAGGTCGAGGCGCTCACCGCGCCGCGCGAGGGCGTGCCGCCCGTCATCACCACCGACGCAGCCCTGCGGGACGCGGCTGAGGCGATCGCCGGGGGCACCGGTCCGGTCGCGGTCGACGCCGAGCGCGCCTCCGGCTACCGCTACGGCCAGCGCGCCTACCTCGTCCAGCTCCGCCGCGAGGGCAGCGGCACCCACCTGGTCGACCCCATCGCCGTGCGCGACCTCGCGCCGCTGTCCGCCGCGCTGGCCGGCACCGAGTGGGTGCTGCACGCGGCGTCGCAGGACCTTCCGTGCCTGCGCGAGATCGGGCTGGCCCCCGACTCCCTGTTCGACACCGAGCTCGCCGGGCGCCTGCTGGGCCGGCCGCGCGTCGGGCTTGCCGCGCTGCTCGAGGAGGTCCTTGGCTTCTCGCTGGCCAAGGAGCACTCCGCGGCGGACTGGTCGACCCGGCCGCTGCCCGAGCCCTGGCTGCGCTACGCCGCCCTCGACGTCGAGCTCCTCGTCGAGCTCCGCGATGCGCTGGAGGCCGAGCTCGACGAGTCCGGGAAGCTCGGCTGGGCGCACGAGGAGTTCGAGGCCGCTCGCCTCGCCCCGCCTGCCGCGCCGCGCGTGGACCCGTGGCGGCGCACGTCCGGGCTGCACAAGGTCCGCAAGCCGCGGCAGCTCGCGGTGGTCCGCTCGCTGTGGGAGCGGCGCGACGACATCGCCCGGCGCCGCGACACGTCCCCGGGGCGGGTCCTGCCCGACGCCGCGCTCCTGGCCGCCGCACTCGCGACCGTTCCGGGCCAGCGCACCGAGCTCGCCGCGCTGCCGGCGTACTCCGGACGCGGCGCCAAGCGCCATCTGAGCGACTGGCAGGGCGCGGTCGACGTCGCGCTCGCGCTCCCCGACTCCGCGCTGCCGCCGTCGTCGCTGCCCGCCGACGGCCCGCCCCCGCCGCGGTCCTGGGCCGACCGCGACCCGGCCGCGGCCGCCCGCCTCGCAGCCGCCCGCGCGGTCGTGACCGAGCTGGCCGAGGAACGGACCATGCCGGTCGAGAACCTGCTGCCGCCGGACCTGCTGCGCCGGATCTGCTGGACCCCGCCCGAGCTCGACGCCGAGCCGCTGCGCGAGGCGCTGCTGGCGGGCGGCGCACGCCGCTGGCAGGTCGAGCAGGTGCTCGAGCCGCTGCTCGCGGCGCTGCGCGACCCCGCGTCCGTCCCGCGGGACGTCCCCGTTGCGGTCGAGACGGGTGGCGCGACCGTGGTGAGCTGACCCTCACCCGGCGGGAGGGGCCGCGCTCGACGTTCGCCCACGACCTCATCGACCGGCGCGAGGGCCTCGAGGCCTCGCCGGTGGCGGCCGAGGTGGCGCAGCCCACCCTGGTCTGGCCTCCCACCACCTGATCCCGCGCCAGACTGGGACCGTGACCCAGCCCGACCTCGCCCTCGTCGCGGCGATCCGCGACGCCCTCCGTGGTGCCGCCGAGCCCGAGCGCGCCGAGGACATGCGCGCCTACATGAAGTCCGAGCTGCCCTTCCTCGGGGTCGCGAAGCCGGCCCGCACCGCGGCTCTGCGCCCGGTCCTCCGGGACCTCCCGCTCGACCGGCCGACGTGGGAGGCCACCGTCCGCGCGCTCTACGACCAGGCGACCTTCCGGGAGGAGCGCTACGCCGCCCTCGCGCTGCTGGCTGCCAAGGTCGGCCGGCGCTGGCACGACCCCGACCTCGTCCCGCTGCTCGAGCACCTCGTCGTCACCGGCGCCTGGTGGGACCTCGTCGACGAGACGGCCGGCAAGCACGTGGCCCCGACCCACCGCGCCCACCCCGCCGCGATGGCCCCGGTCCTGCGCGGCTGGTCGGTCCACGACGACCTGTGGCTGCGGCGCACCGCGATCCTCGGCCAGCTCGGATCGGGGCCCGCCACCGACCGCGACCTGCTCGTCGACGTCATCGCCCCCAACCTCGAGCGCCCCGAGTTCTGGCTGCGCAAGGCCATAGGTTGGGCCCTGCGCGAGCTCGCCCACCGCGACCCCGACTGGGTCCGCGCCTACGTCGACGCCACGCCGTCCCTCTCCCAGCTCAGCCGCCGCGAGGCGACCAAGCACCTCTGACCGGGCCGGGTCGCGTCCCGGGGGCAGGGGGTCGTGGCGGTTCTTGTTACCGACGGGTAGCATCGGCCGCGACGGCGGTCGACCGCTGTCCCGTGCCCCTCCCGAGGAGTCCCCGTGTCCCCCACCCGCGCCGTGCGCGACGTCGTCCTCGTCGACGCCGCCCGCACCCCGTTCGGCAAGGCCGGAGCCAACGGTCTCTACGCCGAGACCCGCGCCGACGACCTCGTGGTCGCCGTCTTCCGCGAGCTGCTGCGCCGCAATCCCGACCTGCCGCCGGAGCGCATCGACGACGTCGCCATCGCGGCCACGACGCAGATCGGCGACCAGGGCCTCACGATCGGGCGCACGGCCGGGATCCTCGCCGGCTTCCCGCGCTCGGTACCCGGCCAGTCCGTCGACCGGATGTGCGCCGGCGCGATGACCGCCGTCACCAACCTCTCGAGCGGCATCGGCGTGGGCGCCTACGACGTCGTCGTCGCCGGCGGCGTCGAGCACATGGGCCGCCACCCGATGGGCGAGGGGCTGGACCCCAACCCGCGCCTGATCGCGGAGAAGCTCGTCGACCCCGAGGCCCTGCTCATGGGCAAGACGGCGGAGAACCTGCACGACCGCTTCCCGCACCTCACCAAGGCGCGCGCCGACGAGTACGCGCTGCGCAGCCAGGAGAAGACGGCCAAGGCCTACGCCGACGGCGTCATCCAGCCCGACCTCGTGCCTGTCGCCACGCGCACCGCCGCTGCCGGCTGGGGTCTGGCCACGGTCGACGAGCCGCCGCGCCCCGAGACCACGCTCGAGGGCCTCGCGTCGCTGAAGACGCCGTTCCGCGCGCACGGCCGCGTCACCGCCGGCAACGCCGCGGGCCTCAACGACGGCGCCACCGGCGCGATCCTCACCGCCGAGGAGGTCGCCGACGAGCTCGGCCTCACCAAGAAGGCACGCCTGGTGTCCTTCGCCTTCGCCGGCGTCGAGCCGGAGGTCATGGGCGTCGGCCCGGTGCCGAGCACCGAGAAGGCGCTGGCCCGTGCTGGTCTCTCGATCGACGACATCGGCCTGTTCGAGGTCAACGAGGCGTTCGCCGTCCAGGTGCTCGCCTTCCTCGACTCCTTCGGCATCGCCGACGACGACCCGCGCGTGAACCCCTTCGGCGGCGCCATCGCCGTCGGCCACCCGCTCGCGTCGTCCGGCATCCGGCTGATGGCCTACCTCGCGAAGAGCTTCGAGCAGCACCCCGAGGTCCGCTACGGCCTCACGACCATG
>WBZP01006839.1_pt1 | contig 11170 bp, 13 predicted proteins | sample 5204301 | NCBI WGS metagenome assembly WBZP01 (sample SAMN12412401, study PRJNA552823) | activated sludge metagenome | isolation source: activated sludge from nitrification reactor of wastewater treatment plant... | place: USA: Pennsylvania | collected 2017
GTATAACACATCTTTAACCGTTTTCAATCCTTACAAAACCTCTAGTTTCAATTTACATTTGCTCTACATCCAGGCTTGAGCGGTTGGCACGAATGCAACAACATTCCAGCCCAACAAGTTCTCTTATAGGTGATGCAGTGCATCTTGCGTATGCTAGTTACTTCAATATCCAATATCTTCTTACATGGAACTGTAACCATCTGGCAAATGCTAACAAACGAAAGCACATTCGAGTTATTAATGCTCGCCTCGGCTTGTCAACACCAGAAATTGTCACGCCACTTGAACTTTTTAAAGAGGAGGAAAACTCATGATTCAATCAGAAATTCTGAAAGAAAAAGATAGAGTTCAAGCGAAGCTATCAGAAGAAAGCGCGTCCATTCATGAGTATTTAGTTCGATCCCATCTCGCAGCTAAAGAAATTGCAGAGTCATACGGATTTCCTCTCCAATACGCTGAAGCGCCTAACACCTATGAGGCTCCAGCTTGTCTTGGAGAATCTCTATGAAGACCGATCAAACAATTGATTCTATTAATGAAGTACGTCATCAGATCTCAGCATCCGTCGGCCATGACGCCCGGAAATTAGTGGAACACTATCGCAAACTTCAAGAAAGACATCCCAATAGAGTCCTTTCTCGCACTACTGAAAAATCGAAACTGAAAGACAAACCCGAACCGCAGCTCGGATCACAGGAAAATTTACAGTAGGATATTTTTCGACAAAATGTCAACAATGAGTAGCTGGGGAATTTTATCAATGTTGGAACCTTGGGGTAAATCTCATGCAAAGACAACTTACAGCAATCATAGAACGCGAAGGAAGTGGGTATGTATCGCTCTGCCCTCAACTCGACATCGCCAGTCAAGGAGACACCGTTCAAGAAGCTCGTGAAAATCTTCGAGAAGCTCTTGAATTGTTTTTCGAGGCTGCATCACCATCGGAAATCCATGAACGGCTTCACCAAGAGGTATATATAACACAATTGGAGATTGCTGTTGGGTAAGCTACGGATTTTGTCAGGCCAAGAAATTTGCACCATTCTGGCTTGCCACGGTTTTGTTGAAGTACGTCAACGCGGCAACGCGGCAGTCACGTTATCATGCAAAAGCAACTTGAAGAAACCACGATTACGGTTCCCGTACCCAACCATTCAGAAATCCGCATCGGGACACTCCAGTCCATTATTCGCCAGTCAGGTATTTCAAGAAGCAAGTTTGAGTCATGATAAACCTGCCTAACATTGCGCTCCACCCGACCCGCGTCCGCAAGCTGTTTGGTATTTTCCGGTTTTGTGGTGGGCGCGGGCGGGTGAGCTTCCGCGATCTATTGATCCAGCCAAGCGAACACATCCCAATGTCCGACCCGCAAACGTGACTCCCCCCGTTCAATCCAGCGGCACCGTTGATCCACCCAATCGGCCAGATCATCCCCCGCTCCGGACGCAATTTGCCGGGCGGCTGCGACCCAGCCCTCCAGTAGCGCCGTTTGCATTTCAACCTGTTTCGGTTCCAGATACCAAGGACTGGGCCGCAGCATCACCTCATAGCCCAGATTCCGCAGCAGGATAGCCAAGGTACCGGCCGCGTCGGGACCGAGCGCCGGGCCGAAACCCTTGTCGGTGCGCTGATGGCGATTCACCCACTCGCGCAGCTTCTCGTCGCCGTCCAGCGCCGGTTCCCAGACGATGGAACCGTCGTAACTCAGGACCACGAACACCGCCGCCCGCCATTGCCGGCAACGCCGCGTCATTTGCTCCAACCACTCCGCCGAGACCAGATCGAGCAGGGCGGACGCCGTAACCAGTTGCACGTCCGCCAGGTCCAGCCGCTCCCCGTCGCGAACCAGATCCAGCAGCCGCCATTCCAGCGCCAAGCTCATCCCCTGCTCCGCCGCCCACGGACCAATCCGCTCCTCACCCCACGCCAGCAAGGCCGGATCGTGATCCACCAGCCACCAGCGCTGTTCGCCACCGAGCAACGGAGCCAGAAACCGGACGTTGGCGCCGGTGCCACTGGCCAAATCCAGCACGGAAAGCGGCCCCCGCCGCCGGCGCCAGTCGAGCAAGCCAGCGGTCAGTTCCGAATTGCGGGCGGCCGCATCCACCGGCTCGCGCAGGCCCAGCCAGTCGGCGGAAAACCCGCTCATGTCGGGATCGCGTCGAGCGCGGCGGCAAAGCGGGCGCAAGTCGTCGGCCAATCCGGCAAGGTTTGGCGAGCCGCGCGGGCGCCGGCGGCCAAGCGCTGATGCAACTCAGACTCGGTCATCACCCGCGCCAGCGCCTCGGCCAGCGCCGCCGTATCACCGGGCGGAACCAGCAGCCCGGCGTCGATCGGCACGGTATCGGGAATCGCGCCGGCGGTAGTGCTGATGATCGGCAGACCCCGCGCCAGCGCCTCGGCCAGCGCCATGCCATAGCCCTCGTGATACGACGGCAACACGAACAGGTCCGCCCGCCGATATTCGACCGCCAGGGTCGCTTCCTCCAACTGCCCCAGAAGCTCGATACGCCCGGCCAACCCCAATTCCGCCACCAGGGTCCGCAAGCCGGCGGCGGTGACGGGATCGAGGTCGGCGCTGCCCGCGCAGCGCAAGCGCCAAGGCTGGTCCCCGAGCCGTGCCAGCGCCCGGAACAGCACGGCGTGGCCCTTGCGCGGCGTCAGCGAGGCCACGCACAGTAGCGCCCGTTCCCCGCCACCCGACCCCTCGGCCAGCGGCGCGGGATCGGTTCCCGGCGCCACCACCGCGCACTGTTCCGGCAAAATGCCGTAATCCGCCAGCGCCCGCGTGGTGCTGGGACTGGTGACGATCACGCCCCGGACCTGGCGCAGCGCCTCGCGCTCGCTGGCGTACAACTGCCGGCGCAGCGCCTCGTCCAGACCGGTTTCCAGCGCCAGCGGATGATGGACCAGCGCCACCAGTCGCAGCCGGTCCCGGTGAGTGGCAGCCACCGCCGGCATCGCGCCCAGCGCCAAGCCGTCGATCACCACCAGTGCCTGTTCCGGCAGCGCGGCCAACACCGCGTTGGCTTCGCGCAGCGCGGCTGGGGTGGGCGTCGGAAAACTGGCGTCGAGGCGATGGAGTTCGACTCGCCAGCCGAGCGCCGCCAGTCCAGCCATGACGCGGCGGTCATAGAGATAGCCGCCGGTGCGGGTCTCGGGATCGCCGGGAATCAGGAAATGCACCGACCTCAAGCGAGCGAACCTTCGTAGGACGCCCAAGCGATGTGAGATTCGCGCAGGGTGACGCGCATGGAATCGAGTCCGGCGGTGTTTGGCCCCATTTGCCCCTCCTCAATCCGCACCGCGACGCGGTCGAAGAGTTCCCGCGCCAGGAATTCGGTGGTGGTGTTGCGGCCGGCGAATTCCGGCAATTGATCGAGGTTGCGGTAGTTCAGTTCGGCCAGCACCTCGCGCAGGCACTCGCTGGCCTTGCCGATATCCACCACCACCCCATCAGGGTCCAGATCGGGACGGCGCAGTTCCAAATCAACGACGTAGGTGGCGCCATGCGGGCGCTGGGCGGGACCGAAGGTCTCGCCCCGGAAGCTGTGGGCAATCATGAAATGGTCACGGACGCAGACGGTATACATGGCTGGACCTTGGGTTGAGAGAAATGAGGGTGTTTCGGTTGCGATCACGCGCTGGCCGGCGCCAGCCAATCGCGCGGTTTCAGGAAAACGTCGTACAGCCGCGCCTCGGGGCTGCCGGGTTCGGGCCGCCAGTCGTACTCCCAGCGCACTCGCGGCGGCAGCGACATCAGGATTGATTCGGTGCGCCCGCCCGATTGCAGGCCGAACAGGGTACCCCGATCATAAACCAGGTTGAACTCGACGTAGCGCCCGCGCCGGTAAAGCTGGAACTCCCGCTCGCGCTCGCCATAAGGCGCCGCCCGCCGCCGTTCGACCAGCGGCAGGTAGGCCGGCAAGTAATGGTCGCCCACGCTTCTCACGAACCCGAAGCAGCGCTCGAAACCCCACTCGCTCAGATCATCGAAGAATAACCCGCCGATGCCGCGCGGTTCGTTGCGGTGCCCGAGGAAGAAATAGTCATCGCACCACTGCTTGAAGCGGGAGTACACCGCCGGTCCGAACGGCTCGCAGGCGGCCCGGGCGGCGCGGTGCCAGTGAACGCAGTCTTCCTCGAAGCCGTAATACGGGGTCAAGTCGAAACCGCCGCCGAACCACCACACCGGCGCGGCCGCGTCCCCGGCGGCGCTGAAAAAGCGGATGTTGGCGTGCGAGGTCGGTACATAAGGGTTGCGGGGATGAACCACCAGCGACACCCCCATGGCCTCAAAGCCGCGTCCCGCCAGTTCGGGCCGCCGCGCCGTGGCCGAGGGTGGCAGGCGCTCGCCGACGACGTGGGAGAAGTTGATGCCGGCCTGCTCGAACACCGCGCCCTCGCGCAGAATCCGGGTACGGCCGGCGCCGCGCAGACCGCGCGCGCCGTCGCGATCCCAGGCGTCTTCCCGGAACCGGGCGCCGCCATCGGCGGTTTCCAACGCCCCGGTCAGCCGGTCCTGCAACTCGCGCAGCCAGGCCAGAACCATCTCGCCGGCGGCGGGGAAGATCGTATCGGTCATTGCAAAACTCGTGGGAATGTTGGCGTTCATGCGGATTCTTGGGCAGCGATCATCGGTTCGACGCCAATGGTATTAGACTATTCCGTCCAAGCGCCCACTGTTTTTGGTACTGTCATTTTTCCAAAGCCCTACCGATCCTCTTCCAGCCCCCGCCATGAATTCCGAACAGTTCGTACAATGGTTTCGCCAGGCCGGCCCCTACATCAACGCCCATCGCGGCCGGACCTGCGTGGTGCTGTTCGGCGGCGCGGCGGTGGAGGCCGACACCTTTTCCAGCCTGATGGACGATCTCGCCCTGCTGCACAGCCTGGGTATCCACCTGGTACTGGCGCACGGCGCACGGCCCCAAATCGAGCAGCGGCTGCGCGAGGCCGGCCGCGAGTGGCGCTACGTCAACGGCCTGCGGGTGACCGAAGCCGACGATCTGCGCTACGTCAAGCAGGCCATCGGCCGGGCGCGGATCCGCATTGAGGCGCGGTTGTCCATGGGCCTGGCCAACGCGCCGATGCACGGCGCGCATATCCGGGTGGTGTCGGGCAACGTGGTCACCGCCCGGCCGCTGGGGGTGCGCGACGGGGTGGATTATGGCTTCACCGGCGAGGTCCGCAAGGTGGATTGTCCCGCCATCCGTCCCTGGCTGGAACAGGGCGCCATCGTGCTGCTGTCGCCGCTGGGCTATTCGCCGACCGGGGAAATTTTCAACCTGAGCGCCGAGGACGTGGCCACCGCCACCGCCAGCGCGCTGCGCGCCGACAAGCTGCTGATCCTGAGCGAAAGCGCGGAGTTGCGCGACGCCGGGGGACGGCCGGTCCGCGAACTCAGCCCCAGCGACGCCGAACGGCTGCTGGCTGAGCATCCCACCCTGAACGAAGAAACCAGCCGCCACCTGCGTTTGGCGCTGCGGGCCTGCCAGGCTGGCGTGCGCCGGGTGCATCTGCTCAGCCGGCGGCTGGATGGGGCGCTGCCGCTGGAACTGCTCACCCGCGACGGCGTGGGCACCCTGATCACCGCCGACATCTACGAAGGACAGCGCCCCGCCACTATCGACGACGTGGTCGGCCTGTTGGAACTGATTCAGCCGCTGGAGGACGACGGCGCCCTGGTGCGGCGGTCGCGGCAGCGGCTGGAAATGGAAATCGAGCGCTTCTCCGTGCTGGAGCGCGACGGCGCCATTATCGGCTGTGCCGCGCTGTATCCCTTCCCCGAGGAGCGGCTGGGCGAACTGGCCTGCGTCGCGGTGAATCCGGCCTATCGCAACAGCGGAAGGGCCGAGATGTTGCTGCGCTTCATCGAGCGCCAGGCCCGCGCCCAGGGCCTGCACCGGCTGTTCGTATTGACGACCCGCGCCGCCCACTGGTTCCGTGAGCGCGGCTTCGAACCAGCCGAGGTCGCCGATCTGCCGGTGCAAAAGCAGATGCTCTACAACTGGCAGCGCCGCTCCAAAGTGTTTATCAAGACCTTATAGCGTGGCAGAAAGCCAGCTCGCGATGGTCTCGGCTTATACTGAACTCGACACCCGACCACCCTCGACCATCCCCCAACCTGTTGTCGCGAGGTCTTCCCATGACGACCAAAACGCTCGCCGCGCCGACGCTAACCCTGCCCGCCGTCTATAACGATTTCCTCGCCGCCCTGCTGGCCGGCAACCACCACCACTGCGCGGCGCTGACCCAGCAGGCCCTGACCGCTGGCGCCCCCATCCTCGATCTGTATCAGCAACTCTTCCAGCGGGCGCTGTACCGGGTGGGCGAGTTATGGGAATGCAATCAAATCTCGGTCGCCACCGAACATCTGGCCACCTCAATCGTGGAAAGTCTGCTCAACCAGCTTTACCCGCAAGTGATTGCGCCGTGCCGCGCCGGCAAGAGTATCGTGGTCGGGTCGGTAGAGGGCGAGTTGCATCAGGTCGGCGGCAAGATGGTCTGCGACGTGTTCGAAATGCACGGCTGGGATGCCTTCTATCTGGGCGCCGACACCCCGACCCGCGAGCTGCTGCGGATGATGCGGGAACGACGTCCCGACGCGGTCGGGCTTTCGCTCAGCGTCTATTTCCATATCGGTATCCTGCAAAACACGGTCGGCGCGATCCGGACCGAATTCCCCGACCTGCCGATCCTGGTCGGCGGTCAGGGTCTGCGACAGATCGGACCGACTTTGATCCAGGACCTTATGGTGCATTACCTCGCCGATCTCAATGAACTCCAGCGCTTTGTCGCCACGCTGAGTCAATAACCGCTTTTGGAAACCACCATCATGGATCGTGCGCCGATAACACCAGATGGGCTAGACCGCTGGGCGAGGGAACTGGATGGAGCGCGCGACGACAGCGCGGCGCTGGCCATCGGCATTTTCAATCTCGCCGGCGACGCGCTTTATCTCAATCGCGGTATGGCCGAAGTTCTGGGCGGCGACACGCCCGACCGCCCGCGCCGCGACTACCTGGTCAACCCGCGTTTCGAGGAACTGCTGGAACCGGTGGCCGACGGCTCGGTGTTCGGCGGCTGGCTGACGGTCGGCGACGGTTACCGGCTCAGCCGCACCCTCCACGCTCAGGTCTACCGCAAGGGCGGGGAACTGCTGGTCACCGGTGAATACGACGTGCTGGAACTGGACCGTCTCGGCCAGGAACTGACCCGCACCAACCAGGAAATCAACAACCTGCAACGGGAACTGATCCGCCAGAACGCCCGCCTGTCCCAAACCCTGGCAGAGCTGCGGGAAACCCAGGCCATGCTGGTCCACGCCGAGAAGATGAGCGCGCTCGGCCAACTGGTAGCCGGGGTGGCGCACGAGATCAACAACCCGCTGGCCTTCATCGCCGGCAACTTGAGCAGCCTGCGGGAAGGCGTGGAAACGCTGAACGCGGCCTACCAGCAATTGGAAGCGCTGGCGCGCGGCGTGGCTTCCCTGGTGGAGCCGGCGCTGGCGGTCCGCCAACGGAACGATCTCGATTTCCTTCTGGACGACTTCCCCGCACTGCTGACCGCCAACGAGGACGGCGTGAGCCGGGTCCGGCGGATCGTCGCCGACTTGCAAACCTTCGCCCGCCTGCACGAGGCCGAGCGCAAGACCGTGGATCTGGCCGAAAACTTGCGCAGCACCCTGGCGCTGGCCAAATCCGAACTGAGCGCGCGCCGGATCGAGGTCCGCTTCGACCTGGCCGAACTGCCGCCGGTCGAGTGCTACCCGGCCGAACTCAACCAGGTGTTCATGAACCTGATCGTCAACGCCATCCAGGCGATGCCCCAGGGCGGTGTGCTCACCCTGCGCGGCCAGCGTCAGGACGACGGCCAGACTCGCCTCCAGTTCCAGGACACCGGCGCCGGTATCCCTCAGGGCGTGATCGGCAAGATCTTCAATCCCTTTTTCACCACCAGGCCGGTGGGCAGCGGCACCGGCCTGGGCCTGAGCGTATCCTACAACATCGTGGTCAAGCGCCACGGCGGGCGGATCGAGGTCGAATCCGCCGTCGGTCGGGGCACCGTGTTCACCCTGCTGTTACCGGAACATCCGCCCTCCGCCATGACGCTTGATCGGGAGAAATGTTGATGTCATCCCCCACTCTCATGATCCGCCGGCGCGAAGCGACCCGCGAGATTCACACCCAGCTCGAGGCCTTGCCTTATCCGCAAGCGCTCGAACGCCGCGAACTGCCCCTGGAAAGCTACGTGGAACACCTGCGCGCCATGGCTGTCGTGCATGGGGTATTGGAACACGAGCTGCGAGCAGAACGGGATTCCCGCTTGGGCGCCGTCTGGTTGGAGAACATGCGCCGATTCTCGCGGATTCCAAAATCGGCTCCCGCCCCACTGGGTCGCCACCGTTCGGGATGCCTTGCGGGAGGCCCAAGCCCGAGTGGGCATATAGCGGAAGCCACGGCCCGACCGTAGCTTAAGGCACCGTGTTCACCCTGCTGTTACCGGAGCGTCCACCCATGAATGTGGCTGTTGCCTATCCTTCCCCGCCTGTTGCCGCCGAACCGCGCTGTCAAGTGCTGGTGATCGACGATGAGCCCGAGGTGCTCAACGCCATGTACCGGCAGTTGCGCCGGGAATTCGACGTCTTAATCGCTCACGACGCCGACGAGGCGCTGGCGATTCTGCGCGCTCATCCCATCCAGGTGGTGATTTCGGACGAGCGCATGCCACGGGTCACCGGCTCGGAATTTTTCAGCCACATCAAAGAAGAATACCCCGGCGCGGTCCGCCTGTTGCTCACCGGCTACGCCGACCTGAGTGCGGTGATCCAGGCCGTCAACCAGGGCCATATCTACCGTTACATCACCAAACCCTGGGACGCCACCGAGATCCGCACCATCGTCCGCGAAGCCTATGACCGCTACCGGATGACCGTGCGCAACCAGCGTTTGCTCGGCGAATTACAAGCGGCCAACGAATTGCTGGAACAACGCTTCCAGGAACGCACCCAGCAGTTGGAGCAGATGCTCCACGAGTTGCACGACAGTGAGAAGCGCTTTCGCAGCATCGTTGAGAACATCAACGATCCGGTGATGGTCACCGACCTGTACGCGCGTATCCGGTCGGTAAATCCCGCCTTCACCCGGATCACGGGCTACGAAGCTGGGGAAGTGCTGGGCCGCGCCCCCAAACTGCTGGCGTCCGGGCGTCATCCGCCGGAGTTCTACGCCGAGCTGTGGCGGCAACTGCGCGAGGAGGGCCGCTGGCGCGGCAACATCTGGAACCGTCGCAAGAACGGCGAGATTTACGTCCAGCGGCTGACCATCTCCACTGTCTGCGACGGCGTGGACGATGGGCTGTACATCGCGGTCTACAACGACATTTCCGAGGAGATCGAGGAGCTGGGACGGGCGCAATTCCAGGCTCAGCACGACGCCCTGACCGGCCTGTCCAACCGCGTGCTGCTGTTCGACCGGCTCTCCGAGGCGATCCGCGACGCCCGGCGCCAGGGCAACCGGCTCGGGGTACTGTTCATCGATCTCGACGGGTTCAAGCCGGTCAACGACCGGTACGGTCACGAGATCGGCGACGCCGCGCTGCAAGCCTTCGCCCAACGGCTGGAGCAAAGCGTGCGCGAAACCGATACCGTGGCTCGGCTGGGCGGGGACAAATTCGTGGTGGTGCTGCGGCAGATCGAACTGCCGGAACACGCCGCGCAGGTGGCCGAAAAAATTCTGGACAGCCTGCAAGCGCCGTTTCGGCACGGCGCCCTGGAACTGCGGCTGGGAGCCAGCATTGGCATCGCCCTCTGCCCCGATGACGGCGAAGACGCCAACGGCCTGCTGAAACGGGCCGATGCCGCGATGTACACCGCCAAGCACGGCGGCGGGCGGTCTTACAACTTCCACGGTTGATCGCTTCCGCTGCGCTGAACCGCGAACGGCATGGAGCCGGCGCCGATGTGGCGAGGCGTCCATCCGTCATCGAAATCCGGTAAGCTTTCCGGCAGCTTCCTATTCCCGAGGACATCGCCGATGCCGACCGCCGCCCCGCTCCGGGTCATTCAGATCACCGATCTCCATCTCAAGACCACGCCCGGCAGCCGACTCTGGGGGGTGGACGTGGACGCCGGCCTGAATGCGGTGCTGGCGCATATTCGGGAACGACAACCCGCCGCCGATTTGGTCCTCGCCACCGGCGACTTGGTCGGCGACGAACCGGACGCCTACAAACGCCTGCTCCAGACGCTGGAACCGCTGGGCTTGCCAGTCTATTGCCTGCCGGGCAACCACGACTTTCCCGCAATCATGAGCCGGACGTTGCGCGGCGGACGGGTGCGACGGGAACGGTACTTCGTCGCCGGTCACTGGCAGTTCGTGCTGCTGGATTCCAGCTTCCCCGGAACGCCCGACGGCCATCTGGCCCCGCGCGAACTGGCGCTGCTGGACACCGCGCTGGCTACCGATCCCGAACGGCATACCCTGGTTTGCCTGCATCACAACCCGTTGCCGGTCGGTACGGGCTGGCTCGACACCATGACGGTGAGCAACGGCGCGGCGCTGTTCGCGGTGCTGGATCGTTACCCGCGCGTCCAGGCGGTGGTATGGGGGCATATCCACGGCGAATTCACCGGCCGGCGGGGTCATACGCAATTGCTGGCCACCCCCGCGACCTCGGTGCAATTCAAGCCCGACGCCCCGGAACCGCAAGTGGACGATCTCCCACCCGGCTACCGCTGGTTCGAACTGTATCCCGATGGCGCGCTGAAGACCGGCGTCGAGCGGGTTGCGCCATCGGTCCGCGCGAACGGTCTGACGCGGCAGGTTCCGGCCTAATGGTCATGTCTGTATAATTCACCACCATGAACAACAAAGACGATCTGGTTCGACATTACCACTGGCTACGCCAGTACGGCCTCAACGACTCCCACAGCGGCAACGCTTCGGTGCGGGACGGCGACTCCTTCTGGATCACACCCACCGGCTGCTGCGCCGATACCCTCAGCAGCGGCGAACTGGTCGAGTGCCGCCTCGATGGCATGATCGGCAAGGGCGCTTCGATGGACGCCCGCCTGCATCTGGCGGTCTATCAGGCCAATCCCGAGGCTCGGGCCCTGTTGCACAGCCACGGCCCCTATTCCGTGGCGATGACCATGGACAACGAGGAA
>WBZP01006840.1_pt1 | contig 11168 bp, 12 predicted proteins | sample 5204301 | NCBI WGS metagenome assembly WBZP01 (sample SAMN12412401, study PRJNA552823) | activated sludge metagenome | isolation source: activated sludge from nitrification reactor of wastewater treatment plant... | place: USA: Pennsylvania | collected 2017
TTGAACACCTTGATGGGCCGCAGCTCCCGCGAAGACCAGCGCACCGCGAAGCAGCGCCGCGCCGATGCGCTGACCGATCTGACCACCGCCGGGGCGGCGAACAAACACCCACTGGGTGTCTCCCAAGTCTCCGTACTGGTCGAACTGGAAGACCTGTCATCCGACGGCGCTGTGCTCGAGGAGGACGAGTCGGCGCTGGGTGCCCGGATGTTGGACCTGCTCACCTGCACCGCGATCATCTCGGTGATCCTGGGCACCCGCCGCGAAGGCGTGTTCGTGCCCCTGGCCCTGGCCCGCGGCAAACGCACCGCCAACCACCACCAATGGCGCGCCCTGATCGCCAGAGACCGCGGCTGCATCCGCTGCGGACGCGCACCCAGATACTGCCAAGCCCACCATGTGCATCACTGGCGCCACGGCGGCACCACAGACCTGTCAAACCTCGTCCTGATGTGCTCCAGGTGTCACCACGACCTCCACCAGGGCCACTACACCGTCACCATCGACCACGGCATCCCACGGATCACCCCAGTCACCGACCGATCACCACCACTCACCGCCTGAACACGGGGAGACGAGGATCGCCTCCAATGCTGGCGATCAGCCGAAGGTTCGGTGCGTGCGCCGCTGTCCTGACGAGGGGTTGCCGCAGGATCGTGCGGCGCCTCTCGGGTGCCGTACCCAGTGGATCGCTCAGGTGGATCTCGTGGCGCCGTCCACCGATCACCAGACCGTTGTCAGGGATGACCTCGTTGTGCGTCCAGGCCAGGACGGGAGCCTCGTCGTCCCACCCCCCGAGGTGCGGGCCTTGTCCCACCGTGAGGTGAAGGCGGCCATGTCCTCCGACCACCACAGCCCCTCCCGTGGGGGCACCTCGTAGTCGCGCCCGAGTTCCCGCTTGCTCGCGGCCTAGATCGCGTATGCAAGTGGGTACAGCGCCTTGAGCGCTTGCGTGCCCTCGATCGAGGTGTTCGGATCCCTGTGCCCGTCGACCAAGAGGTACCGCAGGTCGGAAACGGCAGAACACGGAAAGCGACCGCGGCGCGGTGGCAATCCAAGGTCTTGGTGAAGTCCGTGCTCCGTGGCATCGGAGCGCAGTCCCCTACAGAGCCGCCACCACCGGTTCCTGCGAGGCGTCGATGCCGTCCACCGACAGCGCCGCATCCACCGGCGTGGAGCGCTTGATCACCGCCAGGCCGATGGGTCCGAGTTCGTGGTGCTGCGCGACAGACCCCACACGGCCCACGGTCCGGTCACCCACGTGGACCTCGGCCCCCGGGTCGGGCAACGCCCCGTCGAAGTGCAGCAGCACCAACCGACGCGGGGGCCGGCCCATGTTGTGCAGGCGGGCCACGGTCTCCTGTCCCCGGTAACACCCCTTGGCCAGGTGTACCGCGGGCCCGATGAGCCCGAGTTCGTGCGGCAGCGACTTGTGGTCGGTGTCGGTCCCCACAACGGGAACCCCGGCGGCGATCCGCAGCGCGTTCAGCGCCCACGTCCCACACTCTGGTCCGGCAGGACGCTCCCCGCGGGGGAACACCACTTCGGCGCCGATCAAGTGATCGGGGCGGACCGGCACGTACTTCTCGGCCGTGCCTCCACGGTCCTCACCGGCTTCGGTGGTCCCGACGCCTGCATACTCCGCCGGCACCAACCACGTCGGCAACTGCGCGTATTGCTCACGACGCGGAACCCAGACGACGTCGTGCTCGCCGCTGACGTCGTCGACCGCCACATCCGCGAGGAACCGCATCCGGTCGAGGTACGTCCGCAGGTCATCAACGGTGGCGGCGTCGACGATCAGCCACGTCGTCTCGCCGGTGTCCACCACGTGCAAGTCGTATTCGACGTGGCCGTTGGGGTCGAGGATCAGGGCCTGGGTCGATACCCCGGGTGAGATCCGTTGGGAGGTCAGGGAGTCCAGCCACGTGACGCGGTCGCCGCCGCGCAACACCAGGACAGCCCGATCAGGCAGGGCCACCCAGCCCTCGCCTGCCGCAAGGAGTTTCTGCTCGGCAAAGGGGTCTCCGAAGTGCGTCATGTCAGGTGCAACGTCGCGGGCGCCATTTTCATTCACGGCAGTCGGCACACAGACCTGGCAACGCCATGTACGCGAGATCGGCCTGGAATCCGTGTTCGCGTTCAAGTGCGGCGAGCAGGCCGTCGGCCAGCGCCATGTCCGCGCTGGACTGTGCGCCGCAGCGCTGGCACACCAGGTGCAAATGGGGTGTGGGGTCGACCGCGTGGTAGACCGGGGGTCCGTGGCCGATGTGGGTGTGGCTGATCAGGCCCACCTCGACCAGGACATCCAGGGCGCGGTACACGGTGGAATGGTCGACGTCCGGAAGTTGCGCGACGATCTGGTCGGGCGTGGCGTGGCGCAGGCGTTCCACGGTCTCCCACACCTCCCGGCGTTGGGGGGTGAGGCGGTAGCCGTGCTCCCGAAGCCGGGATTCGAACCGTTCGCTCACACGCGCTTCAACTTGGCGGCCAGATGGTTCCCGAGCGGCTCCCCCACGGCGGCCATGTCGAAGGTCCACGCGAGATCGCCGTCGGGGGCCAGGCCGTAGAGCCGCTGCCCGCCGAGGTACTCCTTGGCGCTGGAGGTGCGCATCACCGAGTCGGTGTTCATCTCGAGGCTCGCCCTGGTGATGGTCGCCTCCTGGATCTCGGAGACGGTGACCTTCCCGTGCCACACCTCGGTGTACCCGGTGGGGTGGATGAACAGCGCCTCGAACTCGTTGTCCGGGCGCGGCCGGAAGTAGGCCGATTCCATAGCGCCGGGCCGCTCCCGGTTGCCGTCGGCGTCGAGTATCCAGGACCGGGAGTTCATCGCGATGAAGGGTCGGCCGTCGCACGTGAACGACAACTCTTGGCCGAATCGGAAGTCCTCGATGGTCGGGTACTGTCCGGTCCCGACCCCGACCCACTGCCCGAGCAGCCAGGACAGCGGCAACAACTCCTCGGGGAGGTCCACTACTCGCTCTTGAAGAGGCGGTAGACGACGTACACGGAGAACCACACGATGACGACGCTGACCAGCACGAGCAGGGATGTGAAGAAGACCTCGGTCATGGAGACAGCCTAGTCGGTGTCCGCGCCGGCGGCTGCGTCAGTTCACCACAGACGCGAACGGCTCAGTAGATCAGTCCCTGGGTGTCGTCGCCGAGCAGTGCCTCGACGAGGCTCGCCGCGCCGGCGATGTCGGCCCCCGGGCGCAGGTGTCCCGCGGTGAGTCCCCGGCGTGCCGCGCACTGGCTGCAGACGTGGATCTGCGACACGCTGCTCAGGGCGGTCTCGAGGTCCGGGGCGTAATCGAGGTCGTAGACGGGCTGTTGTCCCGGGACCGCGAACATCGTGGCCGGTCCGGACAGCCACAGGGCGACCGTCGCGCCGGAGGCCGCGGCAGTCAGGGCCACGGTGAGGGCGGCTGCGACCTTCTCCTGGTCGTCTGTGGTCAGTTGGACGACCAGTGGCCGCACCTCAGACCCGCGATCCGGTGGGGTCGCTCAGATCGATGATGGGGTCGTTGGCCGGGGCAGGGATGGCAGCGGCCGGGATGAACCGGCGGATCCGCAGGTAGATCTCGCAGCCGAGGCAGAACCCGAAGACGGCGTTGAGCGCTGCGGCGAACAGCGCGAAGCCGGCGAAGATGTAGACCCCGAGCGTCCAGCCCAGGAGCATGCTGATGCTGGCTGCCAGCGCGAAGCCGAGGCCGACGGCCTGCGCGAACTGTGGAGGCAGCGGCTCCTCCATGTGGGCGGGAGCCTTCAGACGCGGGCGGACCAGCTTCTTGAACAGCCAGCCGTAGGGCTGGTGGCTCGGACCGAGGATCGCCCCGAAGGCGAAAACCAGGGTCTGCAGGCTCAGGAGCACAGTGGCCACGGCCCCCGGCGTGGTCAGGATGACCAGGGCGAGCACGACGACGGTGATGGCGGCGGAGAAGCGGGTGCCGCGGGGATCGATCACGAGTACCTCTCGGAAGAACGGGTGCAGTATTGTGGAGAACCTGAATTTGGTGTCAGGCATTCCCACTGAGTTGATCTCCCCCAAGGATACGGGCACGGTCGGGAATGTCCTGGTTCCGGGAGGTGTTGAGCCCAGCATGTCGGGAATTCTGATCCTGGCCGCGATTGCGGTCCTGCTCGCGGTGTTCGGCGTCTGGCGCCGTGTGTCCGACGGCAGGATGCGCTCCGGCTCCCGCACCGACGTCCCGCGGCTCTCGCCCGCCGAGGTGGGTGGCGAACTCGGTGACAAGGCGACCCTCGTGCAGTTCACCTCCGCTTTCTGTGCCCCGTGCCGGGCCACACGGCGCATCCTCGGTGAGGTCGCGCAGATGATCCCCGGGGTCAAGCACGTCGATCTCGACGTTGAGCAGCACCTCGACCTCGCCCGGGAGTTGAACATCTCTCGGACGCCGACCGTGCTCGTCCTCGATGCCGACGGGGCGATCGTGCGCCGCGCCTCGGGGCAGCCTCGCAAGGCCGATGTGATCGCCGCCCTCGGCGAGGCCATGCCCGCCTGAGCGCGGATCGCCGACCGCCCCTCATGCGCCCACGGGCTTCTGCAATATCGTGGGAGAGGTCCGGAGGTGGCCCATGAGCAGTGTTCTGCTGATGACCGATGCGGTCGAGCCCAGCGATCACGTACTGCCCGCGCTGGGATTGCTCGCCCATCAGGTGCGCGTCCTCCCCGCGGAAGCCGCGGCCCTGCTCGATGCACCGGCCGCTGATGTGCTGCTCGTCGACGGCCGCCGGGACCTCCCGGGTGCCCGGTCGTTGTGCCGCGTCCTGCGTGCCACCGGATCCGATCTCCCGGTCCTGCTGATCATCACCGAGGGGGGCCTCGCGGCGGTCGCCCCGGACTGGGGCGTGGACGACATCCTGCTGGACTCTGCGGGCCCAGGTGAGGTCGAGGCACGGTTCCGGCTGGCGATCGGACGGATGGCCGAGACCGAGCAGGAGGTCGAACCCGAGATCCGGCACGGCGAACTGCTCATCGACGAGGGCAGTTACACGGCCACGGTGCGGGGCCGGGTGCTGGACCTCACGTACAAAGAGTTCGAGCTCCTCAAGTACCTGTCACAGCACCCAGGGCGCGTCTTCACCCGACAGCAACTGCTGCAAGAGGTGTGGGGTTACGACTACTTCGGTGGCACGCGCACGGTCGACGTGCACGTGCGCCGCTTGCGGGCCAAGTTGGGCTCCGAGTATGAGGCGTTGATCGGTACCGTGCGCAACGTCGGTTACCGGCTCGTGCCGCCGCGGTCGGAGCGTGAGCCCGAGTTCAGCGAGTGAGCACGATCGAATGGCTGGACCGCGTCCGGCCGGAGGACATCGCTGCGGTCGACGCCATGCTGGACCGGGTCAGCGCCACCGATGGGGTCTCCTCGCTCAGTGAGCACTCCTATCTGCACCTGCTGGCCGGCGGCGGGGGTGACGAACGGCATGGGGTTGTGCGACGCGAGCACGGGATCGTGGGCTACGCGTTCGTGTCCGGCGACGACGATCCGGTCGCGGAGTTCCTCGTCGATCCCGCCGCGCGGGGTGACGGACTCGGCGCAGCGATGCTGGCAGAGATCCTCGAGGTCGCCGGTCCGCGCGTGCGGATCTGGGCACATGGGCAGTTGCCTGCCGCCGAGGCCATCGCGATCGCCGCGGGGATGCGGCCGGTGCGCAGACTGTGCCGGTACACACGCTCGCTGGCCGACCCCCCGCAGGTGCCATTACCCGTCGGCGTGACCGTGCGCCGGTTCGCGCCCGCCGACACACAGGCATGGCTCGCACTCAACGCGGAGGCCTTCGTCGATCTGCCCGATCAGGGGTCGTGGACGCGTGACGACCTCGAAGAGCGCGTCGCGCAACCGTGGTTCGACCCCGAGGGGTTCCTGCTGGCCTTCGACGCGGACGGCCTGGTCGGATTCCACTGGACGAAGGTGCACGGCGGTGCGGCCCATCCGCATGGCCGCACCGGCGAGGTCTACGTCCTCGCGGTCGCCGCGCGGGCCCGGGGGACCGGACTCGGTTCTGCGCTCACCGCACTGGGCCTGCACTACCTTGAGGGCCTCGGCCTGAGCACGGTGATGCTCTACGTCGACCTGCGGAACGCCGGTGCCGTGGCGATGTATGAACGACTCGGTTTCACCCGCGCGGACTGTGACGTGCAGTTCGCGCTGTCACCCGGGTGAGGTGGCGTCGGCGACCGATTGGCCGGAATTCGCCGCCTTCTGGCAACCTTGGGGCATGACCGCCGCCACCTCCGAGTCCGCCGCCGTGGCTGACGATCTGCCCGAACACCGATTCATCGACCGGGAGCTCAGCTGGTTGGCCTTCAACCAGCGCGTCCTCGAACTCGCCGAGGACCCCGACCTACCCCTGCTGGAGCGTGCGAAGTTCCTCGCCATCTTCGCGTCGAACCTCGATGAGTTCTTCATGGTCCGGGTGGCCGGGCTCAAACGCCGGATCGCGGCGGGCATCGCAGTGAAGGCCGCGAGTGGGCTGTTGCCGCGCGAGGTGCACGACGCCGTGCTGGTACATTCCCACGATCTCATGCGCCGGCAGGCTGCCTGCTGGAGTGACGAGGTGCGCCCACAACTGGCGGACGAGGGCATCAGCCTGGTCCGCTGGGGTGAACTGTCCGACGACGAACGCAAGTCGTTGTCGCAGATGTTCCGGGACAAGATCTACCCCGTCCTCACCCCGCTGGCCGTCGACCCCGCACACCCGTTCCCGTACATCTCCGGGCTGTCGCTCAACCTCGCGGTGGTGGTGCGCAACCCGGCCACCGGAACCGAGCTCTTCGCCCGGGTCAAGGTGCCGCCGAGCCTGGACCGCTTCCTCGGGATCGGGGACTCGCGCTTCGTCCCGCTCGAAGACCTGATCGCTCAGCACCTCGACATGCTGTTCCCGGGGATGGACATCCTCGAGCACCACCTGTTCCGGGTCACGCGCAACGAGGACCTCGAGGTCGAGGAGGATGACGCGGAGAACCTCCTCAAGGCCCTCGAGCGGGAATTGAGCCGCCGCCGTTTCGGCCCGCCCGTGCGCCTCGAGGTGGAGGACACCATCGCTCCCCACATCCTGGACCTGCTCGTGCGGGAACTGGGGATGGCGGAGAACGAGGTGTTCATGCTCCCCGGTCCGCTGGATCTGCGCGGGCTGTGGGCCTTCGTCGGGCTCAACCGCGACGATCTGACCGATCCTGCGTTCCTGCCGAAGACCAACCGCAATCTCGCCGAGAACAAGGAAAGCGCGAGCGCCCCCAACGTGCTCGAGGCCATGCGGCGCGGCGACGTGCTGCTGCACCACCCCTACGACTCGTTCTCCACCAGCGTCCAGCGCTTCCTCGAGCAGGCCGCCGCGGACCCGAAGGTCCTCGCGATCAAGCAGACGCTGTACCGGACCTCCGGTGACTCCCCGATCATCGACGCGCTCATCGACGCCGCCGAGGCGGGCAAACAGGTGCTCGCGCTCGTCGAGATCAAGGCGCGGTTCGACGAGAGCGCCAACATCAAGTGGGCGCGCAAACTCGAACGCGCCGGCGTCCACGTCGTCTACGGACTGGTCGGTCTGAAGACGCACTGCAAACTGTCGATGGTGGTACGTGACGACGGCGACCGGTTGCGCCGCTACTGCCACCTCGGCACGGGCAACTACCACCCGAAGACGGCGCGGTTGTACGAGGACCTCGGCCTGCTCACCGTCGATGACCAGGTCGGCCAGGACGTGGCGAACCTGTTCAACCAGTTGTCCGGCTACTCGATGCACACCGAATACCACCGCCTGCTGGTGGCGCCGCACTCGATCCGTTCCGGGCTCATCGAACGCATCGAGCGCGAGGTGGCCAACCACGAGGCGGGACTGCCCGCCCGGATCCGGTTCAAGTGCAACTCGATCGTCGATGAGAAGGTCATCGATGCGCTGTACCGCGCGTCGATGGCAGGGGTGCCGGTCGATGTCCTGGTCCGCGGTATCTGCGCGATCCGTCCGCAGGTCCCTGGCTTGAGCGAGAACCTGCGCGTGCGCAGCATCCTCGGCCGCTTCCTGGAACACTCACGCGCCTACGAGTTCCGCAACGGGGGCGATCCGGAGGTGTGGATCGGTTCGGCGGACCTGATGCACCGCAACCTCGACCGCCGTGTGGAGACCCTCGTCTCGTTGCGATCCCCCGAACAGATCTCGTACGTGGGGGAAATCCTGGACAAGGCGTTCGACGAGGGCACGTCCGCGTGGGATCTTGGGCCTGACGGACAATGGATTCACAATGAGGCGCCGGCCGGTGGGCACCTGGAGGACTTCCAGGCCTACATGATCCGGCGCAAGCATCTGCGTGGAGGGTAGACACATGGATCAGCCGGGCGACGACGACGCGTTCGAGGATCCGACCCCCCCGGACACCCGCGCCGCGCAACTGCCCGACGATCCCGAGGACGACATCTACCCGCCCCCGGAGGAGGCCATCGAGGTCTCGCCGCCGGTGGACGTCGTGACCATCGACCATGCCGAAGCCGGCCTCGAACCACCCCAGGTGTACGAGGCACCCGAGCCCGCCGAGGAGCCGGTCACGGTGCTCGAGGTCGAGCGGAAACTGCGGGTGCACGGGCTGTTCCGTCTGCCCGATCTGACGACCACCGGGTCCGGTGTCGCACGGGCCAAGCGACAGGTGACGCGTACCTTGACCGCGGTGTACCACGACACCGACGACCTGCGTCTGGCCCGCTGGGGTGTCACGCTGCGCCGCCGGGAAGGTGGCGAGGACGAGGGCTGGCACCTGAAGCTGCCCGTGGAGGGGCACGAGGGCGCGCGCGAAGAAGTGCGCCTGCCGCTCGACGCGGGAGAAGTCGGCGACGTCCCCCGGGAACTGGCCGACCTGGTGATCGCCTACACGCGCAACGCGCCGTTGCGGCAGGTCGCGGCCCTGCGCTCGGAACGTACGCCGTGGGTCCTGTTCAACGCCGACGGCCAGGCGTTCGCCGAACTCGTCGACGACACGGTGTCGGTGCTCGACGGTGAGCATGTGGCCGCCCGCTTCCGGGAACTCGAGGTCGAGGCGCTGGCCGCAGGTGCGCCGCTGGCCCCGATCGTGGCGGCGCTCGAGGCCGCCGGAGCGGTGCCAGGCTCCACGCCGAAGGCGATGACGGCCCTCGGTCCGGTCACCCAGGAGCCCGCCGACGTGCCCGAGCCCCAGATCGTGGGGCCGGAGGATCCCGCGGGTGCCGCAGTGACCGCGCACATCCGTCGCCACACCCGCGCGTTCCTCACCCAGGACGTGCGCGTCCGGCGGGATCTGCCCGACAGCGTGCACCAGATGCGCGTGGCGGCCCGCCGGCTGCGCAGCGGGCTGAAGGCCTTCGAGCCGATGCTGGACGTCGAATGGGCCGATGCCTTGCGTGCCGACCTCGGCTGGATCGCCGGTGAACTCGGCGTCAGCCGTGACACGGAGGTGCTGCAGGCGCGCATCGACCTGCATGCCGACGAGGTGGGCGAGGAGCTCTCGGGTCTGATCCGTGCGGTGGTCGATCCCGCCCTGTCCAGCCAGTGGCGCGACGCCCGCGACCACGCCCTGGCCGCGATGGTGTCGCAGCGCTACCGCGACTTCCTCGACCGCCTCGTGGATGCGGCCCGCAACCCGCGGCTGAACGAGGCCGCCGACGCGCCGTCGGAGGACGTGCTTCCCGGCCTGGTCGACAAGGCGTGGAAGAAGCTGAAGAAGGAAGTCGACCTGCTTCGCCTCGACGGCCCGTCGGACGACTGGCATGAGGCGCGGATCCGGGCGAAGAAGGCGCGGTACGCCGCCGAGGCGGTGGCGCCGGTCATGGGTGAGCACGTGAAGCGCTTCGCCAAGGCGCTGTCCGAGGTCACGGAGGTGCTCGGCGAACACCAGGACGCGTGGGTGGCTCAGCAGACCCTGAAGACGCTGGCTGCCGGCGACGGGATCGACGGCCTGTCCGGCTTCAGCCTGGGCCTGCTGCACGAGTTCGAGTTCGAGCAGGAGTTGTTCTGCCGCAACGACTTCGTGAAGATCTGGCCGGGGGTGCGCAAGGCGCACAAGAAGGCCCGGCTGCGCTGATGGCCAAGTCCACGGGGCCAATCCGGGCGGCCGGGGTCGTGCTGCTGCGCATGGAATCGGGACAGCCGCAGGTGTGCGTGCTGCACCGACCGCGCCAGAACGACTGGTCACTGCCCAAAGGCAAGCTCGACCCGGGGGAGAACGAGGTCATCGCGGCCCGCCGCGAGACCATCGAGGAGACCGGCAGCGACGTCGTGCTCGGGGTCCCGCTGACGACCCAGTCCTACAAGGTCGAGAGCCGGCCGAAGACGGTCCACTACTGGGTGGGCACGGAACGCCCCGGCGGCCCGGGATTCAGCCCCAACAAGGAGATCGACGAGTTGCGGTGGCTGCCGGTCGAGGCGGCGATCAACATGCTCAGCTACCCGCGCGACGGCGACCTCGTGCGGGAGGCGATCGGGCAGCCGGTCACGACGCCGTTCATCATCCTGCGGCATACGGAGGCCATGCGCCGTGGGGACTTCCGGGGTGCCGTCGACGCCGAACGGCCGTTGACCAGCGAGGGCGCGGCGCACGCCGCTCGGCTGGTGGACGTGCTGTCCGCTTTCGACATCCGCAAGGTGTACTCGTCGGATTCGCTGCGCTGCCTGGACACGGTGCGGCCCTTCGCGCACCAGGCGCACGCCACGGTCGCGCACGAACCCCTGTTGAGCGAGGAGGGGTTCGCCTCCTCGCCCACGGCCGCGCTCAAGCGCCTCGACCAGATCCTCGGCGACGGGGCACCGGCGGTGGTCTGCACCCACCGGCCCGTGCTTCCCACGGTGGTGGCTCACGTGGCGCAGCGGCTCGGCCTATCCGCCTCCCCCAAGTCCAGCCTCGCTCCGGGCGCCGCGCTGGTGTTCCACCGCCCGTCGGCGGCGGTGGAACACATCGACGCGTTCTGACCTCACGGCCCCCTTGACCCGCAGGCCCCTACGCCCGCAGTTGTTACGAAATCGGGCCGACACCCCGGCGTGTCATCCCGACTTCGCAACAACTGCGGGCTGGAGGGGCCGGAGCGGGCTGGAGACTGGCAGCAGCGGCGCGCAGTCCGCGGATCCTGCCATGTTCCATCACGGAACGCTCACGCTGCCGGAACCTGTGGGTGAACTCCCGGTGAC
>WBZP01006841.1_pt1 | contig 11168 bp, 11 predicted proteins | sample 5204301 | NCBI WGS metagenome assembly WBZP01 (sample SAMN12412401, study PRJNA552823) | activated sludge metagenome | isolation source: activated sludge from nitrification reactor of wastewater treatment plant... | place: USA: Pennsylvania | collected 2017
GCTGCCGTGCCCCACTGGGCCGGGGAAATCCAGGCCTCGCCCGTCGCGAGCGCCAGGACGATTGCGAAGTTCGCCGGATTGAAAATGTGCTTGCCGTCGATGCGGATCAAAAATTTCGACGCCATGGCCGCCGCTGCGGCCAATGCCAGCAGTTCCGGCCCGTTGGCGCGCAGCAGAATGCTGAGCGACAGCGACGTAATGATGGGGCTCAACGGATCGAAGCGCGCCAGACCGAAAGCCCAGCTCAGCGCCGCCTGCGAGATCAGCGCCGCGCCAAGGATGACGGCAACGTTCGCCGCATCCTGCCCAAAGCCCAACCGACAGATGCCGATGACCAGCAGGGTTGTGAGCGCACCGATTTGCCAGATGCGCGCATCTTTCAGCGATTGAGACGATGGCCACTCGACTTGCATAGACAGTAGACGTCAACGCACTTGGTGGCACAATTTTGCTGAAGTCTGTCCAAAATCAGGGCGTTAGTTGAGCGTTGCTGGCAAACGACACCAACCGCACCTGACGAGAGGACGTTCCCAAACGACCCCCTCAAATGCAAAGACCCCGCCGGGCGGCTTCTGTAGCCACGGGCGGGGTCTTCAAAATTCCATTGATTCCAGCTGTTGTCGGCTGGGTTTCTAGTGTCGCGTCGCCTTGCTCAGGCGCTCCATCTCGTCTTTCAATTTCAGCTTTTCTTGTTTCAGCCGCCGGATCTCAGCATCGTCCGAACCGGGGCTGGAGATGGCTTCTTCGATCCGTTGATCGAGAAGCCGGTGCTTTTCTGCGAGCTCTGCAAGATGAGACGCCATCGCCATCATAATCCTCCTTCGAAGGGTTGCAGACGTGGTGATGCTGCCACACGGTTTGCGATTTGCCAACGCCTGGAGCCCCATCACATGACAATTTGATTACGAACCTGATTGCCAATCCGTTGCTGCTGGCCCCAGCTTGGAACTGCAAAGTTTTGTCTCATTGTTTCAGTTAGTTACATTTGTCTGACGGGCAGTTGTGATTGCCCTGTTGCCAATCTGCGGCGAATGGTTGACAACCGCCGCGAGTGGCCAGAACGGGGTAGGCCTTCCTATGCAGCGTCGCGACGAACGCGAGCTACGCGAACAGCTTGTCAAATTGCGCGCCGAGCACCGCCTGCTCGACGACGAGATCGTGTCTCTTGAACAAAACCCCTCGGCCGACCAGCTTTTGATCAAACGGTTAAAGAAGAAAAAGCTGGTGCTCAAAGATCAGATTACATCGGTCGAAGACAAGCTGCTGCCCGATATCATCGCCTGATCTGACCCGCCGGGCGGCCAGCCGGAAACCGACTTCACAAACGGCAAGCTCAACTGCTGGTCTCACACCGGCGGCGTAACGTAAGTGTGTCATGTCCCGTCCTGCCGTCGATACCTGGCTCTATCCTACGCCCGCCGGGCTCTATTGCGAGCCGGGGCAGTTTTATATCGACCCGTCGCGCAGCATTGAAAGGGCGGTGATCACCCACGGCCATTCCGATCATGCGCGGAGCGGGCACGGCGCCGTGCTGGCGACGGCTCAAACCATTGCGATCATGAAGGTTCGCTACGGCCAAGCGTGCGCTGGAACCTTCGACCCTGTGCGGCTGGGCGAGCACCGCTCAATCAACGGTGTCACTGTCACGCTTGTTCCCGCCGGGCACATCCTGGGGTCTGCGCAGGTGGTGCTCGATTGGGCTGGACGTCGGGCCGTGATCTCCGGCGACTACAAACGGGCGGGCGATCCGACGTGTGAGCCGTTCGAACTCGTGACGTGCGACGTGTTCGTGACAGAAGCGACGTTTGCGCTGCCCGTGTTCCGGCATGAAAAGGCCGAGCACGAAGTGCAGCGTCTCCTGGCGTCCATGGCGGCGGAGAGCGGACGCACCCATCTGATCGGGGCCTATGGGCTCGGCAAGTGTCAGCGCGTCATCAAACTCATCCGCGAGGCGGGGTACGACAAGCCCATCTACCTGCACGGCGCGCATATGGCGCTGAGCGAACTCTATATCGAGCTCGGCATCGATCTGGGCGACATCCGGCCTGCGACTGTCGCGGACACCAAGGACCTTTCGGGCGGTATCGTACTGTGCCCGCCGTCGGCCTTGAATGATCGATGGGCCCGCCGGTTCGGCGATCCCGTGACCTCGTTTGCCAGCGGGTGGATGCGGGTGCGCGGCCGGGCCCGGCAGTACGGAATTGAACTCCCGCTTGTCATTTCCGATCATGCCGATTGGCCGGAGCTGATCGAAACCATCGAGCAGACAGAAGCCGAAGACGTTTGGGTGACCCACGGCCGGGATGATGCGCTCATTCATCACCTGGCAACAAAGGGACGCAAGGCCCGCGCGCTGGCCCTCGTCGGCCGCGACGAAGAGGCGGAGTAGCGATGCAAACTTTCGCAGCGCTTCTCGACGGGCTTGTCTACACGCAGAGCCGGACGCGCAAGCTGGCGCTGCTGGGACGCTATTTCCGTTCAACGCCCGATCCGGATCGAGGTTGGGCGCTGGCCGCGCTGACGGACGGCGTGCCGCTGCGTCTGCCTTTGCGGCGGATGCTGGCCGAGCTGACGGGCCGCTTTATCGATCCAGTGCTTTATAAACTGTCGCGCGATTACGTCGGCGATACCGCGGAAACCGTGGCCCTGCTGTGGCCGGAGCGCAAATCCAACGCGGCGCCGGCCTCGCTCGATACCGTCATCGCCGAATTGTCGGAAGGCACGACCGCTGAAAAGACCGAGCGGCTCGGGCGGTTGCTCGACACGCTCGATCCGTCGGGGCGATGGGCTTTGCTGAAACTCGTCGGCGGTGCGCCACGCGTCGGCGTATCGGCCCGGCTTGCCCGCACCGCCGTGGCCGACGCCTTCGGCAAGGACGTTTCAGAGATCGAAGAAATCTGGCACGCGCTCGAACCGCCCTATGTCGACCTGTTCCGGTGGCTCGATGGCCGTGCCGGAAAGCCCGACCCCGGCCGTAAGCCGGTGTTCCGCCCGGTGATGCTCGCCCATCCGGTCGAGGATGAAGATTGGGCGCGGATGATGCCGCAAGATTTTCTTGCCGAGTGGAAATGGGACGGCATTCGCGTGCAGATTGCCGCGCGCGACGCAGATGTGCGCATGTTCTCACGCCAGGGCGACGACATTTCCGCTTCCTTCCCGGAAATCCGTTCAGCCTTCCTGGCCCACGACTGCGTCACGGATGGCGAACTGTTGGTGATGCGCGGCGGCGCAATCGCCCCCTTCAACGATTTGCAGCAGAGGCTGAACCGCAAGACGGTGACAGCCAAGATGCTGAAGGACTTTACCGCGCACGTGCGCCTTTATGATCTTCTGTTCGACGGCAGCGAAGATATTCGTGCGTTGCCCTTCGCTGAAAGGCGGACGCGACTGGAAGCGTGGCACGCCAAGCACCATCCGCCGCTGACCGACGTGTCCGCCCTCGTCGGCTTCGAAACCTTTGAAGATCTCGGCAAGCTGTGGGCAGCAACGCGCGACGACGGCATCGAAGGTTTGATGCTGAAGCGACGCGCCAGCCCCTATCAGGCTGGACGCATCAAGGGAGAATGGTTCAAGTGGAAGCGCGCGCCGCTGACACTCGACTGCGTGCTGATGTATGCCCAGCGGGGTTCTGGCAAACGTTCGTCTTTCTATTCCGACTACACTTTCGGCGTGTGGCGGGACGCCGAAGCCGGCGGACAAGACCTCGTGCCGGTCGGCAAAGCCTATTCCGGATTTACAGATGAAGAATTGAAGCGGCTCGACAAATGGATCCGCGACAACACCACCGAAACCTTCGGGCCGGTGCGTGCGGTTACGCCTGGCCTCGTCTTCGAAGTCGCGTTCGACGCCGTGCAACCTTCGACCCGGCACAAGTCCGGCGTCGCCATGCGCTTCCCCCGCATCCATCGCATCCGTTGGGACAAACCGGCGGCAGAGGCCGACACGCTCGAAACCGTCAAAGGCCTGATCGGCAAATCCTGAGTGACAAATCGTGCCGATTTGACCGTTAACAACGGCTTTTCAGGCCCGACGCCTTGCCATTCGCCGATCAAATCACTAAACAGCCCGTTTTCCTGGCGGAACGAACGGAAAACCGATGGCCACCGAGACCCCTCTAGTCGGCATCATCATGGGCAGCCAGTCGGACTGGCCGACGATGAAGTGTGCCGCCGACATCTTGACTGAGCTGAAGGTGGCGTTCGAAACCAAAATCGTATCCGCCCATCGCACGCCGGAACGGCTTTATGCGTATGCCAAGGGGGCCAAGGCGTCAGGTCTCAAGGTCATCATCGCCGGCGCCGGCGGCGCGGCGCATCTGCCGGGCATGACCGCATCGATGACAACGCTGCCGGTTCTGGGCGTGCCGGTCGAGACCAAGGCGCTCAAAGGACAGGACAGTCTCTATTCAATCGTACAGATGCCGGCCGGCGTTCCAGTCGGCACACTCGCCATCGGCGAAGCGGGCGCGAAAAACGCTGGCCTTCTTGCCGCACAGATTCTCTCGCTTTCCGATGCCGCCCTCGCCGCTCGCGTTGAAGCCTGGCGCGCGCAACATACCAAGGCGGTTGCCGAACATCCCAAGGACGCCTGATGACGAACGCAAGCGCCCCTCTTCCACCCGGCTCGACCATCGGCATTCTCGGCGGCGGACAACTCGGGCGCATGCTGGCGCTCGCCGCCGCGCGGCTTGGTTTGAAGTCGCATATCTTTGCTCCCGAAGCCGACAGCCCGGCGTTCGATGTCGCGTCGGCACACACCGTCGCTGCATACAGTGACGAGGCAGCACTCGCCGCTTTCGCCAAGGCGATCGACGTTGCCACCTATGAGTTCGAAAACGTACCGGCATCGACCGTCGAATTTCTCAGCAAAATCGTGCCCGTCAGACCGGGCGCAAAGGCGCTGGCCTGCGCCCAAGACCGCATCAACGAAAAAACGCTCGCCCGCCAGCTCGGCGCCATGACCGCCGACTTCGCCAAGATCTACACGGCTCAAGAGTTGAAGGCCTGCCTTGATGACGGCTTTGCCCTGCCGGCCGTATTGAAGACGCGGCGCATGGGCTATGACGGCAAGGGACAAGCAAAGCTCCTCGACAAGGCCGACGCCAAAGGCGCCTGGGCGTTGATGAAAGATCAACCGTCGATTCTGGAAAGCTTCGTCACTTTCGAGCGCGAAGTCTCCGTTGTCGCCGCCCGCTCCATCGATGGCGAATTCAGCGCCTTTCCGGTGACCGAGAACGAGCATCGCAACCACATCCTGCATCGTTCTGTTGCACCGGCCCGCCTGTCGCAAGCCGCCGCCGACAACGCCGTGCGCATCTCTCAGAAGATCGCTGGAGCACTCGACTACGTCGGCGTGTTCGCCATCGAGTTCTTCGTCGTCAACGAGGACGGCAAAGAGATCTTGTACGTGAACGAAATGGCCCCGCGGGTGCACAACTCCGGGCACTGGACCGAGGATGGGTGCGAGACTTCCCAGTTCGAGCAGCACATCCGTGCCATTGCCGGCTGGCCGCTTGGCTCAACGCGCATGACCGCACCGGGTGCGGAGATGATCAACCTCATCGGCGATGACATTCTGGCCTGGGAAAAGATTGCCAAAGAGCCCGGCGCCTACCTCCACCACTACGGCAAGAAGGAGGCCCGGCCCGGCCGCAAGATGGGCCACGTCAACCGCCGCATCCCCTTCAAGCCGCAATAAACCCCGAACTTCGGTCATCCGATTGCAAAGGCAGAGGCCCTTTGGTATACGGACGGCAGAATTGGCGCGGCCTCCGGTGGCATCCGTCCCCGGAAGACGTGCTTTTTAGCTTTCTCAGATCATCAGAATCCTTAGAGGAATCAACCGCTTGCAGGTTCTCGTTCGCGACAATAACGTCGATCAGGCTCTCAAGGCGCTTAAGAAAAAGCTTCAGCGCGAGGGCGTTTTCCGGGAGATGAAACTCCGCAATCATTTCGAAAAGCCCTCGGAAAAGAAGGCTCGCGAGAAGGCTGAGGCCATCCGCCGCGCCCGCAAGCTGGCCCGTAAGAAGCTGCAGCGCGAAGGGCTCCTACCTTCGAAGCCGGCTCCGGTCCGTGGCGCTGGTGGCAAGGGTGGTCCGGGCCGTGGCGGTCACAGCGGCGGCCAGGGTGGCGGCGGCTTCGGTGGCGGCCAGGGCGGCGCTGGTGGTGGCGGCTTTGGCGGCGGTGGCTTCGGCGGCCGCTAAGTCTCACGATCCTAATTTTAGAACTTAAACGGCCCGTGGCAACCCGCCCGGGCCGTTTTCATTTGCGGCCTCGCCGCACCGGTCATCGTTTGATGTTTCCCGACCGCAACCGGTCGATCCAGTCGTTGATCTTCTCGAAAGACCCAAACTGCCAGTGGTCGTTGTGGCCCGCGCCGGGCAGAACCGCGATCTCCTTGGGCGCGGTGGCGCGCTCATAGAGTTCCTGCCCCATGGCGGCCGGGACAACCTCGTCCTCGGCCCCGTGGAGAATGAAGATCGGCAGCTTCAATTCAGCGATATAGCGGCGGCTGTCGTATGTGTCGGTCATCAGCCAACGCACCGGCAGCCACCAGTAGACCTGGGCTCCGATATCGGCGAGGCTGGTGTAGGGGCTATCGAGAACGATGCCTTGAGCCGGGTTTTCGCGCGCGACCTGGACCGCAACACCGGAGCCAAGCGACTCCCCATAAAAAATGATGTCTTCCGCCGCCACGCCTTCCTTCCGCAGCGCATCGTAGGCAAGCTTCGCGTCGGCCACATTCGCAGCTTCTGTCGGCTTGCCGGTGGAGCCCGAATAGCCGCGATAGGACAACATGAAGATCCCGCGGCCGCGGTTCATATACTTGCGGATGCGGTCGCGCCGGGTTTCGAGCGCGCCCCCATTGCCGTGAAAGTAGAGCAGCGTCGGTTGACCAGCCTTCGCCGGCGCGTACCAGGCAATGATGGTCTCGCCGTCCGGAGTTTTGATCGAGCGCTCGGTGACGCCGGCAAGGTCCGCATCGGCAGGCACCGTACGGAGCGGATCTGGAAAGTAGATGAAGGTGCGCTGCAGAAAGTACATCGCGGCGCCCGCTGCGAGATACAGAATGGCCGCCAAAGCCAGAAGTGTTTTCAATATCGACCTCTCATCGTGACGAACTTAAAGGACCGAAGCGTCCTGAGCTGCGACAGCGTTGGGCCGATCATGTCCTGAAACTCACTATTGAACGTGGCTCGGTTAACACGATGCTGCGGATTCGTGATGCCTTGGCAACAAACTCGTGGACGGCGCCGGAATAACTCCGCTACCGTTTAGATGTTGTGGAGTTGGCGCCGCGGGGGTGGCGCAATTTTAGTTTCGCGTTTTCGGGGGATTTTGTCATGCGTCGCGTGTCTGTACCGCGGCAGCTTATAGCTGTCGTGCTGGGAAGTGCTTTGCTTGCCGGATGCAGCGGACTTGGCGCAACGCCAATAGAATCCCCCACGCCTCAGTCGGTCATCGACTTCACGCAGACCTTCGAAACCTATACGGGCCGGCGCATTTCAAGCGCCGATGACTACGTATGGGCAGGCTATGCCTACGTCGATGATCATTGTCAGACGTTCTTCAACGCTCTTGAAATGGGCCGGAAAGACGGCGTCTTCGCCAAGGAGACGATCGCCGCCAGCGGGCTTTTCGCGACCGATGTTCTGACCCAACTTAAAAAGTCGCAGACCGCCATCGGCATCGTCTCGGGTGCCATCGGGCTCGTGACCGCCAGCATCGATCGCTACAACAACATGTACAATTTTGCACAGTATAGCTCGGCTCTCTGGCAGCACGTGGCAACAGCGCAGAGCAAATATAAGTCCGAGGACGCGCCGCAAACCCTGCGGGATCTGGGCCGCGCCTCCATCGCCGAAGCGGCGGTTTTCTATCAGGCCCACCAGATCGTCCAAGGCTACGCGCGGCTGTGCAGCCTGCCGCAGATCGAATACTTCATCCATACCGCGCTGACGAACAGCAAGACGCAATCGGCTGACGACGTGAAGACCACCAAGAAAGACAAGGGTGGCGCCGAAAGCACGACGTTCCGCTCCAGCAGACCGCGCCCGTTCCGCATGCCGGTCTATGAAGCCCGGTGATACGCGATGGATCGCCGGATGATGGTATGACGGTTGGCGTGGAGACAAGAATGAGCCGGCGCAGCGGATCAAGATTGTTGGCGGTCTGCGCCGGGGCCATGCTGGCATGTGTTCCTGCCTACGCCGATGATGAGATCCTGCGGTCGCTCCTCAATGGCAATTCAGTCCCCGCGCCGGCTGTGGCAGACGTCGAAGCTGACGGCGCGGTCGTGCCTCAAGATCGCGACATGCCGCCTGCAGCAACCGCTCCGCTGCAGGCTGCGCCGCTATCAGACGGCGATTTCCTGAGCAACATTTTCGGTTCGATCTTCGGAAACAGCATCACGGGATCAGCCGAATCCGCGTGTTTCGGGAGCAAACTGAAAGACATCGATGAATACAAGGGAACCCCGTCGTTCCCCCGGCTCGAAGTCGCGTCCCTGCAGCGGGCGACCGTCAGAATTACGTTTCAGACATCAGACGCGATAGAGGCGATCGCCAAAACGGAATTCAAGCGTAAGCGTTACGATCTGCGCGACTTGCCCTATAACGCCGAAGCCGCGTTCTGCACCGGCACGATGATCGCGCGAAATCTCGTGCTGACAGCGGGTCACTGCGTTCACAGCGAGTACTTTGAAAAAGAGGCTGAAGGCAAGCCGCGCATGCCCCGCGTCTACGGCCGTAAAGTACCCGAATTGACGGACAACGAGCTCGGTAAATTCATCAGAGTTCAGTTCAACGAACAGGCGGCGTATGCGCTTGCCGATGCCGATGCTGCGGCCATCGCAGCCCCCATGGACAAGTTCTCAGCCGGTGTCATCGAGGTCGTTTCAAGCGACTACAAGCCTCCCAATATCGATTACGCCATCCTAAAACTCGATCCGAAAGATTTGCCGGAGCAGGTCTATTCGATCGGATTGGCGAACATGATGATCGATGATGTGCCGCGCCGCGACACGCCGCTTGCGATCATCCAGCATCCCAATGGCGGCAAGAAGCGGATCGCGACGGGCAACGTTTTGGCCAACAAAGGCCCGCGGATTTTCTATGCGAATTTGAGTACCGAACCGGGCTCGTCCGGCGCGGGAATTCTCTCGCGTGGCGGCAAGCTTGTCGGCATCCACACCCGCGGCTACTGCAGTGACAGCGCAAGCGGTCCGAAGAATGTCGCCAACGCCAATCAGGGCGTCCGGCTCAGTTCCCTGAAAGCGATCTTAAAACCGCTTTTGCGCCCGTCCAACTAGCCAAACCAGACCGGCGCAAGGATTGCTCAGCCACTCGAAGGCTTCGCCAAATACCCAATTTCCGCGCCATCGCGCGCCCTGATCTCTTCCAGGATTGTATAGACTTCCTTGCCGTGCAGCGGCCTGCCGGCCTCAGCCACCATCACCGCATCGCGCGCCTGCAACTCGCGGTAGATCGGTTCAGCCGTCTTGTGCAGCATGGCAACGGTCGCGATGGTCTTGCGCGGCATGTTGATCGGCACCTTGGGCACGACCGACGACATCAAGTCCTTGGCACCCTTGACCCAGGTCGATGAAAACCGGCCGAGCAGCGCCACGATCTTCACCAGCGTCGTTTCCTGGAAGCGGTAGCCGTAGCTTTCCATCCACTCAAAAAGCTTGTCGAGCGTGAAGTCCTGCAGGCGGACGTTCGCGGTTTCCCGGTAATCCTGCCACTCGCAGACAAGATCGAAAGCCGGTTCCAGATCGATGTCCGCCGGGGCGTAGGTCTCAACCGTCTTGACGCCGATCCGGTCGAGAAAGTCCCTGTTCTTGAAACTCATCCTGGTCATGTAGGTCGGCACCTTGTAGGCGCCGCCGCTGCCCATGACGTAGGCGAGCCGCACGAGTTTGGAGCAGAAGAGGTGACGGCCGCCGTCCGGGCGCATGGAAAAATCATACCGGATCGGACGGGCAAAAAAGCCCTGATGCTTTGCGACGTAGTCATGGATCGCCTTGGCGGAAACGGAAGCGAGATAGGCATCCTTGTGCCGGTAGAGCGCGGCGCGCACGATGCCGTGTTTCAACGCATCTTCGAGCGGGGTAATGACGGCGCCATCTTCGATCAGGCTTTCGACCATGTAGTGGCGGCCGTAACTGTCGATGTAGACGACCCCGGTGTGGCTGAACTGGCTGTCGACATCGCCGATGCGGGCAATCGCTGCGGAGTTGTGGGCCTGGCCGCGAACCAAAAGCACGTCGCCGGAGCGGAAGGTCAGAAAATCCTTGCCCTTTTCATAGAACTTCCAGTTGACGAGCGTGTTGTAGTTCTTGCCGGAAAACCCGGGTAGCGCCGCGTGACCTTGAGTGCGGGCGTTGCCGATCGAGATTTCGCCGACCATGTCGGAGACGTAGCGCAGGATGCGGAAGACGTCGCGAAGACGCTGTACGACGTCGCCCGTCATGAAACCGCGGTCTGCATAACTGCTCAAGCGGTTGCGCAGCATCATGCGGATATCGAACAGCCGATACATGATCTGAGGCGCGAGCTTGGCGATGGCGGAGATGTCGTACTGGCCGACCTCGGCATTGGCGGCGCGCTCGTAGATGGCCGCAAGATTGCGCGCCAGCGCCGCCGCATCCAATGCGGGCGCAGATGCCAGCGCCTCGATTTCGTCGAGGTCGGCTTCGAACTGACGGGTCGTTGCTGTCGGCGGCACGGCACTACCTCACGCGGACTTGAGCGCTTATAGCAGGGCTGAGGCTGCCGTCATGCGTGCACCCCGGTTGGTGGCGCGCGGATGGACGGCCGGGTGTGGCCTTCCCACATCACACCGCCGGCGCCTCGAAGAGCCACGGCCCGCATATGACGACGCCGCCCGCGGGCTGTCCGCAGGCGGCGTGTCAGAAGGCGGAGCTGCTGGGCTTAGTGTGCCAGCGCCTTGGCGATTTCTTCGGTCATCTTCTTGGCGTCGCCCAGCACCATCACGGTATTGTCGCGATAGAACACCGGGTTGTCGATGCCGGCATATCCGGACGCCAGCGAGCGTTTGTTGAAGAACACGGTTGCCGACTTCCACACCTGCAGCACCGGCATGCCGTAGATGGGCGAGGTCTTATCGTCCTCGGCGGCCGGGTTGACGACGTCGTTGGCGCCGATG
>WBZP01005527.1_pt1 | contig 11167 bp, 10 predicted proteins | sample 5204301 | NCBI WGS metagenome assembly WBZP01 (sample SAMN12412401, study PRJNA552823) | activated sludge metagenome | isolation source: activated sludge from nitrification reactor of wastewater treatment plant... | place: USA: Pennsylvania | collected 2017
TACCGATGTTTTGGATCTGGGTGCCGGCGGGGGCTTTCCGGGTCTGCCGTTGGCCATCCTGTTTCCGGAAACTCGTTTTTTATTGGTCGACTCCATTGGCAAAAAACTAAAAGTAGTCAATGAAGTAGCCGCTGCCATTGGCTTGACCAACATAGAAACCCGTCACATCCGGGTGGAAGAAATCAAAGATAAAAAATTCGATTTTGTGGTAACCCGGGCCGTAGCCACCCTGGACAAGTTGTTTTACTGGTCCAAAAAACTGATCAAAACCAAACACATCAATGCCCTTCCCAATGGCATCATTGCTTTGAAAGGCGGAAATATCCGCGAGGAAATAAAATTGTTGCCCCGCGGGGAATACGCTGAAATTACGCCCCTGAGTAAGTATTTTAAAGAAAGCTTTTTTGAGGAAAAGGCCCTGGTTTATATCCAGGGTTAGTTTTTACCCCTGGGTGCTGATTCGCCCGTGCGGTCACCTCCTTTGTCTTTGAATACTTCTTTTTTGATCTCAATGCTTTGTGGACCGGCAATGATTTTGAATTCTGTCCTACGGTTGATCCTGTGCTCTGCATCGGTACAACGCACATTGTTGGCACATCGGTTGAGGATCACTTTTTCACCATATCCCACAGGCTTGATTCTGTCTTTGTTGATACCCTTGGCCACGAGCCACGCTTTGGCAGAATCTGCCCTTCGCTGAGACAATTTTTGGTTGTAGCCATCATCTCCCCTGGCATCGGTGTGGGATGAAAGTTCGATCACCATATCCGGATAGTCTTCCATCAGGTCGACGAGGGTCGACAAGTCTTGTTCTGCATCGGGGAGGATGTCGGCTTTGTCGTAGTTATAGTAAATGTTGTTGAGTCTGATAGGCTGGTTGATGGTTACGATTTCCACTTCATCCTTGCCGTAGTTGGGATCCTGCTTGAGTTTGATGGTCTTTTTTACGGTATAGTCATCGAGGATGCCATTGGTGTTGAAGGTAATGGTATCCGGGAAGTAGCCCTCCTTCTTAAAGATGGCTTTGTAACTTCTGTCTGCCTGCAGTGGAAAATTGAAAATATTGCCGTTGAAGTTGGATTTGGTATCGGGATAACCACCCAGCGTAAGGTCGTACACTTCTCCATTGGCTCCATTGAGGGCTCCGTTTTGATCTTCGATGGTTGCGAGCAGGTCGATCACCAATTCTCTGATGTAAACGCTGTAAATATCATCGCAGCAACTATCGCTGCCCTTCATTTTCTGTTTGTCTTTATTGGGTCTGTTGGACACCAAAAAACCACTGCTGCCGCTTTCGTTGAACCTCAAAAAGATATCATCGTAAGCGGTATTGTAGTTAAAACCAATATTGGTCAGCCCTTCCCAGTTGAAACCATTCCAGGTGGCATAGAAGATATCGAAGCCGCCCATATTGGGGTGTCCGTTGGAGCTGAAATACAGTGTGCCGTTGTTGTAGTAAGGGCTCACTTCATCAGCAGGGGTGTTGACAACCGTACCCAGATTGGTAGGTAAACCATAGCTATCTCCCTTTATGGTGCTGTAGTACAAATCAAAGCCACCTACACCCCCCAGCATATTGGAAGAGAAAAACAATACTTCATTGCCAAACAATTCGCCCACATAAGGATGTTTAATGATGTATTCTCCCTTCAATTCAGCAATTTCCCTGGGAGCGCTCCATCCTTCATCACTTCGGTTGGAAACAAAGAGGGTCGACGTTTCGATGTTGTTGTTTTGCAGTACCGCTCTGGTAAAGTACATGCGCTTACCATCTCTGGAAAAGGCAACTCCGGCTGCGTTGAATTCAGGACGGTTGATACTTTCCGGCAACTCGGTTACTTTATCGTATTCTCCTTTATCGTTTTTGTCAGCATTGTAAATTTTGGCATGGTAGTCCTTCTCAGATCCATCCAGGATGATTTCTTTTTTTCTGTTGAAAGATGAAAAATACAGGCTGCCATCCGGACCAATGGCAGGCGAAGTTTCTGCAGAGCCACTGTTGACTTTGCCGGGCAGGAAGTTTACGATGGCTTCCAGATTGGGTGCCAGGTTGTCCATCATTTCAATGCCTTTCAACTCAAAGCGCGCCATGGCTTTTAGGGAGTCGGTAGATTCTGCATCTTCGAGGATGGTATTGAATTCTTTTAAGGCATCACGATATTTACCCTGGCTTTTCAGTGTCTTGGCAAAATCAATGCGGATGTCTTCGTATTCTTTCTTTTTGTCTCTTTTCAAAATCCGGTCGTAGATCTTTTCGGCTTTATTGAAGTCTCTCACCAGGATATACAAATCGGCAATGGCCAGTTGGAGGTTGAGGTCCTTGCTTTCTTCAAAAGCTTTGGTGTACCATTCAATGGCACCGTAATAGTCTCCTTCTGAAGCGGCTTTATCGGCAACCATGAGTTTGGTATTGTAATCTACCGTCTTCATGGGCTGGGCAAAGGCCTGCTGTACATTCCAGCTAAGAATAAAAACAAGCGTAATTTTTAGTGCTTTGATCATCTTGCGATGTATTGTGTTGATGTGGAATGAAGTATTAACGATTAAAGTCGTGGACATATGATGATGGGCTTGGGCTTAGGTGTCTTTTTCAGTACACCAATGTAGCTGGCTCCAAATTCAAATCCATTCTGTGTGCCGGGTGCTGCTGCATAACCGGAAATGGGCAGGTCGTAACTCAGACCGAAGTTAATGCCTTTGATTTCTCCGCCCATAAAAAAGATGGCAGAAAAAGTGCCGGTTCTGAAGCCCAGGCCAGCCTTGACTTTATCGTTCTTTTCTTTGTTGTATTTATAACCCACCTTGGTGTTGAACATAAATTCACTACCATAGCCTGCTTTTTGAAAGAGGGCGGCCGGTTCGATGCTCATGGTTTTGTTGATCTGGTTCACCAAAGAAGCATGACCAATGATTTTGAAAGGCAGTTCAAATAGGCCGTTGAATCCAATTCTTGCGGGGAGAATGCCTGAAAATGCTACCCCTGTTTTAATCACAGCCGTTTTGGTAGTGCGCGTATAGGCAAGGCCACCTACCCAGTCGCGGGCAGATTTGGGCGTTAATCTTCCTTTTTCATCCACCTGGGTAAAAAATCGTTTTACGTCAGGGTCAATGGAGGAATTGGTCTCGATTTGATAGCCGGTAGAACCTTCATCCGGCATCCTGATGGTACGACTGAGGTTGACGATCTGAACGCCCAAGGTCAAAACCGAAGTTTGTTTTTTATCCAGACTAAAGTGGTAACTCAAACCCAGTCGGGAGTACGTATCTTTAAAACTGAAGAAACCCCTTTGGTCAACATTAAAACTGATGCCACCCCCAATCCAGTCCTGTTTGCGGAAACCTCTGATAATGGGCACGTCTACCCCAAATTCAAAAGTGGTGAATCCTTTGACCTCCGTGCCATTGTTGTACTGCGATCTGTAAATACCGGTACCCCTGTAGGAACCCAGAAAGCCACCCAGATAGGCCGGATTGATGGATTGGGGTGCAAACTCAAGGTAGGAAAAGTGGACGCCCTGGCCTCTGAGTTCGTTTCCAAACCAGGCCGTGGTAAAACAGATCAAGCCAATCGCCAGGATTTTCCTCATATCATAGTTTTTAATCTGGACAAAAATAGACAAAAGGCTTCAACTTTTGATTTTTTTAAACGGGATTTACACAATTGACGAATCACTGTCGGCCACGATGCCAAAAAGCAAAATCTTCCGGGTAAAAATTGCTACTTTTGCAGGATAATTTCAATTCAATAATAGTATGAAATACAACATCTTGTTACTGGCATTTGCCTTTGTGCTGTCATGTAAACCGGCTGCTGAGAAACCGGCTGCTGAAAACACAGCAACAGAAACAATGGAAACAGAAAATACCGTTGATAAGACGGGTCCCGAGTACACCTCTGCCTACATCTGTCCGATGCACTGCAAAGGCAGCGGATCCGATAAACCTGGTGAATGTCCGACATGTGGCATGGACTATGTAATGAACGACAAAAAGGGGGATAACCACGAAGGACATGACCACGAAGGACATGATCACGAAGATCATGAGGGTCACAGCCATTGATTTTAAAAAGCCAATTTAACTAAATGTTGCTTTACAGCACGGCAGACCGAAGCTGGAAAAAGCCACTTTCCCATTGCGTCATGGAAGCCATGGCGCCGGGTAAAGGACTGTACATGCCTGAAACCATCCCTGCCTTGGATAGAAAGTTTTGGGAAAGTTACAGGCAGCTTAGTTTTCCTGAGCTTTGTTTTGAACTGGCCTGCCATTGGTTGAACAATGCAGTAGAAACCAATGCTTTAAAACGGATCACTGAAACAGCATTCGATTTTCCGGTGGTATTGCAGGAAGTCAGTAACGGCATTTACAGCCTTGAGCTTTGGCACGGGCCTTCCCTTGCCTTTAAGGACTTTGGCGCACGGTTTATGGCCGGACTCATGTCGTATTTCAATGAAAAAAATGACCGCCCTTTAACCATTCTGGTAGCAACCAGTGGTGATACAGGAGGTGCGGTAGCATCCGGTTTTCTGGGTGTGCCGGGCATTGAAGTCATAATCCTCTACCCTTCCGGCAAGGTGTCAGAACTGCAGGAAAAGCAGCTGACCACATTGGGTCAGAACATTACTGCCTGTGAGGTCAACGGCAGCTTTGATGACTGCCAGGCCCTGGTAAAAGAGGCCTTTTTGGATGCGGACCTAACGCATCGGTACCGACTGAGTTCAGCCAATTCGATCAACATAGCCCGACTGATTCCCCAAAGTTTTTATTATTTCGAAGCCTGCAGACAGTGGCAGGGAGATGGCAAATGGGTATGCAGTGTCCCTTCGGGCAACTTTGGCAATCTAACGGCCGGATTGATGGCCAAAAAGATGGGGCTTCCTATTCATCATTTTATTGCAGCCACCAACCAAAACCATGTGGTGCCGGATTACCTGGAAACAGGGATTTTTGAGCCTAAACCATCGGTAGCCACGATTAGCAATGCCATGGATGTGGGCAATCCCTCCAATTTTGTGAGATTGACGGAATTGTATCACAACGACGTCAATGCCATCAGAGCCGACCTTTCCGGTTATTGGGCTTCTGACACAGAAACAAAGGCAGAAATGAAACGCGTTTATGATACATCCGCATACATTATGGACCCTCACGGTGCCATAGGCCACCTGGCATTAAGGCGATACCTGGAGACCCATGGAGGCAGCGGTTTTTTCCTGGAAACGGCCCACCCTTCCAAGTTTATAGATACCGTTGAGGAGGCCATTGGCCGCAAACCCGATATTCCGGAAAGGCTACAGGTTTTGATGGAAAAAACGAAAGAAGCCCATTGGATGAATGCCGGTTATACTGAGTTTAAATCCTTTTTATTAAGTAGAAATCCAAAATAAGAATCACCATGGCAGCACTTCAGCCACCCTTTGCATCCGATTTATTAAATGGCCATGTGGCTGTGGTTTGTGGCAGTACCCAAGGCATTGGCCTGGCTGCGGCAAGGTTACTTGCATCTATGGGTGCCACTCTTATATTGGTGGCCAGAAATGAAGAAAAACTGAAAAACGTTGTAGAAGCGCTACCACAGCCCCACTTGCATCATAGCTGGATAAAAGCCGATTTCAGTGTAGATGATGAAGTGGATCAGGTGGCTGAAGCATTGAAATCCAAAGAAGTTACCATACTGGTCAACAATACCGGCGGTCCCGCTTCAGGTAAAATTACGGATGCCAAAGTAGATGCCTTTGCAGATGCCTTCAGAAATCACCTGGTGGCCAACCACAAACTTACCACCGCTGTGTTGGATGGTATGAAAAAACGCGGTTACGGAAGAATCATCAATGTCATTTCTACCTCTGTTAAACAACCTTTGCCCAATCTCGGTGTTTCCAATACCATCAGAGGAGCCGTTGCCAGTTGGGCGAAAACCATGGCCAATGAGTTGGGAAGCTTTGGCATTACCGTTAACAATGTGTTGCCGGGAGCTACAGCTACCCAAAGGCTGGAAAACATTATTACCAACAAAGCTGCCGGAGCAGGTGTTGATCCAAACGATGTAAGTAAGGAAATGACCAAGGAAATACCCGCAGGCAGGTTTGCGGAACCTGAGGAAATCGCTTACGCCATTGGATTTTTAGCCTCGCCTTATGCTGCCTACGTCAATGGCATCAATTTGCCGGTTGACGGGGGTCGTACCGCCTCACTTTAAATGACAATGACAATGACAAAGGTTAAAGATCTGGTTCAATTTCTAAACGGCATTGCTCCCTATGCATTGCAGGAATCCTATGACAACTCCGGATTGATAACCGGCAACCCCGATGCTGAAATCCGGGGTGTGCTGGTCTCTTTGGATTGTACAGAAACCATCATAGATGAGGCCATTGAGCTGGGCTGTAACGTAGTAGTTTCCCACCATCCCATTGTGTTTAAAGGGCTCAAGTCTCTTACCGGCAAAAACTATGTGGAACGCACCGTCATCAAGGCCATTCTAAATAATATTTCGATATTGTCTTGCCACACCAACCTCGACAATATAATTGGTGGCGTAAATGGAAAAATTGCTCAAAAAATTGGGCTTAAAAATCTACAAATCCTAGCTCCCAAAGAAAGCACACTGAAAAAACTGAGCTTTTACGTGCCGGAAAGTCACCTTGACACCGTAAGTAAAGCCATTCACGAGGCTGGGGCCGGACAAATTGGTAATTACGCAGATTGTGCCTTTAGGGTTAAGGGCAGCGGTACCTTTACGCCTAAAAACGGAGCTCAGCCCTTCAGCGGAGAGGTATTAAAACCCTCGGTGGAAGAAGAAATTAAGGTTGAAGTCGTTGTACAGGCAACAGACGCATTCAATGTTGTTAAAGCACTGAAAACCAGCCATCCCTACGAAGAAGTGGCTTATTTTTTGCATCCGGTCGATAATATCCACCAGGGTCTCGGAGCCGGTGTGGTAGGAGAATTGGAAAACGAAATGGAAGTAAATGACTTTTTGGATTACCTGAAAACGGTCATGGAACTCCCGTTGATCAGGCACACAGCTCTGATTCACAAGCAATTAAAGAAAATAGCCCTATGTGGGGGAGCAGGAAGTTTTCTGGTCGGTGATGCCATCAGGAGTGGTGCCCAGCTCTATATCAGCGGTGATTTTAAATACCATGAGTTTTTTGATGCAGATGGAAAGATCATAATAGCAGATATTGGTCATTTTGAAAGCGAAAAATATACAATTGACCTTCTAATTGAGCTGATTTCCAATAATTTTAGTAATTTTGCACTCCATTATACAAAACGGAATACCAATCCCGTTTTTTACCGTTAACAACCAGATTAAATTATGGCAAATAAAGAATTAACAATTCCGGAACAACTTGCACAATTATATCATCTTCAGAAGATTGATTCCAAAATGGATGAAATCAAGGTAATGAAAGGAGAGCTTCCAATGGAAGTGAGTGACTTTGAAGATGATCTGGTAGGCTTGAACACTAGAAAAACCAGGTTACTGGATTCTATTCAGGACATTGATGATGATATCAAAAACCACCATGCCAACATCAAGGAAAGCGAATCTTTGATTTCCAAATATGAAAAGCAGCTGGATAAGGTTAAGAACAACCGTGAATTCGATGCATTGAACAAAGAAATCGAATTGCAAAGGCTTGAGATCCAGTTATCTGAAAAAAGAATCAAAGAAGCCAACGTTTCCAAAACAGCCAAAGAGGAGTCTCTGAAAAACATCGAAGACAAAATCGCGATTCGCCAGAAAGAATTGAAGGTGAAAAAAGATGAGTTGGAGAGCATCATAGAAAAAACCGAAAAAGAAGAAGACAGGCTGATAAAAGACAGCACCAAACAGCGTAAAGAAATTGATGCAAGGTTGCTGAAAGCTTATGACAAAATCCGCTCTTCTTACAGAAATGGATTGGCTGTAGCCGTAGTTACCAGGGAGTCATGTGGTGGATGTTTCAACAAGATACCCCCACAAAAACAAATTGAAATCGGCATGATGAAACACATCGTTGCCTGCGAGCATTGTGGCAGAATCCTGGTTGATGATACTTTTATCCTTCAGGAAGCATAGTCCAGACACCTATACCGGTATAAAATACAACAGACTTTTTGGGTCAGGCCTGATCATTTGGTTGTCAATCCTGCTTTGCACAGCGGGATACGCCAAGCCTTATATTCAATACAATGAAGAAATAAAGGCTTGCTACAGGGATATTATTCACCTGAAAATCAGGGATTCCGAAAAAAAAATCAAAGAGCTTAAGATAAGTCAAAGAGAAAATCTGGCCATACTTCATTTGGAAAATTACATTGATTTTTTCCATTTGTTCATCACAGAAAACAAGGCTGATTACCAGGCGCGATTGCCACAAAAAGACGCCCGTCTCAGCGTTTTGCAAAATGTACAGCTGGCAGATGCTCAATTGGACTTTATCAAAGCGGAAATCCTTTTGCAATGGGCATTAATCCAGATAAAATTTGATGAAAAGCTGGCTGCGGGTCAGGATGTTTACAGTGCTTATAAATTGCTGGAAGCCAATCAGAAAAAGTACCCCGGCTTCAAAGAAAACAACAAAAGCCTGTCTATCCTTCACGTCCTGGCTGAATCAGTACCCAAATGGGTCAGAAAGCTCATTGGTGTAAAAGGTTCCATTCAACAAGGCAGGATAGAAATTGAGCAATTGGTAGAATATGCCATCAACGATAAATCCTACTTTTATAGAGACGAAGTAGCCGCCATCTATACCTATATATTGTTTTATCAATTCAACGATAAGGAAGGCGCCCTGGCCCAATTCAATCGGTTTTCGCTGAGCCACACTGATCATCCACTGATCGCGTTCCTGAAGGCCAGTATTTATCAACGCGCCGGAAAAAACGATGCTTGTCTCGAAGTGCTGAATACATTGAAGAGTGATGCCGGCCAACTTCCTTTTTACTACCTGGAGTTTATGAAGGGGCGTGCCTATCTCAACAAACAGGATGTCAGAGCCAAAAATCACCTGCTTACCTTCGTCCAAAAGTTCAATGGACAACATTTTATCAAGGAAGCTTATCAAAAACTTGCCTGGTACGAACTGAGCATGAACAATGACCATGAAGGATATAAAAACTATATGGCCAACTGTCTCACCAGGGGAAAATCTCTGGTGGATGAAGATAAACAAGCCGAAAAGGAAGCTAAAAAAGGGGATACGCCAGTACCATTTCTGCTGAAATCGAGATTGTATTACGATGGTGGATATTACAACCAGGCACTGGATGTATTACTTAAAAACGACAAGTATCCAACACAACATGCCAATAGCAGGCTGGAATATTATTACAGATTGGGCAGGGTGTACCAGGCACAGTCCAATGCTACCAAAGCTATACCCTGTTTGAAATATGTGTTGACATACGGAGAGGCCGCTCACTCTTACTATGCTGCCAATGCGGCATTACAAATGGGACTTATGTACGAAACCGATCAAAAATGGACGTCGGCTTTACATTATTTTAATAAATGTCTTGAAATCGACTCCGAAGAATACAAAACTTCGTTGCATCAAAAAGCAAAAAGTGGGGTTCAGCGTGTGAAATTAAAAATCAAATAAGGAAGAAGTCTACTTCATAAATAATTCATTATTCCAAAGTTTCATTTCCTTACAACTGCTTTCATCAATTAAATACCGGCCAAGGGCCAAACAACCGGAAATTTGCCTGCTGTTTAGATATCTGCTATGCTTTTTGAATGGCTGCCCTATTCCTCATTAATTCAAGTTTTATCTGCAAGCTGAGTCGGGAATACCGGAACTATCTGACTAAATCTCAAAATCATTTTCTTAGGGTATGTGAATGGGAAAGGATAATACATATCCTTAAAGTGCCTTTTACTTCTTGTTATGATATATAAAGAAGGATCGTTTGTACTAGTATTGGCTGCAATCACGCAGAAACAAAGCTCCCTGCAAAGAAGAACATCCAGTAAATAAAATACCTGGATAAATCTATTACGTTGATGGAGCCGCCTCATTTTGGCTTTTTATCCAATCGGTGTATCTAACAAACTTTAGTACTGTGAGATTATTTAGGTGTAGAGGCAGCCAATAGTTGGGGTAACATCCGGGTTCGGCATTGATTAAAATGAAAAGGGCCCGGAAATTCCGGGCCCTCTCATTATTTAGAAGTCTTCAAAGTCTTCTTACTCGATTACAATCATCGCTTTGGTAGCTGTAAAGTCACCGCTTTCGATGGTGTAGTATACAACGCCGCTTACTGGTACGTCTGTTCTGTTGAATTCAACTTTGTTCATACCTTTTACTGCGTTTACTTTCCTTGTGTGTACAAGTTTACCAGTCACGTCTGTTACAGTGAATGTTGCTTCTCCTGCTGTTGGCATGTTGAAGTTAACTACTGTATTGGTCTTGAATGGGTTTGGCTCGTTTTGGTACAAAGCGTATCCTGCTACTTCTGATTCGTTTGTTCTGAAGCTCAAATCCAACCTGTTGGTCTCCATTTCGCTTCCTGCGTATGATTCGCTTCTTGTTACATCAGATCCAACACTCATCATGTTGCTCAATCTTCCGTTTTCTGTCGCTTTCATTACTACTGTGAACAATACTTCTCCTTCTGCTGCATTTACTGCTTTTTCGCTTGACCAGCTCATTGTCATAGTGCCTGCTGTTGGTACGCCATAGTTGCTCTCATCTACTGTGATCGCGCCTGACTTAACCTCCATCAATTCCATGCCATTCATCTTAGCTGTAAACTGATATCCGAATACTTCGTTGAAGTTGTTTGCTGTTACATCGATCGTTACGATCTCGCCTGCATTTACAGTCTTGTCTTCTGCTACAAACTTCAATACTTTGCTGCTTCTGCTGTCTGCTGCTACTCCTGTTGCTGCTACTGCATCGTTGTTAACGTCTCCAACTTTGATACCTGTGAAGTCTAAGCCGTTCACTACATCTCCTGTTGTTGTTACTGTGATGCTTCTTGCTGCATTCCATGGATTGTTTGCATCTGCATATGTGTATGACTTAGGTACAAAGATCCAGCTGTCGTTGTTGCTCAACTTGCTGCTCAAGCTAAGGATCAATTTCCTCAACTCTACCAGGTCACTTGCTGTTACTTTGCCATCTTTGTTTACATCTGCTGCCAACAATTTCTCTGGGCTATCCAACTT
>WBZP01004806.1_pt1 | contig 11163 bp, 5 predicted proteins | sample 5204301 | NCBI WGS metagenome assembly WBZP01 (sample SAMN12412401, study PRJNA552823) | activated sludge metagenome | isolation source: activated sludge from nitrification reactor of wastewater treatment plant... | place: USA: Pennsylvania | collected 2017
GAACTCGCTAAGACCCACAGTCTGGCCGAGAATTTCATACCTCTTACATTCTTTGGTTGACTCGTCAGGTTTGTCCGTCAGTTGCCACCATGGATCATGCTCGGCGAGCACCGCAGCCTCGTCCCAATCCGGGCGCACCCAGGGCGGATTACCGACCTGCAGGTCGAAGCCACCGCGGGAGAACACGGGCGCGAAGTCCAGCTCCCAGTGGAAGAAACCCTGCACGTCAGCGATCGACTGACTAACCCGCAGCCACGGGAAGCCATCGAGTGCTCTGTCGATCGGAAGTACTTGAGAGAACGCGCGATCGGTGTCCTCTGCGACATCCAACTCGGACCAGCTCAGATCACCAGCCAGACTAGTTTGCCCGTATTTCTCGAACTTGCCAGCCTTCAGCTGCACGCCGAGCAACGCCTCCAGCCCACCGACCCACTGGTCCCAGTCGGGCGGCTCGATGTCGGTGGTCAGCGGCCAGGACCACAGAGCGCACCACGCGTCCATCGCTCGCCGAAGCCGACGGTAGGCACCGTTCTCGTCGTGCAGAACAGTCTCGATCTGTTCGCGTGTAACCGCGGTGCCGGATCGGTCGTGTTGGTGCAGGCCCCAGACATCGATATCGCGGCGAATCTCCGATTCCGCGATCGTCAGCCTCCGCAGAGTGAACTCCCACAGGGTTTCGACGCGTTGCGCGAGAGCCGTCAGCCGCTTCTTGATGGCCGCGGTCGGGTTGGCGCGAATTCCGTTGCGCCACAGCCGCAATTCGTCGCGTTTGTCGGCAGCGTAGGTCTTGGCTTCCGCGGTATCGATGACCGCGCCCCAGCCCTGCGCGGGCAGCAGGAAGTGGTGAATCGCCGCGCCGATTTCGTCACCGAGCGGGGCGTCCTTCGGCACGGTAGTCAGCCATGCCTTCTTGGCCAGTTCGGTCGGCGCGTACACCGCGCGACGCGCGCCGATCAGCGAGTTGCCGCGCCGCAGGTGCAGCCCGAACCACGGTGCTTGCAGCCCGGCGACCATGGTGTCCAGCCACAACGAAATCTCGGCCAGCTCCACCGCCGTCGCATTCAGATCGACCCCGTACACCTGATGCAGCGCCAGATAGGCCTTCACCTTCTGCAACTCCACCTGGTACTGATCTGCGTCGATGACCTTGCCGAGGTCCTCCTGTTTGCGTTTGAGGTACTCGGCGGCCAACTGCCTGACCGCCTCGATCGCGAAGGCTCCGGACCCGAGCGCAGGCTCACAGATGGTGAGTTCCAGAATCTGCTCGGGCGTGGTGCGTTGTCCGTCCTGGTCGAGAAGTTCGGCAAGGGCTTGCGAAACGACGAATTTCGTGAGCACTTCGGGTGTGTAGTACGAGGCAGACTGCTGGCGTTCCCTACCGGCGAGCCGGAAGACGAAGGTACCCAGCTTGTGGATCACCGGCTCCGTCTCGCCGGTGGCCTCGTTGATCTTCGTCACGAAATCGGACTTGGACAGGTGGTCGGCCCGTGACACCGGGACCACCCAGGAGCCCTTCTCCGGGTCGCCGTTCTTGGCGACCTCGTAGAGGTCCTCGGTGGCGAAGAAGCCGGTGTAGGACATCAGGCCCTCATACACTGCTCCGAGCTGGTTGATGCCGAGCTCAGCGTAGGAGATGAAGCCGCGGTCAGATCCTTTGCGACCCTTGGATTCCTTGGAGAGCAGCAGGTGCTCCAACACCTGTTGGGTGGCCTCGTTGCTAAGTTTCACCGCGTCGATCAATGCGGTCGCCGCTGGGGAGAACAGGTCGGCGCGCAGCGCGTTGAACTCGAGGCCCGGTGCCGGGTCATCGGCGATATCCGCCGTCGTCGGCGTGTGCCCGGTGTCGACAAGCCGGAACAACGTCGCCAGCGACTCGTACAAGTGTGTGCCGTTCTTGGCGGCCGGCGAGACGAGTTCGGTCAGCGTCAACTCACGAAGCCGATCCAGACCATAGCCTTCGCAGTACTCGGGCGCTCCCGACGGCAGCACCCGCAGCTCCGGGGAGGCTTCGGCGTAGAGCAGGAACAGGATGCGGTACAGGAAGCGCAGTGAATGCTTGGCGAGCTGTTGGGCGTCGATCTGATCGAGCGGCAGTCCCTGCGCGGCCCGGCGGCGCACCACGTCATTAGCGATGATCTCGATGGACAGGCGGATGCCTTCGCGCAGGTCCTTGGACACCCCGACGGTGTGCTTGACCGAGTCGTCGAGAATGCCTGTCCACCAGATGTTTCCATCGGCATCGGGCAGCAGGGCATGGCGCCCCAGCATTGCGGCGACCCGGTCGAGTTCGCCGCCGCGCTTGTCGTCGCGGCGCTCGGCCACCAGCAGAAGGTCGATGGCCAGGTAGCGGCCCTCGGCCCAGCGTTCGGCCTCGGCCAGCAGCAGCCACTGCCCGGCCTGCACCACCACGAACGCCGGCGGTTCGTCGGCACGGAACACCGCCGAGACAGCCTTGGACACCGCCTCGATCGGTTTGCCGTCCTCCTCGCCCGGGTGCAGCAGGTGACCGGTCTGCGGGTCCAGCAGGTCATCGATCGACTCCACCGGGTGCGCTTGTAGGAACAGCGCGCTCGTCACGCCAGGCAGGTGCGCGTGTGGCAGCCGCAGTTCGGTGCCGGCGCGTTCACCGGTGAAGTCGCTGAGTGTTTCGGAGTAGCCGAATGTCCGCCGCACCATGGCGTGCGCGTCGGCGGCGCCGCCGGGGTTCTCGGCCAGTGTGGACAGCGCGGTGTGCAGTTCGCGGGTGTTGGCCAGCAGCTGCTGGCGGACGGTGTCGCGGCCTTCCTTGACTTCGGCATCCCACTGCTTGCGCAGTTCGATCACTTTGCCCTGGAAGGATTCCCGCGGCGAGTCGGTGGTGAAGTAGTACTCGCTGATCCAGTCCTCGCCGACGACGATCGAATCGTATGAGGCCACGACCTATCCGTCCTTCTCTGTGGCGGCGGGAGTGTTTGCGTCGACGATGACCAGCAGCGGCCGTACCAATTGCTGGGTGGGGGCGAGCAGGTCGGCCAGGCGCTGTTCCTCGTTGATCCGGCGGCCGAGCTTGCCCACGCGGCCCTTCTGCGCGCCAAAAAGTTCGATACGGTCGGCCTCGTCGTGCCAGCGCTGCGCACGGGCGCGCCACTGTGAGAGCCGTTCGGTGGTGGCCTTTTCCTGGGCGTCGAGCACCCACCGCATCTCTCGTTGGGCGTTGTCCACGGCGATCGGAATCAGGGCGCGGTAGCGGTCTGGGGCAGCCACCGGACCGGGGTTCGATGAGCCGGGCTTGAGTGCGGTGTCGGCGGTGAGGAAGCTGAGGTCTTCCAGCGTCTCCACCATGCAGAAGTCCGGGTTGTTCGGGTTGGGGAACGTTGCGGTGGAGAACACCCGCGAAATCAGTTGTCCCCGTTTGTTGGTCAGTGTTCCCATCAGCAGCACGGTGGGTGCGTCGACGTCGCCGCGGATGACGAACACCTGGTTGCGGCCCAGCGCGGTTAGCGCCCGGTCGCTGGCCCAGTCCAGCACCGGATGCAACGGGCCGAGGTAGTGGGCTTCAGGCCACGTGGTGTTGTCGACCCCCCTACCTTGCCGTGCGATCCGCAGTTGGACCTCACCCACCGCCGGGTTGGTGGCGAGCTTGAGCCGTTCGAAGATGCGGCCATGCTGCAGGTAGTTCTGCGGCAATTGAACGAGCCGCTGCCGCAGGTCTTTCGGCGGGGTGAGTTCGGCGATGCCATGCGCCTTGTTGATCGTCCAACCGACGCCGTTGTGCTCCGGTGACGCGTGCGGTACGTCGTGGAACGCGGCGTGCAGGGCCTCGTCAAGGAAGGTGAGGTCGTCGGCGTAGAGGCTCTGCCGCGGCGAGGCGGGCAGGACCAGCGGGGTGTCGTCGTTCGCGTCGAACAGAGCAAACAGTGCGTCCATGTCATCACCGGCGGCGACCTCGTCAGCCGTGCGGACCGCGGCACCCAAATCCATTCCCCTAGCCAGTACGTCGCGGATGGCGTTCTCCTCCTCTGAGACACTGTGCTTGCCCATCAGCGAAGCGACGTCACCCAGGGTCGAGTGGGCCTTGTTCTCGCGTTCCAACAGTTTGGACAGCACTCGCAGGTCGCCGGAGAACTCCGAGTCCGTCGGTTCGAGGATGAGCGAGGAGATGACCGGCGGATGCTTCTGGCCGTAGCGGTCGATACGGCCGTTGCGCTGCTCGATGCGGATCAGGCTCCACGGGATGTCGTAGTGGATGAGGTGGTGGCACTGGGCGTGCAGGTTCACACCTTCGGAGGCGACGTCACCTGTGACCAGCACCCGGATCGGGGAGGTTTCCAGTTTGAAGCTGTCGACGATCTCCTGCTGCTCCTTGTCGGATAGCCCGCCGTGCAGGATGGCGACGTTGTCCTGGTTGAGGCCGATGGCCTTGGGCAGGTGGTCACGCAGCCAGGTCAGCGTGGCGACACGTTCTGCGAACACCACGGCTCTGGTCGAACTGTTTTGTCCGACACCAATTTCCGTCAGCCGTTGCACGAGTTCGGCGAACTTGCCGGCCTTTTCGGTAAGCGCCTTGGCGTTGAGGCCGTCGAGCGTTTTCAGGGCTTGGAGTTCGATGCGTTGGTCGGGGTCGCTGTCGTGGAGCTTGCTGCGGCGCTGCTTGATCGACTCGGCCAGTGCTGCCGGCGAGGACAGGTAGGCCTTGGCGAGCGTCCATGGGAACAGTGCTTTGGTTTCCCCGGAGTACGGGGAGCTTCCGGTCTGCGGGTGCAGCCAGGTTTGGGACAGTTCGACGGCCACCGCATCCTCGGCGGGTGAGGGCGTGACCAGGCGGTGGACCGGCTCGGCGCGTTCCGCCCAATCACCGCCGACCTCGGCGGCCACGTCGGGACTGTGCCGGTGCCGGCGGATGAGCAAGGATTCGACATCCTGTTTGGTGAATGTTCCGTCGGGCTTCACCACGGTTGGGTCCAGGATGCGCAGCAGTTCGGCGAACGATTCCTCGCGGCCGTTGTGCGGGGTGGCCGACGCCAGGATCAGAGCCTCGGTGTTGGGGGCGAGCACGCGGGCCAACTCGTTGTTCTGGGTGCCGGTATTGGTGAGGTTGTGCGATTCGTCGATGACGACCGCATCCCACTGCTGACGCTCCAGGTGCGCCTTGTAGCGCGGGCTCTTCAGGGTGTCGATCGAGATGATGGCCCGCTTGAAGTAAGTGAACGGGTTGCGGGTGGCAGGCAGCTTCTGGCGGACCTTCTGGATGCCGGCCGAGTCCAGACGGACGAACGGCAGCGCGAAACGGCACCACAGCTCGTGCTGCATCTGTTCGAGGACGTGCTTGGGGGTGACCACGAGGATGCGTTCGCCGCGACCGCGTCGCACCAGCTCCGACAGGATCATGCCGATCTCAATGGTCTTGCCCAGGCCCACGGCGTCAGCGATCAAGATGCGGGGCCGAATGTGCTGCGGGTCGAGCGCCTTGGTGACCGCGGCCCGCTGGTAGGCCAGCGCGTCGGCGAGCATGTGCGTCGAGACGGTCAACGTCTGATCGCCGTAAGGCACCGGTGTCTTACGCAGCAGCGCCTCCAGCCAGAGGCGAGAGTCCCGATAGCCCGACGAACCGTCGGCGACGACCTTTGCTGCTTTGGGGTCCTGGACCTCAATGGTGTCGAGGCTCGAATAGAACGCGGCCGTCGTCTCGGCCACGAGTTCAGACAGGCCGCGCACGCGGACCAGCCAGCCGTCGGCGCCCTGCTCGGCGGAGGTGACAAGCCACTCCTCGTCGCGGACCACGACCACTGAGCCGGGTGCGACGTTAAGATCCGTCGTTTGCGCGGTGATGTTCCCAGCCCTCCCCAAGGTTGCCGTCGAGTGATCAAGTTAGCGTGCCTAGCCGACAGGTGTGCGAGGTACTCGCCGAGGCGCATGAGGTGAGTTCCTGCTGTCGCTATCCCGACGGGTCTAGCCTGATGCCGCAACCGGAGCGAAAGGCCTATGCAGTGAGTGATCTGAAGCTGTTCAGAGTGACCGACGGCCAAGCACATCAACTCGTGGGTTCGTCGGTCGCGCTGGAGAAATCCCTACAGGCGCTCATCGAACGAAACATGGACCCGCTGTTTGGTGTGCGGTTCCTTGCGTCGGAATACTCCACCGGGCTCAAACACCGCGGCCGCATCGACTCGCTCGGTATCGACGAGAACGGATCACCCGTCATCTTCGAATACAAGCGAGCGACCAACGAGAACGTGATCAACCAAGGCTTGTTCTACCTCGATTGGCTGCTCGACCACCGGGCGGAGTTCAAACTGCTCGTCTTGGAGACGTTGGGATCCGAGGCGGCCGCCGAGTTGGACTGGGCGACTCCACGGTTGATCTGCGTGGCGAACGGCTTCACGCGGTATGACGAGCACGCCGTCCAGCAGATCAACCGAAGCATCGAGTTGTACCGTTACCAGGATTTCGAGGGCGACCTCCTCGCCCTCGAACTCGTCTCGGCGGTGACCGCACCACCGCTCGGAGAGGAGGGCCAGGGTGCCGTCGTGGGACCTGGCAAGAAGCCGAGTGCGTCGTCGAAAACCGTCAGTGAATGCCTTGAGCAGGCACCGGACTCGCTGAAGGACCTGATGGGCCAGCTTGACGCGTTCGCCGTCGCCCTCGGTGACGACGTCACGAAACGAACCCTCAAGTTGTATTTCGCGTACCGGCGCATCAAGAACTTCCTGTGCGTCGAGGTGCATCCCCAGAACCATGAGTTGCTGATCTTCGTCAAGGTCGATCCAGACACCGTCACGCTAGAGCCGGGGTTCAGCCGCGACGTGCGGGCAATTGGTCACTTCGGCACCGGAGACCTTGAGCTCAGGGTCCGAGACGTCAATGGGCTGAAGAAGGCGCAGCCGTTGATTGAGCGGAGCTACGAGTCGAGTTAGCGCACGTGGGGTAGGCGCTAGCGACGACCTCCTTCGAAGTTTCCGCCCACGCGGTAGTCCAGTGCGTCGGTGCTCCTTTGCGGAAGTTGATACCCGGAACCCGCGCATCCGTCGCCTCTCGCGTTCCGGTGACGAACCAGCGCAGTGCGCGCCTCGTTTGTGTCGATCCGCTTCAAGCAGTTCGGGCACTTCCACGTCTTCGGGCCCGTCGGTGGCTTTGTTCCCTTTGACTTGTTGCTGGCCGGCTTTTTCGGGCGCTCCTGCTGGCGGCTCACTTTGCATTCCGCGCACAACCCCGAACCGATGCTAAAACCCTTCATCGACTTCCGCGACTTGCAGCCCACGCAGTACTGCGTGTTCAGCCGTCCCTTGAAGTTGCCCATGGCGGGTGACGATAGCCAAGCTTCACAATTTGCCGGTGCTATTAACAGGAAATGTCGGCTTGCGTTGTGTATCCAGCGTGGCCTCGTCGACGATCGTCAGGAATCCTTGGCCCAGGCGAGGATTTCTTCCACTACGTTCTTGATCGAAGGAAGCTCGACGCCGTTCACGTCTAGCGAGTGGACGAGTTCCCGTACTCCAGTGGCGGTGAGCGGCAACCCGTAGTGCGTTTCCGCGTATGTCTTCCAATCGCACGAATCCGACGGACCCTTGTCTTCGGCCACTCGGCATTCCTCCACCAGCTCATGCCAACCGGGGAACTGCCCACCGAGGTGTTCGCGCACGGCGGCACCGGGAAGCGCGAACAACAGGTCCGCTTCTGGGACGCCGAACAAGGTGGGCGCGGGGCGGTCCTGCTCCTGGAGCCGTCTGACCAATCTGACCAGCTTCTTCTCTTCGCTGGATCGCTTTGTGTTGGAACGCTCCCATATCGTCGCCGCAACGGTGGCATCGGTAAGTACGCCCATCTTGAGTCCCAACCGCCCGGGGAACTCCCCGTCGACCAGTCCCTCAAGATTCTTGGTCCCGTGGATCGGGATGACGACCACACCTGCGGCTTCTAACGCGGGTCCCGCGTACTCATCGAGAACGGCCTCATCCAGCGGACCCTCGACAAACAAAGCCGCCTTATGCAGCGAGAGCAGTGTCGCTGGGTGCATACCAACTTCGGCTGCAAGCTCCTGCAGCAGCGGTGCAGCGGAGTTCAGCAGCGCTCGGGCCTTCGTATGCGGTGATTCAAGGTCACGGCTGACCTTGACCAATTTGACGTGGTCTCCCGACACGCGCAGGAACTCCTCATGGTGAGAGGCGACGATCACGTTGAAACCCTGATCCACCATCTTTTCGCACCAGCGCACGATACTGGCCACTGCCGAGGGATGCAGGTGAGCCTCGGGTTCGTCAACGAACAGGACGTGTCCGCTGAAAGACTGCTGAGCTGTCGAGAACTGTAGGTTCTCGAGATTCGACAGCACATGCAACGCGATCTGGATCGCCGCGGCGATCCACCGAGCGGCGCCGCGGCCGAAGTCAGTGAGCGAACGCGCATACCTGTCGGTGCCCCGCTCTTCGTAGACAACGCTCACCGTAGGCTCCGCACCCCACGTCGATGGGACGCTGAACTTCGCGCGGATCGAGCCATCCAAGAAGTCTGGCAAGAGACTCGTCGCCAATGCCCCGAGCGAGGCGACGGACTGGTAGACGACCGGACGCACCTGCCACGAGCCGCCATCCTCCGCCTCAACGTGTTCCAGCCAGCGTGGTTCAGAGCCTGGACGCTCCTGCAGGAGGTTCTTAATCCCCTTCGTGATGTGTTCGTCAATGTCGGCGAACTCCCAGTCCAAGAACACCGGCCGCGGCCTGGGCCCGTCGACGCGCCGTTCTTCGAACTCGTTGCCCAGCTCGACATCGACGCAGTGATACTCCGCATCGCTGTGGATCTGCGCAAAGTACGGCTGAGGATCGGCGAAATACAATCCAGGTTTATCGAAATAACCAACGAACGAAACTTGCTCGGGAGGAAGCGGTTTGAGTTCTAGCGTCCCCGATTCCCCTACCAGTGAGACTTCCTGGGGAGCATTGAGCGACAGGACCTCGTCATCGAACAACTGGCGCGCTTCCAGTTCCGCGTACAGCGCCCCCAGAGGGGTCAGTTTGTCGTCACTGGCGCGCACCGCGCGTGCAAGGTTGGCCCCGGCATAGAAACCGGGGATTTCATCGTGCGCGAGAACCCCGTAAATCGCCTCAAGGATATTGGTCTTGCCGGAGTTGTTCTTCCCGAAGAAGACCGTGAGCGGACCCATCTCGATCTCAAGGTAGTCGATCGAGCGGTACCACATCAGAATCGCCCTGCGCAGTCGCATGTGGTGACGCTACCCCGGTCGCCCGACGCGACTGCGGCGCCGCGTTTCTCCGCCAATTCCATCGCCGGTGGCGTACTCATCTAAGACTGCGGGTCGCCTTCACGCCACATTTGGACACGCACCCAGGTAGCGCAGCTGGCCGGCTCCGGGCCGCTAAGGATACGCGCGCGCCGCGGTTTCCGAACGCAAACTCGTCGTCCCCTGCCAGGCTCCGCAATCATCAAGTTCCGCTCGCTACGTGCCGGCCACTCCCTAACGCCACCCGGTTCCCGATTCATCATCCCGGACCTGTTCATTAGTTCGACTAGCCACCGTCACGCGCTCCTCCACAAACCCATCACACCTAGTGCATTTAGGTCTCGGAACGGTAACGCAATTTCGTCCGTATGAAACTAGGCTGACTCCATGGCCGAGCGAAAGTGTCCTCGATGCGGCTGCGATATGCCTCCGGTTCCGCCGTCACCGAGGCCCGGACGGCCGCCGCTGTGGTGCTCCCAGCAATGCCGACGCGCCGCCTACGAGGAGCGCCGGGCGGCCGCGAACGGCGCGATCGCCGTGCGCGTGGAGACCGTCGAGAAGCCGGTCGAGCGGATCGTCAACCGCGTCCGTTACGAGACCAAGAAGGTCCCTGCGACCCCGGCGGAAGCGGCGAAGATGGTCCTCACTTCGCCGCGGGCGTGCCGCCACGTCCTTGAAGGACTGGCGGCCAAGGCCGAGGCCGGCGAGCTCGACCGCGGTGCGCACTCGTCGACGCTGCGGGCCGCGGAGAAGCTGTACACAGCACTGTCCCGCAAGCGCCTTCTTCGAGATCGCTGGCTGTGGTGATCGGACGCCGCCAACGTCGTCACGTCATGGGAAGAGGAGGAACTGTTCGTCCTTCATAGCGGGCGAATGGGGCTTGCGCGGGGCCGATTTCCGGCCCCGCGCAGGCCGCTGGTCGGCTTCCCGGGCGCCTGACGATCGGCATGGCACCGGTTGTTGCGGGACGACTTTGAAGATCTCCAGGCAGGCGTCGATGTCGCCGGCGGTCATCCGCCATTTCCGTCCGACCTTGCGGCCAGGGATTCTGCCGTCGCGCAGTTGAGCCGCGAGCCATCGTTCGGAGACTCCTCCGATTCGTTCGGCAGCCTCGGCCAGGTCGTACGTCAACGGTTGACCCGTGTGTTCGGTCATGAATCGACGGTAGGCACGCATCGGGGCCGATAGCCACCTCCCAACCCGATTGTGTGCGTTTCAGTCTATTTCGATGCCGTTCGCACACGCTCGGCGCCGCTTGTTCAGTCTCGTTGTTGCTCAGTTCATTTGGAATCACCCCACCTCGCGGCAGTGCTCATCCTGCCGTTTCGATACCGTTCGGTTCACGTCGGCACCGCCGACGACAATTCGGACGCTGCCGTTGTCCACAAGCGCGGCGCTGTCAACAGGTCGCCAATTCCGCTACGAAGTAATTTCCATGAGTGTTGTTGTGTCGCAGCGTCTATCGCATACTCGGTTTATCCACACATGTCGCAAGTCGTCGAGCGTGATTCCTGACCTTCCCATTGATCGCACAGGACGCTCGAGAGGAGGTGATTGAACGTGAAGGATGAGTTCTTCGAGAACCTGCCGCTGCTGCTGGCCGTCCCGCACGCCGCCCGGATTCTGGGTATCAGCCGCGCGGCGGCCTATCGGCTGGTGAACAGCGGCGAGTTGCCGAACCGCCGGCTCGGCGGCCGGGTGTACGTCGTGACGGCGTCGCTTCGAGAGATCGGCGCAGCGTGAAAGGGTCGGTCTACCAACGAGGCTCGTCGTGGTACTACAAGTTCCGCGTCTCGGAGCGAGACCTTACGACGGGGAAGTATCCGTGGGTCACCAAGGGCGGGTTCCGAACCGAGAAGGACGCCTGGAAGGCGTGCCGTGACGCCATGCGGGAGGCGGACGAGGGACGCGTCGTGCGTCCCGCCTCCCGCACGGTCGCCCAGTTCTTC
>WBZP01006844.1_pt1 | contig 11163 bp, 8 predicted proteins | sample 5204301 | NCBI WGS metagenome assembly WBZP01 (sample SAMN12412401, study PRJNA552823) | activated sludge metagenome | isolation source: activated sludge from nitrification reactor of wastewater treatment plant... | place: USA: Pennsylvania | collected 2017
CGGGCCCCGGCCGCCCATACCGCGACCGCACCGGTGCGGCGGGTCCTCTCCCGACCCATCCCCTACGGTCCCACCCGGCGGGCCGAGATGGCGGCCTACGCGAAGCGGCACTACGGGGTCGACTCCGCCACCCTCCACCCGAAGGTCATCGTCCTGCACTTCACCGCCGGCGACTCGGCCGCCTCCGCGATCTCGACCTTCTCCCGCGACACCGCGGCGCTCGGTGAGCTGCCCGGGACCTGCGCGCACTATGTCGTCGACTACTCCGGCGTGGCCTACCACCTCGTCCCGACCAGCGTCATGTGCCGGCACGCGATCGGGCTCAACCATGTCGCCATCGGGATCGAGGTGGTCCAGCCCACGAACGGCCACAGCTCGGCGTGGGCCGACCAGCAGATCCTCGCCCGCACCGCCCAGGTGGGTGGGCTGCTGGCCCTGGTGCGCTCCTTGCAGCACGAGTACGGCATCCCCACGACCATGGTCTACGGGCACGCGACGGCGAACTCGTGCCCGCTCTTCCGCGACCTTCAGGGGTGGCGCAATGACCACACCGACTGGGGCGCCGCCGCCGTCACCGAGTTCCGCCACCGGCTCGACGCGCTGCCCTAGGAGCGGCTCCGGCATACCTCCAGGCGGGCGCGGCCCGTGACGGGCGCCACCCGACCGGGCCGTGATCGGCGCAGCCCGTGGGTGTCGCGCCTGTCGGCAGCGTCGCTAGGCTGGGCGGCATGGCCAAGGACGACCTGACGGGTGCAGACGCGATCGACCTCAGCACGACCGCCGGCAAGCTCGCCGATCTTCGGCGTCGGGTTGCCGAGGTCGCCAATGCTGGCTCGACACGCGCGGTGGAGAAGCAGCACGCCAAGGGCAAGAAAACCGCCCGGGAGCGGATCGAGCTGCTCCTCGACGAAGGCTCGTTCATCGAGATGGACAAGTACGCCCGGCACCGCAGCAACCAGTTCGGCCAGGAGAAGCACCGGCCGTATGGCGACGGCGTCGTCACCGGCTATGGCACCATCGACGGCCGGACGGTGGCGATCTTCGCCCAGGACTTCACCGTCTTCGGCGGCTCCCTCGGCGAGGTCTTCGGGGAGAAGATCGTCAAGGTCATGGACTTCGCGATGAAGGTCGGCTGCCCGGTCGTCGGCATCAACGACTCCGGTGGCGCCCGCATCCAGGAGGGCGTGGTCTCGCTCGGCCTCTACGGCGAGATCTTCTACCGCAATGTCATGGCCAGCGGCGTCGTGCCGCAGATCTCCCTCATCATGGGCCCCTGTGCTGGTGGTGCCGTCTACTCCCCCGCCATCACCGACTTCACCGTCATGGTCGACCAGACCTCGCACATGTTCATCACCGGACCCGACGTCATCAAGACGGTCACCGGCGAGGAGGTCGGCTTCGAGGAGCTCGGCGGCGCCCGGACGCACAACACCAAGTCGGGCAATGCCCACTACATGGGCACCGACGAGGACGACGCCATCGAGTACGTCAAGGCGCTGCTGTCCTTCCTCCCGAGCAACAACATGGAGGACCCGCCGGCCGACGACGTCGAGTCCGACCTCGAGGTGACCGAGGACGACCGCTTCCTCGACACCTTCATCCCCGACTCGGCGAATGTCCCCTATGACATGCACACCGTCATCACCCATGTCGTCGACGACGCGGACTTTCTCGAGGTCATGCCGCTGTTCGCGCCGAATATCCTCACCGGGTTCGCCCGCATCGAGGGCCGCCCCGTCGGCGTCGTCGCCAACCAGCCGATGCAGTACGCCGGCTGCCTCGATATCGACGCCTCGGAGAAGGCCGCTCGGTTCGTCCGCACCTGCGACGCCTTCAATGTCCCGATCCTCACCTTCGTCGACGTTCCCGGCTTCCTCCCCGGCACCGGCCAGGAGTGGAATGGCATCATCCGGCGCGGCGCCAAGCTCATCTATGCGTATGCCGAGGCGACCGTCCCCAAGGTCACCGTCATCACCCGGAAGGCCTACGGCGGGGCGTATGACGTCATGGGCTCCAAGCACCTCGGCGCCGATATCAACCTGTCCTGGCCAACCGGGCAGATCGCCGTCATGGGCGCCCAGGGCGCGGTGAACATCCTCTACCGCAAGGAGATCAAGGATGTTGTCGACGCCGGCGGGGATGTCGACGCGGCCCGCGCCGGCTTCGTCAAGAACTACGAGGAGACCCTCGCCAACCCGTATATCGCCGCCGAGCGCGGCTATATCGACACGGTCATTTCCCCGTCGAACACGCGGATGAATGTCACCAAGGCCTTCCGGGCGCTGCGCACCAAGCGACAGAGCCTGCCGCCGAAGAAGCACGGCAATATCCCGCTCTGACCAGCGCGAACGCGCGACGACGCGACGACGAGCCGACCGCCACCACGAGACGAGGCTGACCCGATGAGCGAGCAGGACAGCGCGCCGACCCCATCGATCCGGGTCGCCGCCGGTCGACCCACCGCGGCGGAGATCGCCGCCCTCGTGGCGGTGCTCTCCGCCGCGGGCGGCGGTGGTGAGGCCGACGGTGGCGGGGGGCGGTCCGGCTCGGCCTGGTCGTCGCCGGGTGGGCGGATGCGGCATACGCATAGCCACGGGTTTGGCGCGTGGCGAGGATCTGCCCTGCCCCGCTGAGCAAGCCTGAGATACCGTGCTCGGGTGACCGACACCCCTGGATCTCGCACCCCGACCGCCGTCGACGCCATCGCGGAGGAACACTTCGCCGGCACCGTCCGACTCAGCCCCCTGGCCGCCACCTATTTTGGCGTCCCCGGACATGACGAGGACATCGACGACCTCTCCCCCGCCGGCCTCGCTGCGGTCTCGGAACACCGCCGCGCCACCGTGTCCGCCCTGGAGGGAGCCGTCCCCGCGGACGCCGTCGACGTGGTGACCATCGCCGCGATGAAGGAGCGCCTCGGTCTCGCCGAGGCGATGTACGACGCCGGACTCGAGGCGAAGTCGCTCAACGTCCTCGCCTCGCCGCTGCAGACGGTCCGGGACACCTTCGACCTCATGCCGACCGACACCGACGAGCAGTGGCGCGTCCTCGCCGCGCGGCTCGCCAAGGTGCCGACAGCGCTGGCGCAGTATGCCGAGTCGCTGCGCTTCGCGAAGAGCTCCGGTCAGGTCTCGCCGCAGCGTCAGGTCACCGCGTGCGTGGCCCAGTGCGAGCGGCTCGTCGCACCGGACGGCTACTTCGCCGCCCTGGTGGCCTCCGCACAGAGCCACTCGGACGCGACCGTCGCCGCCGTACGGGACGGCGCGGCGTCAGCTGCCTCCGCCTATGCCACCCTCGGCGAGGTCCTCCGCGACGAGCTGCTCCCGGCTGCCCCGGAGTCGGACGCCTGCGGCATCGACACCTACCGGCTCAGCTCGCAGTACTTCCTCGGCGCCGTCGTCGACCTGGAGGAGACCTACCACTGGGGCCAGGAGGAGCTGGCGCGGATCAGCGCCGACATGGCCGTGGTCGCCGAACGAATCCGCCCGGGCGCCACCGTCCAGGAGGCCATCGAGATCCTCGACGCCGACCCGGCATACCGGCTGGAGGGCACCGACGCGCTGCGGGAGTGGATGCAGGAGCGCGCCGACGGGGCGATCGCGTCGCTGGCCGACACGCATTTCGATATCCCCGACCCGATTCGCACCATCGAGTGCCGGATCGCCCCGACCCAGACCGGCGGCATCTACTACACCGGACCATCGGACGACTTCTCCCGCCCCGGCCGGATGTGGTGGTCGGTCCCCCAGGGCGTGACGACCTTCGGCACCTGGCGCGAGCTGACCACGGTCCACCACGAGGGCGTCCCGGGCCATCACCTCCAGGTGGCTCAGGCGGTCTACCGCCGCGAGCTGCTCAACACCTGGCGGCGGCTGGAGTGCTGGGTGTCCGGGCACGGCGAGGGCTGGGCGCTGTACTCCGAGCGGCTCATGGCCGACCTCGGCTATCTCGACGACCCCGGCAACCGGATGGGCTGGCTCGGAGGCCAGTCGCTGCGGGCCGCCCGGGTGGTCATCGACATCGGCGTGCACTGCGGGTTCGAGGCGCCAGCCGAGGTCGGTGGTGGCGCCTGGACCTACGACAAGGCGTGGACCTTGCTCACCAGGCACGCAGGGCTCGAGGAGTCCTCTCGCCGGTTCGAGCTGGACCGCTACCTCGGCTGGCCCGGGCAGGCGCCGTCATACAAGATCGGCGAGCGGCTCTGGCTGCAGATCCGGGACGAGGCCGCCCAGCGAGCCGGCGCCGACTTCGACCTGAAGACCTTCCACAAGAACGCCCTCGACCTCGGCAGCATCGGCCTGGACGTCCTGCGCGAGGCGGTCCTCGGCTGAGCGCTCACTCGCCCGCGGTTGGCCGACCCCAGGCCGCGCGCTTCGTCCTGGCCTCCGCGTCCCCGGCCCGCCTGACCGTGCTGCGGCGGGTCGGGATCGCCGCCGAGGTCCGGGTGAGCCAGGTCGACGAGGGAGCTGCGCTGGCAGCGGTCGAGGCGGTGAGCGGACCGCTCGACCCGGCCGATGTCGCGCTCGCGTTGGCCCGGGCCAAGGCCGACGACATCGCCTTCGGCGCCACGGGTGTGCCGGACGCGCTGGTCCTCGGGTGCGACTCGGTGCTCGAGCTGGACGGTGAGGTGCACGGCAAGCCCGGCTCGCCCCAGCTCGCGGTGCAGCGGTGGCGGCGGATGCGCGGGCGCAGCGGCACCCTCCATACCGGTCACTGGCTCGTCGACACCCGCCGGCCCGAGGCCGGAGGCACCCGGGGCAGCGTGGGTGCCACCTCGTCGACGCTCGTCCACTTCGCCGAGCTCACCGACGCCGAGATCGAGCGCTATGTCGCCACGGGCGAACCGCTCCACGTCGCCGGGGCGTTCACCATCGATGGCCTGGGCGGAGCCTTCGTCAGCGGCGTCGAGGGCGACCACCACGGGGTTGTCGGGCTGTCCCTGCCGCTGCTGCGGCTGCTGCTGGCCGACCTCGGCGTCGCCTGGTTCGACCTGGCCCGCCCCACCGCCTGACCCCCGCTAGGGGTAGTAGACGACCCCGTCGAGGTGGGTGATGAGGATGACATTCTGCGTGTACCACGCCTGCTGGACCATCCCGGCGACCGCGATGAGCCCGAGCAGCCACCACCGCCAGCGCCGCCACCAGGGCAGGTCGAGCACCTGGGCGATGATCAGCGCGAAGGGCCAGGCCAGCAGGGCGTAGCGCATCCGCGACGGTCCGCTCGTGGTCACCAGGAGGATGTATGCCGGATAGGCGCCGGCCCAGCCCCAGATCTCCGGGCCCCACCGCCAGGAGTGCCGGGAGAGCATGAACCAGGTGAAGGCGATGACCACGAGCGGCCCGAGCACCTGCCCGGCGATCCCGTAGTTGAGGTAGAGGAAGTCCCACCAGATACCGATCTTGAGCTCGAGCGCCTCGATCCGCCAGGCCGCCATCGTCTGGTTGTAGGCATCGGGGATCCCGGTCGAGAGCCCGACGATGACCGGCCAGAGCCAGGTGAGCAGGAAGGCCAGCACCGCCGTCCCGGCGACGGCGAGCTGCTGGCGCCGCGGGAACGGCCGCAGGGCTCGGTCGCGGTAGGCCACGATGCCGTGCGTGGCGATGACCGGCGCCATGACGAAGACGATATTTCGGGTCAGTGCCATCGCCACGAGGGCGAGGACGAGCCACCCGTACTTTCGGTCCCGCAGCAGGCTCAGGCAGATGACGAGGATGAGCAGCGCGAAGGACTCGGTGTAGGACGCCTGGAGGATCGGCGCGGCGACATAGGTGCTCGTCGCGACGACGGTGACGCAGGCCTCCCACCGGCCCACCGCGGAGTCGACGAAGCGGAAGAGCAGGACCATCGCGACCGCGCCGACGGTGGCCGCCCAGGTCGTCCCGACGACGTCGAAGGACTGGCCGGTCACCGCCATGAGCGCCCGGGTCGAGAGCGGGAAGACCGGGTAGAAGGCCCACGGGCTCATGTCGACCGAGCCGTCCCAGGCCCGCGGCAGCTCGTGCGGGTAGCCCGAGGTGGCGATGAGCTGGTACCACTGGCCGTCCCAGTTCGTCATCGCGTCGAAGTAGCCCGGCGCCTCGGCCTGCGGGAACGGGATCCGGATGATGGCGTTCGGGAAGGGCAGGGCGATCTGGTCGCGCTGCTGGATGGACACGACGATGACGGTGACGATCCGGGTGAGCAGGTAGATCGACAGCGGCACCCACAGCCAGGCCCGTGGGCCGGTCGGCACCCATCGCGACCCCAGGCGCCGACGCGGGGTCACCGTCGGCGCGGTCCTCACGGCGGCGATGACGGGTCCTCTCGGCGGCGGATGAGCGAACCTCAAGGATAGGTCAGGACACGCGCTCCCAGCGGCCGGAGGCGACCGAGGCGGTCATCGCGTCGAGGGCCGCGGCACTGGCCACGGCGTCGTCGATGGTCGCTCCGTGCGGCTGCCCGTCGAGGATCGAGGCGACGAAGTTGCGCGCCTCGATGACCTTGAGGTCGTCATACCCCATCGAGATGGCCGAGCCGGGCTGGAAGGCGGCGTACTCGCCCTGGCCCGGTCCCACGTACAGCGTCGCCGCGGGCTGGTCCTGGTATGCCGCCCCCGTGCTGACGACGAGCTCACCCATCCGGCGGAAGTCCCAGGCGAGCATGCCCGAGGTCCCGTAGATCTCGACGCCGTAGTTGTTCTGGGCTCCGACGCTGACCCGGCAGGCCTCGACAACCCCGCGGGCACCGGAGGCGAACCGGACCAGGGCGCCGACATAGTCCTCGTTCTCGACCGGCCCGCGCTCGCCGCCGCTGGCCCGCTGGTGGCCCGCAGTGGCGCCGGAGGGGCGAGCCCGCTCGGGGACGAAGATCGCCGTGTCGGCGACGAGGGCGTCGATCTCGCCGAGAAGGTGGCGGGCCAGGTCGACGCCGTGCGAGGCGAGATCCCCGAGCACCCCGGCGCCGCCGCGCTCCCGCTCGTACCGCCAGGTCAGCGCGCCGTCGGGGTGGGCCGCATAGTCGCTGAAGAGCCGCACCCGCGCGTGGGTCACGGCGCCGATCTCGCCGGCGGCGATCATCTCCCGGGCGGCCTGGACGGCCGGGGCGTTGCGGTAGTTGAAGCCCACCTGGGTGGCCAGCCCGCCGCGGTGAGCGGCATCGGCTACGGCCTGGGCGTCCGCGGAGCGCAGGCCCACCGGCTTCTCGATCCACAGGTGCTTGCCCGCCTCGAGGACCGCGACGCCGACCTCACGGTGGAGGAAGTTCGGCGTGGTCACGCTGATGGCGTCGATCTCCGGGTCGGTGAGCAGGTCGCGCCAGCGCTGCGTGGACCGGTCGAAGCCGAGCTGCTCGGCGGCCTCGGCGGCCCGACCGGGGACCTCGTCGGCGACGGACACCAGGCGCGGGCGCGCGCCGAGCTGCGGGTAGTGGTGCGCCAGGCGCGCGTACGCCTGGGCGTGGACCCGACCCATCCAGCCATACCCGATGACCGCCACACCGAGAGTCCTCGCCATTGCCGCACTCCTTCTCGCCGGGTCTGCACCGGGTCTGCACCGGGTCTGCACCGGGCAGCACCGGCGCTCGCCGCTGCCGTTCCGGCTTCTTGGACCGGTCCAATCCGGCCTCATCCTCTCGCCCTTACGGGACCTCGTCAAGGCCCGCGCGCCCACGTTCCCCGACACTCTTCCGCACGGTCAGCCGCCTACACAGGGGTGCACCACGGCCCGAATCCGCCTACCATGGCCGCATGTGGAACGGTCCAAGCAATGGCTGACCGGCCGACAATCCGTGACGTCGCTCAGCGCGCCGGCGTGTCGAAGTCCCTCGTCTCGCTCGTCCTGCGCGGCTCGGAGCAGGTCCGCCCGGACAAGCGGGCTGCCGTCGAGGCCGCCGTTGCCGAGCTCGGCTACCGCCCCAATGCCGCCGCCCGCAGTCTCTCCGAGCGCCGGACCCGGACCATCGGGGTAATGCTCGCCGACCTGCGCAACCCCTGGTTCGTCGACCTCCTCGACGGGCTCAACTCGGTCCTGCACGACCGCGGCCTGCGGATGCTCATGGCCGACAGCCAGCTTGACCGCCGGATCGGCGCCGACCTCACCGCGGCCTTCCTCCAGCTGCAGGTCGACGGCCTCGTCGCCGTCGGGACGGTCGACGACCCGTCTGCCCTGGCCGACGCGGCCAAGGTCCTGCCCACCGTCGTCGCGGGCACCCGGGAGCCGGCCCAGCCCTGGCACGACGTCGTCGCCAACGACGACGAGGCCGGGACCCGGCTCGCGGTCGAGCACCTCCTCGCCCTGGGGCACCGACGGATCGCCCACCTCGCCGGTCCCGGCATCGTCGGCGCGCTGCGCGAGTCGGCATACCGGGCCGCCCTGGCCGAGCACGGGCTCACCGAACCGGCCAGCGTGACCCAGGTCGACGGCTCGGAGGAGAGCGCCTACCGGGCCGCGGTCCGACTGCTCGCCGCGGCCGACCGGCCGAGCGCCGTCGTTGCCTTCAACGACGTCTGCGCCATCGCCGTGATGAGCGCGGCCGCCGAGCTCGGCCTGTCGGTGCCGGGCGACGTCTCGGTCGTCGGCTACGACGACACCCATATCGCCCGACTGCGGCACATCTGGCTCACCTCGGTCGACAACGCGAACCGGGAGGTCGGCCGCCGCGCCGGCGAGCGGCTCGTCGCCCGGCTCGCCGAGCCGAGCCGCCCCGGCAGCCTCGACCTGTCCCAGCCGCGGCTGCACATCCGGGGTACGACCGCGCCGCCGCGCTGAGCCCTGCGTCAGACCGGCGGTATGCCGCGCCGGCGCTCGCTGAACCGGCGGTCGCGGTGTGCGGCATACCGGATCCGGTGGATGAGCTCCTCACGCAGCTGCTCGGGCTCGATGACCGAGTCGACGACGAGGTCGGCGGCGAGCCGGACGAGGTCGACATCCTCCTCGTACTCGGCGCGCCGGGCGGCGACATACTCGTCCCGTGCCGCGGCGCCGGCCGACGCCTCGACCTCGGCAATCTTGTTGGCGTAGACGGCGTTGACCGCCGCCTCGGGCCCCATGACGGCGATCCGCGCGGTCGGCAGGGCGATCGTCGCGTCCGGCCCGAAGCCCGGACCGGCCATGGCGTAGAGCCCGGCGCCATACGCCTTGCGGACGACGACGCAGACCTGCGGGACGGTTGCCTCAGAGACGGCGGAGACCATCTTCGCCCCGTGCCGGATGATCCCCCCGCGCTCGACCTCGGAGCCGATCATGAAGCCAGGGACATCGGCGAGGTAGATGAGCGGGATATTGAAGGCGTCGCAGGTCCAGATGAACCGGGTCGCCTTGTCGGCCGAGTCGGTGAAGAGCACCCCGCCCTTGACCGCGGAGTTGTTCGCGACGATCCCGACGGTCTCCCCCGCGAGATGCCCGAAGCCGACGACGAGCTCAGCGGCGAAGAGCGGCTTGATCTCGAAGAAGCTGTCCGCGTCGACGATGCCGTCGATGACATCGTGGATGTCGAAGGGCTGGGACTCCCGCTCCGGGATGTGCCCCCGGGTGAGGTCGTGGGCCGGCGGTTCCGGGTGGTATGACGGCGGCGCATCCCGCCACGAGGTCGGTAGGTAGGACAGGTAGAGCCGGGCCAGCTCGATCGCCTCGGTGTCGTCGTGGGCGAGCAGGTCACCGACGCCGGAGACCGTGCAGTGCATCCGCGCGCCGCCCATCTCCTCGAGGGAGACCTTCTCGCCGACGACCATCTCGGCCATCCGCGGGCTGCCGAGGTACATCGAGGCGTTCCCCTCGACCATGATGATGAGCTCGCAGAAGCTGGGGATATATGCGCCGCCGGCGGCGGAGGGCCCGAAGAGGCAGCAGACCTGAGGCACCTTCCCCGACAGGGCGACCTGGTTGTGGAAGATCCGGCCCGCGCCGCGGCGCCCGGGGAACATCTCCACCTGGTCGGTGATCCGGGCGCCGGCCGAGTCGACCAGCCAGCACACCGCGATCTCCTCGCGCAGCGCCATCTCGGTGGCCCGGACGATCTTCTCGACCGTCCGCGCGCCCCACGAGCCGGCCTTGACGGTCGGGTCGTTGGCGATGACGACGACCGGGCGCCCGTGGACGGTGCCCCGGCCGGTGACCACCCCGTCCGCGGGCAGCCCCGCGGCCTGGGCGTTGGCGTACCGGCCGTCCTCGACGAAGGAGCCCTCGTCGAGGAGCAGGGCGATCCGGTCCCGCACGTAGAGCTTGCCCTGGGCGGCCAGCTTGGCCGCTGCTCCGGGGGTCGGGCGGTCCGAGGCGGCGTGCGCTGCCTCGATGCGGGTGCGGATGCTCGTCACCCGCGGGTCGGACGCGTTGGTCGTCATACCGACGATCCTTCCTCGTGACGCGAACGGGAGGTACGGGCGGGGACGTGAGGTCAGTCGCTCGGCAGGCCGAGCAGGCGCGCGAGGACCATCCGCTGGATCTCCGAGGTGCCCTCACCGATCTCGAGGATCTTCGCGTCCCGGTAGAACCGGGCGACTGGGTACTCCTCCATGAAGCCGTTGCCGCCGAAGATCTGGGTGGCGATCCGGGTCGCCGCGACGGCGGCCTCGGTGGAGTAGAGCTTGGCGATCGAGGCGGCCCGCTTGACCTCCTCGAGGGAGCGCCGGCCATGGGTGTGCTCGTCCTTGAGCCAGGCGGCCTTGTAGGTGAGCACCCGGGCCGACTCGGCCATCACGGCGAGGTCGGAGATCTGGAAGCTCACGCCCTGGTTGGCGCCGATCGGGCGGCCGAAGGCGATCCGGGTCTTGGCGTACTCGGTCGCCATCTCCAGGCAGGCCTGGATGCAGCCCAGGGCGAGGGCGCTGATCGCGATCCGGCCGTCGTCGAGGGTGGCGAGGAACTGCCGGAAGCCGTGGCCGCGCTCGCCGAGAAGGTTCTCCTCCGGCACGCGCACGTCGGAGAAGGACAGCCCGTGGGTGTCCGAGATATGCCAGCCGAGCTTGTGGTACGGCGGGTCGACGGTGAAGCCCGGTGTGCCATTGGGCAGGATGATCGCGCTGATCTCGGCCGAGCCGTTGGGCTTGGTGCCGGTCCGCGCGGTGACCGAGACGACGCTGGTGATGGGGGTGCCCGCGTTGGTGATGAAGGCCTTCGACCCGTTGACGACCCACTGACCATCCTCGAGCCGGGCCGTGGTGGCCGTCGCGCCGGCGTCCGAGCCCGCCTC
>WBZP01006846.1_pt1 | contig 11160 bp, 14 predicted proteins | sample 5204301 | NCBI WGS metagenome assembly WBZP01 (sample SAMN12412401, study PRJNA552823) | activated sludge metagenome | isolation source: activated sludge from nitrification reactor of wastewater treatment plant... | place: USA: Pennsylvania | collected 2017
CCATGCCTCGCATCTTGATCGATCACGACTGCCTGCTCAGACTCAAACCCCGTTGGATTCACACCCCTCGCTCAGACTCAAACCCCATTGGACAATGCTACGAATTGACCTGCAACGCCGGGCTCTATATACTGCGCGGTTCTTTGCGTCATCCGAAATGGAGTCTCCATCATGTATGCGGTCATAAAAACCGGCGGCAAGCAGTATCGCGTCGCCGCCGGCGAAAAACTCAAAATAGAACAGATACCGGCTGATGTAGGCACTGAAATCACTCTCGACCAGGTTCTGATGGTCGGCGAAGGCGAAACCGTCAAGATCGGTTCCCCGCTGCTCGCCGAGGCCAAGGTAACCGCCAAAGTGATCGCTCAGGGCCGCCATCCCAAAGTCACCATTTTCAAGATGCGCCGGCGCAAGCACTACCAGAAGCACCAGGGCCATCGCCAGAATTTCACCGAAATCGAGATCAGCGGCATCGCCGCCTGATCAAGGCCAGCTTCAGGAGCTAACACATGGCACACAAGAAAGCAGGCGGCAGTTCCCGCAACGGCCGCGACTCGGAATCGAAGCGCCTCGGCGTCAAGAGCTATGGCGGCGAGCTGATTTCCGCCGGCAGCATCATCGTGCGTCAGCGCGGCACCGAATTTCATCCCGGCGACAACGTCGGCATGGGCAAGGATCACACGCTGTTCGCCAAGGTCGAAGGTCGGGTCCAGTTCGCGATCAAGGGTCCGGCCAATCGTCGGGTCGTCAGCATCGTTCCGGCGGCCGCCTAAGCCGATCCCTCCGCGACGAAAGCCCTGTCATCGCGATAGGGTGGCGCTGGCGCCACCCTTTGGGGAAATTGGCGGGCCATGCCCCCGGCCCCCTTCCCGCGGAAGGGGGTGACTTGTCCAGAAACCCATGAAATTCTTCGACGAAGCGCGCATCGAGGTTCTCGCCGGCGACGGCGGCAACGGCGCGGTTTCGTTTCGCCGCGAGAAATACATTCCCCTGGGCGGGCCGGACGGCGGCGACGGCGGCAAGGGCGCCAGCATCTGGGCCATCGCCGACCGCAATCTCAACACCCTGATCGACTTCCGCTACAACCGCGTGTTTCGCGGCCAGAAGGGAGAGCAGGGCCATGGCTCGGACCGCTACGGCAAGGGCGGCGAGGACATGGAACTACGCATGCCGGTGGGCACGGTGATCAGCGACAACGTCACCGGCGAATTGATCGCCGACCTGGCTGACGACGGCAAGCGCGCGCTGATCGCCAAAGGCGGCGCGGGCGGGCTGGGCAACCTGCACTTCAAGTCGAGCACCAATCGCGCGCCGCGCCAGTCCACACCGGGGCAGCCGGGCGAACAGCGCGAGCTGAAGCTGGAGCTCAAGGTGCTCGCCGATGTCGGCCTGTTGGGCCTGCCCAACGCCGGAAAATCCACCTTCATCCGCGCTGTCTCCGCGGCGAAGCCCAAGGTTGCGGATTACCCCTTCACCACGCTGTACCCGAACCTTGGAGTGGTCCGCGTCGATGACAACCGCAGCTTCGTCATCGCCGACATTCCGGGGCTGATCGAAGGCGCGGCCGAGGGCGCCGGGCTCGGTCACCGCTTCCTCAAGCATCTGCAGCGCACTGGATTGCTGCTGCATCTGGTCGACATCTCGCCGTTCGACCCCGAGGCCGACCCGGCGCGCGACGCCGCGGCGATTCTCGACGAACTGAAGAAATATGATCAGGCGCTCTATGACAAGCCGCGGTGGCTGCTGATCAACAAGATCGATCTGGTGCCGCAAGACGAGCGCGGGGCGCGTATCAAGACGCTGGTGGATAGCTATCGACCGCAACGCAGCTTCGTGATATCGGCCATCAGCGGCGAGGGTTGTCGCGAGGTCAATTACGCGATCATGGATCATCTGGAACAAAGAAGAGTTCATGAGACGACAGATAGCTGAGGCGAAGCGCCTGGTGGTCAAGGTGGGCAGTGCGCTGGTGACCAATCATGGCGCCGGCCTGGACCACGATTTCATCGCCGAATGCGCGCGCCAGATCGCCGCGCTGCACGCCGATGGACGGCAGGTGCTGCTGGTCTCGTCCGGGGCGATTGCCGCCGGCATGCAGCGTCTGGGCTGGGCCACGCGGCCGCGCGCCATGCACGATTTGCAGGCCGCTGCCGCGGTGGGCCAGATGGGTCTGGCGCAGGCCTATGAAAGCACCTTCCTCGAGCATGGCTTGAAAGCCGCACAGATCCTGCTGACCCACGACGACCTGGCAGACCGCACACGGTATCTGAACGCCCGTTCGACCCTGCATGCCTTGCTCGACCTCGACGTGGTGCCGATCATCAACGAGAACGACACGGTGGTCACCGACGAGATCAAGTTTGGCGACAACGACACGCTGGGGGCGCTGGTGGCCAACCTGGTGGAGGCCGAAGCGCTGATCATCCTCACCGACCAGAAGGGGCTTTTCAGTGCCGATCCACGACTCGATCCCGCCGCCACACTGATTGGCGAGGGTCGCGCCGATGATCGCCGCTTCGAGGCCATGGCCGGCGGCACCGGCTCGGGCATCGCCAAGGGGGGCATGATTACCAAAGTCAATGCCGCCCGCCGCGCCGCCAAGAGCGGCGCGCATACCCTGATCGTCGGCGGCCGCGAGCCGGATTCCCTGCTGGCCGCCGCGCGCGGCGAAGCCATCGGCACCCTGCTCTATGCCGTCGAATCGCCGCTTGCCGCGCGCAAGCAATGGCTGGCCGACCACCTGCAACTCGCCGGCGCATTGACGCTCGACGCGGGCGCCGTGCGGGCGCTGGCCGGCGGACGCAGCCTGCTGGCGGTCGGCGTGGTGCGCGTCGAGGGTGATTTCGAACGTGGTGCCGCGGTCGCCTGCCGTGCGCCCGATGGTCGAGAAGTCGCCCGCGGCCTGATCAGCTATTCAAGCTCCGAAGCGCGCCGCATCGCGGGCCACGGCACCCAGGACATCGAAGCCCTGCTCGGCTACATCGACGGCGCGGAATTGATCCACCGCGACAACATGGTCTTGCTGTAAAACCGTAAAACCGGGGACAGACCACGGTTTTCCCCGCTTCACTCCTCGAGCAAGTCCCGCGAGTCCGCAGCAGGCACCGCCCTCGGGCGCCCGGATCTTCCCGGAAGCGTGCGCCGCCCCAGCGTCATTGCCGCGTCCGCGGCAAAGCGTTTGTTGCCCAGCACGAAATTGCCATTGGTGGCGCGCCGGATCTCGTCCACCGCGCTTGGCTCCAACTCGTGGCGAAACAGTTCGCGATAGGCCGCTTGCCGGTTCGCCGCATCCAGCCCGAGTGCGTCATAGAGAACATGCGGCCGGATTAGCGCGTTCTCCTCCCCCTGTCCGTTCGCCCGGTAGCTCGACCAGCGATATTCGCCCGGATGCTCGACCATGCCGGCCCGCACCGGATTCAATTCGATATAACGGTGGCAGGCCAGAAGATAAATTTCTTCCTGAATCGGGCAGGAGCGGAAACGGCCTTCCCACAGGGTGCCGCTACGTCGATAGACACGATTCACGTACTGCACGTAACGTTGACCCAGCGCCTTCATCAGGGTGCTTGGCGCTTCCGTGCGATCCGCCGACACCAACAGATGGACGTGATTGGTCATCAGCACATAGGCATGCACGCGGCAGTCGGTCCTGGCGGCGTATTCCGCCAGCCAGTCGAGATAGCAGCAATAGTCCTCGTCGGCAAAGAAGCACGCCTGGCGGTTGTTGCCGCGCTGGATCAAATGGAAGGGAACGCCCGGCAGGGCAAGGCGTGCGCGGCGCGGCATGGCGTATTCGAAGGAAAAAGACGGCCGGAATGATAGCCGAAAACCGTGGTCTGTCCCCTATTAGCCCTATTAGAAAAACTGCTTTGAAAAGTTCGCGATAGCAAGAGCTATGAGCGCCCCCATCATCCATTTCAACAGATTCAAATCGGCCTTGACTGGCGCTAGTTCAGTTTGCAAATCCTTGCGTGTAACGAGTTCGGTTTCCTCAATCGCACTCCGCATTGCCTCGGTCAAGCCTTCGGCCTGCTTCTGGTCGAAACCCGCCTCCTGCAGTTTGCGGACAAATTTATGGGTATCGAATGCGACGGTCGCCATGGCAACTCCTTCGCGGACGACTCTACCCGAAAAAACGGCCACCCGAAGGCGGCCGTTTCGCGTAACCGATGTTCACCGGGACCACGGCAATGATCCCATCCGCTTCAGAAAAACTGCTTGGCGAAGTTGGCGATAGCAAGCGCGATCAGGATACCCATCATCCACGACAGCTTGTCGATCTTGTGGTCGAGAATGGCGATGTCGGACTTCGTTGCCAAGGTTGTATCCAGCGCTTGTGAGAGTATTTCCTGCTGGGCACGGACGAAGGCCTCCGCTTGGGCAGGCGGAACGCCAGCAGATTCGAGCTCCTTGACGAACTTGTGCGTGTCGAACGTGATCGTGTTCATGTCGGCATGCTACCAGAAAAAAACGGCCACCCGAAGGTGGCCGTCGATTCTGAAGCGATGAGACTTGAATTTCTTAGAAGCTGTGCTTCATACCAACCATGAAGCCGCTGGGATCGTAACCTGCGGTTGCCGACGGTGCAGCCGGGGACCCTGCGGCACCCATCGTCGTACCGGTCACGTCGCCACCGCTCACCAACGAATACACGGAGTTGGAATTGTTGTTCAACTTGCCGTAGTTGGCGTACAGCGTGGTGCGCTTCGAGAGGTCATGCAGATAGCTCAGACCCCAGGCATTCATGTCGCGATCATTGCTCGACTTGTCGTTCAAGCCGGTGGCGTTGAGTACGACCTTGCCTGCGCCGCCGACCGGCACGACGAGTCCCAGGGTCCACATGGCCGTCTTGCTGTTGGCTACGGTCACGTTCTCGTAGTTGTTGTCCTTGATGCGCGCGGAAATGTAACCGGCGTGAAGCTTGGCGACCTGGAAATCATAGCTGCCGCCCAGCGCCCAGCCAGTACGCTTGGCCAGGCCGGTCTCGCTTGTCGCCAGCGCCGCCGACGTTGTATAAGTGCCGCCGTTGTAGCTCCAAGTGGAAAGAACGCCGGCGATCGGGCCGTTGCCATAGAGCAAGGCGAGATCATAGCCACGACCCGCCTTGTCGTTGGTACAGGTCCCTGCACCGCCGCCAGCGCCAGGGCACGCGGCACCGGCAGTCGTAAGTTCCGCGTTCGTGTTGTTCTCAAGACCCGTCGTATAGCTCAGGTGCCCACGGAAGCCGGCCATGGTCGGAGTCTTGTAAACAACCGAGTTGTTCCACCGCGACGGCAACCCGGTCGGTCCGCCGGTCACCAACGGGCCACCGTAGAGACCGCCACCGACGGGATCCATGATGACTGCCAAGGCGATGTAGCTGCCGGTGTACTGGCGACCAAAGGTGAGCCCACCGAAGCCGCCTTCCAGACCGGCATAGCCTTGGCGCGCAAACAACTGTGCACCGGTGCCGGGCGATCCGCCCGACGACGCGGTGGCTGCGTTGATGCCCAGCGCCGGCGCGGGGGCGCCAACGGTTTGCGTATCCATGTTGATGCCGCTCTCCAGCACCCATACCGCCTTCATGCCGTTGCCGAGCCCCTCTTCGCCCTTGAAGCCGAGACGGCTGGCGGCCAGACCGCCGCTACCGAGGGAAAGCTTGCTGCCGAAGCCGGTGTTTTGGCTATTTACGTTCACATCCAAGGTGCCGTAGATGGTGACATTCGACTGCGCGAAGGCGCCGCCGGATACCAGACCCGCGACAGCCAGGGCGATCAATTTCTTTTGCATGAATTTCTCCACAGAGAGTTGGTTTTAACTGATTGCAATGACACCACGTGATCGGTCACTGCGCGTGCTGCCACTGCCCGTAACTGGGAAGCTGGGTGCATTCTGCCCGGGGGACCGGAGCCGGGCAATCGCCACGGTGCTTTTCCGACAGGGGAACGGACATTTTGTGGTTTTCTCGCAACAAGCCGGCCCGAGATCTTGTCCGCGGAGGCGGGAATTGACTCGCGGGCGACCCGGAACCAGTCTTGATGCCGTATCACCCCATTACCATGCGCAGGAGCACGCTAAGACTTCGGTATCCCGCATGACTTCGAAATCTCAGGCGACCATTCCCTTGCCGGTCCGCATCGCGCTCGGTATTGGGCAGGGGGATGCGGTGGCCTCCGAAATCGAAGACGGTTTGGTTCGCCTCAGCCGCGCGACGCCCCGCGACATCACCTTTGCCCGGGCGGTCGAAGGAACGCTATCTGAATGGAATAGCGCCGCGGGCGACAAGGCCTTCCGTGACTCATGAGCGCTTCGAAGTCGTGGTCGTGCCTTTCCCTTTTGCCGATTCGGCGGCGCTGAAGCAATTGCTGGCCTGAGGACGCCCTGAATTCGTGACCATCGTTGCCGCCTGTTGCGTCGCAGGTTCAAGCGCGATGCCGCCGGCGCACAGCGTTTTCACAGCCCATGCGAACAATGCGTTTGGATTGACTGTTGACCTCCACTCCATCGCTCACTACAATCTGTACTACATTTTCCATTCCAGTTTGAAATTCAATTGAGTGCATTTTCCGTCCGCCTTGCTGACAAGCTGATGAAGGAAGTCGATGCAAGGGCAAAGGCCTTGCGGGTACCCCGCTCGGAGTATGTCCGCCTTGCCATCAGCCGCATGAACCGGGAAGTGGCGGCCGAAGAGCGGCGATTGCGCATGCACTCGGTTTCGGAGCGCGTGCGCGACGAAAGCATGCGCATTTGTGCCGAATTCGATGCGGCCGAGTACGGGCGTGCCAAGACCAGGTAATGGCGAGGTTTGGCTCGCCAACCTGAACCCCGGCCGCGGTACCGAGCCTGGAAAAATGCGCCCCGTGCTGATTGTGCAGGGTCAGGCGCTACTCGACGCGGGGCATCCATCCACACTGGTGGTCCCATTGACCACAAGCCTGGTCAGCAATGCCGAACCGCTCCGGCTTCGTGTCGCGGCGCGGGAGCGTCTTGATCGCGATTCCGATTTGCTGATCGACCAATTGCGCGCGATCGACAATCGGCGATTGGTTCCGAGCGCTCTGGCCCGCTTGTCCGGCGAGGAGATGGGCGCGGTCTATCGCGCCATTGCCGAGGTGCTGCAAATCCCCGAATAGGCACCCGAGCCCTTGATGAGCCGGTTGTCCGACGGCGTCACGTCAAGCTCACGCGGGCGAATCTGCGTTTGCCCACCTGCAGCACCACGCATTCTCCGGCGCTCAGCGCCGCGTTGCGATCGCCGACCTTCGCGCCGTTGATGCGCACGCCGCCGCCATCGATCATGCGCAGCGCGTCGGAGGTGCTCGGCGTCAGGCCGGCGGCCTTCAGCACCTGGGCCAGCGAACCCGCCGCGACGCTGATCTCGGGCATGTCGTCGGGCAGCACGCCACGCTGAAAGCGCGCTTCGAACTCGGCCAGTGCCGCGTCGGCATGCTTCGCCGAATGGAAACGGGCGACGATCTCCTGCCCCAGCAACACCTTGACATCGCGCGGATTGCGCCCCTCGGCGACTTCGCGCCTGAAGCGCGCGATCTCGTCGCTGGGGCGAAACGACAGCAGGTCGAAATAGCGCCACATCAGCTCATCCGACACCGACATCAATTTGCCGAAGATCTCGCCCGGCGACTCGGCGATGCCAATGTAATTGCCGAGGGACTTCGACATCTTGTTGACGCCGTCCAGCCCTTCCAGCAGCGGCATCATCAGCACGCACTGCGGCGCCTGGCCGTAGTGCTTCTGCAATTCGCGTCCGACCAGCAGGTTGAACTTCTGGTCGCTGCCGCCGAGTTCCACGTCCGCCTTCATCGCCACCGAATCGTAGCCCTGGCACAACGGATACAGGAATTCATGAATGGCGATCGGCTGGCCGCCGGCATAGCGCTTCGAGAAGTCGTCGCGTTCCAGCATCCGCGCCACGGTGTGGCGGGCAGCCAGCTTGATCATGCCGGCCGCGCCCAGAGGCTCGAACCAGGTCGAATTGAAACAGACCTCGGTCCTTTGCCGGTCGAGGATCTTGAACACCTGTTCGCGGTAAGTATCGGCGTTTTCCAGTATCTGCTCGCGGGACAGCGGCGGGCGGGTCGAGTTCTTGCCGCTCGGATCGCCGATCATTCCGGTGAAATCGCCGATCAGGAACATGACATGGTGTCCGAGGTCCTGAAAGTGCCGCAGCTTGTTGATCAGCACGGTATGCCCAAGGTGGAGGTCCGGCGCGGTCGGATCGAAGCCCGCCTTGACGCGCAGCGGACGACCGGAGCGGAGTTTCTCGACGAGTTCCGCTGCGATCAGCAGTTCATCCGCGCCGCGCGTAATCAACGCCAGTTGGGAGTCGATATCGACCATTGAGATTTAACCGGTTTTACGAAAGGGGAATCTTTGCTACACTCGCCCAACTTTGCAGCCGATCCGTCGATCCAATTGAACGAAAACAAGAGCGGGATTTTAGCGCAACTCATTCGCTGCCGATCCGAACGACCCGGCCACTTCCGGCTCGGGCTTGCCGTTGCCAGCGTTTCCTTGTTCGGCATGGTCGCGGCCTTCGGCACCGCTAACGATACTCAGTTGGTTGAACCACCTCGACAGCAGGTGGTCGAGCGGCTTGCGTTGCCGACAGTGATCGCAACGGACGAAGACGGGCAGACCTTCCTGAGTGAGCAGCGGGTACGGCGTGGCGATACGGTAATGGAGTTGCTCGATCGTCTCGGCGTCGACGATTCGGCCGCCATCGGTTTTCTCAAAGGCAACGCCACGGCGCAAAGCCTGTTCCGCCAACTCGGCCCCGGCAAGAACGTGACGGCGCGGACCGGCGCCGACGGGGAACTGCGGACCTTGGTATTTCCGCTGAATGGCGACAAGGATCGGGCCTTGGTAGTCGAGCGCCTCGGTGACGGTGATGCCGCGCAATTCTCGGCTTCCGAGCAAACCCTGCCGCTGGAAACCCAGACGGTAATGAAATCCGCCGAGATCAGCTATTCCCTGTTCGGCGCCTCCGATGCCGCCGGGATACCAGACGCGGTGGCGATGCAACTGGCGGACATCTTCGGCGGCGACATCGATTTCCACCGCGATCTGCGCAAGGGCGACCGCTTCGCGGTGATCTACGAATCCGTCAATTATCTCGGTCGCGCCGTGCGCAGCGGGCGCATCCTCGCCGCCGAGTTCGTGAACAACGGCAAGACCTACCGCGCCGCCTGGTTCGCCGACCCTGCCGGCGGCGAAAACAGCGGCGGCTATTACACCGCCGACGGCCAGAACATCCGCAAGGCCTTCCTGCGCTCGCCCCTCGAGTTCTCGCGGATTACGTCCGGTTTCAGCGCCGCGCGCTTCCACCCCATCCTGCAGAAATGGCGCGCCCACAAAGGTATCGATTACGGCGCTCCGATCGGCACCCGCGTCAAGGCCACCGGCAACGGCGTGGTTGACTATGTCGGAGTCGAGCGCGGTTACGGCAAGGTGGTCATCCTGCGCCACCAAGGCCGCTATGCGACCCTCTACGGTCATCTCTCGGGCTTTGCCCCCGGGCTGCGCAAGGGTAACCGTGTCGGCCAGGGCGACGTGATTGGCTTCGTCGGCGCCACGGGATTGGCCACCGGCCCGCACCTGCATTACGAGTTCCGTGTCGCCGGCGTGCATCAGAATCCCCTGGCGATGGCGCTGCCCAGCGCACCGCCATTGACCCGCCAGCAGCTTGCACTGTTCCGGGCGCGCACCGAGGCAACGCTGGCTCGACTTGACCTGATTCGCGGATTCGACCTCGCTCAGGCCGATTGAAATGGAACCGGCGGCGTCGCCGCTGGTTATCGGGCTGATGTCCGGGACCAGCCTGGACGGAGTCGATGCCGTACTGGTGGATTTCTCCGCCACCCCTCCGCGCACCTTGGGCACATTCTGGTTGCCCTATTCCGACGGCATCCGCCGGCAAGCCCTGGAATTGCAGATCAGCGGCCGCGACGAAATTCGCCGCGCCGCGCTGCTGGGCAACCAACTTGCGCACTGCTACGCGGAGGCGGTGCGCCGGGTCTTGGCGAGCACCGGTGTCAGCGCGGCCCGGATCGCCGCGATCGGCTGCCACGGGCAAACCCTTCGCCACCAGCCGGCGGCCGGCTACAGCGTGCAACTGAATAATCCGGCACTGCTCGCCGAACTATCGGGAATCGCCGTCGTGGCCGATTTCCGCAGCCGTGACATTGCCGCGGGCGGCCAGGGCGCGCCGCTGGTGCCGGCATTTCATGCCGCTGTGCTGGCCGATCCGGTACGGCATCGGCTCATTCTCAATGTCGGGGGCATGGCCAACCTGACAGACCTGAACCCTGGCAAGCCGGTGCGGGGATTCGATTGCGGTCCCGGCAATGCGCTGATGGATGCCTGGATCGAACTTCACCAGGGGCAGCGCTACGATGAAGCCGGCACGTGGGCGAGCGGCGGGCAGATCATTCCGGACTTGCTCGGAACCCTGCTCGCCGACGCCTTTTTCGCCGCCGGCCCGCCCAAGAGTTGTGGCCGCGATGAGTTCAACATCGGGTGGTTGGAAAGCCACCTGAACAGCGACCAACGACCGCAGGATGTTCAAGCCACCTTGCTCGAGCTTTCCGTCCTATGTGCAACCCAGGCCATCGAGCACTGGTGTGGCAGCCCCGACGAACTCTTCGTGTGCGGCGGTGGAGCCCGCAACAAGGCGCTTATGGCGCGCCTGCAACACCATTTGCCAACTTGCCCGGTCTCCACCACCGACGTGCTCGGACAAGCGGCTGACTGGGTCGAAGCGGTCGCCTTTGCCTGGCTGGCGTGGCGCGCCCTTCGCGGCGAACCGGGCAACCTTGCGCAAGTGACAGGCGCCCACGGTCCGCGAATACTCGGCGCGATCTACCCGCGGTAAACGCCAAGGAAGGGCGCGTGGCTACAAGCCCGCGCCCTTGGCCAATGCGGTCGGAATCAGGCGGAAAACGAAGAACCGCAGCCGCAGGTACTGGTGGCGTTGGGATTCTTGATCACGAACTGGGAGCCCTCAAGCCCCTCGGAGTAATCGATTTCAGCGCCCACCAGGTATTGGTAGCTCATCGGATCGATCAACAACGCGACGCCGTTCTTCTCCATCACGGTGTCGTCTTCGTTGGTTACTTCATCGAAGGTAAAGCCGTACTGGAAGCCCGAGCATCCGCCACCGGT
>WBZP01006848.1_pt1 | contig 11159 bp, 8 predicted proteins | sample 5204301 | NCBI WGS metagenome assembly WBZP01 (sample SAMN12412401, study PRJNA552823) | activated sludge metagenome | isolation source: activated sludge from nitrification reactor of wastewater treatment plant... | place: USA: Pennsylvania | collected 2017
GGGTCCAGGTCGCCGCCGCGTAACCGGCTTCCTCGATGAGCTCCCGCTGCGCCGTCGCGAGCGGGGTCTCGCCGGGGTCGAGCTTGCCGGCCGGGAACTCGATGAACACGCGGTTCAACGGATAGCGGAACTGCCGCTCGACGACCAGCCGGCCGTCGGCCAGGACGGGAACGATGAGCACGGCGCCCGGGTGGACGATGTACTCGCGGGTCGCCTCGCCGCCGTCGGGCAGGCGCACGCGGTCGCTGCGGACGTGCAGCAGCTTGCCTTCGAACACGCACTCGGTCGCGAGCGGCGTTTCGACCAGGTGTCGATCATTGCTGCCGTGATCGCGCTGCGGCCGCGGGTCATCCATCGAGCCAGTCCCTTCCGATGAGAAATTCGGTCGTCAGCCGCGCCTCCGGCGAACCCGGCTCCGGCTTCCAGTCGTAGCGCCACTTCACGATCGGGGGCAGCGACATCAGGATCGCCTCGGTGCGCCCGTTCGACTGCAACCCGAACAGCGTGCCGCGATCCCAGACCAGGTTGAATTCGACGTAGCGCCCGCGCCGGTACGCCTGGAAGTCGCGCTCGCGCTCGCCGTACGCCGCGCCGACGCGCCGCTCGACGATCGGCACGTAGGCCGCCAGGAAGCCGTCGCCGACGCTGCGCGTCAGCGCGAAGCAGCGCTCGAAGCCGCCTTCGTTGAGGTCGTCGTAGAAGATGCCGCCGACGCCGCGCGGCTCGCGCCGGTGCCTGAGGTAGAAGTACTCGTCGCACCAGCGCTTGTACCGGGCGTGCACGCCCTCGCCGAACGGCGCGAGCGCGTCGCGGCAGGCGCCGTGGAAGTGGACGGCGTCCTCGGCGTAGCCGTAGTAGGGGGTGAGGTCCATCCCGCCGCCGAACCACCAGACGTCCGCCGCCCCGTCGCCGGCGGGGGCGTGGGCGACGAACATGCGCACGTTGAGGTGGACCGTCGGAACGTGGGGATTGCGCGGGTGCAGCACCAGCGAGACGCCCATCGCCTCCCACGCCCGGCCGGCGATGCCCGGCCGCGTCGCCGTCGCCGACGGCGGGAGCTTGTAGCCCATCACGTGGGAGAAGTTGACGCCGCCGCGCTCGAACACGCGGCCCTCCTCGATCAGCCGGGAGATCCCGCCCCCGCCCTCGGGCCGCTCCCAGGCATCGCGCCGGAACGCGCCGCCGTCGACGGCCTCCAGCGCCGCGACGAGCCGCTCCTGCAGGCCGAGGAAGTACTGGCGGGGAGCGGTGATGTCCATGCGCGGGCGTCAGGTTCGGGACGAAAGCCGGATTATCGCGCGCAACGCCGTGGCGCTGCGCGCCGCACGCACGACCGAGGCGGAACGGTCACGCCTTGCGCGGCGCGAGCGCCCGGTGCCCGATGTCGCGGCGGAACTGCATCCCGTCGAAGCGGATCTCGGCGATCGCGCCGTAGGCGGCGCGCTGCGCCAGGCGCACCGAGTCGCCCAGCGCGGTCACGCAGAGCACGCGCCCGCCGGTGACGACGACGGCGCCCTTCTCCCTCGCGGTGCCGGCGTGGAACACGTGGCAGTCGGGATGGCTCGCCGGACCCACCCGCTCCAGCCCGTCGATCCGGTCCCCCTTGCGCGGCGCGTCGGGATAGCCGTGCGCCACCAGCACCACGCCGAGGGCGGTGCGGCGGTCCCACTCGGCGTCAGCCTGGTCGAGCGTGCCGGCGACGCCGTGCAGGAGCAGGTCCACGAGGTCCGACTTCAGCCGGAACAGCAGCGGCTGGGTCTCCGGATCCCCCAGACGGCAGTTGAACTCGAGCACTCGCGGTGCACCGGCCGCGTCGATCATCACCCCGGCGTAGAGGAATCCCGTGTAGGGGACCCCGTCGGCCGCCATGCCCGCGACCGCCGGCAGGATCACCTCGCGCATGATCCGCGCGTGGACCTCGGGGGTGACCACCGGCGCCGGCGAATAGGCGCCCATGCCGCCGGTGTTGGGGCCCTGGTCGCCGTCGGCGAGCCGCTTGTGGTCCTGGCTCGACGCCAGCGGCAGCACGTTGTGACCGTCGACCATGACGATGAAGCTCGCCTCCTCGCCGGCGAGGAAATCCTCGACGACCACGCGGGCGCCGGCAGCGCCGAGGGCATTGCCCACCAGCATGCCGTCGATCGCCGCCTGCGCCTCCGCGACCGTGGCGGCAACGACGACGCCCTTGCCGGCGGCAAGCCCGTCGGCCTTGACCACGATCGGCGCGCCCCGCGCGGCGACGTAGTCGCGCGCGGCCGCGGCGTCGGTGAAGGTCCGGTGCGCCGCGGTCGGGATCCGGTGGCGCACCATGAAGTCCTTGGCGTAGTCCTTCGAGCTCTCGAGCTGCGCGGCGGCGCGGGTCGGCCCGAAGACCGGCAGGCCCGCGGCGCGGAACGCATCGACGACGCCTGCGGCGAGCGGCGCCTCGGGGCCGACGACGGTGAGCTGCACGTGCTCGCGCTGCGCGAACAGGACGAGCTCGGCGATGCCCGTCGCATCGACGTTGACCACACCCGGCTCGGACGCGGTGCCGGCGTTGCCGGGGGCGACGAACACGCGCGCGGCGCGCGGCGACTGCGCGAGCTTCCACGCCAGCGCGTGCTCGCGTCCGCCGCCGCCAATGACGAGCAGGTTCATCGCTGCGCTTGCGCGGTCAGTGGCGGAAGTGACGCACGCCGGTGAACACCATCGCGATCCCGCGCTCGTCGGCCGCGGCGATGACCTCGTCGTCGCGCATGCTGCCGCCGGGCTGGATCACCGCCACCGCGCCGTTGTCGGCGACGACGTCGAGGCCGTCGCGGAACGGGAAGAACGCGTCCGACGCGACGACCGAGCCGGCGAGCGACAGGATCGCGTTCTTGGCCTTGATCGCGGCGATCCGGGTGGAGTCGACGCGGCTCATCTGGCCCGCCCCGATCCCCAGCGTCTGGCCGTTGCCGCAGTAGACGATGGCGTTGGACTTCACGAACTTGGCCACGCGCCACGCGAACAGGAGGTCCCCGACCTGCGCCGCCGTCGGCGCCTTCTGCGTCACCACCCTGAGCTCGCCGGGCTCGATGTTGTGCGCATCGGGCGTCTGCACGAGCAGTCCGCCGCCGACCCGCTTCCAGTCCCAGGCCGCCGGCTTCGCCGCCGGGCCGGGCAGCGCGATCTCCAGCACCCGGACGTTGACCTTGCGCCGGATGGCCGCCAGCGCATCCTCGGTGTATCCCGGCGCGATCAGCACCTCGAGGAACTGCGCGGCGACGGTCTCGACCGTGGCCGCGTCGATCGGGCGATTGAACGCGATGATGCCGCCGAACGCCGACACCGGATCGGTCGCGAACGCCTTCGTGTAGGCCTCCGTCGGCGTGAGCGCGATCGCCACGCCGCAGGGGTTCGCGTGCTTGACGATCACGCAGGCCGGCTCGGCGAAGGTCTTCACGCACTCCCAGGCGGCGTCGCTGTCGGCGATGTTGTTGTACGAGAGCTCCTTGCCCTGCAGCTGGCGGAAGGTCGCGATGCTGCCGGCGGCGGGCGCGAGGTCGCGGTAGAACGCCGCGTGCTGGTGCGGGTTCTCGCCGTAGCGCAGGTCCTGCTGCTTGGTGGCCTGGTAGTTGAGCTGGTCGGGGAACGCCGCCACCGAACCGTCGGGTCCGCGCGCGGTGAGCCAGTTCGAGATCGCGCCGTCGTAGGCGGCGGTGTGCGAGAACGCCTTGCGCGCGAGCGCGAAGCGGGTCGGCGCCGAGAGCACGCGACCGCCGGCCTCGAGCTCGGCCAGGAGCGCCGGATAGTCGGCCGGATCGACGACGATCCCCACGTCGTGCCAGTTCTTCGCCGCCGAGCGCACCATCGCCGGGCCGCCGATGTCGATGTTCTCGATCGCGTCCTCCAGCGTGCAGCCGGGCCTGGCGACGGTCTCGCGGAACGGGTAGAGGTTGACGACGACGAGGTCGATCGTCGGGATGTCGTGCTTCTCCAGCGCCGCTGCGTGCGCCGGGTGGTCGCGCCGCGCGAGGATGCCGCCGTGCACCCTGGGATGCAGCGTCTTGACGCGACCGTCGAGCATCTCGGGAAAGCCGGTGTAGTCGCCGATCTCGGTGACCGGCAGGCCCGCCTCGGCGAGCGCGCGCGCGGTGCCGCCGGTGGACAGCAGCCTGACGCCCAGGCGCGACAACCCCTGGGCGAAGGCGACGAGGCCGGTCTTGTCCGACACCGAGAGGAGGGCCTGCGTAACGGGATGCGACATGTGCGTTTGCGCTCGGTCAGGGTGGTCGTGGGCGCGCGCGGCGGCCGCAGCCGGCTCCGGCGCGTCGGTGGCGGCAGGCGCTGCGGCGGCCGGACGGCAGCGGTCGCGGCACGTCGGCGTCCCCCGGGGTCAGCGGATGCCGTACTTGGTGAGCTTGGTCCGCAGCGTGCTGCGGTTCAGGCCCAGCATGTCGGCGGCCTGCGTCTGGTTGCCGCCGGCGCGCTCCATCACCGACGAGATCATCGCCCGCTCGACGTGCGTGATCACCATGTCGTAGATGCCGTGCGGTTGCTCGCCGTCGAGGCGCGTGAAGTACTCGTCGAGCGACTTCTCGACCGACTTGCCGATCTCGTTGTTGCCGCTGATGCGCAGTGTTTTTCTCACGCGGCCAGGGCCTCCCCGCCCCGTTGCGATTGCTGTCGCACGTCGAACGCCGCCCGGGCGTCGACCACGGCCGGCGTCGCCGGCAGGTAGTCGAGCCGCGGACCGCGCTCGGCGAGATGATCGAAGAAACGGTTGACTGCGTCCCGCTGGGCGGTCGTCGTCTGGGCGACGTTGGCCGCCTGGCGCAGCCGCAGGCCGCCGAATAGCCCCTGCGCATACCAGCCGAGGTGCTTGCGCGCGATGCGCACGCCGGCCTCCTCGCCGTACAGCGCGTAGTGGTCGTCGAGGTGCTCGAGGATCAGCGCCCGCGCCTCGGCCACCGTCGGCGGCGGCAGCTCGGTCGCGTGATCGAGGTAGTGGCGGATCTCGCGGAAGATCCACGGCCGCCCCTGCGCGGCGCGGCCGATCATCAGCGCGTCGGCGCCGGTGCAGGCGAGCACGCTCGCGGCCTCGGCCGGGGTCGTGATGTCGCCGTTGGCGATCACCGGAATCGCGACCGCGGCCTTCACCGCGCGGATGGTGTCGTACTCGACCGCGCCGACGAAGCCGCACGCCCGCGTGCGCCCGTGCACGGCCAGCGCCACGATGCCGGCGTCCTCGGCGATGCGCGCGATCGTCACCGCGTTGCGCCGCTCCGGCGACCAGCCGGTGCGGATCTTGAGCGTCACCGGTACGGCGACGGCGGCGACCACCGCGCGCAGGATCGCCGCCACCAGCGCCTCGTCGCGCAGCAGCGCCGACCCGGCGGCGACGTTGCACACCTTCTTCGCCGGACAGCCCATGTTGATGTCGATGATCTCGGCGCCCTGCGCCACGTTGTAGCGCGCCGCGTCGGCCATCTCGGCCGGATCCGCGCCGGCGATCTGCACGGCGATCGGCGACGCCTCGCCGCGATGATCGATGCGGCGCAGCGACTTGCCGGTGCCGCGCAGCTGCGGGTTCGAGGCGACCATCTCGGACACCGCGTAGCCGGCGCCGAGCCGCCGGCAGAGCTGCCGGAACGGTCGGTCGGTGACGCCGGCCATCGGCGCGACGGCGAGGTTGTTCTCGATGGCGTAGGGTCCGATGAACACGGTCGCGCGGACGGTGGAGTGGCGGGCAAATGCCGCGAGGGGAGCGGATTATACAATCTCCCCGCGACGCGAGGAGGAGGTCGCGGCGCAATTAATCGCCGTGCATTAACGGCGATCAACCGCAGGCGCAATTTGTGCGGCGGCGCGAGATCAGCGCAGTCCGAACAGCATCGCGTGCGTGAACAGCCGCTTCGCCGGCGGCAGCACGTCAAGCAAGGTGAGTGCCAGCGCGCGCGGCAGCCGCGCGGCCGAGAAACCGCCGCCGAACACCGTCACCAGGCCGTGCGTGAACGCGATCCCGCCGTAGCGATCGTGCCGGCGCCCGCGCACGTAGCGCTGCAGCATCGCCGCATCGCCCAGCGCCTCGCGCGGCGTGTCGAGGACGACCTGGGCGAGCTCGAACGCGTCGCGCAGGCCGACGTTGAAGCCCTGCCCGGCGACCGGATGCAGCGTCTGCGCGGCATTGCCCAGCGCGACGGCGCGTCCGGCGACCGGATTGCGCGCGAACTCGAGTGCCAGCGGGAACGACCGGCGATCCGAGGCGCGGTGGAACGCGCCGGCGCGGGTGCCGAAGTGCGCGCCAAGCGCCGCCAGGAACTCCGGCTCGCCCAGTGCGACGAGCTCCTGCGCGCGCTCCGGCGCGGCGGTCCACACCAGCGCATAGTGATCGCCCTGCGGCAGCAGTGCGACCGGGCCGTCGCCGGTGAAGCGCTCGAACGCGCGACCGCGGTGCGGCACCGCCGGCCACACGTTCGCGACCAGCGCGACCTGGCCGTAGTCGTGCCGGTGCCGGACCAGCCCCTCGACCCCGGCGCCGGTGCCGTCGGCGATCACCGCCAGCCGCGCCTGCACCGCATCGGGGGCGCCGGCAGCGATGAGCGTCGCGTGGGTCGCGGCGCTCGTCACGGCGGTGACGCTGACACCGTGGCGGACGGCGATGCCGGTGCGCGCGAGGGCCAAGTCCATCGCCTGCTGCAGCGCGCGATAGCCGACGACGTAGCCCAGCGCCCGCAGGCCGGCCTCGGCCGCCGCGAGCGTCGTGCTGCCGAAGCCGCCCGCCTGCGACACGTCGATGGCGACGATCGGCGTCACCGCGCCCGGCAGCGGTGCCAGCGCAGCCCAGACGCCCAGCCGCTCGAGGATCAGCCGCGCGCCGTGCGACAGCGCGAGCGAGCGGTCGCCGCGCAGCGACTCGCCCGGGGGCCGCGCGTCCAGCACGACGACGTCGAGGTCGGCGTCGGCGAGCGAGAGCGCGAGCGCCGCACCGACCGGCCCCGCGCCGACGACGACGACATCGTGGCGCGAGGACGGCACGGCGGCGAGCGCACCCATCGGCGAATTCGCGATCAGTCGCGCCGGCAGGCGTCCTCGACCTCCGCGACCGTTCGCGGCGTCGCCCGGGTGAGGTTCTCGCTGCCGGTGTCAGTGACGAGCAGGTCGTCCTCGATGCGCACGCCGATGTCCCAGAACGCCTCGGGCACGTTCTCGGCCCTGCGGATGTAGATGCCGGGCTCGACGGTGAGGACCATGCCGGGTACCAGTTTCATCGACGCGCCCTGCGCCTGGTAGCGGCCCGCGTCGTGGACGTCCATCCCCAGCCAGTGACCGGCACGGTGCATGTAGAACTGCTTGTAGCTGCCCGACTCCAGCACCTCCTCGCACGTCCCGGCGAGAAGGCCGAGGTCGATCAATCCCTGCGCAAGCACGCGCTCGGCGACCTTGTGGTAGTCGTGGAACTCCGCTCCCGGCTGCACCGCGTCGATGCACGCGGCCTGCGCCGCGAGCACGAGCTCGTAGACGTCCTTCTGCGGGCCGGCGAACCGGCCGTTGACCGGAAACGTGCGCGTGATGTCCGACGCGTAGCCCTGGTACTCGCAGCCGGCGTCGATCAGCAGCAGTTCGCCGTCCTGCAGTTGGCGGTTGTTGTCGCGATAGTGCAGCACGCACGCATTGGGACCGCCGGCGACGATCGACGGATAGGCGACGGCCTGGGCGCCGTGGCGCAGGAACTCGTGAACGAGTTCGGCTTCGACCTGGTACTCGAACCAGCCGGGCCGCGTGGCGGCCATCGCCCGGCGGTGGGCACCCGACGAGATCTCCGCCGCGCGCCGCATCAGCGAACGCTCGTGCTCGTCCTTGACCAGGCGCATCGCGTCGAGCGCCTGGCGCACGTCGACGATGTGCTCGGGCGCCGCGACGCCGGTGCGCGCCCGGTTCCTCACCTCGTTCAGCAGGTCGGCGACCTTGCGGTCCCAGGCGGCGGCCTGCCCCAGCGGCGTGTACAGCGCCGGCCGGTCGGCGACGAGGTCAGCGAGCACCGCGTCCATCTCGGCCAGCGGATACGCGGCATCGAAGCCGAACACCTCGCGCGCGGCGTCGGGGCCGTAGCGGAAGCCGTCCCAGATCTCGCGCTCCTGGTTCTTCTCGCGGCAGAACAGGATGTGCCGGTCGGCGTCGGCGTCGGCGACCAGCGCCAGCACCGCGTCCGGCTCGGGAAAGCCGCAGAGGTAGTAGAAGTAGCTGTCGTGCCGGAACGGGAAGTGCGAGTCGCGGCTGCGCACGACCTCCCCCGCGGTGGGCACGAGCGCGATCCCGCCCTGGGTGTTGGCGCGCATGTGCTTCTGCAACGCGATGCGGCGCCGCTTGTAGAGCTGGTGTTTGTGGTCCATCGACGGCACCTCGTGGCGAAGCGGCCATTATAGGGGCGGGCGGCGCGGTCGTTTGCTACCATCACCGGATGGTCACCGAGCCAGGACCCGGGGCGCCGAAGGGACCGGCGCTGCACAGCGCGAAGGTCGCGGCGCGATTGGCTTGCCTTGCCCGCCGCGACGCGCTCGACCCCGCCGCGCGGCAGGCCGCGTCGGAGGCGATCGCCGCGGGCATCGCCGCGCTCGCGTCGTGGCGCGAGGCGAGCGTCGTCATGCTGACGCTTCCCTTCGGCAGCGAGTGGAACACGCGCTCGCTGCTCGACGCCGCGCTTGCCGCGGGCAAGCGCGTGGTCATGCCGCGCGTGAACCGGCAGACGCGGATGCTCGACCTCCTCGGCATCGACGACCCGGTCCGCGACGTGGAATGCGGTTTCCGCGGCATTCCGGAACCGCGCACGACCTGCGCCCCGGTGGCGGCGGACACCGTCCGCTGGGTGCTCGTACCCGGCGTCGCGTTCGACGTCGAAGGCGCGCGACTGGGCTACGGCGGCGGATTCTACGACCGCCTGCTGCCGCTGCTGCCGCCCGGTACGCACCGCATCGCCGGCGCCTTCGACGTCCAGGTGATCGAACGCGTCCCGGTCGCCGCCCACGACGCCCGCGTCCACCGCATCGTGACCGAGACACGGAAACTGGGGTCTGACCCCAATTTCCCGACCCCAGTTTCCCGCCGTTCTTGAAGGAATCGGGGTCGGAGCAGGATTTCCGGACGCTTCGTCTCGGGCTTGTGCAGCCGATTCCGGGAAATCCTGCTCCGACCCCGATTTCCCACCGTTTGGAAATAATTTCCGTCTGGTGGTAATATGACCACCCGTCGCCGGGCACTCGCGTGCCGCAGTGCAGCGATGCGGACCGGCAGTGCGGCGCATACAATTGGGCGACTAAAACGCTCGGGCAATCGCATCGGGCGTCAATGAGCGAGGAGGACACGGCGATGGATGAGACCCACGACCACGATCCGCAGGAAACCCGGGAATGGCTGGAGGCCCTCGAGGGCGTGCTCGCCGCCGAGGGCCCGGATCGCGCGCACTTCCTCATCGAGCAGCTGATCGACAAGGCGCGCCGCTCGGGCGCGTACCTGCCGTTCTCGGCGAACACCGCGTACATCAACACGATCCCGGTCGACAGGCAGGCCAAGCTGCCGGGCGACTTCGCGATCGAGCAGCGGATCCGCCACTTCGTGCGCTGGAACGCGATGGCGATGGTCGTGCGCGCCAACAAGGACACCAACGTCGGCGGCCACATCGCGAGCTTCGCCTCGGCGGCGATGCTCTACGACATCGGCTTCAACCACTTCTGGCGCGCGCCGACCGAGGACCACGGCGGCGACCTCGTCTTCGTCCAGGGCCACTCGGCGCCCGGCGTCTACGCGCGCGCGTTCATGCTCGGGCGGCTGACAGAAGAACAGCTCGAGAACTTCCGGCAGGAGGTCGACGGCAAGGGCATCTCGTCGTACCCGCACCCGTGGCTGATGCCGGATTTCTGGCAGTTCCCGACCGTCTCGATGGGCCTCGGCCCGCTGATGGCGATCTACCAGGCGCGGTTCATGAGATACCTGCAGGACCGCGGGCTCGCGGCGACCGAGGGCCGCAAGGTGTGGGCGTTCATGGGCGACGGCGAGATGGACGAGCCCGAGTCGATGGGCGCGATCGGGATGGCCGCGCGCGAGAACCTCGACAACCTGGTGTTCGTCGTCAACTGCAACCTGCAGCGGCTCGACGGCCCGGTGCGCGGCAACGGCAAGATCATCCAGGAGCTCGAGAGCGACTTCCGCGGCGCGGGCTGGAACGTCATCAAGGTGATCTGGGGCCGGCACTGGGACCCGCTGTTCGCCCGCGACAAGAAGGGCATCCTGATGCGCCGGATGATGAAGTTCGTCGACGGCGAGTACCAGACGTTCAAGTCGAAGGACGGTGCGTACGTGCGCGAGCACTTCTTCGACTCGCCCGAGTTGAAGGAACTGGTCGCCGACTGGTCCGACGACGACATCTGGAACCTGAACCGCGGCGGCCACGACCCGTTCAAGGTGTTCGCCGCCTACGACGCCGCGGTGCGGCACAAGGGCCAGCCGACGGTGATCCTCGCCAAGACGATCAAGGGCTACGGGATGGGATCGTCCGGCGAGGCGCAGAACATCACCCATCAGCAGAAGAAGATGTCGCTGGAGTCGATTCGCCGCTTCCGCGACCGCTTCTCGCTGCCGGTGCCCGACGACCGGCTCGAGGAGGTGCCCTACCTCACGTTCGAGGAGGGCTCGAAGGAGCTCGTCTACATGCGCGAACGGCGGATGGCGCTGGGCGGCTACCTGCCCGCGCGGCGCGGGAAAGCCGCCTCGCTGCCGGTGCCGGAACTGGCGACGTTCGACCGGCTGCTGAAGAGCAGCGAGGACCGCGAGATCTCGACCACGATGGCGTTCGTCCAGATCCTGCAGCTCCTGGTACGCGACAAGCACATCGGCCGCCACGTGGTGCCCATCGTCCCCGACGAGTCGCGGACCTTCGGGATGGAAGGCATGTTCCGCCAGCTCGGCATCTGGAACCAGCAGGGCCAGCTCTACACGCCGCAGGACGCCGACCAGCTGATGTTCTACCGGGAGGACAAGGCCGGGCAGATCCTGCAGGAGGGGATCAACGAGGCCGGCGGGATGTGCGACTGGATCGCCGCGGCGACGTCGTACTCGACGCACGGCGTGCCGATGATCCCCTTCTTCATTTTCTACTCGATGTTCGGCTTCCAGCGCGTCGGCGACCTCGCCTGGGCCGCCGG
>WBZP01005572.1_pt1 | contig 11158 bp, 9 predicted proteins | sample 5204301 | NCBI WGS metagenome assembly WBZP01 (sample SAMN12412401, study PRJNA552823) | activated sludge metagenome | isolation source: activated sludge from nitrification reactor of wastewater treatment plant... | place: USA: Pennsylvania | collected 2017
ATAAAGGTTTTGCAGACCTCTGCCTTACCACTTGGCTATGCCGCCCTGCTGGCTTCGCTTTCACACGTCGCCGTGCAAGGTGAGTGCGAGTGTATCTATCTTCGCAACTCAGTCAAGAACCCAAATTGCTGCGTTCGAACTAAAGATCGAAGTCGCTGCCGCCACCTGCGGGCTTCTTGTCGCCGTCGCCCTTCTTGTCGCCCTTCTTCTTGCTTCCCGACGACTTCGAGGCGGAAGCGGCGGCTTTCTTGGCCTCTTCCTCGGCCTTCTTGCGCTCGACTTCCTTGGCGGTGGCATCGAGCTTGTTCATCAGTGACTCGATGGCCTTCTTGGTCTTCTTCTCTTCTTCTTCGAGGCGGCGTTCCTCAGCTGCGGCGCGCTCACGCTCCTGCTTGCGCTGCTCGGCGAGCTGGGCTTGGTGCAGTCGCTCTTCTTCGAGTCGCTTGTTGATGATGACGCCGATGACGATCATCGCGATGACAAGGATGGCGGCCGCCACACCCGCGAGCAGCTTATACGGCAGCTGCTTCTTGATCCGCTCTTGCGTCTCTTTGATGCGCCGCGCTTCCTCGATGCGTGCTTCGGCTTCGACCTGGGCTCGGCGCTCCGACTCTTCGATGCGGAACTTCTCTTCCCGGGCGAGCCGCTCTTTCTCTTCTCGCTCGAGCCGGGCCTTTTCCTCGACGGCGCGGATCTTGGCTTCCTCTTCCTCGCGCTTGCGCCGAGCTTCGTCCTCGATGGCTTGTCGGGCCGCATCTTCTTTGGCGCGGACCGCCGCCGCCTCTTCTGCGAGCCGCTCCTCCTCCAGATCTTTGAGCTGGTTGAGCGAGAAAAGAAGCGAGTTTTCGCGACGATCAGACATACAAAAATCTCCTATACTGGGCCCGACAATTCACCAGTGCTTTCTATCATAGTCCAAATGCGCCGAGCAAGCGTGCGTGTCGGCAACAGCTTTCTCGCCGTGCTCGTTCTGTGCGGGATGCTGCTGGTGTGTTTGGCTGACGCGGAGGCCGCTCCTCCGGCTGATTCCGTCGACACGACTACAGAACCGAAGTCCCACAGCGAGCCGCCCAGTGGGCAAGTGGTGTCGCAGGTACGGGTGAGTGGGACGCTGCTCTCAGGGGATAGTACCGACAAGCTGCTGCGGTTTTTGGATATGCGGCTTCCGGCGCGCTGGGACGACGAGCTGCGGACCCGGGTGCAGCGCGATCTCGACGTGCTCGGGTACCTGGCAAGCTATGAGCTGGCGGACGGAGCGACGCTGGTGATCACGGTGCGGCCGATGCGGGTGGTGCGGCGGCTGTACGTGACGGGAAACTGGCCGATCTTCGAGTGGGAAATCCTGAGCTTTGTTACGTGGCGGGCCGGCTTTCGACTCCCCGAGGGAGACGCGCTGGTGACCGAGATGCGACGGCAAGAGCGCGAGCTGGTCAGCTTCCTGCATCGCACCGGCTATTACGACGCCACCGCCCGCTTCGTGCTCGACTGGGCGCCTGAGCATCCCGAGCAGGTGTCGGTGCGGATTGTTGTAAGCCTCAACGTCGGATTTTGGCGACTGCGCTATCGCATCGGCACCATCCATTCCGAGGGAGTGCGCCTCTTGTCCCCGCCGGAGCTGCATGGCTTTTTTGAGCACTGCTGTCTGTGGTTCGGTCGCACCAGCACCGAGAGAATCTCTGAGGACATCAAGCGTCTCGTCGACCACTATCAAAGCAAGGGCTACGCCGGGGTGCGCATCGCCAAGCGCGAGATTCGTCCCAACTCGAAAGAGCGCGTCGTCGATCTTGACCTGTCCGTCGAGGAGCGCAAGCGGGTCGAGCTACACTTCCTGGGTCGCAGCGAGCTGTCGCCAAGTGATCTGCGTGGGGCGGTGACGATCTTTCGCGACAACTACTACAGCGCCAATGAGCTCGACGAGAGTGCGCGCAACATTCATCGGCTGTATCAGCAGCGCGGCTTCTTCGAGGCGCGGGTCAAGTGGCGGTGGCGCAATCGCAGCGGCGATCCGGTCGAGGTCGAGTTCCTGATTCACGAGGGGCCGCAGCTGAAGGTTCGGGACATCGAGTTTGCGTCGGGGCCAGCGGGAAAACCGCTCTCGTATCCGACGGGTAAGCTAGAAGAGCAGATTCGCACCCGCCGCTATCCTCGGCTGGGAGCGCTGGGGCTTGGGGAAGGCGGCTTTGCGTCGGCGGTGGCGCTGAACCAGGACGTGGCCCACCTGGAGGAGTTTTACCGTCGCGAAGGCTATCCCAAAGCGCAGGTGTCGGTGAAGATGGCGCGCTCTCGGGAGGCGCTGAGTCACTTTTCGCTGCTGGGAATGCAGACGGCGCTCGACGAACATGCGACGAGCGGCGATCTGTTCTTGCGCTATGAGATTGACGAAGGCCCGCGAGAGATCGTCGAGGCGGTGTCGGTCGAGTTTGTCGGAGATCACACCGTTACCGAGCAGCAGCTCCACAAGACGCTGCAGCTTCGCGCCAGCAAGCCGTACACGCCCGAGGCGCTGATTGCCGACAAGGTGCGGCTGCTCGAGCAGATGGGCGCGCTGGGACATCCTTATGCGGTCATTGACCCGACGCAGTCACGCTGGAATGCCGATCACAGTCGGGTGACGCTGCGGTGGCTGATCACCGAGAACGAGCCGGTGCGCTTTGGGCCGATCCTGATTCGCGGCAACTTCGTCACTCGAGAGAGCATCATCCGTCGCGATCTGCTGTTCAAAGAGGGCGATCTGTTCGATCGCAACAAGCTCCTGGAGGGCGAACAGAACCTGATCGGGCGGCAGATCTTCACGTCGGTGCGCGTGATTCCCAATCCCGGTGAGAGCGAGGAGTTTCGGGCCCAAGCGCGGGAACGCAACTGGCAGCTGCGACGCAATCCGGTGCCGGTATTGATCGAGGTTGCCGAGCGCTACGACAACTCGGGAGAGCTGGGCATTTACGTCGGTGTATCGACGGATAACCCGATCTACTCGTCGGCCAACTACATCTGGCGCAACCTGCTGGGGACAGGCACAGAGGTCGAGCTGCGCGGAGAGCTGGGCATTCGGGTGCAGTCGCTGCTGGCGCGGGTGGCGGCGCCGAGGCTGTGGAATCCGTTTGTGCGGCTCGACGTGCGCGGCTTCTGGCGCAACGAAAATACCTACAGCATCGGACAGGTGACTTCCTATGGTGCCAACGCCGAGCTGACGCGCTTTTTTGCCCGTGCCGATGAGCAGGGCCGGCGGCTTCCTCCGACGCTGCGGGTGTTCGGGCGGCTCGAGTTCAACATCAGCCAAATCTTGGTTCCGCTCTATCGCGGCGAGGGCACGACCGATGTCAACCTCGACGGTGATCGCTCGCAGTCGCTGAAGTTTTCGGCGGGTATCGTCTGGGACCGTCGGGTCGGCTTCGAGGCGCCGGCGCTGCTGATGCGCAACCTGCCCGTGCCGACCAATCCGCTGATGCCGGTGAGTGGCTTTTTGCTGTCGGCGCAGGTGACGGCGGCGCTGTGCTGCTCGGTGGCGCCCATCAACATTGGTGGCAGCTTCGTGGCGCTGTCGGGACAGGCGGTGTGGCTGAAGCCGTTTGGTCCGGCGCTGCGCGTCGAGGATGGCTGGCCGTTTGGGATGCGGCGCTTCAACTGGAAGATGAACCTGCGGGTCAACTACGGCTTTCCGATTACGAGGCCGGCGCTGCCCGTCGTCGAGCGCTACTATGCCGGCGGGGACAGCTCGACCCGAGGTTACGACGCCGATGCGCTGCGGGCCGAGGAGGTTCGTGCGCCGATTGGGCCGCTGACCGGGGCCCCGGCGTATCGAGTCGTTCCCGTCGGTGGAAACGCTCGTATCTTGTCGCAGCTCGAGTGGGAGTTTGCGATCACGCCGAAGGTCGGTGGCTGGCCGTGGGTCGGTGCGCTGTTTGTAGATACTGGCGCGGTTTTCGACGGATTTCAGCGATTTGGTTGGAATGATGTCCGATTTTCGGTTGGAATCTCGCTGCTGCGGCTGCTGACACAGTTTGGCGCGCTGTCGCTTGACTATGCGTATCCGCTGGTGATGCCGGGTCAAGATCCGCTGGTGCAGTCCGAGCGCTGGAAGCGGGAGCCGTGGTACGCCCACTTCCCCGGTCGGATTCACTTTAACTGGGGCATGCCGATCTCTCTGTAGCCATCGCTCGGTTCCTACGGCTCTTTTCTCTCGAATCGGTATGAGTCCAGCACGCTCCTGGCTGCGTCACAGTCGCCTGCTAGACTTTTTGCATTGGCTCTCTCGTCACACCTTGCGGAGATCGTCATGCGACTGTATCTGCGACCGCTCTTGTCCGTGCTATTGCTCAGCATGTTGTCGCTCTGTACAGCGCGGGCCGATGTTCCTAGCGGACCTCCTACTGGAGCCGGAAGGCCTGGCAGCTCGACGCTGGTGGTGTCTGTGCATGGGCTACAAGTGGTCAGTGGCACCGTGATCGCGCTGCTCTTCCCAAGCGAGCAGGGGTTTCCGGCCAAGGTGGCGCAAGCGGCCCAGCGGCAGTCCGTCAAAGTAGAGTCAGCGACGGCAGAGCTGCGATTCCCGAACCTTACGGCGGGCACCTACGCGGTGACTGTGTATCAGGATCAAAACGACAACGGCAAGCTCGACACCAACTGGATTGGGATTCCCAAAGAGCCGGTGGGAGCGTCCAACAATCCGAGGCCGCGTCTAGGACCACCGCGCTTTGATGAGGCGAGCGTCAACGTCTCGTCGCCGGAAGAGAAGATCGCTGTGAATCTGGTACGACCGTAGCTGTAGCTGTGGTGTCTTCCGAAAGAGTCCGTTCGCACCGTGTTTCCCCGCAGTTCTCTTCCCTTCCGACATTTTGTTAGCGCTCGGGTCAAGTGGGTGCCAATTTGCCCGGTTTCCGTCGGAAAAATCGATCCAGAATAGAGTGTTAGGGGTCGCAAACAGAGTCGATTGGGAGTCCTCCTTCCCGATTCCCAAGCTGCTGCCGTTGAGCCTGAGCCGGTGCAACGTAGACTGATCTTTATGGAGATCGCATCGGTCGAGCTGTACTTCCATGAGGTCCTGACCGCCGCCCTCCGCGCGGAGAACGTCAGGGTCAAAGACGCGACAGAGTACTATCTGGTCCAGCTGCTCTGTAACTACACCTCCGCACCGCTTGATGCCGAGCCGCTGGGAATCAAGCTGGCGCAGGCTGCGGAGGCCGAGCCGCTTCTGCGAGTCCGTCTCCTTCAACAAGTGGGAGACACGGCGCTGGCCACCAGTGGTCTGTTTGAAGAGAGTCTGTCGCGACGGACCATCAGCGCGGAGTACTATGTCGGGTTGGGTCGGGCGGCATACGCGCAGCTGGCCACGACGCCGCGACTCCTGAGCACGCTGCTGCGCGATGCCTGCGACGAGCTGGCCGAGCGATTCCCACACCTTGTGAGCGTACTGCTCTGTGTCCGTGGGAGCATCAACCTGTGTGTGCCCGCTGATGTGGCGACGCTGTACGAGCGCTGGCTGGCGACCGGAAGTCGCTTCCTAGAGCAGCGCCTGCGCAGCAGTGGTGTCCTGATTCCACGCCCCGGTACCAGTCACTGACCCGGCGACTCTGCTTGCCTTCTGCGCAGCTGCCCACACAGCAATGAGCACTGTAGGCAGGGTGCCCGACTGCACGGATGTCTGAGCATTCCTGCCGGCTTGCTGGCGTTCTGCCTGGCACTTGCTCGTCGGGCGAAGTACGTCTGCTATCCTTCCGAAGATTGCACCAAGCTTGACTACTTTTAGGGGGCTGTATGACCAGTACGACGTATTCTTCGTGGCTGCTTTTGGGATTCCTGACACTCTCTCTGTCTTGTGCTGCGAACACGGTCTGTGAAAACGGAGTCCGCGATGACGGCGAGACAGACATCGACTGCGGAGGCTCGTGCGCGGTCGGTTGTTCGGACACCCGATCGTGCGTGATCGATCTCGACTGTCAGAGCAAGCTGTGTGGAAGCGGAGTCTGTCAGCCGGCCTCATGCAGCGACGGAATTCGCAACGGAAGTGAAGGCGACATTGACTGCGGAGGAACGTGCAGCCGCTGTACGGATGGCCACCGGTGCAGCACCGGCACAGACTGCCAGAGCCTGGTCTGTTTCGCCGAGCTGTGCACTTCGCCAAGCTGCATTGATCAAGTCAAGAACGGTGATGAAACCGATGTCGACTGCGGAGGACTCTGTCCCAGCCGCTGCAACGACTACCAAGGCTGTGTGCTCGACAGCGACTGCCAGAGCGGAAAGTGTGCGGGCGGCTCCTGCTCTGTCCCCAGCTGCACCGACAACATCAAGAATGGTACAGAGACAGGCACAGACTGCGGTGGAAGCTGTCCGGGAAAGTGCGCCAACCAGCAGGGCTGCAACATCGGCTCGGACTGCGTAAGCTCGATCTGTACGCAGAAGCAGTGTGTGTCGGCGGGCTGCGTGGATGGCACGCTCACTCAGGATGAGACAGACACCGACTGCGGCGGCACAAACTGTCTGGCCTGTGGAATCGGCAAGAGCTGTCTGGTTGATCGAGACTGTCAGTCGAAAGTCTGTTATCAGCTGCAGTGTCTGCCGACGCCGATCTTGAGCCGCGTGAATCCCTCCCTGGGTCCTACCAATGCAACCACGGCGGTGACCATCACGGGTCAGAGTTTCTTTTCCGGAACAGGACTCAGCGCGCAGTTTGGTGGGAGTGCGGCGCTGGGGCTTTCGTTCACCAGCTCGACGGCACTTGCGGCTTCCGTTCCGGCGCGAATCGGCAATCCGGGAGTCGTTGGCCTCCAGGTGACCTTCCCTGGGAATCACTCCTACACGCTGGCGAATGCCTTCCGGTACTACTTCGGGAAGCTCGATTTTGGAACCCCAGCGACGCAGAACAACGGCTTTCTACCGCGCTCGGTGGCGATGTCAGATCTGAACGGTGACAACCAGCGGGACTTGGTGGTGGTAAACCAGGGAGCCAACGAAGTACTCCTGTACCGAGGCGCTGGGAATGGTACGTTTGCGGCTCCGGTCAAGGTGGCAGTGGGCGCAACACCGACCCATGCTGTCGTCGGTGACTGGAACGGAGACAGCAAGCCCGATCTCGCGGTGGCAAACGGTCTAGGTAGCAACCTCAGCATTCTGCTCAACAATGGCAGCGGTGGATTTTCCGCTGGTACTCCGGTCACGGTTTCGGCGACCCCAGAGTATCTGCTGCGCGGCGACTGGGATGGCGATGGCAAGGCTGATATCGCGGTCCTTCACTATCTCAACAAGACCATCAGCATCCTGCGCGGCAAAGGAGACGGAACCTTCAAGCCAACAGTTGACGCGATGGGCACCACCAACGGCAGGCAGATGGCGCGCGCGGACTTCAACGGCGACGGGAAGCAGGACTTGGTGGTGGGGTCGGATGTGGGCAATCCTGCGGTGCTGCTGGGGGATGGGAATGGGGGACTGGGGACTCCTACCGCGCTGATGCTTGGGCAAGGGGGCTGCGGGGGAGTGGCTGCGGGGGACTTCGATGGCGACGGAAAAGCGGATGTGGTGACGGTGGGAACTTCGGGCAACACCAAGATCACGTTCTTTGGTGGAGCGGGCAACGGAACCTTTGCAGCCGCAGTCACTACCGACATTCCGAGTACGACCGATCATCGCTATGCAGAGGCAGTGGATCTCGATCGCGATGGTCGCTTGGACTTGGTGTTCTCGAGCATGACCTCAAGTCCTGGCGTCGTTCATGTCTTTCGGAATCGTGGCGGCGGTCGCTTCGATCCCGTGACTGCGCTGTCCGTGAGCAACAATCCCTGGGGTCTGGCACTCGGAGATCTAAACGGCGACGGCAAAGAAGATCTGGCGGTGGTGGGACACCTGTCGTCCAAGCTGGACATCCTGCTTAGCGCAGCACAGTAACGGACTACTTTCTTTGGGCGGCTTTGGCGAGCGCGGTGGTTGCAGAGATGACCAGCGGAGCGGGGGCGGCCAGTGGTTCCTCACTCCCTACGCTCCACAGCAGATAGTCTTCGGGATACACCCAGCCATATGGCATGAAGCGGAAGCGCTGCAGAGTCGCGGTAGTTCCCGTCGGTAGCTCGATCTGTAGCGGCAGATCATCGGCATCCTCGCGAGCGAGCAGCGGAGTGATCTGCAGACCCACTTCCAGCGGCTTGCCGTAGCGCGCAAACACCGCTTGCAACAAGCCGACAGAGATGGGAATCGGCGCGGCTCCATCGATCTGTTCCCAGATCGCAAGAGAGTCGGCAGCGACGAGGAGAAAGGTGTCCAAGACCTCGCCGCTCTTTTCGCGCTGGGCATACATGCGGAAGCGGATCGGTGGATCGGCTGGCGTCATATCGTAGGCTTCTTTACTGGGCTCTTCACTGGGCTCTTCACTGGGCTTCTTTGGGAGTGCGTGGCTCCCACAGCTCGATCTTGTTGCCTTCGGGATCGAGCAGCCAGCCAAACTTTCCGTACGACTCCTCGGTGATCTTGTCCTCGACCACCGCGCCACCTTGGCGGGCTTGGGCCAGCATTGCGTCCAGGTTGTCGACCACGAAGTTCACCATGAACGGCTTCTGACTCGGCGAAAAGTACTCGGTGTCGGCTTTGAAGGGCGCGAACACCGTCCCGGCACCGTTGCTGGTGTCGAGCGCGCTCCAGCGGAAGAAGGCGCCGCCAAAAGAGTCTATCTGTATGCCTAATATGTCGCGATACCAGGCCTGGAGCTTATCTGGGTTTTCGGACTTGAAGAACACACCACCTATTCCACGTACGCGCTGCATGGGATTCCTTTCGCGATCTTCCGGATCGGTCCGATTGAACTGGTTTTACTGGTTTTACTGGATTGTACCGATCGGTAGTCTCTGCCTGCCTGTTGCACTGGATGGATCAAGGCGTATCACATCCGATCGCGCAAACCCAGACTTGCTGCGTGCCCCTGCGATTCTGCTGTTGACAGGGAAGCAGCAACGCTAGGATGCGCGCAGAAATGAGGTGCGGCATGAACCCAAAGCGAGCGGAGCAGCAGAACATCCATCACCGTCGACAAAACTGGTTTCGGGGCACGCTGTGGGTGACGCTTCTGTGGTGCGTTGTGCTCGGCTGTTCGAGCAAGGTAGTGCCCGGTCCAGAGTCGCCAAGTGCCGATCTGGCGGAGCCTCCTTCCGAGCCCCTGGATTTTGCGGAGTCGAGTCCTGATCTGTCGAGTCCGCTTCCTGATCTGAAGATGATCGAAGATCTCGGCAAGCCGGTCGGGGCAAGCTGCGCGATGGATGCAGAGTGCATGAGCGGAGCCTGTCGCAAGGTCGGCGCTTCCGGAGCCGGAATCTGCGTCGGTCGCTGCAAAGTCCAGAGTGACTGCGACTCCCTTCCCGGTTCCGTCACCTGTCAGCCCGAGCGCGCCGGAGAGGCCTCCGGATTGTGTGTTCCGCCGAGTGCCAATCACTGTGCAAGCTGCGAAAAAGATGCCGATTGCGGAGTGATGGCAGAGCGCTGTCTGCAGGCTCCCGGAGATACCGCGCCGGCTTGTCACTTGGACTGTTCTCTGTCCGCTTCCGTCTGTCCTTCGGACTATGAATGTCTGGCCGTCAGCGACGGTGGGAAGGCGCGCAAGCTGTGTGCTCCCAAGACCAAGCTGTGTCTGGATTCTTTGGGTGGATACTGTGATCGGGTGGCGCTTCCGCAGAGCTGCAGCCGCAAAAACAGCGCCGGACTGTGCATCGGACAGAGAGCCTGTCTGGCCGGGGGTCGCTACGATCGCTGCGCTGCCGCTGTTCCGCAGTTTAAGCGCTGTGGCGACATGGACCCGCCGGGCTGTACGCTCGCGCTGGCTGCCGATGCGCTGGGAACCAAGGCCCACTGTGCGAGCTGTGGGAATGCCTGTGGCAGCGACGAAGACTGCTGCGGAGGAAGCTGCAAAAAGCTCTCCACGGACAAGGACTGCGGCGCCTGTGGCAAGACCTGCGGAATGGGAAGTGGCTGCTGCGGAGGAAGCTGCGCGCCGCTTGATACTGTCGCCAACTGCGGCGCGTGCGGCAACCTGTGTCCCGGCCAAGGACTGTCGAACAATGAGGTCTTCTGCGACGCCACCACCATGCCCAAGAGCTGCGGAATGAGCTGTCGCGGCGACAACTACGACGTGGACAAGAGCGCCACCAATGGCTGCGAGATCCTGGATGTCACGCCGCCCGGACATACCCAGCCCACCGCCGCCAGCCGAGGCAGCAAGGACTGCTTTGACACCGCCAGCCGCGACTCCTTTTCGTCCATCGTGCCTTCCGACTCGCGCCAGCACAAGAATCCTCCCGTCGCTGGCTTCAGCAGCATGGTCGGCGCGGCCCCTGACTTCTGGGTTGTGCGTGCCACCGGCGGGACGTTCTGCACCAACGACTACTCCGTCACGTTCACCACGCGCGGCGGCAGCGCCATGTCGTGTTATCGGCTGACCGTGCAGACCAACAAGCGGACCGACACCTTGGATGTAAACGGTGCCAGCAGTCAGAACCTCAGCACCGGCAGCGGGGCGTACTCGGGTGGATCGGACATCTTCTTTTCGGTCGAAAAGACCTGTAGCTCACCGACGCCAGAGAACGTCACCTATACCGTTGAGTATCACCTGTGAGCGGCCTTAGGAATCGGAGCAGGAATCGGAGTAGGAATCGGCTTAGGAGTCCGATTAGGAGTCCGCTTAGGAGTACTCTGCACGTGCTGGGCAGAGTACTCCTGTGGGTGTTCCTAGCTGGCTGTGCCCAGGTCGAGCCAACCGGCGATCCACCGAAGGAGCCGGAGACTCCCTGTCAAGGTCTGTTCTGCCAGGTCGCGCGCTGTGGAGCCGGTCAAGATACCCGCCTGCGCGGCACGGTGACGGTTCCAAGTGGTCGCGATCCGCTCGCCAAAGCGGTGGTGTACGTTCCCGAGTCCGGACAGCTGACTCCGCTGCGGGAGGAGCTGTCCTGTGAGCTGTGTCGCGATCCGATTGCGGGTCGGGCGGTGGCGTTCACCTATACCGGTCTGGATGGTCGCTTCGAGCTGCGTGGGGTTCCGTCGGGAGACAGCATTCCCTTGGTGGTGCAAAAAGGTCGCTTCCGGCGCATGGTGCGGGTCCGCGTGCCGTCGTGCCAGACCACGGAGCTGACGGTGGAACAGACGCGGCTGCCGCGCAGTCGCAGTGAAGGCGATCTTCCCAAGCTGGCGGTGG